>OCTX012290837.1_pt1 | contig 182737 bp, 166 predicted proteins | sample 1539691 | NCBI WGS metagenome assembly OCTX01 (sample SAMN02144231, study PRJEB22623) | gut metagenome | biome: sheep rumen | host: Ovis aries | place: New Zealand
GACCTGCAATCGTGCAAGCCGGGACTTCTTGACCTACGGTCGAGCCTGCTCACGCTCGGCAATTCAAACAAGTTTGATTGCACTCGCTTACTCGCAGCCTTGGATATATATGGTATGGCAAACATTTATTATTCTGCATGAAAATTCGTACCTTTGCAAACAGATAAATCGGAATTTGTATGATAGAAGAAACAGTTTCTCAGCGGATGCTCCTGCTTTGCGATTGTGCGGCATTGGCGGCACGCGGTGACCTGCAACGTCTCGACGTGGCCATTCGCATGGCACTCGACGGCGGTGTGAGTGTGAATGAGCTCAAGGATGCCTTTGCACAACTCTATGCCTACACGGGGTTCCCCCGTTCGCTGAATGCTCTGAATACGCTTGAACATGCGCTATCGGAGCGTGAGTCAGAGGGGATTGCCGACAATGAAGGGAAACCGTTCCACCGCCCCGCTGCCTGGGATGATGCCAAATTGGCATTGCAGTTTGGCACAGACATGCAGACCCGTGATGAGGGTGGCACGCCATGGAACTATACTTTCTGTCCACAGGCCGACTATTACATGAAGTCGCACCTCTTTGGTGATATATTCGCCTGTGACCAATTTACTCCTGCAGAACGCGAACTTATTACTGTTTCAGCCCTCAGCGCAATGGACGGTGTTACTCCACAGTTTGAGGGGCATAAGGAATGCGCCGTCTTTATGGGAAATACCAAGGGGCAGGTAGATTACCTCTGCCGTTGGCTTGAAGAAAAAAGCAATAGGTAACAATCGGATAAATTCCAATTTATGTGCGAGCCGAGAGCAGAGCCAAACTTGTTTGAGCTATGCCGAGGCGATGCCATCAATCGGATAAATTCCAATTTATCGGATAGTATAAAAGCGAGGCCAGAAGGCTTCGCTTTTCTAATTGGCTACAAATAATTCATTGTACGAAAATATTGTGTTGTTGTATGGGAATGGCTCATAACTGTCATGTTGTTGCCGTCAAAAAGTATCACGTTATCAACAATAGTGGAGATAAAATTTTGCCGATTGCCATATTTTTGTTATTTTTGTCGTCAAGAATGGAATTAATTATATTAATTCAGGGAGAAATATCAATAAACTATACTAACCTAATATCTTATGAACATCAAACGAAATCTTTTTGCCATGCTCCTGCTGATAGTGGGGGCTGTATTGCAATTGAGTGCACAATCGCCTGTGACAAAAGGTGATCAGGTAACGAGTGAAGCTTCTTTGGAAGAAGGTGTTCCTTACATTATCTATCAGCCTCGAAATAACACCTATGTTAAAGAGGCTTCTGATCGATACAGCGCTATTAAGGATAATTCACCAGATGATGCTGGTGTATTCTATTTTGTCAAGGTAAGCGATGGCGTGTATAAAATTAAGAGCCATTCTACGGGTAAATATATCTCTAAGCCGACAACTACTGGCATTGCTGCCATTGCACCTGTTGAAGAAGCATCTGCAGGAGAATGGAATTTACAATATGACTCCAATGGTTGTATCTATCCGCTCTGTAATGGTTACGGATGGGACAGAGGAAGTGAGGCTCTTTGGGCAACCGCTGGTGCTTCTACGACATATAGCGAATCTGGCAATGTAAAGTTGTATAAGATATACAAGGTTGCTCTCTCCACAACAGCTTTTAGCGAGTTTACGGATAAGGATGTAACCTTAAGTAGTACAGCTGCCACGAGTCTTACAACGGGAACATGGTATGTGATGAAGAATATGGGACGCAATGGCTACCTTTATGAGAAAACGGCCTCTCATTCTCTTTACAATCAAGCAGCAGCTCCTTCTGGCTCCGCTCCTGGTAATGCGCAGTTCCTGGTTCGTCTAGTTAGTGGTGACGATGGCAAGTATTACATTCAAAATGGACTTGGAAACTACTTTGGTGCCATACCTCAAAACATAACTGTACCCATGACAGCAGTGTATAAGGAACAAATTTCAATTACACAAATCGGTTCCAATGCTGGTTATTTTTATCTTAGAGGTACAACCGACAACCGTATCCTCGATTGTCAAGAGAATGGAAAACCTGTTGTAGGATGGGGTATAGATGCTCCTACAACCACCAATAGTAATGCTGCATGGCAGTTTTTCCCCGTTACTCTCGTTGATTCTTGGGTTCCCACCATCAATGAAGTGTATACCATTAACAACACTAATGACAGCCGTGGAGCAATAACCTATGAACCTAATAAATCATCCACAAACGTTTGGTCAAGTGGTAAATCGGGAGCTACTGCTTTTGATGCCACAAATCCTAATCACCAGTGGGTAATTGTTCCCACTGCAACTGCCAAGCAGTACTATCTGTACAATGTCGGTGCAGGTAAGTTTGCAATACCTACTGGCATTGATACAGGAACAGGCTACCCGTGGGTTTTTAGTGACAATGCAGTGGCTGTACAGTTCATTTTGCAGAGTGATGGTACAAAAAAGATTCAGATGGTTACATCTCCTGTTTCTGGCACTAATTATGCCTATATTTCTGTAAGCAATGGTCATACGAATCCTGTATTTAACTATAATGACGACGGAAGTAAATTCACAATAACCCTGGTAGATGGTCAAGATCAGAGTGCTGCTGCCAATGCAGCTGTGGAAAAGCTTGTCAAGAGCCAGACGGCCCTCACCACCTATCCGAGCACATCGGGTTGGTATGCTATCCAGATCAAGAGCAAGACGGGATCTGCAAGCTACGCAGGACGTTTCTTGCAGAACTCCACAACCCTTTACAATAATCTCTATCCTCTGACATTTACTGGAGGTGTAGATGTCCAACCGGCTATTACTGACCCGACTTTCATTACCTACATTAACTGCACCAGTTGGAATGTCAATACATGGCAGTTGCCTGATGGTCGCTATCTTGTAGATAATGGCTCTAACAAGTTTCCAACACCATCTGCCACAGCAGGTAATGTTATTTGCGGATACGATAACGGCAATTACTTCAAAACAAACAGCAACTATTACGCTGATCCATATAATAGTAATGCAAATTACTTCATAGGTGAAACTACATCTATGCGAACAGCATATACCGTCTATCCAATTGACCTCGCAGCAGCAGGTCTCACAGCATGGAAGGTTACTATCAACAATGCCTCGCCAACAACAACGCTTGCCTGCACACGAAGTGATGTAAGTGGATTGACGGCTGTCTATAACAACGGCTATTTCTTCCTGCCTACCGGTACGACACCGGAAAGTGGCGACTTCTCTCTTACAGGTATGCTTTCATGTGCAATAGATGCAGATTTGAAGACCATTACGGCTGAATATAACCCTGAGCTTTCGCTCCTGATATCTGACGTGAAGGTCAACCAGGGTAACCAGACGACAGGTAAGGGCAATACCATGCAGGCATTGCTGCGTATCAAGGCTACACCTTTCAATGACTTCCAACCTACGAAGTTCATTATCAATCTAAGCGGTGCTGATCAGGTGGATAACGTGAAGGTTTATTCAACAAGCTCTGACCAGATCCGCTTTGCCGGCGTTACACCGACTCTGCTCGGTACAAATGCTTCGCCCTCTGAGGGTTCGATGGAGATTAACGTAACTTCCGAATCAGTCAGCGCGGGAACATCTATGTATTATTGGGTTACAGCTGACGTAAAGAGCACTGCCACCGAATGGGGAACCATAGATGCCAGTCTTTCTTCAATCAGCTACACCAATGCTTATAAGACAGCAGGTTCTTTGGCAGACACAGAACTTGACCTCTCGTCAATAGGTAATCCTGACGGCAAAATGCGCATATACAAGCAGCAGAGTGAGCTGTGGACGGCAAGTATGGGCAACACCCAATACTACCGTATTCCAACGATTATGCAAACAACCGATGGCGGCATTATTGCGCTTACGGATAACCGTCATAATAACTCCAATGACTTGGGTAGCCATAAGATTGACGTAGTTGCCCGTAAGAGTATGGACAACGGTCTTACTTGGGGTGACGAAATCACTGTAGCTGTCGGTGACGGTTCTTCGGATGCCGCTTATGGTTATGGTGATCCTGCAATTGTTCGTACCCTGAACGGCAAACTCATCTGTCTGATGGCAGCAGGTAAGGCCAGCTATTCTTCCGCTTCCGGCCAGCTTCACATGGGTTATTCCGAGAGTACCGACAACGGTGCCACTTGGTCAGCTCCAGTGGATATATATTCAAGCATTATTAAACCTGACGGTGTTACCTTCCAGAGCGTCTTCACCACTGCAGGTAAGGGTGTGACATTCAGCAACGGACGTGTTGCTTATGCCATGAACGGAAAGGTGAACGGTACCACAAACGAGTACATCATATATTCAGATGACGAGGGTGCTACTTGGAAGCTCTCTACTTCAGCAGCTTTCACTGGAGCCGATGAGTCGAAGCTGGAAATTATGAACGACAATTCTTTGCTCGTCTCTGTTCGTTGCGGTAGCTACAACTATCATGCCAACCGTGGCTACAACCGTACAACTGGTGACGCCAGCGGAGACGGTATCAACAGTTGGGGTACACAGGGCAACTGGGGCAGCGAGATGTACGCCAACGGCTGTAATGCAGACATGATGTACTACAATCGCGAAACAGAAAATGCCGGTCGTCCGGATGTTATCTTCCATACACTGACCAAGACCTACAGCACTTACCGCAAGGACTTGCGTCTGTACATGAGTTTCGACCAGGGTACTACTTGGAAGGAGGCCTTCCAGCTGCAACCTGGCTGGGCAGCCTACAGTTCTATGCAGAAGTTGGCTAATGGCGACCTTGCCATCATCTTCGAGGACGGTAGCATCGGTAATGAGGACAAGCAGGACTGCTATGCTATCGACTACGTTGTTCTCAGCAGCGATATTGTCAATGCCAAGATTGATGAGTTGATTCATCATCCTATAGCTACTGTCATCTCTCAGGGTGAGACTAACGGTAGTGCACCTTGGGGCACATGGTCACCCACTTCTGGTTGGGCTAATACCTTCACAACAAATGCATCTGCAGGTGTTGCAGGAGTTGTAGTTTCAGCGAACTACAATGCATTCAATCGTCAGGGTGGTTATGATCAACGTGTATTCCTCATTAAGCCATCTGCAGCAGGTGCACAAGATGAAATCACCATTACTGCCCCTGCAGGATATTGTATTGACGGTTACACGATTGGCGGATATTTTGGAACATCAAGCGAAACATACAGATTGACATCAGAGAACGGCTCTTATGTTGATATCAACAAAAATAAGTCTCAGCAGAATCCTCCAACATACCTCACGACAAGTGGTCTTAACGCCAAGAGTACTACAATCACTTTTTCTAACAGTAATTCAACTAATAATAGTTCAGCCTTTATTACTAATTTCACTGTGACATTGGCTGACGTTTATTCTGTCAACCTGAATACCGTGGGCGATGCCAGCTATGCTACGCTGTACTTGCCGTTCGACGTGATTACGGACGCTGACACCAAGGCATACTATATTTCTAATACGTCAAATGGTTATGCTACACTGACTGAAGTTGAGGACAACGAGATTGCAGCAAATACAGCTGTATTACTCATCAACGAGGCAAGAAATACTGCTGAATTCTCCGTTACAAGCGGTTTGACTCAACAGATATCTGAAACTGACAATCATCTGAAGGGTACTCTTGTTCCAATGACTCTTGACCTTGGTAGCGGAACCAGTTTCTATGCACTTGGCAAGAAGAACGACAAGATTGGCTTCTACAAGTTTGACAACAGTTCAACGACAAGCATTACCCTTGGTGCTAACAAGGCATATCTTGAAACTCCTGCCCAGGCTTCTGAGGCACGCGGTTTCGAATTCGACTTTGACGGCAGTTCAACAGGAATCGATTCTATGTACGATGGACAGGGTACGATGTACGATGGACAGGGTACGATGTACGATTTGAGCGGTCGCCGTGTCGAGTCGCTGAAGCGCGGAATCTATATCGTTAACGGGAAGAAGATTATAAAATAACAAAAATATGGCTATGAAAAAGAATTTTCAAAAACCACAGGCACGTGTATACGAGGTAGTTGAAGAGGAAGGCATTTTGCTTGGTGCTTCGATAGAAATCTCACCCGATAGTGACCCGGTAGAGGATGAATCAAGTATCGGTTTCTCGAGAGAAAACAAGCCCCAGACACCCGTTTGGGACAACTGACAATAGGACACAACGGCTGGTTTCAGGACCAGCCGTTATTTCTCGTTATTTATACCAGATACAATTATATTTATAATGTATATATATGAACCTGACGTTGACAACAACACTGGAATCGAGTCTATGTACGATGGACAAGGTACGATGAACGATGGACAGGGTACGATGTACGATTTGAGCGGTCGCCACGTCGATTCCATGAAGCACGGCATTTATATCATCAACGGAAAGAAGATTATAAAGTAATCAGAACACGATCCTATATACAATCAACGGCTGGTCGCAAAACCAGCCGTTGTTGTTTTTATGTTCATTCTTGCGTAACAACCTTCATATTTTACTTAGTCTTTTCCTTATACAACTTAAATAATTCTGCAACGCAATTACTCTCAGTGAAGGTGGACTTAACAGGGAAGCCGTAAGCCTGCATAACAGCTCGATCATTTTCTTGGTGGGCCTTGCGCAATTCAACGGGCATTGTAAATTCGTCGTAGAGATCGGCCAACGAGGAATCCGTATAGAGGGCACGGGCATTGAGAATAGCCTGTGCCGTTTGTTCTATCCGTTGCTTCTGTTCTTCAGTTGGGTTAGGCCAAGGGAAGTTGTTATAGACGATATCCTTGCTATAACGATATCGCATTTCAAGTCTTCCACAGACAGCTCTCATCCATGCCATGTGTACATTGCTTTCAAGGATACCAAAGTGGTAAAGTGATGCATCGGGTATGATAAGAACAAGGTTAGTTGGTATGGTGTCAGCCTTGAGGAAACCCATCGGAACATAACGTCTGCGTTCCGAAGAAACTGAAGGTACTACTATGTAGGTTTCGGGATTTAGTTGCTCTCTAAATAAGTGTGGAGTCGCAGCAAGTTTTCTTCGTCCTTCATCAGGGGCATTCTCTCTATCTTCCTTGCAAGCTTGTATCCGTTTCATTACCATCGGCATACTTCGAAGAACAGCTGGCGATACACCAACTAACCATAAGCACCATCTCTCTTTATTATTGATAAACTCCGTAGCTCCAATTAACTTCTTTATATATGGAAAAGATGCTGGCTCTTGGTTAATGAAATCTGAATAATCTTCTGCTTCAATAATCAGATTTCCACCGTCAGCTGGTCTGTTTCCTGTTATCATCTCGGGAACGTCACAAAGCGGATTCTTTCTGCTGTCTATGTAAACATCAGGTGCATCTATAAGATAAGCATTTATGTTATCAGCATATTTTTGTTTATTATTATCATAGATAACTTTAGGAGTCTTCAAGTTGCTGAAACCTACAATCACGCAGTGTACATGAGCTTTTAGTGTAGCTTCACTATCCCAGCGGAAAGTACGGTAGGCAAAGTCTATGTGGATACCAAACATTTCCTTCAGAGGCTTCCAGATAGAAGCCACTTGCTCACCCTGCGTAATACTGTTCGTGGAAACAAGTGCTGCACGGGTATCTATGGAATGCTTCATCAATTGAGCAGCTTTATAATACCATCCAGCCACATAATCTATCTTGCCGGCAGTCTTGATGGTTTTGCCATACTTATCTACAAACAACCTTAAAATATCTTCTTTCTGCTCTTTACCTTGCATTGAGTACCCCACAAACGGCGGATTTCCTATGATGTAGTTTAGCTTATCTTTAGGAACGACGCTTTCCCAGTCTATCCGAAGTGCATTGCCTTCCACGATGTTGCTATAACTTTTTAGTGGCAAGAAGTCGATATCTTTGCGGATTATCTTTTCCGTCTCGCGAAGCATCTGAGCCTCACTAATCCAAAGGGCTGTGGTGGCTACGGTAACAGCAAAGTCGTTGATTTCAATTCCATAGAACTGCTGGATACTGACCTTGATTGGATTCACTTCTTCGAAGCCAAAGAATGCTTGTCCATAATGACGTGCACTGATAACTTCGTTTTCCAATCTACGCAGGCTCAGGTAGGTTTCGGTAAGGAAATTACCGGAGCCACAGGCTGGGTCAAGAAACGTGAGACTTGCAAGTTTGTCTTGGTAGGCATCGAGTTTCTTCTGACGCTGCTTCTCTACTTTCTCTTCCAAGATATCATTCAGTTCATGACGCAGGTCGTTCAGGAAAAGAGGATCTATAACTTTGTGTATGTTTTCTATGCTAGTATAGTGCATACCACCAGCGCGACGGGTATCGGGATTTAAAGTACTCTCAAATACCGCACCGAATATTGTGGGCGAAATCTCGCTCCAGTCAAAATCCAACGATGCATTCTGCAAGAGTGTCTGCTTCATATCCTCGGTAAACTGAGGTATCTCGATATCCTCCTGAAAAAGTCCGCCGTTGGTGTATGGGAACGCTGCTAAATCCTCTTGCAAGTATCTGCTGCGTTTCTCTTGAGGCGTATTCAGCACCTCAAACAAGTCTCTGAGTGCTCGGCGTAAATCTTTAGCCTCATAGGTAACTAGGAAATCATGGAACTGATCATGTAGAAATACACCAGCATCCTCGGCATAAAGACAGAACACGATACGCACGCAAAGGATATTGAGCCAGCGTAGAGCCTCGGGGCTGTCATCGTCATATTGTTTTAGCAGGGCATCATAGATACGACCAACAATCTCACCAGCTTGCATAGAGACTTCCATTTCCTTACGAAGGTGCTCACTCTTAACATCAACAAGGAACTGCAAACGATAGTATTCCTTGCCAAGATTCTCAAGTAGGATACTTTCGGGCTCACCATTTGGCTGCTCCATATCATAGACAAGAAACTCCTTGAAATTACAGGTCACAATCCATCGTGGACGCTCAGAATAACGCATTTCGGCAGAATAGCGTTTGGCTTGCTGAAATGGTGTTAGGCGCTGCCCATCGCTCTGCACAATTGGGGCACGCAGGTCTTTGTCGATGGATTTCTGCTCAATTAGTACGCGGGTGGCACTGATGTGTCCGTCTATGAAATTGGTGGCATCTACCTTTACCTTTTCCTCATATCGGATAAAGTCAACTACATTCTCCACACCATAGACATTCTGTAAAAGATCCATCCAGAATGGCTGCGAATCGCCCTTCTCATATCCACGGTCCTTCCAACGTGATGCGAACTCTGCTGCAGCTGCAGCAATCTTTTTATCTGTATTCATACCGAACACTACTTGTTTTTGTTTATGCTACAAATTTATAAATCATTTCCTGTAAATTTCCCATACACAACCTTTTTTTTAATTGTTTGAACAAAATTGCCGAAAAACAAATGAAATGTTGTAAATTTGGGGAAGTAGACGAATTAAACTATGGATTATTTCAATTATATCGAACATAAGCTCCTCAATCACTTGCTGACTGATCCCGAGGATCCGTGTCCAGAAGGAATGGAAAAATTTGAGGTGAATGCTATATTGGAAAAGTTTGAAAAAAAAGGGTATGTCCATGTATCTTGGGCAAGTGGACATGATGCTGAGGCAGTAAAGGTAAATGACAGTGGACGTATTTATCTGAAATCTCTTAACTTTGAAAGAAACAAAGCGTCATATAAGACTCGTCAACAGCGTAGGAGAGAATATCTTGATCGTTGTTCACAAATTAGCTTACAGAGGCAAATAGCAAGAGAATCAAATAGTGAAATTTTTCGTTTACAGTCAGAAATCAAACGTCTGGAACATGAAAATTCAGAACTTAAGGCAAGAGTTGCAGAATTTGAGACTAAAAGTCTAAGGAAATATGACAGGGAAGTCGTTATTAGTGAGTTGAATTTCATCTTTAATGGAAGACTGGAATACATAGAGCAGTTCCTTGATCAAATTGAGGGTTTAAAATCTAAACAAATTACATCAGTGGTAAATAGTTATGTCAAGAGCGAACTGATCAACAATAAGGACGCGTCTTCGAAAAGTTTATACGACATTCTTTATAAGCACCAAATTTACACAAAACTATACGCAACATGGAATAGCCAGGTAGTATGGAAAAATGAGAAAATAATAAAATGACATTACTATATTGGCTCGGATAATTGAGATTCAACTTTTGTTGAGTCTTTTTTTTGTTGAAAATGTAATCAATTATTTTATCAATTATTTGATATCCATTTGATATGGATTTGATTAGTACCCTGAAAAGGCACGAAAATCATATAATTATTGTTTTTGCATTTTTTCATACTATAATTTTGCGACCAGGAACAGCACGTTCTTGGTCGTTTTCGTTTTATACGTTAGTAAACCCAGGACACTGTTTCATACGATTATATTAGATCCAATGATTAATTAAATAATGGAAACAGATGTATAAATCTAACAAAAGTAAAAAAAACTTCAATACTTCAGATACAGTTTGTCCACCAAGATACCTGTACAATATCTATTTTAGAGCCATTTTTTGTTCTATTTTAGCTGTATTTTGGATGCGACTTATTGCTAATATGCTGATTTCCAAACCAATGCGATGTTTGCACAATCTGTCTTTTCATTTTAGAATAATGCTGCCTACTTTTGCGCTTGAAAACAGCTGCGGATTCATGCCCTTGACTTCGGCGCTCAGATTTATTATTTTGCACGAAGGATAAATAGTATAAACCTAAAATGCTGTTTCGTTGAATATTATACAATAACAAAATAAAATGAAAAAGTTGAACTTACTTTCTCGTGTCCTACTTGTTACAAACAATGGTCTGGACATCATTTGTGATGAATGCTCGGCAGCAGCCGAAGTAGTGAACAACCCGAAAAAGAAGTTCCGCTTCCGTCCAGAGGAGCGTACTCCTTCTGCTGAACTTGTCCCACCCATGGATAACAACGGTTGGCATATTCGCGATTATGGACTGGATGGCCGTGAAGGATGGCTCTCAGCTGTCGATGTCTATATGTGGAATCGAGGCTGGGGCAAAGACATGTTTTCGATTGCTCTGCAGTCACTGGCAGAGCGCTATGGGGTGCAGGATGAATTGAAGACGGGTGTAAATATGCCTGTAATAGAACAGCGAACTGCAACTTATGAAGAACAGCAGCGAAAGGCATGGCTCGACCTCTTTGAGGGTTTCGGAGGTATAGACCTTTCAACATGGCAGTCGTATGTCAAGCCTGAGCACTTAAACCTATTGAACTGGCATGCTGTCAAGATGGTCTGTTCGGTTAAGGGTGATAAACTGACCATTCGTCAGTCTACCCAAACTTATCCCATTTTTGCAAAACGTTGTCCCTATGTAGATGCCGCAGGTCGTGAGTTGTCCTTTTGGAAAGTTTACGAACCACTTAATCCCGAAAAGGCATACCGCTTCCGTATCGTTGGTAATAAGCAGCCGGACTATATCTATGGTTTGACAGAGCTCATCCGTGCCTATCATCAAAATGATGACAAAAAGCTCAATGAGGTGTTGCTGGTCAGTGGTTGCAGCGATGCCGTCAGTGCCTTGGCTATGGGATACCAGCCTGTATGGCTTGACTCCGAAACCCGCCAGCTCACTACGACTCAGTTCTTCCTTCTGTTGAAATATGCCAAGCGCGTCATCAATATACCTGACATTGATACTACTGGTACACGCATGGGCATAAGCCTTGCTTTAGCCATTCCGACACTTTACTCCGCATGGCTCACGCAAAGTGATTTCTACGGCCTTCATGACAACCGTGGTCGTCTCTGTAAAGACTTACGCGATTACCTCCGGCTTAACCCTAAACCAAAGGCAATGGAAAAATTGTTGGGCAGAGCACGACAGGCACGGTTCTGGAGTGAAGAAAAGAATAGTAAAGGTCAAATATATTATAATCTATCCGGTACTGCACTGTCATATTTCCTATGGCTTAATGGTTACTCGACTATTAAGGATAATACACAGAAAGAGCCACAATATATTCACATCAAAGGTCATGTTGTTCACCGTGTTAAGGCAAAGACTATAAACACATTTCTGCAGCAATGGTGCGAACGTGAAGGGCTGGCAGAGGACCTTATAGATAAGTTAATGTCCTCTCGCTTGCTACCAACCAACGGCGTAAGCAGACTTGTGGAACGAAACGATCTAGACTTCAATAGTGCTACGGCTACTTCGCAACTATTCTACTTCCGCAATGGTGCTGTACGTGTCACGGCCGACAGTATGACGCGTCTGCATCCGTCTCAGTCAGCTGACGGACATTATGTATGGGAAAATGCCGTTATTCAGCACGACTTCCAGAATATAAAGCCACAGTTTATCGTGACGAAGGGTGATGACGGTCAGTTTCACATAGCCATCAGTCCAGATGCTAATAGCAAACTGCTACGTTTTCTTGTCAATACCTCACGCCTCTACTGGCGTAAAAAGGACGAGCAGGGGCTTGATCTAACCCCAGAAGAAATTGCTGAAGAGGAACGCAGCCTTATTGTCAAGATCCTGAACATCGGATATATGTTGCATCACTATAAGTCAAGCAGTGAGGCCAAGGCCACACTATGTCTTGACCATGCAATGAGCGACCGAGATGATGCCTGTAATGGTCGAAGTGGAAAGAGTTTCTATATCCACGCTCTTACTCAGATGTTGGTTAATTACTTCGAAATCGATGGTCGAACGATGGACAGTAAGACCAACATGCAGTTTATTTATGCCGGCGTAGAGGAATCAACCAGTCTCATTAAGGTGGATGAATGCTCTAAAGACTTTAATTTTGAGTATTTCTTTGGCCAGATTACCAATAACATCACTATTGAGAAAAAAGGTAAGGATCCTGTAACCATTCCCTTCAGCAAGGCTCCAAAGTTTATCTTCGGTACCAACTATGTTCTGAAGAGACACGATCCTTCTACCGATGCCCGTATTTGGCCAGTTGTTTTTAGCGACTACTACCACAGGAAGACTGACCAGAATGACTATCTAGAATCGCGCACTATCCACGATGATTTTAAGCAGGACTTGATGCATGAAGACTATAGTGAGTCAGACTGGCATTCTGACTTACATCTGATGCTTGAGTGTCTGCAACTCTACCTGTCTCTGCCGGTCGGTGAGCGGCAGTTGATGCCCCCTATGCAGCGTATACAACATCGAGAAGCCCTAGCCTCAATATATAAGGATTTTCGACAGTGGGCTACTGAGAACCTTGATGAAGGTAGTGAGTGGCTTGATCGTAAGGTACGTTCAGACGAACTGCTCCTTGCCTATAATCAGGATACCCGTTACAATTGTTCTCCAAAAAAATTCACAGAACAACTGAAGAAATGGTGCCAGTTTGCTGAGCATATCAATTGTTATAACCCTGCTTCATGCACGGGGCAGAAGAATGATGGTGACCGTTGGCAAGAACGTGAAGGCGTGCAGCGATTCAATTACTATTATCTTCAGACAAAGTCAGCTGCAGAAGCTGCCAGCAAGTCAGAACCAAAACAGACAGACTTGTTTACATCTATCGAAGATGCTCCATTCTAATCCTGTTTGTCACATAGTCACTCAGCGAATTCCATACTTGATTATTTATCATTCGAATTCGTATTTACGATTTCAACATTATGGCAATTCGTCGGTGACTGTGTGATAATAATATTCTAATGTTGCTTATCTTTAAGAAAGACAATGATTTAAGTCTGTTTGTTAGTTGTCACAAACTCTGTCACAAAGTCCTCACGAATGTGTCACACACCACTTTTTCCGACAGTGTGCCCGGGAACTTTTTTCTCTTCGGTCGAAAAAATTTTTCTCTGTGGAGGAAAAATGGTGCTGTGGAGAGGGAAAAAGTTCACGATTTAGTGAAGTTTTGTTTGTTTTTACTTTGCCATTTCGGATATATATTGTAATTTTACATCGAGAACAAAAGAACAGAAACATAATGAAGATATTGTTTCCAGAACGAATAGAAGAATTTTCTCGCAAACATGCTGACGCAAAAGAGTCGTTGCAGCGCTGGAGCAATATATTGGCAGATGCGGATTGGAAAAGTCATGCAGACCTGAAAGCTGACTTCCCATCAGCGGACTTTGTTGGAAACAACAGGTATGTATTTAACATCAAGGGTAATAACTATCGGACTGTGGTACTTGTGGTGTTCTTCGCAGGGACGATAGCCATAAGGTTTATCGGGACACACAGTGAGTATGACAAGATAAAGGACATTAAAAACATATAGGCTATGACTATCAGGAATGAAAAGGAGTATAAGACTTATGAGGCTCGTGTCGAGAGACTGATGGAACGTGGTACCGAACTGGGTGATATGGAACTGCTCAGTCCTGAAGAGAAGACGGAGTTCACGATGCTGAGTGAGGCTTTGGACGAGTATGGTCGTGCTTATCATCCGTTACCTGGAAGAATGAGTACGCTGCTTACCGATGCCATTCTGAATCAAGTAAAGGAGCGCAATCTAAAGCAGAAGGATGCTGCACGAATGATGGGTATAAGTGCCTCTACCTTCAGTGATTTGCTGCATGGCCGAAGACCGTTAAGTTTCGACATTGCCCGTAGCTTGCACAAGGTGTTGGGTGTGCCGGCAGATGTTGTTCTCGCATAATTATTTTTATAAAATCAATATAGGGTAGAACTGTATGTTATGCCCTTTTTTTTTGTCCTGAAACGGGCATTGGTTTTGTGTATTTTTTTGTTGTAAAATATTGAAATTAAATGCCTTAACCCTTGCGTATGTCGAATATTTTTTGTATATTTGTAACATAATAAGAAAGGGTAATTACCAAGCGGGAAGCGGCCACCCGGTGTAGCTGGTCGCAAGGTACTTAACAACTCAGTTAAAAAGAAAAACACAAGTCCTTTAGGTATGAGTTTGAAAGTAAAAGCAAAAGAGAGACTGCAAAAGGTTGGCAAGTATGCTGGCACGTACAGGTACGTCATGCTGCCCGAGTTATACTCGTCTCTGAGCCAGGACAAGGTTATCAAGGAGGCCTCACTAAGGAGTGGGGTTTCCGAAGGAGTAATGCACGCATGCTGGGACGCTGCGGGCGAAGTCATCAAATCATGGGCATGCGAAGGCCATACGATTCCGATGCCCGGTCTGGGCTCGATGCGCTTCGGCCTGTCTGCCAAGTCGGTTGCTGACGTGAATGATGTGAAGACGAGTCTTATCAAGACACGCCGTATCATCTTCACACCGGCAGTAGAACTGAAGCAGGAGTTGAAGAACACCAGCGTCGTCATCACCTGCTACGATCGTGACGGTAATGAGGTGAAGCGTGTGACCAGTGCCGACGACGGTACCATCGAAGAGCCCGAGAACACCACGGAAACGGGTGAGAACGACGGTGGCAACACGCAGAACGGCGGTGACAACGGCGGCGGTGGTGGTGTGACACCTCCGGGTGGCAACAGTGGGAACGACGATTAAGTTGTGGTTTTGGCCCTCTCCCCACGCGGGGAGGGGGATTTTTCAAACAGCATAGCTGCTTTTTCTTCTACGTTAATGTGTCGAGTTATTTCTCTCGCTATCCAAGCACAAGCTTCAGGCTTACTCATTCCTCTGATTTATCAGGTTCACTACCACCTTCACCATCACATCCTTTTCTTCAGTCTTGCTCTCAGCAATCATCAAAGTTAGAGCTACAAGGGTGTTATCTGCCAATCGCTTTGAACCATCTTTTCGATAGAGAATACCATTATTATTCAGGAACCACAAAAACAGAGTGGCAGCAATACGTTTGTTGCCATCACTAAAAGAATGGTTCTTTGTGACGAGATACAGCAGCATAGCGGCTTTCTCCTCTACACTCGGATAGAGCTCTTCGCCTCCAAAGGTCTGGTAGATCTGACCAATGCTACTCTTGAATGACTCGTCCTTTTCGTTGCCAAAAAGGGTAGAGCCGCCAAACTTCTCACGCAGTCCGCCGATGGCTTCCATAGCATTCTCGTAAGTAGCATGGAATGGTGCTTCCTTGGTGGTCTTGTCGATGGACAGCCGCTCATAGTCGTAGTTGTCGAGGGTATCGAGGGCATAGGTATAATCTACCACAACGTTCAGCAAGTCCTGAGTTTCTATTGTATTAGACAGTTCCTGATGCTGAAGAGTACGTCCTATCACCTGAACCATCTGGCGTAATTCGCCAATCTGCTCCTTGCGGATGCGCTCGTTTACAGCATAGCCTTTGATAAGGTATTGCTTCAAAATACGGTTGGCCCACTTGCGGAATTGTACACCACGTTTACTCTTTACTCTGTAGCCTACGGAAGTCACCATTTCAAGATTAAAATATTCCTTCTCATGTGTTTGGGTCTTACCTTCTATAGCACCATGTTGAGTGGTGTTCGCAAATTTTGCGACTACCACTTCATCAGCAAGTTCCTCCTTGAGTGCATTGTTGATGTGTTTACTAATAGTCTTATAGTCTCTACCAAACAGCGTTGCTAACTGCTGACGTGTTAACCATATCATTTCACCATCCATCCTGACCTCAAGTTGAATGGCGTTGTTCTCATCTTTGTAGATTACAATTTGATCCTGTTTCATACTTCATGTTCTTTTGCAAATTAAGATCTTTTCATAGATATAGTATGCAAATTACAGAAATGTTACATTCTTAATGGAACTTTTTTACAAGATTTCTCTCGCTATCCAAGCACAGGCTTCTGCATCAGCAAGTGCATGATGGTGATTTTCCAGTTGATAGCCACACTCCGCAGCGACGGTGTGGAGCTGGTGGTTGGGCAGATAGCGGAAGGCACGACGCGATGCAGCAAGCGTGTCGTAAAACTCATAATCAGGATAATCCATCTGATAGACTCTGAACACGGCTTTCAAACAGCCTTCGTCAAAAGGCTTGTTATGAGCCACAAGAGGAAGTCCTTCTATCAACGGCTCTATCTGTGCCCACACTTTGGGGAATACAGGGGCTTCCTCTGTATCTTCACGGCACAGACCATGAACCTGACTGCACCAGTAGTTATAGTAGTTTGGCTCTGGCTGAATAAGTGAATAGAAAGTATCAACAATCTCACCATTACGGACAATGACTATTCCAACGGAACAAACCGAAGAACGCTCATTGTTAGCCGTTTCAAAATCTATTGCTGCAAAATTTTGCATATTATTAATTCCACATTCTACAGCATTGCTTCGAGGGCTTTGCTGAGCTGGTCGGGGCAGCTGGTGGATTTGTAGCCGCAGGTGATGCCGCGGAGCTTGGCGATGACGTCCTGGACCTTCATGCCGCGTACGAGTGATGATATGCCCTTGGTATTGCCGTCGCAGCCGCCTATGAACTGTACTGATTCGATGCGGTTGTCGTCGTCAACAGTGATTTCTATTGCCTGGGAGCATGTGCCCTGGGTCTTGTAGGTGTATTTCTTCATTATATCATTATTGGTTGTACAATGGTTTCGTCGGGCCATTGTGGCAGGTACAGCAGGGAATGGGGTGTGCCGCCAATGCCTGACCAGTCTATGCGTTTGACGTAGCTGAAATCGGGCGGGCCGAAATCGAAGGAGCGTCCGTACAGGAGTATGGCGTCACGGCTATGGTCTATCTTCCACAGGCCTCCGCCGTAGATGCATTTCTCGCCGTGCGAGAGGAGGTCCTTGTGCAGGTAGACGTTGCCGAACTTGACTACACCGTCCTGGTTTATGATGAATTTCTGGTACATGTTATCCTATCAGTCTGCGTATCTGCTGATCCGTGGCGTCTGGCAGTATAGTCCTGAGGTGGTCGTATATGCGCTGGAATGACTGCTGGGGTGTATTGCTGCATTGCAGGGTATCGCGGCCGAAGAGTTCCTCGGGGGTGTTGAGCAGGGACCACCCCCAGCCGTACTGGCGGTTGTGCTTGTCACGGGGATATACAAAGTCTTCGGTTACGATATATGTTGCCATTTCGAGTCTGGTGATGTAGGAGTCGAACTTGCTGCGCATCTTGGGTCCGTTGAAGCCGCAGGCGGCCCGCAGCTCGCGTGTAATAAGGCTTCCGGTCATGCGCAGGGTGTCGAGTATGGCGCCTTCGATTGAGTCATCCGTAGGGTAGGGGTATTTGCTGCGCCTGTAGTTGCATAGGTCTGCAATCCATTGGTTGCTGACAAATCCTGCCTTGCGGTTGAAGACCTTGCCGTACAGGCAGTGTGTTTCCTTGACTATCTCGCCCTTCCATTGCCACAGGGGCCATACGAAGCCTTCGTCGGGATCGTTGTAGTAACGGCATTCCTCGGCTACGATGTCCTCGGCTGCAAAGCCTGGTATGCCGCTGTCAAGCAGTGGCAGGAACCCGACCTGGTCGATGAGTTCCATCATCTGGGCGCTGGTGTATATTTCTGGAAATTCCATCTACTGCTCTATGTATTGTATCATGTCTTTGCGTCGTGGCTTGGCTGGTTTCTCCTGGTCGGGATAGCCGAGTGCTATGCAGAAGAAGAGTTCGTGTCCCGGGCTGAAATTGAGCTTGTCGAGGCATGCCTTTGCCGAGGGGCTGGACTTGAGCCAGCGTGCCGAACTGCCCAGGCAGCAGCTCCCGATTCCCAGGGACTGTGCGCTGAGCATGATGTTCTGTGCAAGCAGGCCGCAGTCGACGCTTGAGAGCTCGTACTTGTCGCTCTTGGCAATGAACAGTACCGTGGGCGCATCGACGAAGATGTTCTTGAAGCCCTCGCGCTGTGCAATCTCGGGATTGTCCTGCAGTACGGCTGCGGTAAACTGGTCAAGGAGCTGCTTGTTGTCTATGACCCTGATCTCGTAGGCTTGCCAGTTCATGCCGTTGGGGGCATTGATGCCGCAGTCGAGGATACGGTCAAGGGTTTTCCTGTCGACTGGCTGATCCTTGTACTTGCGGATGCTGCGCCGCTGCATGATAATCTGTTCTAAAACGTCTGCCTGGTTGTTCATATATATGTTTTGATTGTTACTTGACGCTAAAGGGGAATACGGTCCAGTCGCCCAGCTCGCCTATGGGCCGGGCGGTCATCCATGTAAAGATGTATTCGCCTGGCTGCAGGTCGGTGATGGGTGTTATGCGAAAGGCTTCCTCGCCGCTTGCCTCGATGCGGAAGTTGTTGAGGTCCACAAAGATACATTTGTTGTCATGAACATTTGGTTTAGGTATGCTGCGGTACTCGCGGCGTGCCTTCAGGCGGATGAGTACAAGGTCGCTGAGCAGCAGGGAATCGGTGTTGACGATGAAGCTGGGACGCGGTGTGTCGCAGTACTGCCGGGACTTGGCTCCCCACAGGTATCTGTTTATCTTGCTCTTGAGCTGTATGTCTACGATTTTCCAGCCGGGTTTCAGCTCGCTCTGTGTCAGCTGTGACTCGATCTGTACGGGTGCCGGTTCGGCATCAAGGTATATCGTCTGTGCATGCGAAATTGTCGCGGTAAGGATGGCTGCAAGACCGAGGATGATTGTTTTTGCTTTCATAATGGATACAAAGTTAAGAAAAATGCCGAGGTTTGTGGCTCTCGGTTTTGTGTTTTAGTTTTTTTTAATTATTTTTGCACCGTTATATGTATATGTCTAACCATATTATAAATATAGTAGAAAAGTGACTCTGGCTATTGTTATAATCATCCTGCTTGGCTATGTGTTTATTGCCAGCGAGCATCTGACGCATGTGAACAAGGCTCTGGTGGCAGTGTTCTGTGCTTCTGTGGGTTGGGTGCTGTTTATCAGTTCGGGTACGTCGATGATTGACGTGCTGCATGCACAGGAGTTCCGTGATTTCCTGGCGGGCGGACCATATAGCCTGTACAAGAGCAAGGTGTTCATAGCGGACAGGATATTCCTGCGATATGTAGGCGAGGTGGGTGCGCTGGTGCTGTATCTGCTGGCTACGATGAACATAGTGCAGGTGTTGCTTAACAACGAGTGTTTCTGGTTTATCGAGAAATGGCTGCGCAGCAGGAATACGAACGTGGTTGTATGGGTAGCGGTAATGGTGACGTTTGCCATGAGTACGTGTATCGATACGCTTACGCTGACGGTGATGATGCTGATGGTATTGAAGCGTCTGCTGCGCAACGGGAAGCAGAGGATGTACGTCGGTGCTGCCGTGGTGATTGCTGCGAATGCGGGCGGTTGCTGGACGGTAATAGGTGATGTGACGGGCCTGATGGTGTGGACGAGCAAGGCTGTAGCTGCAACGAACTTCAGCCTCATGCTGCTGTTGCCGGCCTTGGTTGCGACGGCTGTTCCTGTCTCGCTGATATGCAGGAAACTGCCCGAGCATCTGGATCTGGAGCGTCCCGCGTATGTGTTCCGTGGTGATGACAGCGTACTGAAGGTGTGGCAGCGGCTGTTGCTGCTGGTATTCGGTTTCGGCGGCCTGTGGTTCATCCCTTCGTTCCACCGTATAACGCTGTTGCCTCCGTTCCTGGGTGCATTGTGCTGCCTGGGTGTAGTGTGGGTGCTGAACGAGATTATTAACAAGCGCAGGATTGGTACAGAGCAGCCGCTGAACATTACGTCGGGCCGTACCCTGCAGTACGAGTGCATACAGGCTGTGATGTATTGCGTTGGTATCTGCCTGTGCGTGGATGTGCTGATAGAGTGCGGTGCGCTGCATTATGCATCGACATTGTGTGACAAATATCTGCACAGCATATATCTGATAAGCCTGTTGCTGGGCTTCGTGAGCAGCGTCATGGACAATATTCCGCTGGTGCTGACGAGCATGAACATGTACAATGTGCTGGAGCCTGATATGGTGAAGGCCGAATATATGAATGCCTTCCTGGTAAACGGCCAGTACTGGCACCTGATTATGCTGAGCGTGAGCGTTGGCGGCTGCCTGCTGCCGATCGGCAGTGTTGCCGGACTTGCGCTGATGAAGAGCGAGGGCGTGACGGTTTGGTGGTACTTGCGCAGGATTACGTTCTTCGTACTGCTTGGCTGGGTATGCTCGCTGGGTACGTATTTCCTGGTTGACGCTTTCCTGCGTACGTGGTTCCCTAATTTCTAATTGCAGACGGTGATAGACTACGATTTGTCGCGGCTGGGCATTGAGTCTCTGAATGCCATGCAGGAGGAGATGCTGTCCTCGTGCCGCATGTATGATAATGTTGTTTTGCTGAGTCCTACGGGAAGCGGCAAGACATTGGCGTATCTGCTGGCTCTCTCCGCGTGGAATGATGTACTTGCCGGTAACGGTGCCTTCCCCTCGGTTCTGATTCTAGTGCCGAGCCGTGAGCTGGCTGTGCAGACAAGGGATGTGGCGGCAAGGCTGTACCGTGATTTGAAGGTCTATGCCTGCTATGGCGGTCGTGCTGCTATGGAGGAGCACAGGGCAATACGTGAAATGCATCCTGATGTAATTGTAGGTACTCCTGGCAGGGTGCTTGACCATATCGGCAAGGGTAACTTTGCAACGGAGGGTATCGGGATGCTTGTTATTGACGAGTTTGACAAGTCGCTGGAGCTGGGCTTCCAGAAGCAGATGCAGGATATTCTGTCCCTGCTGCCTGATGTGCGTCGCCGTGTATTGCTGAGTGCTACGGATAATCCCAATATTCCTGATTTCGTGGGTATAGACAATGTCCACAAGCTGGATTTCACGGGGGGTGATGACTACGAGGGACGTATAAGGCAGTGGGTTGTAAGGAGTCCGCAGAAGGACAAGCTGCGTACCTTGTCGGACCTGCTGTGCTGTCATGGTCAGGAGACGAGCATGGTGTTCCTGGGATTCAGGGATGCCGTGGGGCGTGTGGCTGACTATCTGGGCGGCATGGGGTTTACGGTGAGTGCCTTTCACGGGGGTATGGATCAGAAGGATCGCGAGAGGGCTTTGTTCAGGTTCGAGTGCGGTGCTGCAAACATTCTGGTATGCACGGACCTGGCCGGCAGGGGATTGGATATTGCGGGCGTTGACAACATAGTGCATTACCATTTGCCAGTTAACAGGGAGACATTGGTACACCGTAACGGCCGTACGGCGCGATGGGACAGGGAGGGTAATTCGTTCCTGATTGTAGGTCCCGGGGAATCTGTGCCCGATTTTGCCGGTGATGAATGGGAGGAGGCTGTCCTGCCCAGGCGCATAGCGTTTCCCGCCAAGTCGCGCTGGGAGGTACTGTATATCGGTCGCGGCAAGAAGGACAAGGTGAACAAGGTGGACGTAGTGGGATTCCTGAGCAAGATTGGCGGTCTGGAGCGTGAGCAGCTGGGCATGGTTAAGGTGTTCCCGTCGTGGAGCTTTGCAGCTGTCGAGCGCAGGGCTGTGCGCGATGTGCTGAACAAGGTGAGGGGGCAGAAGATAAAGGGACAGAAGACGATAATAGAACCAATAAAATAATTATATATGGCTACAGTGGATGACAAGAAGGTTATCTTCTCGATGGTGGGCGTAAGCAAGACGATTACGCAGAACCAGAAGCAGGTATTGAAGAATATATACCTGAGTTTCTTCTATGGTGCCAAGATAGGCATCATAGGTCTGAACGGCGCGGGTAAGTCTACGTTGATGAAGATTATCGCAGGGCTTGAGCAGCCTACGCAGGGCGATGTCGTATGGAGCCCGGGATATAGCGTGGGCTATCTGGAGCAGGACCCTCATCTGGACGATGACAAGACGGTGATAGAGGTCGTGCGCGAGGGTGCTCAGCATATCGTTGATGCACTGGATGAATATAACAGAATCAACGAGAACCTGGCTTTGCCCGAATATTACGAGGATGCCGACAAGATGCAGAAGTGCTTTGACCGTCTGGCTGAGCTTCAGGATGTGATTGATGCCACGGATGCATGGAACCTGGACAGCCGTCTGGAGCGTGCTATGTCGGCCTTGCGCTGTCCGCCTGCTGACCAGAAGTGCGGTATACTGTCTGGTGGTGAGCGCCGCCGTGTGGCTCTTTGCCGCCTGCTGCTGCAGAAGCCTGACGTTCTGCTTCTGGACGAGCCTACGAACCATCTGGATGCGGAGAGCATCGACTGGCTGGAGCAGCATCTGCAGCAGTACGAGGGTACTGTCATCTGTGTAACGCATGACCGTTATTTCCTGGACGATGTTGCTGGTTGGATTCTGGAACTGGATCGCGGCGAGGGTATCCCATGGCAGGGTAACTACAGCAGCTGGCTGGAGCAGAAGACGAAGCGTATGGAGCAGGAGGAGAAGGTCGCAAGCAAGCGCCGCAAGACTCTGGAACGCGAGCTGGAATGGGTGCGCATGGCTCCCAAGGCCCGTCAGGCCAAGGGCAAGGCTCGTCTGAAGTCGTACGAGAGCATGCTGAACGAGGAACAGAAGCAGCGTGAGGAGCGCCTGGAGATCTATATCCCGAACGGTCCCCGTCTGGGCAACAAGGTTATTGAGGCCAAGGGTGTATGCAAGTCGTATGGCGACAAGGTGCTGATAAAGAACCTGAACTTTATGCTACCGCCTAACGGTATTGTGGGTGTCATTGGACCCAACGGTGCCGGCAAGACGACATTGTTCCGCATGATAATGGGCCTTGAGAAGCCTGATGCTGGTACGTTTGAGGTTGGCGAGACGGTAAAGATTGCGTATGTTGACCAGAGCCACAAGGACATAAAGGCTGACGAGAGCGTATTCCAGGTTGTGAGTCAGGGTTCAGAGCTGTTACGTATGGGCGGGCGTGACATAAATACACGTGCCTATCTGAGCCGTTTCAACTTTACCGGTGCTGACCAGGAGAAGAAGTGCGGTGTGCTGAGCGGCGGTGAGCGTAACCGCCTGCATCTGGCAATTGCGCTGAAGGAGGAGGGCAATGTGCTGCTTCTGGACGAGCCGACGAATGATATCGATGTGAATACTTTACGTGCATTGGAGGAGGGCCTGGAGGCATTTGCCGGCTGTGCTGTGGTAATCAGCCACGACCGCTGGTTCCTGGATCGTATATGTACGCATATACTGGCTTACGAGGGTGACGGCGAGGTGTACTGGTTCGAGGGCTCGTACAGCGACTATGAGCTGAACAAGTGCAAGCGCCTGGGAATCGAGGAGCCCAAGCGTATACGTTACAGAAAACTGGAGGAATAGGTCTTATTGGACGATAAGGCTGATTGAGATCATCAGCGCGAAAAGGAATATGGAAAGGGCAGTCGTGGCGAGTACGCCGTTGAGTGCCTTTCCTTTTTTTATGCGTATCATACGTGCCACGCACTGGAAATGCAGGGGCAGGAACGCGAGTACGGGTAGCATGTGCCTGTTGAGTGTCACGTCGAACATATCACCGTGCAGGGTTATGTTGACGGTAACAAGGTATGTGGATATTATGCCGATCAGGAAATAGAGCCACAGGGCTGCCTTGGGGCCTATGATGGTGACGAGTGTTATCTTGCCGTGCTTGGCATCGGTATATCGGTCACGGAAGTTGTTTACAATCAGCAGGCAGTCGGCAACAAGTCCCTGTGCGAGTGCCAGCATCCATATCTGCATGGTGAGCTGTCCCGTCTGTATGTAGTATGTGCAGGATACGGGTATGAGCCCGAAGAACATGACGACAAGTATGTCGCCCATTGCTATGCGCGAGAAGAGGGTGGTGTAGAGGAAGGTGAACAGGATGCATGCCGCGCCTATCAGGATACAGTACATATCCGTGAATAGGAGCAGCGGCAGTCCCGTGACTGCCGACAATAGGGTGGTAACGAGGATTCCCCTGCGCATTGCGGGGAGTGTTATCCAGCCTTGTGAGCAGGCGCGTTCGGGACCCAGGCGGTCCTCGTGGTCAACGCCCTTGAGGCAGTCGTAGTAGTCGTTGATGAAATTTGCGTCGATCTGCATGAAGATGGCAAACAGGGCGCATAGCAATGCCGGAACGGCGTTGATGGCGTTTGTGTCGTTCCATGTGGCGGCAAGGGCTATCATGACAGGTGCAAGGGCGCATGTCAGGGTCTTGGGTCTTGCTGCCAGTATCCAGGATTGCAGGGCTGTGGGCTTGTCGTTCATGCCGTTGTGTTACGTTGGCGCGCTATTTTATCTTGTCGTCGCTGAACTTGATTATCTCGCGTGCCTTGACACCTCCGATAGCTGCCTTTAACTTGGAATAGTATGTGCGGCGTATGCTCAGTTCCTTTTCGTCCTTGTTGAACTTGCTGGTCATGTATTCCTCGGCCTGAGCGGGGGTGAGCTTGCCTGCAAGGTCTGCAGAGTGGTACTTGTCCTTGACTGCCTCGTGGCGTTTCTTGTTGGCGCTGAGCTCTTCGAGGAAGGCCTCGAGGATTGGCATGACTTTCTTCTGCTGCTCGGATGTGAGCTTTGTCTGCTTCAGGATATATGCCTTGCGTGCTTCGCGCTTTGCTCCTGCCTGGATGGTTGTTGTAACGCAGAATGTGAACAGGAGTGCCATCAGTATGATCTTCTTCATAGCCTTAATGTTTTAACCTTTTAATATTTTAATATTTTAACCTTTTAATGTTTTAACCTTTTAATGTTTTAACCTTATCTCTCCTTGCCCACAAAGATAGATGTTTTTCAAATATGTTCCAATATTATTTAAGTTTCTTTGATACAAGTCGGTAATTTTAACTATCTTTGCAGGGAAAAAATTGATTGTTATGGCGAATACGAGGAAAAAGTCCAATACGAAGATCGTAGAGGTACCGCAGATGGATGCGCTGGGACACAAGCAACCGCAGAACCTGGAGATGGAGACTGCCGTGCTGGGTGCCCTGATGAATGAGCAGGATGCCTTTGGCGAGGTTGCGGAGATACTGAAGCCGGAGTGTTTCTACGATCATCGTAACCAGTTGGTGTATGATGCAATACGTGATCTGGCTGCGAAGCAACAGCCGGTTGATGTGATTACGGTTATCGATCAGCTGGAGAAGAAGGGTCAGCTGGAGGATGTCGGCGGAATGTCGTATGTGGCTCAGCTGAGTGATGCCGTAATAAGCAGCGCACATGTGGAATATCATGCGCGTATCATACAGCAGAAGTTTATCGCCAGGCAGATGATTACCTTTGCTTCGCATCTGCTGCAGGATGCCTTTGATCCGGGAACGGATGTGGGTGAGCTGATGCAGAGTGCCGAGGGGCAGCTGTTTGAAATGAGCCAGACGAACCTGAAGAAGGACTATACACAGATAAACCCTGTAATCAAGGAGGCTTATGACCAGCTGCAGCGTGCGGCTGCCAGGGACGACGGATTGTCGGGATTGCCTTCGGGATTCGAGCAGCTGGACAAGATTACGAACGGCTGGCAGGCTTCGGACCTGATTATTATTGCTGCGCGTCCTGCCATGGGTAAGACGGCTTTCGTAATATCGATGATGAGGAAGATGGCTGTGGATCACAAGATTCCGTGTGCCATGTTTACGCTCGAGATGAGTAACGTGCAGCTGGTGAACCGTCTGATGGTGAATGTCTGCGAGATTACGGGTGACAAGATTCGTAGCGGACAGCTTGCTCCATACGAGTGGGCTCAGCTGGACAGCCGTATCACGCAGTTGTATGATGCTCCGATATTCCTGGATGATTCGTCGGGACTGAGTGTATTTGAATTGCGTACGAAGGCAAGGAGGCTGGTTCGCGAGCATGGCGTGAAGATAATATTCATCGATTACCTGCAGCTGCTGAATGCGAGCGGTATGAACTGTAATTCGCGTCAGGAGGAGGTTGCTGTTATCTCGCGTTCGCTGAAGCAGTTGGCGAAGGAGCTGCAGATTCCGATTATTGCGCTGAGCCAGCTGAACCGTGGTGTCGAGACGCGTGGTAAGGGCGAGGGCGACGAGAGCAAGCGTCCCGTATTGAGTGACTTGCGTGAATCGGGTGCCATAGAGCAGGATGCTGACATGGTGTGCATGATTCACCGTCCGGAGTATTACAAACTGTATCAGGACAGCGACGGCCGTGACTGGCGTGGCAAGGCTATAATCATCATCGCAAAGCACCGTAATGGTAGTGTAGGTGATATTACGCTGGAGTTCCGTAACGAGTATGCGCGTTTTGCCGATCCGAGCGAGACGCAGTATATTCCTGCTCCTAACGATCAGGGTGGTACTATTGTGTCGCAGGCATTGAGCCCAGAGGAGCTGAACAGCATAAGCATAATGGATAAGGGTGCTTTTGAGCCTGCGAATGGTGTTGCTCCATTCTGATAATTGTGAAATAGGGATTTTTGTTTCTCTTTTATACAAGGAGCGAGTATAATTTGATGTTATATTCGCTTTTTTGTGTTTTCTTTTGTATCTTTGCATCCAAATTGGATAAAATATTATAAGGTATGAATATTTCATATAAATGGCTTAAGGACTATGTTGATTTCGACCTGACTGCAGACGAGGTTGCATCGGCTCTGACGAGTATCGGCCTGGAGGTGGGCAGTGTTGAGGAGGTTCAGACAATCAAGGGTGGTCTTGAGGGCCTGTGGGTTGCCGAGGTTCTGACTTGTGACGTGCATCCCAATAGCGACCACATGCATATATGTAGTGTGAATGTGGGTCAGGGCGAGCCTTTGCAGATTGTCTGCGGTGCTCCGAATGTCGCAGCCGGCCAGAAGGTTATCGCTGCCGTAGTGGGTACCAAACTTTATGACGGTGACGAGGAATTCGTGATAAAGCGCAGCAAGTTGCGTGGTGTCGAGTCCATGGGTATGCTGTGTGCCGAGGATGAGATTGGCATAGGTACCAGTCATGACGGTATAATTGTATTGCCTGAGGATGCCGTAGTGGGTACTCCTGCAAAGGAATATTACAATCTGGAGAGTGACTATCTGATAGAGGTTGACATTACTCCTAACCGTGCTGATGCGTGCAGTCATTACGGTGTTGCCCGTGACCTGTATGCATGGCTGCTGCAGAACGGCTACAAGACAAGTCTGCACCGTCCGTCGTGTGACGGCTTCAGTATCGATAACGAGGATCTGGTGATTCCCGTAGAGGTGGTGGCCGAGGAGGCTTGTCCGCGCTACTGTGCCGTGACGCTGACCGACTGTGAGGTGAAGGAGAGTCCGGATTGGCTGAAAGACAGGCTGAATATCATAGGTCTGAGGCCGATAAACAACATTGTAGATATCACTAACTATATAATGATGGCCTATGGCCAGCCCCTGCATTGCTTTGATGCTGATATGATAGAGGGTGGCAAGGTTGTAGTGAGGACCATGCCCGAGGGTACTGCGTTTGTTACCCTGGACGGTGAGGAGCACAAGCTGAGTGACCGTGACCTGGCTATCTGCAATGCCAGGGAGCCTATGTGTATTGCCGGTGTATTTGGCGGAAAGGGTAGTGGTACGTACGAGAATACGAGGAACGTTCTGTTGGAGAGTGCTTACTTCAACCCGACGTGGATACGTAAGAGCAGCAGGCGTCATGCCTTGCAGACGGATGCTTCGTTCCGTTTCGAGCGCGGCATTGATCCGAATGGTCAGATATATGCCTTGAAGCAGGCTGCCATCATGGCGAAGGAACTGGCAGGTGCCAAGGTGAGCATGCAGATTGTGGATGTGAATCCACGGCCTGCAAAGCCGTTTGAGGTTGAGGTGAAGTATGCGTATGTTGATTCGCTGATTGGCAAGCATATTCCTGCCGGGACAGTGAAGAGTATCGTGACGTCGTTGGAGATGGTGATAGAAAGCGAGGATGCCGAGGGCCTGAAGCTGTCGGTTCCTGCATATCGCGTAGATGTCCAGCGTCCTTGTGATGTGGTCGAGGATATCCTGCGTATCTATGGCTACAACAATATCGAGATACCGACGACCCTGCATTCGTCGCTTTCCGTAAAGGGTGATGCAGACAGGAGTCACAAGTTGCAGAATATTGTTGCAGAGCAGCTGGTGGGCTGTGGTTTCCACGAGATATTGAACAACTCGCTGCAAAAGGGTGCCTATCTGGATGGTTTGATGAGCTATAAATCGGAGAACAGCGTCGTATTGATGAATGCATTGTCGCAGGATTTGAATGCAATGCGTCAGACTTTGCTGTTCGGCGGTCTTGAGTGTATTGCGCGAAACACGGCTTACCGCAATCCTGACCAGCGCCTGTTCGAGTTCGGTAACTGCTATTATTACAATGCAGACAGGAAATGTCCGGATATCATTCCGGGTGTGAGCAGCAGTCGTGATCCTGAGGTGATAAAGCATGTGTTGGATGCATATAGTGAGGACTATCACATGGGATTGTGGGTTACAGGTCGTCGTGTGAACGGCAACTGGGCTCATGCGAACGAGGATACTTCGTATGCCGAGCTGAAGGCTTATGTGATGAATATCCTGGAGCGTCTGGGCGTACCTATGGGTATGCTGGTGTTTGCCGAGGGTGCCGAGGATATCTTTGACAAGAGCCAGGAGATAAGGAACCGTGGCGGCAAGGTACTGGTCAAGATGGGTATCGTGAGCCGTGCAATCCTAAAGAAATTTGACATAGAGAATCCGGTTTACTTTGCTGATATCAATTGGAAATCTGTCCTGAAGGCTGTCAAGAACCAGAGTGTCAAGTATCATGACATCAGCAAGTTCCCTGCTGTAAGCCGTGATCTGGCATTACTCCTGGATGAAGGTGTCGAGTTTGCAAGGATTGAGGAGATTGCCTACAAGACGGAGAAGAAGCTGCTGAAAAGCGTATCGCTGTTTGACGTCTACGAGGGCAAGAACCTGCCTGCCGGCAAGAAGTCGTATGCTGTCAACTTTGTCCTGCAGGATGAAACGAAGACATTGAACGACAAGGCTATCGAGGCTGTGATGAATAATCTGATAAGGCAGCTGAAGGCTAACCTGAATGCAGAACTGAGGTAAGAAAGGAAAGTATTAATATAAAAATATAGGAGATTAATCCAATGGGAAGAGCATTTGAATACCGCAAGGCTACTAAATTGAAGAGATGGGGTCACATGGCAAAGACTTTCACCCGTCTGGGAAAACAGATTGCGATTGCTGTAAAGGCCGGTGGTCCTGAGCCGGAGAATAATCCTTCGTTGCGTTCTGTAATTGCTGTGTGCAAGCGTGAGAACATGCCCAAGGACAATATTGAGCGTGCTATCAAGAATGCAATGGGCAAGGATACAAGTGATTATAAGACCGTTACCTACGAGGGATATGGTCCTCACGGAGTTGCTGTGTTTGTTGACACGCTGACTGATAATACAACCCGTACCGTGGCTGATGTCCGCAGCGTATTCAACAAGTTCAACGGTAACATGGGTACGACTGGTTCCCTGTCTTTCCTGTTTGACCACAAGTGTGTGTTCACTTTCAAGAAGAAGGCAGACATGGATATGGATGATTTCATCCTGGAGATGATTGACTACGGAATCGACGAGGACTATGACGAGGAATACGACGAGGAAAAGGATGAAACCACAATCACCATATACGGCGAGCCTACGAGCTACAGCGAGATCCAGAAGGCTCTGGAGGCTCAGGGCTTTGAAGAGGTTGGCGGTGAATTTACCTATATCCCGAACGACCTGAAGGAGGTTACTGCTGAGCAGCGCGATACTATTAACAAGATGGTTGAGCGTCTTGAGGAGTTTGATGACGTCCAGACGGTTTATACAAACATGAAGCCCGAGGAGTAAAATCCGTATTGTAGGATTTGATGATTAGGATTCTGTTACCGGTCATTGTGATATTGACGCTTGTTGGTTGCGGGCGTGAAAGTCTTGACGAGAAGATTGCGCGTGAAATGTCCGAGTATTCTTTGAGGCAATGTCCCCGCAGAATTGATCCGTACACGATTCTGGACAGTATTGTGTACCGGGGTGACAGCAAGGAGATGCGTCATTACTATACGGTACAGGATACCCTGGATAACGGGGATGTATATACTGATGAGCTATGCAATGAGTTCCGTAGTAAACTGCTTGCCAATATCCGCAACAGCGTGGGTATGAAAACGTATAAGGCACATGGTGTTACGTTTGCGTATCAGTATCGGTCGGGTAGGACGAAGAAGGTTTATCTGGATATAAAATTCACAAGTTCGGATTACAGGGAATAATCATTTATCCTTAAAAATATCATAAAAGGCGGTAAAATATGTTATATAACATGATTTTGCCGCTTATTTATTTGGTCGTATCAGAAAAACTGATTAATTTTGCAATGCAAAACGCAAGATAGAGGTTTTTGCAAAAATTAGGTTTAGATTATTTATAAAGGTAAAAAATTATGTGTGAAAAGATTGGTTGCGTTGCAGGTGCAATTTGGGTTGCTCTGAACGAGAATGGTGCTATGTCATCAAAGGACCTGAAGAAGGTTGCAAAGATTAAGTCTGACAAGGAGCTCTACCTGGCTATGGGTTGGCTGTGCCGTGAGGACAAGCTGAACGTAGTTGAGGAGGGTAAGGAGATTACTCTTTCTTTGAAGTAATTCCACTTCCGAAACAGGTTATTTCCGAATAACCGTATTATACAGTAAACCCTGCAGATTTCTGCAGGGTTTACTTGTTGTATATATTAAAGTATAATCTAATCTTCCTCGGCACAGCGCATAATCAGGGTCGTCGCTCCTATGGTTATGATGTCTCCGTCCTGTAATGTGACGCGTTCGTTGTTGCCCAGTATGCTGTTCATGTAGAATGTGCCTGTTCCGCTGGGGCCGTCACGCAGGATGTACTGAAGCTTGCCGTTCTTGTCCTGTTTGACCTGTATTATGCAATGGAGTGTATCGATGCTGGGGTCTACGGTCTCTATAGGCTGGTTGATAGATGTTCCCTGAACGTAGCGCCCAATCCTGTTCTCGCCGAGCTGGAGGGACAGAATCTGCTTGAAGTGGAATACGTTTTCGACAACGACTATGCTGCCGTATTTCTTTGATGCTTCCTCTTCTTCTGCCTGGAGACGTATATGCTCGTTCTTCTGTGTCTCGCGTGTTGGAGAGGTGCCGAGCCTGATACCGAACTGCTTGGAGCACCCGGTACATTGGAACACCAAGGTCTGACCAGCCTGATATCTGGTCTCGTCAAAAGTTATGTAGGTGTTACATTTGGGGCAACGGACACGTTTCATAATGCCATTACCCAGATCTGTGCAAACAAAGTATCCTTGTCGCGGATTTCGTTAACCTTGGCATATGCCTTGGCCGAATCGTCTCCATATCCAGCAAGTACGACACGTACCATTTTGCCGCTTACAACTTTGACGGCGTTATCAAATCCCATGTCTTTCAGCTTCAGGACGTATGCGTCTGCCATTTCACTGCTGATGGCACTTGCCATTACAACGCAGTAACCGCTTGGCGTAACTGTTTCGCTTTCCTTCGCAGGGGACTTAATCTCAGCATCCTGCTTATGTGGAGCTGTTGCTTCCTCGGCAATAACAGGCTGTTTGCCATGTTGTACCCTGATCTGTGCGATAACGGATTCGATATTGTTCCAGGAGAACAGGTGTGCAGCTTCCCTGGTATTTATGTTCTGCAGCTGCGGTACGAACAGGATGAATGCTATGAGCAGGATAGCTGCTGCCGATAGTACGCTCTGGACGGTAGAACGCTTGACACTGAAAGTAATACGTGGTGTATCAGCGTCGTTGTTGGTGCGCTCTGCTTCGGGAAGCTTGGCAAAAAGGAATGAGTCTAGTCCGTATAGGACGGGGGAATTGATGCCTGCATCACATACGTTGAACATGAAACCGGAACCGTTCTGACTGAGTTCTCCGATGGAACCGATCTCGACAGAACCTTGTTCGATAATTGTCGAACGGATGTCTGCGGTGTAGTCCTCGATCCACTGTGCTGCAATATTGCGGCGAACGTGGTTCATCTGCATAATGCAGTCTTCGAGAAGGGTGTCTTCGGGGTTAATCCTGTTGTCGACAAAAACGCTTCTGTAAGGGGGCAGAAAGGTTTGTTCGCTATATATATAGCGAGCACTCTTGTTATCGGTAACAAATGTGCATAACCCGGGCACCGAAACAGCGTCGTGTGTCGCCAGAAGATACTCTATATGTCTACTCAAGTCTTTCACCTTTGCAAAGATATGATAATTTTGCAAAAGTGACAAGTCCATCTGAAATATTTTTTGCCTTCTTGAGCAACATTTTTTTTGTGCTTTACCTTCCGGTTTCAGGCTTTCTTTTGAGTATCAGAGCTTTGCGCAGAAGAATTGTCAAAATTCTTCTTTTTATGGCTTCGGCCATGTCCGCCGCCTTTGTACTTTCCCTTGTGTCCACGGGTGCCTTTTGTGGCATGGTTACCACGGGATGACTTGTGTCCGCGAAATTTGCCGTCATATTCCGGACCGGGACCTTCACTCTTGGGTATTGGGAGTTTCTCTACGCTGTATCCGAGGAAATTCTCTATCTTCATGAAATCGTCCTGATCCTTCTCGCTGACAAGGGTGATGGCATTACCTCCTGCTCCAGCCCTGGCAGTACGTCCTATGCGGTGTACGTAGTCCTCGGCATCATGGGGTACGTCGAAATTGATGACAAGAGTGATATCGTCAATATCGATACCGCGTGAAACGATGTCCGTTGCTATAAGTATATCGATCTTTGCTGCACGGAAAAGGTACATTACCTCGTCCCTTTCCTTCTGTTCGAGGTCGCTATGAATAGCCCTGCAGTTGAAACCTTTTCTTAAGAGTGTTAGGGATAACTCCTTGGTTTTCTGTTTGCTGCCGCTGAATATTATAACTCGCTCCGGTTTGCTGTTCCTGAAAATATCGTTCAGGATTCCTATTTTCTGGCTCTCGTAGCAGATGTATGCCATCTGGTGTATACGGTCGGCAGGTTTGCTGACGGCAAGCTTTATCTCGACGGGATTGTCAAGGAGATTGTGGGCGAGCTGGCGTATCTTGTCGGGCATGGTCGCGCTGAACATTATTGTCTGACGCTTTTTGGGAAGATACCTGGCAATCTGCAGTATGTCATCGCAGAATCCCATGTCCAGCATCCTGTCCGCCTCGTCCAATATGAAAAAGGATACGCGTGAAAGGTCTATGTTACCCAGGGACAGATGGCTGATAAGACGGCCGGGGGTTGCGATAATAACGTCTGCACCGTGCTGCATACCGCGTTTTTCCTGTTCGTAGCGTATGCCGTCGTTTCCTCCGTATACGGCAACGCTGCTGACATCGGGAAGATGATAGGCGAACCCCTGCATTGCCTGGTCTATCTGCTGGGCAAGTTCCCGCGTGGGGGACATGATTACGCAGTTGATTGCGTCCTTGGGGTAGTCGCCGTAGCTGAGTTCGCTGAGTATGGGTAGAAGATATGCGGCTGTCTTTCCTGTGCCTGTCTGTGCTATGCCCAGTACGTCGCGTCCTTCGAGAATCGGGGGAATGGCATGTTCCTGGATTGGTGTGCACTGCGTAAAGTTCATGTCGTCCAGGGCATCAAGTACGGGGTCGCTGAGATTTGTTTCGTAGAAATCCACAATTATATAAATATAAATAGGTAATTAGCGCGGAGCACGTTTGTACAGTGCTATTGCGATGGGTATATATATTATATTAGGTAACCAGGCTGCAAGCCATGGTGCCATGCCTGCCTGGGTGCTGAAGCTGGAGCATATTCCCTGTAGCAGGATGTATATGGCGCTGAGGGCAAGGCCGAGCCCCAGCGCAAAGCCCATGCCTCCCTTGCGCTTGCGGCTGGAGAGTGTTGCGCCTATGATACTGAGTATGAATGCTGCAAAGGGTGCTGCTATACGTTTGTGATACTCCACCTCGAAATCCTGCAGTCCTGCAGTACCGCGGATGCGCTGGCGGCTTATATAGTCTTCCAGCTGTTCGGACGTCATGGTTTCCTGCATCTTGTTCGTCGTCAGGAAATCCTGCGGCTCGAGCTTTATAATGCTGTCAATCTGATTGATAAACGTTATCTTTTCGCGTAAACCTTTCAGTTCGCGTATGTTGACGTTTCGCAGAGTCCATTTGAACCTGACGTCCGAGATTGTGTCGTACTCGGCAGTCATTGCAGTAAGGTGCGAGACAAGTTTCTTGTGTTCGAACTTGTCAAGGGAGAAATGGTAGCCTGTATGCGAGGGGCCGTCGTAATGTTCCATGTAGGCTATGACGCCTGTGTCTACCTGTAATTGTACGTTGTCTGCCCAGGTCGGTACCTTAAGCTGTCTTTTGTACTGGTTCTCGAAGGCAAGGCGTTTGACGCTGCCGCGGGGGATGACGTCTGTGCCAAGGTAGTATGTGATGCCTGCTATGATGCATGCGCTGAACATATATGGAACCATCAAACGGCGAAAGCTGACGCCTGCTGCAAGCATGGCAATGATCTCGCTGTTGTCCGCAAGTTTTGATGTAAAGAATATGACTGAGATGAATACGAACAGCGAGGAAAAGAGATTGGCGTAGTATTGTACGAAATTCAGGTAGTAGTCATATATTATGCCATGCAGCGGTGCATTGTTCGTCGTGAACTTGTCGACATTCTCGTTAAAGTCAAAGACGACGGATATGCTGATGATGAGAACTATACTGAAAAAGTATGTTCCCAGGAATTTCTTGATTATGTACCAGTCTAACTTTCGCAAGGTCGGGAAATGCGTATGTTGTGTTATAGACGATTAGTGACTCTTCTCATCATCATGCTCTTCCATGTGCTGAAATCACCTGCAATGATGTGTTTGCGTGCATTCTGGACCAGCCACAGATAGAATGCAAGGTTGTGGATGGATGCAATTTCCAGTGCAAGCAGTTCCTGTGCCTTGAAGAGATGATGAAGGTATGCCTTTGTGTAGAAGCGGTCGCATTCGGCTGTTCCTTTGGGATCGATTGGTGTAAAGTCGTCCTCCCACTTCTTGTTTCGCATGTTCATGATGCCTTCACTGGTGAAAAGGCATGCATTGCGGCCGTTACGTGTCGGCATGACGCAGTCGAACATATCTACGCCGCGCTCGATGCTTTCCAACAGGTTTGCAGGTGTGCCGACTCCCATCAGGTAACGTGGACGGTCTTTGGGCAGGATTTCGTTCACCACCTCTATCATCTCGTACATGACCTCTGCAGGTTCTCCTACGGCCAAACCTCCGATTGCATTACCGTCTGCATTCTTGGATGCCACGAACTCGGCGCTCTTCTGGCGCAGGTCGCGGTATGTACATCCCTGTACGATGGGGAAGAGGCTCTGGTGGTAACCGTACAGTGGTTCAGTCTCGTTGAACCGGTTGATGCAGCGGTCCAGCCATCGGTGTGTCAGCCCTAATGATTTCTCGGCATACGCACGGTCGCTTGTCCCAGGGGGGCATTCGTCAAGTGCCATGATGATGTCTGCGCCGATACTCCGTTCGATATCCATTACCTTTTCGGGAGTAAACATGTGCTTTGAGCCGTCCAGATGACTGCTGAAAGTGCATCCCTCCTCGGTAAGCTTGCGTATTCCCGTAAGAGAGAACACCTGAAAACCGCCTGAGTCGGTCAATATGGGCCTGTCCCAACCATTGAACTTGTGTAGGCCGCCGGCCTTCTCCAGGATTTCAGTACCTGGTCGTAAATAGAGGTGATATGTGTTGCCCAGGATGATCTGTGCCTTAACCTCCTCCTTCAGGTCACGTACCGTAAGTCCCTTGACGCTGCCAACCGTACCTACCGGCATGAATATGGGTGTCTCTATCGGGCCGTGGTCCGTCTGGATAAGTCCCGCACGTGCATTGGTCTTGCCGTCGGTATATTGTAGTTCGAAAGTCATTTCTCGTCCTTATCTTCTTTAGGAAGTATAAATTCTATGGGATTCCCGACTTTCTGGTCGAGCAAAGCATAGTCAAGTACATCCATGACCGTCTCTACGTAGTGGAAATCAAGTCCTTGTATATACATGTCCGGTATTTCATCGATATCCTTGCGGTTGTCCTTACACAGGATGAGGTGCTTGATGCCTGCACGTTTGGCAGCCAGTATCTTTTCTCGGATTCCGCCTACGGGCAGTACTTTGCCACGAAGGGTAATCTCGCCGGTCATTGCAAGTTCGCTGCGTACCTTGCGCTGGGTAAGTGCCGATGCCAGGGCTGTTGCCATTGTTATGCCTGCCGACGGACCGTCCTTCGGGGTTGCACCCTCGGGTACATGGACATGTATGTTGTAGTAGTTGAAAATCCGTGGTTCTATATTCAGCTCACGTGCATGGCTTCGGATATACTCCAGGGCAATGCTTGCACTTTCCTTCATAACGTCGCCCAGATTGCCTGTGAGTGTAAGTCCGCCGCCCTTGTGCTCGGAAAGGCTGGTCTCGATGAAGAGAATCTCGCCGCCTACGCTGGTCCAAGCAAGACCTGTAACGACACCGGCGTATTTGTTTCCCTGGTAGATGTCACGGGTAAACATGGGCTTACCGAGCAGTCGCTCTACCTCGGCGGTGTCTATATTGCGCTCTACGCTGATCTGTGCAACGCCTTTTTCGTCTGCTTCACGTGCAGTTTCCAAGGCTACCTTGCGCAGAAGCTTGTTGATCTGTTTCTGCAAGCCGCGCACACCGCTCTCACGGGTATAGCGTTCGATGATCATCTCTACTGCATTCTTGCGGATCTTCAGCTTGCTCTGTCCCGACAGGCCGTTGTTGTCCTTTTCCTTGGGGAACAGGTGCTTACGTGCTATCTCTATCTTCTCTTCAGTTATGTAGCCGCCTACCTCTATCAGCTCCATGCGGTCCAGAAGAGGGCGGGGGATACTTTGTACGTCGTTGGCCGTGGCTATGAACATCACTCTGCTCAGGTCGTAATCCATGTCCAGGAAATTGTCATGGAAGGTCTTGTTCTGCTCGGGATCAAGGACTTCGAGCAGGGCGCTTGAGGGATCTCCGTGCACTGTTGCCTGTGTTACCTTGTCAATCTCGTCCAGGATAAACACCGGATTGCTGCTGCCAGCTTTCTGGATATTCTTGATAATACGTCCTGGCATTGCTCCTATGTATGTACGACGATGACCGCGAATCTCGCTTTCGTCATGCATACCGCCAAGGCTGACACGTACATATTTGCGCTTCAGGGCCTTTGCAATGCTTCGTCCAAGGCTGGTCTTGCCAACTCCCGGAGGTCCGTACAGGCACAGTATTGGGCTTCGCTTGTCTGACTTTAGCCTCAAGACAGCAAGATGTTCCAGAATGCGTTCCTTGACCTTTTCCATGCCGTAGTGGTCTTCGTCCAGGATTTTCTGAGCACGCTTCAGGTCCATACAGTCCTGCGTACAGTCGTCCCATGGCAACTGTAGGATTGTCTGAAGGTAATTAAGCTGGACATTATAGTCGGGGCTTTGGGCATTGATGCGTGAGAGTTTCTGGAGTTCTTTCTCGAAAATCCCGGCCTGTTTCTCTCCCCAGTGCTTTTTCTCTGCATCCTGACGTAGGGTCTGGATATCCTCGAACTTGTTTGTATTCTCGTCGCTGTTGCCAAGTTCTGCCTGAAGGTTCTTGATCTCCTGGTTTACGAAATATTCACGTTGCTGGCGGTTGAGGTCCATCTGTGTCTTGGCTTCCACGTCACGACGCAGGGTTGCAACTTCGATTTCATGGTTAAGATATCGCAGTAAAAGCGTGGCCCTGCTCAGGTCTGTGTCCTCGCTCATCAGACTTGCTTTCTGTGATATGCTGAACTGGTAGTTTGTGGCAACAAAATTGACGAAGAACAGATTTAACGGCATCTTGGAAAGAAAGTCGCCAATCTCCTCCGGCATGCTGTCCGACATGTTGTTGAGCGTAAAGATACGCTCCTTTATCAGGTTCAGCGTAACGCGATACTCGTTGTCACTTTCGTTGGTCTGGGTTTCGGGAATTGCAGAAACATGACAGGCATAGCCGTCGCTGGTTTCTTCCATCGAGTCAAGGCCGACACGGTTAAGGGCCTGGAGCAGTGCACTGTGATTGCCGTCAGGTAATTTGACCAGATGTACTACACGGCAGACAGTACCGATGTGAAAAAGGTCGTCCATTACAGGATCCTCGATATCCGGGACTTTCTGTGTAAAGACGGCAAGTGGCTGCTTGGTCTTTTCTGCTTTCCTAAGCGCCTTAAGGCTTTTTGTACGGCCGACGGTAATAGGAGTTACCGTTCCTGGAAACAAAAGGTTGTCCCTTAAGGCAAGCATTCCCATTGAGCCTTCCAATCGGGCCCTGACTTGACTCTCTATATTGGCATCAATCTCTGTTACAAACGAAATCGAAGTGTTTTTCCTCATAAATTTAATTATTGTTGGCGTGCAAAGTTACAAAAAACTCTTTGATATTCAAAATTGTGAATTGCGATTTATTGAGTTAGAATAAATTTTACTATCTTTGCATCGCAATTTTACATATAGTTATTGGAGTAATATTGGCTAGATGAATTACTACATAAGATATTTTGATAACGAGGAGGTCTTTAACAACGTTGATGACCTGACTAATTTTCTTTCTGAGATCCTGAATGGGGATTTGACTCAGGAACTTACTGACGAGGTTGTCGGTTTTTGCCTTGACAAGACAAATTTCCCACGTCATTTCCGTTTGCCTAACAAAACGACTTTTATTATTATCAAGACAAATTCGCAAACCCTCGAGGAATTCAAGACGCGTGGTGCAAACGGAGGTGCTTTTCCGAGCGGCACACAGGCAAAGGAGGAACAGAAGTCAACTTATGATGAGGTTGCTCCCGGCATGTATGATGTAACGATTACATTCAGGCGTGCAATTGTCAATCCGGATACAAGAAAGTGCCTGTATGCGGATGAGGTATTTCAGGTTCAGATGCTTGCAGAGAGCCAGCGCCATTGCTATGATGTTGTAGTTGATTATCTGCGCAATAATCCCGAGGTTGATGCCCGAAGCCAGTATCCAAGTATCCGTAGTAATAATTTTCAGGCAACGCTCATACAGCAGTAATGAAAAATAGGAATTTATTACTAATACTCATAATATTGTTTCTTGTGCCGGCCATTGTTGTTCAGGCCAAACCCAGGAAACGCGTATCAAAGCAGAATGTAGCTGCACCTGATGTCTTGCCTAAGCCATGTAAGCCAGAGCGTGTTATGCAGCTTACAGCAGAAATGGGCAGGATTAAGGCGCGTCCTGTACGTCACATCGGGAATTCGTATACCGGCATAGATGTAAGCCACTATCAGGGACATATCGATTGGAAGCAGGTCGCTGCGGACAATCGTGTAGCATTTGTATACCTGAAGGCTACAGAGAATGTAGGTCTGGTTGACAATACTTATAAAAGAAATCTGGAGGGTGCACGTTCGGAAGGTATCCCCGTGGGTGTATATCATTTCTTTAATCCAATGTCTGCAGCAGCTGCACAATTACAGAATTTCTGTTCGGTTGTTGATCCGCGTACCCAGGACCTTATTCCCATTGTTGATGTGGAAACACCGCCAAGGGGCGATATAGCCAGCTTCCAATCGCGTCTACGTGCATTTATAGAGGGAGTGGAGAAGCATTTCGGGTGCAAGCCTTTGATATATACCGGCATGCACTATTACAACAAATACCTTCAGGGTAAATTCCTTGACTGTCCTTTCATGTTCGCCCGTTATGCCGAGGAGGCACCTTCGGTCAGCGATGAGGTCCGTTTCGTTATTTGGCAGTTTACGGCAAGCGGCAGCATTAATGGTATAAGGGGTAATGTCGACCGATCGCGCTTCATGGATAATTACAGTGTAAAGGATATTATGATCCGACACAAATAAAGCTAAAAAAACTCCCTGACATCTGCCAGGGAGTTTTTGTTTATTCTGATGCAGACAGGATTATTTCACTTAACGAAGGATGGGCATGTATCGTTTTGGCGATATCATGTACTGTTCCTTCCTTGCTCATAAGTATAGCAAGTTCATGGATCAGGTCGCTGGCATGGGCTCCAAGGATGTGGGCTCCAAGCAGCTTTCCGTCTGGATTTGCCAGTATTTTTACAATACCTTCTTCTGCATCCATACTGAGTGCCTTGCCATTTGCACGGTAGAATGATTTATAGGCTTTGTATTCAACACCTTGCTCTGTAAGCTGTTCCTCTGTTTTGCCTACCATGGCTGCCTCGGGGACGGTAAATACTGCGGCAGGTACGATGCCGAGGTCTATTGAAGACTTGTCGGCAGCTGTGCCTTGCAGTATATGCTCCAATGCAATAATGCCCTGTGCCTTTGCTGCATGTGCAAGTTGCAGAAGTCCGTTTACGTCTCCGATTGCATATATTCCGGGAACTGATGTCTGCATATTCCCGTCTACTTCGATACCCTTTGGTGTATATGCAATATTCAGGTCGTCGAGATTGAGCGAACCGACATTTGCAGCACGGCCGACAGCCATTAGTACAAGATCTGCCTCAACGCTTTTCTCCTTGTCTTTCTCTTCGTAGGCAACGGTCATGGTCTCGCCGGATGAAATGCTCTTTGCTGCAGCACCTGTACAGAATGTTATACCACGCTTTTTGAGTGAAGTACGCAGACGCTTTGCCAGATCGCGGTCAAAGTTGGGCAGTATTTCCTTGCAGAATTCAACTACCGTTACTTCTGAACCGAAGCTGTTATATATGCTTGCAAACTCAAGACCGATGACGCCACCGCCTATTATGCACAGGCGCTTGGGTATGCTGGTGAGGTTTAGCATCTCGGTGCTTGTAACGACACCTTGTGCATGTGCTCCTTCAATGGGCAGAAATTTGGTTATGGAACCAGTTGCAATGATTATGTTCTGGCCCTTGATAGTCCCAACAACATCCTTTGTTCCATTTGAATCGTCTGCAAGTACATTTACCGTGTTTGCATCTACAAGCTGTGCTTCTCCCCGATATAGGGTGATACCTGGCATTTTCATCAGGGCATCAATTCCTGACTGTAATTGGCTTACAACTTGGTTTTTGCGTTCGATTGCATTCTGGATATCAAATTGAACGTCATTGGTGGAAATGCCATGAGAAGCGGATTCCTTGACCAATTCCAATATCTCGGCAGTATGGCAAAGGCATTTGGTGGGTATGCAACCGCAATTGAGGCATGTGCCGCCAAGGTCTGATTTCTCGACTATTGCAACATTCAGTCCTTTCTTTGCTGCTGCTACGGCAGTCTCATAGCCGCCAGGACCAGCACCGATAATTATAATGTTAAACTCCATAATCTAATATACGAATCTTGGCTCCTTGACAGCCTTGACATCATCCAGACGGCGAATAGGAGTGGAGTGGGGTGCTGTCTTGAGCAATTCGGGATCAGCCTTGGCTTCTTCGGCAATCTGCTTCATTACGGTGATGAATTCGTCCAACGTATCCTTGCTTTCTGTTTCTGTAGGTTCAATCATCATTGCCTCATGGAACAGAAGAGGGAAGTATATTGTCGGTGCATGGAAACCATAATCCAGCAGTCGCTTGGCAACGTCAAGTGTCGTAATATGGTTTGGGCTGTGATGGTCACCGGCATATTCTTCCTTCAGTCCATCAAAGACGAACTCGTGCTTGCATAGTCCGTCGATAGGCAGGTTGTAATGCGAACGCAGGCATTCCTTGATGTAGTTGGCGTTGAGTACGCTCAATTTTCCTGCCATTGCAATATTTTCCCTGCCCAGACTTAGCAGGTATGCGTATGCACGTATTATAATACCGTAATTGCCTAACCAGCTGCTTACCCTGCCAAGAGAATTGTCGCCCGACGTAATTGCATAGGTGCCGTCTTCGTTTCGTATAACCTGCGGATTAGGCAGACAGTTCTCGAGTCCTGCCCTTACACCTACCGGACCGCTGCCGGGACCACCGCCTCCGTGTGGTGTGGAGAATGTCTTGTGCAGATTGATGTGCATTACGTCAAAACCCATATCACCCGGACGACAAACACCGAGCATTGGATTAAGGTTGGCGCCGTCATAATACATAAGACCGCCGCATTCGTGTATAAGATGTGCAATCTCTGGTATCTTACGCTCAAATATACCCAATGTATTGGGGTTTGTCATCATCATGCCGGCAATATCGGGTCCAAGTAATGGCTTCAGGTCTTCGACATCCACAGTTCCGTCGGCAGTACTTTTGACCTGTACGATTTGTAAGCCGCATACAGCTGCGCTGGCAGGATTTGTACCATGTGCAGAATCCGGCACGATAATCTTGGTACGTGCAACATCGCCGCGTTGCATATGGTATGTACGGATGACCATAAGGCCGGTAAGTTCGCCATGTGCGCCGGCGTATGGATTGAGTGTGAAGCGGCTGAGGCCTGCAATCTCGCTTAGAATCTTCTGTACCTCATCGTATAATTCAAGAGCTCCTTGAGCCATTGCATCCGGTGTTGAAGGATGAATGTTGAATCCAGGGAGTGCAGCCATTTCCTCGTTGACTTTTGGATTATACTTCATGGTACAGCTACCCAGCGGATAGAAACCGGTATCTACGCCGAAATTGTTATTTGACATATTCGTGTAGTGCCGTGCTACGGTTAATTCGTCGGCCTCGGGAAGATCCGGCTGACTCTTTCTGATGACACTTTCCGGAAGGTCACCTAAGCAATATCCGTTAATGTCGCTTGATGGTAATGAGTAACCGATTCGTCCAGGCTTGGAAAGCTCGAAAATCAGCTTTCCGTAATATACATTGTTCATTCTTCTTACGTATTAAAGCTGATTAATTACTGATTCTATTTGTTCGCGTGTATTCTTTTCCGTGCATGCTATTGTTATGCATTTGTCCATATCCTGTGTAGGAACTCCGAATAGGATTCCTGCTTCTGCCATTCTTGAACGGATATCATCATTGCCTGTGTAGCGGAGGGTGAATTCGTGAAGGAATGGCTTGTTGGGGAATACTTCTGCAAATTTGCCGCTCTTAATAAGTTCATCATGCATATAATGTGCTGCGCTATAGCTCTGCTGGTTGACCTGCTTGAGTCCGGTTGGTCCCATGAGGCTCAGATAACATGCAATATACAGGCACATGAAGCCTTGTGCTGTACAGATATTGCTCGTTGCCTTCTCGCGACGGATATGTTGCTCACGAGCCTGCATTGTTAGTACGAAGGCACGTTTGCCGTCAGCATCTGTAGTTGCTCCTACAAGACGACCGGGCATCTTGCGGACAAGAGTATTCCTGGTGCACAGATAGCCGATATACGGACCTCCGTATCCCATAGGCACACCAAGGCTCTGTGCATCACCGCATGCTATGTCGGCTCCCCATTCACCAGGTGATTTAAGAACGCCAAGCGCCGAAGCAACGGTGTTGATTGCAAGCAAGGTATTATGTTCATGGCAAAAATCTGCAAGGCCGGTGAAATCCTCTATCAAACCATATCGGTTGGGCTGTGCAACGATAAGGCCTGCGACATCGTCTGATTCAATTAGTTCTTTCGCAGCCTGCTGATCCATTACACCATCCTTGTGTGGTACTTCTACGAGATCTACTCCATGGAATTTTGCGTATGTGCGGACTACCTGCAGGATATTTTCGTTGAATGTACCGGAAATTAGTACACGGTTGCGTTTCTTGGCAGCAGAAACACACATCATCATTGCTTCTGCCGTGGCTGTAGAACCATCATACATGGATGCATTGCTGAGGTCCATGCCTGTAAGGCGTGCCATCATTGTCTGATATTCAAAGATATATAGCAATGTACCCTGACTTATTTCAGCCTGATAAGGTGTGTAGCTTGTGCTGAACTCACTGCGTGATGCAAGGTATGGTACAAGACTCGGAGTGTAGTGGTCATAGACACCCGAACCTGCAAAGCATGTAAGCCGACAGTTCTTTTCTGCCAATCCCTGAATCATGTTGCGAACTTCTATCTCACTCTTTTGCAATGGTATATCCAACTGGCGGTGAAGCTTTAGCTCTTCGGGGATTTCTGCATACAGATCGTCTAACGACTTTACACCGATGACACCAAGCATCTGCTGAATATCATCGGTTGTATGTGGAAAATACTTGAACATGGTATTATAGTTCAAAAATGATTCCTGATTACTTAGTCACAGATGGCTTCGTAGGCCTTGGCATCCATAAGGTTGTCCAACTCGGATGGATCGCTCAGCTGAACCTTCATGATCCAGTTTTCGAAAGCATCCTGATTGATGAGCTCGGGCGAATCTTCGAGTGCCTCGTTAATTTCAACGACGGTACCGCTAACCGGGGAAAACAGGTCACTGGCTGCCTTGACGCTCTCGACTGCACCGAATTCCTCGCCAGCAACAACCTCGTCATCAACTTCGGGCATGTCAACATATACTACATTACCAAGCTGTCCCTGTGCATAGTCGGTAATACCTACATAACCGAATTCGCCTTCAACTTTAACATACTCATGACTCTCACTGTAGTAGAGTCCTTCAATAACTTTAGCCATAGCATTAAGACCCTTTTATAGAAAGGGATTTTTTTTAGGTTAATATGTTGTTTGATTATTTCTTATAGCTTTTCTCGTAAAAGCGTTTCTTTATTACAGTACCGGGGAATACTTTCTTGCGGATCTGTATGCCGACACGAGTACCGAGTTTTGCGTAGTCAATATCTACGAGTGCCATGCATACGCTCTTTCCTGTCGAAATGCTGTTATAGCCGGTCGTTACTTCTCCTACTTCACGGTCGTTTGCTACAACCTTGTATCCATGACGCGGGATAGCCTTGTCATCAAGTTCTATGCCGACAATCTTACGTGTAACACCCTCGGCCTTCTGTCGTGCAACGACCTCTTTGCCTATGAAATTCTGTTTTTCTACCTTGACAAACATTCCAAGACCTGCCTCGATGGGAGTAAGGTCGTCTGTAAGTTCGTCTCCGTACAATGGCAGGCCAACTTCGAAACGTAATGTGTCGCGACATCCAAGACCACATGGTTTGACAGAACCGCTATCGATCAATTTATCCCAATTCTTCTGTATAAATGCATGTGAGCCATAGATTTCAAATCCGTCCTCACCAGTATAACCGGTGCGGCTGATGATGATTGTTTCACCTTGAATCTCCATTTCTTTGAAGGTATAGAAAACGAGCTCCTTGCACTCTAAGCCCAAAATATTCTCGACAACATCTTCGCTCTTAGGACCTTGGATAGCAAGTTGTCCGTAATAATCACTCTTGTTTTCGGTTACTATATTAAATGACTTGGCCTGTTCGCTGATCCACGCGTAATCCTTGTCGATATTGGCAGCATTGATTACAAGGAAGAAACGATCATCGCCTTCCTTGTATACAAGCAGATCATCAATGGTTCCACCTGTTGGGTGTAGCATCATTCCGTAATAGATTTTGCCAATGGGAGCGCCGGATATGTCGTTTGTAAAAATATACTGTACGAAATCCTCCGCCTGAGGACCGGTTACAAGTACTTCGCCCATGTGGCTTACATCAAATACGCCGCATGCCGTACGAACTGCCATATGCTCGTCAACGATATCGGTGTATTGTATCGGCATATTGAAACCGCCGAAACTCACCATCTTTGCACCAAGTGCATTGTGTCTCTCCCAGAGACAGGTTTTCTTGTCTTCCATAATATCTTTAAGTTGTTTTATTTATTTTTCCTTTATTCCGCTGATATTGTATTTTTTTGAATCCTGGATGATAATTATCTGTTTGCCGTCAAAGAATTTACCGTTTTTCTTTTTCCCGGATTGCTCATCTGCTAAATTATCTATTCCAGTTGCGGAAGATGAAGGTTCAATTATAAATTTTGTCGCAGACTTGTTACAGTAAAAGTTTACGTCGTTTGCATCAATGCCAAGATAGCCTATATAGGTTGCCTCCTTCTGATAGAAAACATAACTGTCATCTACCTTGGTAATTGTCCAGCATACCGGATCTGCACTCTTCGTTGCATTCCATGTCCAGGCGCCTAAATAGGATCCGCTCATGTTCTGCCGGGCGTTGATATAATAATATCCCTTGGCCTGATATGCAATATAGTTGTCAATGGGAGTCGTGCTGCGCAGGGCATGTGGAGCAGCAGAACCGGTTATGTCAAGATATGCTCCGTATGTATTGTCCGGAACATTCTTGAGTGCAATGACATATGCTGTTTCCGGATCAAAGAGTTTTTCAAAATAATCGACTTCTATACTTTGTTCCTTGAGATGTATCTCTCCAGGTTCGTAACCGGACACATCATCTGCCGTGAGTTCGGATTTCTCGATCTCAGTCGTAACAGTTATCGTTTCTCCATTCCTGTAGTGTATTCCTTTATAGATGACGGATCCGTCTGCAAGATTGCTCCTTACGGAATAGTCTATCGTAGGTTGTTCAACCGAATATGAAAGATTGATTATATTGCCGGTAGCGAGTGTCGTTTTTGTATATAGTGAACCAACGGACTTTGCTGTAAGCTGTTCTTTGCTAACCGTAGAATTAACAGTGAACGTGTCACCGTTTCTATATTCGTTGCCGTCAAATATTATAGCTCCTTCGTCACTTCCTGCTATATTGACGGTATAAGTCAGCAAATCTGCTTTCTGTGTTGTACGTCTTAAAACGTAAGGTTTGATAGGATCTGCAATAGTCGGCGAAACGGCTGTATATTGAAGATGTCCTGTCTGACCATAGTTCTTCATATCCAAGACAATGCTGTCATTGTATACACGAACTATAAGCGCCTGAACTATCTGAGGTTCACTTGTGTCTGGACTTTCGTTTGTGTTAAGGTCATTATAGCGCATGGATCCCATGAAGCATGATTTGAAACTCATGATCCAGTTTTTCTCCAATGTCCACTGAATTGATGTATTGACCTTAATATGCAGGGTATCACTTGCCTGCTTGGTGTTAGCGGATAAACCGTAATACGACGGGCCTGTATTGCCACCGTAGTAACTGGTTTTCATTGCATATAGCGTGGAATCCTTTGCACTGTGAGCAATGTATAGATAGTTTTTGCCGTACTTTATGTTACTAATATCGGTTATTTTAGCAACTGTTGTATCAGAGATTATCTCATATATATAACCGTATTTGTATGCTTCGTTACCAGATTCCTTGTTCGTAGAGAACCTGGTATTTGTTCCGCAAAATATGTAATATCCACTGTCATCCTTGAATGCAAAGTGTCCAGGTCGGCTGGTTCCGCCGCTGACTAATGTCCAGCTGTATCCTCTGGCAGTCGGATTGATTGTACTGCCGCCTGTGATATATTTGTTGGTATTGATACCCTTAATGAAGCACGTACTTACAAGATTTGAATCATTTATGATCTTACCGTTGTTGTCATATTCCGTAACACGCTGAGAAACCGAATCGGTAATATAGCTCATTTTGGTAATACTGCTATGGTCATGACCATATAAATAGACAACACCGGGGTGTTTGGCTAATGCCCTGGTCAGTATCTGGGTGGCATTGTTATCCAAAAGTGTCTTGTTTGTTGTAGTTCCCCTGCTACCAGGTAGTGGCAAATGGTTGATGTAGAAAATGGTCTTGTTTCCTTTTGGATCAATCTCGTCCAGCTTTGCGGCAACCCATTCGCATGATGTCTGACTGTCGCGGTAATCCCATGCATCCTTGAAGAAATATTTACCGCAATTGTGTACTACAAAATCAAAACCTCCGATCTGATAATGGTATGCTGCCAGAAGTTTAACGGAATCCTGCAGGGCATTTGCTGCCATTTCATAAAAACATTCATCAGATGTCAGGAAACCGGTTTGGCTACGCATAGGGTACGAATAGAAATCTCCTGCAACATACCCCTTGGGAAGTCTGTCGTGGTTTGCAACCTCAAAGTCGTGGTTTCCAACAGCGTAGATTACTGGAGTACGTTCAGCATCGGATGGAAATGCATTTATTGTATGTGTAGCCATCAATTCACGCACTTTCTTCCAATTTGTTTCAGAGATAGTTGCATCGCTTGAATAATCTCCGCCAAGAACAAGGGCATCAATTTTTTCCGTTTCCTTTAATCTATCTATGGAATTGATAAATGACGAGCGTAATCTGATGTTGCTTACATCACTCGAATTAATCATGTCTCCCTGGGCATGAGAGTCGCTAAGACATGCAAATGTAAAAATAGGTTCTGTTTTCTGCGCAAACAAACTTATTTGAAATGCAATGACGATGACGATCAGGACTAAATTTCTTTGTGATACCATTGCTCAATCCTTTCTATTTCCAAAACATCTGTTTCATTTAATTCAAGCACGTTGCTTGTCAAGTATCCCTCAATCTTATTTTTAAGCTCTTCTACACCAAACGTCAAATAATCCTTCAGTAGAGCAACTCTTTGCCTGACACTCTCTACGCCATGTCTTTTTAGTTTCTCTGTAGGAGGGATCAATGCTCCCATCATCATCTCAAAGTCAGTATCATACAGCATAGTTCCGTGTACGATATTACTGTTCGCAAGGTGATAGAATGCATTGCCGCATACTTTGCCTGCGGATTTGGAGCCCATGATATCGGGGGACTGTGGTTCCACTATAATATCGTTGCGTCCTGTTGCGGTTGCCGGAGCTCCAAAGCTGGTAAGCATCTCTGCAATCTTTTGGGAATATTCCTGAAATAAAGGTTCGACAGGACCACCTTCTGTAACCAGGCTGATCATAATATTGCCGCCGTCGGCATAAACTGCACCGCCACCGCTCTTACGTCGTATCACATCAATATTATGATCCCTGCAAAATTCAAGGTTTATTTCATTCTGTAATACCTGGTTGCGTCCGTAAACTACAGTCGGTGATAAAATCCACGTAAAAAGAAAACATCCTGTATTACATTTTTGAATCGTTTCTGCCAGATATTCCTCTGCAGCAAGATAGAATGCAGCACGACGTGCATTACATCCCTCGGGGAAAACAACAAGTGTTGCCGGAAAATGATTTGCTTGCACCATGGCGAACGATATATGTATTTTGTATTTGCTTATAATTTGAATACGTGCATACAAATATACACATTTATATAAAATGTTTTAAATAATAGTGTGATTTTTGAAGAGAAATTAGCGGATAAATATGTTTGACCAGTGATTTTTATGCCCGCAAGGTTATATACATACCTCCAATAAGTATTGACAAACCGATTACAGCCATTATTGTTATAGGTTCGTCAAGAGTGAAAAATGCAGCTACAAGGGTAACAAAACTTTGAAAGAAAATATAGTTTGTGGCTCGGAATGTTCCGATGGTATTCAAAGTCCAGTTCCATGCTACGTAGCACATTGTGCTTGCAACAAGGCCAAGAAATATTATATTGCCAAGGATAATAGGGTGGGATAGGCTGCTAATGCCTATTGTGTGCTGTTCTCTTGCTAAAGCGAACGGTAGGATTGTTAGAATCCCGTAGAAGAAAACCTTCCTTGTAATAAAGTCGGTTGGATATTTGCCATTAACGTATGTCATTAACAAGGAATATGTAGCCCATGTAATTGCAGCCAGAATAGCGAGAGTGTCACCTAATGGGTTTAGGTGCAGGACCAATTGGCCGTTGAGAACAACCAGGGTCATACCGGCAAAGGCTATTAATGCTCCGATAATCTGTTTGGCGTTTGGACGCATCTCATGTCTGATACAGCCAACTAAGAGCATAGTAAGTAATGGGCATGAACCTACCAGGATACTTACATTGGATGATGTATCATATACAAGTGCATGATTCTCAGCAAGAAAATACAGACTTCCGCCTGTTGCTCCAAGTCCGAGCATAATAAGCTCGTCTTTAAGGCTATTGCTAAATATTTTCCTGTGCGAGATAATTAACAGCGAGAAATATGCTATCAAAAAACGGGAAAGGAATATTTCATCTGGAGATATACCATAATTGAGCAATACCTTACTGCTAACGAAAGTAGTGCCCCAAACTGTTATAACCAGTATTGCAACGATATGTCCCAACCAGTTTGCCAATCTTATCTATTTTTATATATTTATCTTATTAACGCATTCCATCCGTCCTCGCTAGAGATAATCTCAACAAGAACAGATGGAATATATGTTTGACGGGATTGCAAGGCCTATGAAGTCTTGCAAATTCTCAGCATCTCATTGACAAGAGAAGACTCCTTTATAAGACACGATTTAATTTCCTGCCATAATTGTCAAAATCGTAGTTACATCACCTATCTCAATCTCGCCGTTGCAGTTGGCATCTGCTGCTTTGTTATTGTAGCCAGTAGTATCTGGCGTTGCCATCAGCGTCAGCACGGATGTAACGTCACCTATTTCTACCTCGCCATTGCCATTGGCGTCGCCTACGACAAATGTTCCAGCAGGAATGTCTGTTACCTCCATTTCGGCATCAGTTTCAGGAGCAACGCCGCCTAAATCATCCATGCAGAAATATGCAGGTGTGGTCAGGCCTTTCTCGTTGGTTTTGGTTCCGACCATCTTTGTGTCAATTGCAGACACAACTCCAAGATCGGAAAGATCTACCCAACGCCAAGCCTTGACATAGTAGATTTTGTCGTCCTTAGCCTCAGCCATAGTATATTCTACAGAACCGGTCTCGTTGCCCAAAGCGTCGTATCCTGTAATTATAAGCTTAAAGTAATCACCGTTCTGGAATCCGCCGGCTACTGTACTCATACCGTCGCCATTGATGATTGCGTCAACTGCAGAAGTGGTGTTTGTAACATAAAAACCTGTGATTGCTGATGGAACATCCAAAGTCACTTTGCTTCCTCCGTTCCACGAGTTGTCACACCAAACTGCGTAATTTTTTCCGCTCATAGCCTTTCCGCAGGCACTCTCTAAAGTATAGTCGGCCAACTTACCTTCGGTTGTGGTCTTGTCGCTCATGGCGTATGAGAAATAGTATTTGCCGTATTCGCCATAGTCGGCAGTATATGTCGTAAATGTGTAACCGCCTGATGTCCATGGGGTGCTAGGTGTTTCACTTTCTACATAAAGAACACTTTCCGGCTCGAGGATATATTCTTCGAATGTAGCACATGCCATAGCTGATGTCTCGTTTGTAATCTTGATTTCGCCAAGAGCTACGTTACCAACAGTCTTTGTGACGTATGTATATCTTATGTAGCGTGTGTCAGCTTTTAGCTCAACATTGTTAACGGCAAACTGACCATTAATATTACTATAGCTCTTCAAAGAAGTATAAGTCTCGCCATCAGCTGATTCCTCGACATTGAATTCACCTGCCTGAGGATCACTGCCGTTACCATTACCTTTGATAACATAGTTAAGATATTTGGCTTCGGATGCTATGTTGATAATCAGTTTATCTCCATTACTGTCAAACTTAAGTTTTGGAGATTTTGTATAATCAGTTCCCAGGCCTGTTGCAGTCATTCCCTTTCCTGGTGTAATATCAGCCTTACCACCGTCAAACTCGAAAGGAATTACGGCTGGAACGAATTTCTCGCTGACATTCAATTTGTACGAGAATGTCTTTGCCAGATATTCATCAGTCTCGTCTGTGGAGATTGTGATTGTTGTTGTACCTACCTTCAAAGCTGTTACTTTAAACTCAAGGTCTTCTTCGTTAAACTCGATAGTAGCTACAGTCTCGTCCGAGGATGTGAAATGGTATTCCTGTGCGTCACCTGTGTAGTTTATTTCGTACACATCTGCATCGCCTACTTCAAGATTTGTCTTGACTTCTGCAATCAGTGTTGGCTCTGGCTTGGTTGGTGGTGTATAGCTGACAAGCCAGTTATTCAGGTCCATCTCGTAGGTTGAGTTGTATTTCTTCAGCAAACCGTAAACAACAACATCTGCACCTGTTTTAACTGCGTCAATGTCTGCGAATTTCTCTCCGTTATTGTCTAAGCCACCGTATATCTCAAAAGCATCATTGTCCAACCAATACTGAATAGAACCAAATTGCTCATTGAATTTATCAACCTTGCTTACCTGGCCCTTTACGTAAACTTTTGTTGTCTTTAGCTGTACGCTGTTGGCGTCAATCAATGAAATTGCTTGTGCAGTTGTATAAGCAGTTTCCAATGTATTGGCAATTGACTCTTCGTAGGTGTATGTTGCGCTTGCAACAGAACTGTTTTCCTTGCCTGCAATTACAGCCATAGCCTTGATTGTCGTTGTCGCATTAATCTCAACTTCCTTGCTTTCACCAGTGAAACTTGAACTTTCGGTAGTTGGGTTTGTGCCGTCCAACGTGTAATAGACGGTTGCGCCTTCCTCGTTGTTCGTGATTGTAACAATGTATGGGGTTGTTGTAAAGATACCTCCGTCAGTTAAACCTGGTTTTGTGGCTGTATCTTCGGAAGCGGCTTTGGTAAGTGTGATACCGGAAATTTGTGTTGTACCGTTTGAGCTTACTTTTTCATTTTCAATTATCAAATGATATGTTGCACTTTTGGTTCCTTTAAGAGCTACCTTAATTGTACCAGCAGCTAAAGTGACATCTTTTGATTCTATTATTGAACCAGCAGAAATCACTTCCAGCTTACAACTGGTTACATTTGATGTTTTGTCCACAACAATAGCATATTCTATTACTGCTTCGTCAATTTCTGGCGATGTAATTTCTGCTGTTGTAACATCTTTATTCCATCCACATTTAATACAAGTCCATTTGTTGTTGTTGTTATTAAATTTGCTAAATGTCCATGTATCTCCATTAGTGTCCTTTCCGGTAAATGATGATGAGTAGCTACCAATGCTAACCTGCTCTGTCATAGGAAAGGTGATACTTAGCTCTGTCTGAGCAAAGGTAATGGTGCTCAATAGGATTGCAAGTAAGAAGAGTAGGGTTTTCTTCATAATGATTTGTTTTTAGTTTGAATTAATATTTAGATTTACTTAAAATTCAAAAACACGTTCACAAATTTAGCATAATGTTGTAAAACAACAAAGTAAAATTAAAAAAAGTTTTAAAAAAACGAAAAAGTACATCTATAAATCCTTAGTAGTTATCCTCGCCTACGAAATTCAGATACCGTGATAGCTGTTGCAACTGCAACATTCAGGCTTTCTGTGGTGATTCTTCCATTAGGGTAATTAGGGATTAAAATACGTTTTGAAACGTATCTGGATACATCTGAAGAAATGCCATTGCCCTCGTTCCCCATCACAATGATACCATTGCTGTCCAGTGGGCTGGTGTAAATATTTTCACCTTTCAAGAAGGTACCATATACAGGAATCTCTTGTTTAAGCGCATTTACAAGATAGTCGGGAAGATTGCAATAATGTATTCTAATGCGTGCGATAGCACCCATGGTTGCTTGTATTGCCTTGGGATTATAGATATCAACTGTATTATTGCTGCAAATGATATCTTCGATGCCAAACCAGTCTGCGATACGGCAAATGGTTCCCATGTTTCCTGGGTCCTGAATTCCATCCAATGCAAGCACAAGACCATGCTTCCCCAAATCATTAGGTAAAGTGCGCTCGCATTGTGAAAACAGACCAATTACTTGATTTGGATGTTGTTGTAATGAAAGATTACATAATTCACTTTCGTTGATTTGGTTAATTAGTTTTGACTCTACCAATACTTTATAAAAAGGGGATGTCCATTCCTGCGTTGCAAAAATTATCTTTGGAATAAATTTTGCAGCAAGAAGTTCCCCAACAAGCTTTGGACCTTCGGCGATAAAAAGTCCTTCAATACGACGATATTTGCTCTGTTCGAGGCGTTTGACTAGTTTGATCTGGTTTTTTGATATCATGACGGTTGCAAAATTAAATAATTATAATGAAATCAAAATTATTTTATGACTAATTTGTATTCTCGTGTTTGCAAAATGACGTTGTGTTTGTCTTTTTTGCCCGTATGCTTGCGTACATAAAATAAAATATGTATTTTTGCGCCTGTTAAATTTGTGTATTCTTTATTACTCAAAGGTTTAAAACGGTTAGTTGTATTATGGAAAGTATTCTGGTCAAAAAGGTTTCTTCGCGAAAAGATTTGGATGAATTCATCCGTTTTCCGTTGGAACTTTACAGGGATTGTCCACAATATGTTCCTGATATGGAGTATGATGTCAGGAATAGTTTTAATACCGAGAAGAATCACGGTTTGTCTTTTACAGAAGTTCAGGCTTTTATCGCACAGCGCGACGGCATTACAGTTGGTCGTATTGTAGGTATAATTAATAATCGTGCTAATAAAAAATGGAATACCAGAATTGTACGATTTGGCTATTATGATGTGATAGATGACGTAAATGTTAGCCGGGCGTTATTTGATACAGTAATGGATTGGGGGCGTGAACGTCAGATGACAGAGATACAGGGACCTCTGGGTATTACAGATTTTGACAAGGAGGGAATGCTGCTTGAGGACTTTGATCGTGAAAGTTCGATGATTGAGATATACAACTACGAATATTATCCCAGGCATATGGAAATGCTCGGTTTTAAAAAAGCAGCCGATTGGGTTCAAATTCGTGTTGCAGTTCCTGCCGAAGTTCCCAAAAGATATGCCCGTGTTGCCTCTGTCAGTAAGGATATGTTCGGACTTCGCGTCCGCAAGGTTTCATACAAGGAAATCAAAAAGGAATATGGCCGTAAGATATTCCATTTGATGAACGAGGCATACGCTCCGCTTTTTGGATATTGTGCATTCAGCGATAAGCAGATAGATTATTTTGTTAACATGTATCTTCCAATTGCCGATGTTGACCTGATACCGATTGTGGAGAATGATAAAGGCGAGTTGGTAGCGGCAGCCGTTACAATGGGAAGTCTTAGCCAGGCAATGCGCAAAAGCAAGGGGCGTCTGTTCCCTCTGGGATGGTGGCATATGCTGAAGGCATTGAAGTTCAAGCATGAGGATACTGTAAACATGATGCTCATTGCCGTACGTCCTGACATGCAGGGACTGGGTGTCAATGCACTGATTTTTGATGATCTGATACCAATTTATAATCGCAAAGGTTATCGTTGGGCAGAAACCGGCCCTCAGCTTGAGGATAATGTTAAGGAACTGAGTCAGTGGAAGCCTCTGAATCCGGAAACCATAAAACGTCGCCGGTGCTTCACAAAGATGCTTTAGGAAATTAATTGATACGAAATAAATTTAATTGAAAATATGGAACAAAGAGTTGTAATTACCGGAATGGGCATCTGGTCTTGTTTGGGTCAGACGCTGGATGATGTCCGTCAAGCTTTGTATGACGGCAAGAGTGGCATTGTTTTCTCTCAGGAACGTAAGGATATGGGATACCGCAGTGGTCTGTGCACATATGTTCCGATGCCTGATTTGAAAAAGAAGATCAGTCGCACTCAGCGTCAGTTCATGCCCGAGGAAGCAATGTATGCCTATGCCGCAACAGAACAGGCTTTACAGAATGCCGGTCTGGATCAGGACTACATAGATAATCACGAGGTTGGTATTATTTATGGTAATGACAGTGTTGCCGAGGCAACGATGAATGCATTGGACCGTTTCCGTGAGTTCAAGGATACGAGTGCATGTGGCAGCGGTGCCATTTTCCAAAGCATGAACAGCACGATTACCATGAATCTTGCCTGTCTTTTCAGGTTGCGCGGTATAAACCTGACCAGCGCGGCAGCATGCGCAAGTTCATCACTTGCGATTGGAAACGCATATCTGCTAATTAAGAATGGCCTGAGCGACTGCATCATAACTGGTGGAGCTCAGGAAAACAATGCATATGTTGTTGCAAGTTTCGACGGTATTCAGGCATTCAGCACACGTGAGGATGAGCCGACAAAGGCCTGCCGTCCGTTTGATAAGAATCGTGACGGCTTGGTTCCAGGAGGCGGTGCAGCTACTGTTATCTTGGAGAGTTATGAACATGCCGTTAAGCGTGGTGCACCAATCTTGGCAGAAATAGTAGGGTGGGGCTTTAGTGGTAACGGTGACCACATCAGCACGCCGAATGTCGCAGGACCTGCACGTTCTTTGGAACTTGCATTGAAGAACGGTGGTGTAAACCCAACAGAAATAGGTTATGTCAACGCTCATGCGACATCTACGCATGCAGGTGATGGCCGTGAGGCAATGGCAATAAAGCAGATATTCGGCGATTATGCAGTGCCTGTTACCTCGACCAAGAGCCAGACAGGACACGAAATGTGGGCAGCTGGTGCAGCAGAATGCGTTTATTCAATGCTTATGATGAAGGGAGGCTTTATAGCAGGTAACCTGAACTTTGAGGAACCGGATGAGGAGACTGCTTGTGTAAATGTAATCCCGGAGACAACAGAAAAGCATTTTGACATGTTCTTAAGCAATAGTTTTGGATTCGGTGGAACGAACAGTACACTCATTGTCAAGAATATTGATTAGAAATCGATTACAATTATAAATTACTAACTAATTAAATTTCTTATTGCTATGACAAGAGAAGAGATTATCAACAAAGTTGCTGAAACACTCAGCGAGGAGTTCGAGGTAGAACAGGACGTTATCACTCCTGATGCCGTAATTTACGACACACTGGATTTGGACAGCCTGAGCCTAGTTGACCTGGTTGCTGTAGTTCAGTATACATTCAAGGTTAAAATTCCTGTATCTGACCTGCCAAGTGTAAAGACATTCAACGATTTGTATGACTATATCGAGAGCCATCAGTAAGATTGAAGACCTTATACCACAGCGCTCGCCCATCATGATGGTGGACGAGGTGCTGTCGGTAAAAGGTGACGAATGCACATGCCAGCTGACCATACGTCAGGACAATTTCTTTTTGGAACAGGATGGCATGATTGCTGAACCAGGAGTGATAGAACATATTGCTCAGAGTGCATCGGCCTTTGCCGGCGTACGTGCAGTTGAAGCTGGAGCAACGACACCTCCAGTAGGTTATATCGGAGAGGTAAAAAATTTCCGAATCACACAACGCCCACATATAGGCGATGTGCTAACTACAACTATAACAATGGGTCCTGAGGTACAAGGTGTAACAATAATCACTGGTGTTACACGTATTGGTGATGATATTATAGCCGAGACCCAAATGAAAATCTTTGTACGCGAGGATTGATATGCTTTTAGAAAATAAATTCTTCCGTGTGCTTGACGTTAAGAACAATGATGGCCTGAATGCTGTCTACCGTGTTCAGATAGTACCGGATTGCAATGTATATAATGGACATTTTCCTGGTGATCCAGTTTGCCCTGGAGTGTGCAATATGGAGACAATCAAGGAATGTGCGTCGATGATGTTGGGACGACAACTCAGATATGAGAGTATCAGACAATGTCGTCTTACAGCTTTGGCAACACCCGTTGTATGCCCAGAGGTAAACGTTACTGTTTCGCTGACAGAATCAGGAGACGCTTATCAAATTCATGGGCAGATTGCTGACGAAAACCAGACATATATGATGCTGAAGGGTATCGTAAGATAATATATTCAGTGAGTAGTGCGGTTATCATAGGCAGTGGATTAGGTGGGCTCGAAATTGCCCTGATGCTTGCTAAGCGCGGCTATCAGGTAACGGTACTTGAGAAGCAAAAGCAACTTGGCGGATGCATGCAGAGTTATCGCCGCGGCAGTATAAATCTTGATACAGGTCTCCATTATGTCGGAGGACTGGACGAACATGGTAGTCTATATAGCCGTTTTAAAGAACTTGGTCTTATGACGCTTCCTTGGAGGCGTATGGATATAGACGCCTTCGAAGAAATTTACACGCATAACGGCAAATATATATGGCCGCAGGGTATTGACCGTTTTATCCATGCAATGCAGCAATATTTTCCACATCAGAAAGAAGGATTGGAGAAATATGGGAAACTGCTGAGGTGTACCGATGAAGAATGGATGCAGAAAACCAATGCCTGGGATTATATTAATAGCATCATTACTGACCCGGAATTGGTTGAGGTCCTTTCTGCGCCAGCAATGTGCAAGATGGAGTTACGTCGTCAGTCACTTCCTCTTTTTACCTTTGTACATGGGACAGCTGCATTTATCGGGAGCAGTTGGCGTCTTGCCGGTGAAGGAAATATGCTTGTTGAGTGTCTCGTCAATCAGATTAAAAAGCATGGTGGGCAGTTGTATGCAAATAAAGAAGTTTGTAAGTTGACAGAATCAGACGGTAGAATTATATCAGCAATCTGTAGGGACGATTCAGTTTACGAAGCAGATATATTCATCAGCGATGCGCATCCCGCCACGACACTACACCTTCTTGAGGAAAGTCAGGTTGTGAAGAAGATTTTCCGCCGCCGGATGCTTTCCCAAGAAAATACCGTCGGAATGTTCACATTGCAGTTACAGATTAAGCCAGGTGCCGTCAAATATTTCAACCGTAATATTCTTGTTGCAGGTCAGCATAGCGTATGGGATAATGCCGTTGAAGAAGACCATGTTGTAAAAGGTGTGATGATCAGTTGTCCTCTTGCAGATGTTATTGATGGATACGCAACATGCATTGATATTTTGACACCGATGTCTTGGGATGCTGTAAAAACATGGGAGGACAGCCGTGTATTCCATCGCCCGGATGAATATTATAAAATGAAGGATTATGTTGCACGTCAATGTATAAGCATGGCTGCTACTGCTATTTCAGAACTTGAGAAGTCAATAGAATGCATGTATAGCAGCACTCCGCTAACATACCGGGATTACATTGCAAGTCCGCAAGGCAGCGCATTCGGTTATCGTAAGGATTACCAGAATCCTTTGATGACTATTGTCAGTGCGCGTACGCCCGTACATAATCTTCTACTCACAGGGCAAAGCCTGATGCTTCATGGACTACATGGTGTGACTATGACTGCAGAATATACGCTCAGAAGTATGGGTGAAAATTAATATGTTAGAAATAGATTGAATTCAAGATAAATATGATGAATAAGAGATTTCTTCTGTTTTTGATATCCTTCATGGTACTGATACCTGCATATGCACAGTATCTGACGGGTAAGGTGATTGCCGATGACGATGGTCTTCCGTTGGTTGGTGCTACCGTGTGGTTTCAGGAAAATCCCGCAGTCAAGGTACGTGTAGGTGAAAATGGACAATATCGTATCCGTTTCCGACAGGGTACTCTGGTATTCCATTGTTTTGGCTTCAATGATCAGAAAGTCACCGTTAAGGTAAACAGGCCCGTTAACATACGTCTCAAGAGCGAAAGCATGGCAATGGCCGAGGTTGTAGTCGAGGCCAAGAAGAAAAAGTACACCCGTAAGGGCAATCCTGCTGTCGAAATGATGCAGAAGGTAATTGCTGCTCGCAAGGGTGTCGATATGCGTCAGAACGATTTCGTTACCTACGACAAGTATTCACGCACCATGTTGGCTCTTAATGATTTCACTGATACTGTCGAGGTTGACGAGACTATAAAGAAGAAGAAATTCCTGAAGGACTATGCCGAATACTGTCCTGAAATAGACAAGACAATTGTTCCTATTTCAATCGAGGAACGTCGCAGCACGGAACTTTACCGTAAAAGTGACGACAAGAGCAAGAGCATAGTACACGGTCATCATTCCGAGAGTCTTTTGGATGTCCTGACTGCTGGCGAATTTCTTGAGACAAAATTCAAGGACAATCTCAAGGACGTGGATATCTATAAGGATGAAGTTGTATTGCTAGAGCACAACTTTATAAGCCCAATCGGCGGACAGGCAGCCATCCGCTTCTATCACTATGCCATAGAAGACAGTGTTTATCTTGATGGTCAGAAATGTTTCAAACTAAGTTTTTCTCCGGCAAATACACATGATATCGGCTTCAGTGGCAATCTATATGTACTGGCTGACAGTACATGGAGACTAAAACGTGCAACATTCGGCGTTCCGGTAGTAAGCAATATCAATTTCATCAAGGGAATGAATGTTGATCAGGAATATGTTTCACTACCGACAGGTGAGCAGATCTGCAGTAAGAACCGCATGATGTTGCAGTTGAAACTGACGTCATATCTAAATAAGATTTTTGTTGACTATAATGTAAGGTATAGCAACTGGAGTTTTGCGCCGATTCCCTCCGAAGATATTGAATTCCTTGGTGAAGAAAAGTATGACAAGGGTGCTAAGACCCGAGATGCAGCATACTGGAATTCAAATCGTCCTGATACTCTGACGCATGCACAGGCAAATGTTGCCGAGATGAAAAAGAAATTTGTCGACCGCCCGGCAGTCAAGGCTGCAATTTACGGACTTCGCATCATCTTGGACAATTATTTGGAAACAAGTGCTAATCCCAATAAACCGAGCAAGGTTATTATCGGTCCTTTCTTTTCAATGTTCGGTACCAGTTGGGTTGAAGGTTTCCGTATGCGTGTCGGTGCAGAAACAACAGGTGCATTTAATAAGCACTGGTTCCTGAAAGGGTGGATCAAGTATGGTTTCAAGGACCAAAAGGTCAAGGGACATGCCGAGGTAACATACTCTTTTAATGAGAAGGAAAAACAAGTCCATGCATATCCAATACGAACGCTCTCCTTGTCATATACCAATGATATTCAGAGTCCTGCAGACAAATACCTGCAGTTCGACAAGGATAATGCCTTTATGTCGTTCACTTGGCACAAGACACATTTCCAGAGCTATTTCCAACGCCTCCGCTTGAAATATGACTGGGAGTTTAATAACGGACTGCGATTGAACGCCATACTTAATTACGAGAAAAACACAGGAGCAGGAGATCTTTTTTTCAATACACTCAGGGATTGGGATGATGCAGAGAAAATCATCCGCGATGCACATTACAATACCGGTGCATGGGTACCGATGGATGATGTGTTCAAATCACGTGAGATTCAATATGTCGATATGAATTTCGGTGCCGAATATCAGCCTGGAGTCAAGATTATCAATACAAAGACAAAACGTTTCCTGGCCAATCGCGAAGCACCTATTTATGGTATCCAGCATACTTTAGGATTCTATTCTATGACAGGTGGCTCAAAGCACATGTTCAACTACACCGAATTTACCCTGAAAAAGCGTTTCTGGCTTAAGTCATGGGGTAGTATTGACATGTTCAATAACGCAAGTTTCCAATGGAATCAAGTTCCCTATCAGCTACTTTGCATACCACGTGCCAATCTTTCGTATGTTAAGAGCGATAATACATTCTGTTTGATCCGTAACCTTGAATTCCTCAATGACCGTACCTTTACCACAATGTGGCGTTGGGATCTGAACGGTAAGATTTTCAACCGTATTCCAGGTTTGAAGAAATTAAAATGGCGCGAGGCAATCGGTATCAACATGATGTGGGGTTATTTGACTGACAAGAACAATCCGCTTTGTTTTGATCCTAACAGTACAAAGTATTTCAAGTTCTATAACGAACCTGGGAATCCGGAAAGTGGAGTCAACTATGACGCAATGCGTTCAGCTCCCGGATACGACTACTTGTATAGGCTTCCTGGAGAATGGCGCACAATTACCGACAGAGACGATCCGTCAGGTTATGCTGTAGGTCAGCGTCACTATGCAACTACAACACAGATAATGAACAGTTGGAAGCCGTATGTTGAGGTTAGCTTTGGCATTCACAACATTTTCAAGTTCTTCAGTGTAGACTATTTCCACCGCCTGACATACATTAACGATGGAAGTAACGGCGCACCTAAGACACAGAAATGGGGATTGCGCTTTGCTTTCCAGGCCAGCTTCTAAATCATAAATTAATTAAATAGAATATTTACAAATCAAGAATAAGGATAAATATGGCAAAATATGCTCTTGTAACAGGTGGCAGCCGTGGTATCGGACGTGCTGTATGTGTAAAGCTCGCAGAGATGGGCTATAACGTTTTAATAAATTATGCAGGCAATACTGCTGCAGCCGAGGAAACCTTGCAACTCGTACGGGAAGCAGGTACAGATGGCGAGCTGATGAAATTCGACGTATCCGATGCAGCTGCAGTACGTACAGCCATTGAAGCATGGCAGTCAGCACACGAAGATAACGACGAATATATAGAAATACTTGTAAACAATGCAGGTATACGCAAGGATAACATCATGGGTCTGATGCCTGCCGAAGATTGGTCCAGCGTACTTAATGTTACTCTCGGAGGTTTTTACAATGTAACCCAGCCGTTGCTTATGCCGATGCAATTCCATAAATTTGGACGTATTATCAACATGGCCAGCGTAAGCGGAATCATGGGTATGCAGGGACAAACCAACTACAGCGCAGCCAAGGGCGGTTTAATTGCAGCAACCAAGGCTCTTGCCAAGGAAGTTGCAAAAAAGAATGTTACCTGCAATGCCATAGCACCTGGCTTTATTAAGACAGATATGGTCGAAGGACTTGATGAAGCAGCACTTAAGAAAACAATTCCGGCAAACCGTTTCGGACAACCCGAGGAGGTAGCTGAGTGCGTAGCCTTTCTCTGCAGTCCACAGGCAGGCTATATTACAGGTAATGTAATTTCAATCAACGGTGGCCTGTATACTTAAGCCATAGGCAGATAGCATCAATGACTTTAACCGATATTTGTGAAATTCCAGTCAAGTTCAGCGAGATTGACTCGATGCGCATTGTCTGGCACGGCAACTACGTGGTATATTTCGAGGACGGCCGGGAAAGTTTTGGACGTCATTTTCCAGGTATAGGATATGACGTTATGCAGGAAACAGGCATATACGCTCCTATATACGATGTACATACACGTCACTATGCAAGTCTGCAGATGGGTGACGTCGCTGTAATTCATACAACATACGTCCCAAAACGTGGAGCACGCCTTGACTATAAGTACAAGATTTACCGTAAGCGTGACAATGTGTTATGCTGTGAAGGTGAAACAACACAGCTCTTCATAGAGACAAACGGTGACCTTATGTTAGAACTTCCGCAGTTTGTGCTTGAATGGAAAAAAAGGAACGGTATATGAACATCTTCAATAATAATTTAATCAGGTATGGTTTGCTATCCCTGTTCATCGCCAACAGTCTCGCCTTATTTTCTCAGAAATACGATGACAATGTGATGAGCAAGTCAAAGGGCACATACACTATAAACACAAGTTCTTTGTGTAAAACAATAGGGTATCGCAGTACGACACCATTGATAATAACAGTAAGGAAGGATAAAATCGTCAGCGTCGAAGCACTTCGCAATATGGAGTCACCGCAATATTTTGCTCGTGTTCGCAAAATGATGCTTTCGGCATATTCCGGTATCAAGTTCAAGGATTATGCCAAAGTTGACGGCGTTACAGGAGCTACGATGACAAGCAATGCAGTCAAGGCACACGTAGCCAAGGCATATGAGTATTACAGGCAGAATAAATAATTCTGCCTTTTTACTTTAAAAGCTTGTTAATTATCTTCTGAAGCTCAGGTCCAAAGCGCTTGTCAGGATACAATATCCAATAATTATCGCCACGGGCAGTATCTACGGCAAATCGCGAAATATTATCGGCATTATCAATAATAAGTTCAACCTCTGATTTGCTGATGGCAAATCGGGGATAACAGAAATAATCCGTCTGTGTATCACCAGCCAGTGAGGTGTTATGATTGCCATTATTACTCTTGGCCGTAACATGAGCCTCATAGGTATCCGGAGCACCCTCCTGTGCTATTTCCGTAAACATATTGCTGCATGTAGCCATAATCGCACCACGGGCATCCAGGATCTGCATCTGCCGACCTGCAGGATATTCCTCAACAGCACTATTTACACGAACAGGTACGGATATTGCAAACAGGGTATCGTTTACCTGTTCGACCCAAGTCCACTGACGAATACGCTGCATCTGGCTGATACCATACAGTAATTTGGTAGTCTCAAGGTTTGTCCGACTGAAACGGTCACTGAGATCAACTTCGGCAGCTTTGCTCATCTCAATATTAAAACTGCGCTTTGTTCCTATTCTTTGAGTAACACGGCGCATACCGTCTGCTGTTATACGAAGAAAAGTCCTGCCGCCAGTGACTTTCAGGTTAAAGATGCCCTGAGGATCTGTCTTTGTAGAATTCAATGATCGGTTGTTGACATCTACCTCCGTTACCCATGCATCCTGTACGGGACCGAGAGGACCCGAAACCTTTCCACTTATAACAAACGTCTGTGCAACGGCATTTATGCTGATAATCAATGATACAAAAAATAACAAGCAGTGCTTCATAGGATTATTCATTTTTTTGCAAAAATATCATTTCTACTATAAACGTACAAAGATTTATTGTTAAAAATAATTGATATTCTGGTAAATTGTTGTCTGATATTTTGCAGTCTCATCAAATGTGCATAACTTTGAGCCACTTAAATAAGATAATTCTGCAATATGAATTTTACACGAAGAGTTTATGTTTTGGGGCTTATACTAATGCTTTTCAGCATTGGTGCAATAGCCAAAAGTGGTATTATTCCCACATATCGCAGCTTTGCATGCTGGATGTCCAATAATGACACAATTTACCACGAGAATCGTAGCATGCTGTTCGAGAGTGCATCGGGCGACGGAACCGTAATCGTGCGTGTACGTCATCAGGACTGGAACAATTTGGTAACAAATGACCGGAAAGAGAATTCAATGGCATCATGGCATGACTGTATCAGCAAATTCACGGGTATCCGTGGCATAGTACAACATGACAGGAGCTTTGTTGAAAGCCTTTCGGTCATGCCCCAATGGTGCAAAATTAAGCGAAATGCTCAGGATATCCTTATGATGTCCAATAGCGACAACGGATACGAAATGCCATACAACAGCGAATTCATGATACAGAACACCACTGATCATGAATTGATGATTACCGATATAAACCGCGGTCTGTTCTGGTTTATCCCTGCCCATTTTTTCCTTCTGATTGACATGGGAAATCTGCCTCAGGTCGCATATTTCCGTATCAGCAGCAGTGACAACAACAAATACAACGATGTAAAATACCTTGCACTTGGAACAGGTGCATTCAGCATGAAATATACAATAGCCTACGAAAATGACGACTATTGGATTTTCATCTTGAACGAGGAATACACAGTTAGTGGAATTGGACACGACTTTACAGGTTTGCTCGGTCTTAAGGACAAAGGTCTGCGCACTCATTATATAAAATGTGACAAAGTTACATTCGAACAGACCGAGATGAGAGAAAAAGATGTGTTTGCACTCCTAAAGAAGAAATAAAAATGAAACAACTGTTTTTATTGGCGATAGCTGCACTATGTATGACCAGCTGTCAGGCAAAGTCGGGAGACAGCTTTCCACGCAAGAAAAAAACTGCCAAGGTCGAACAATCCTCCGCAATGTCTGCAGATTTCAAGGATGCTGTCCTTGTAACCATAGATGGTGATACACTAAATATCAGCAATTATTTCCAGAAGGATGCGAAATATATCCTATTGGATTTCTGGGCAAGCTGGTGTGGTCCATGTTGTGCCGAAATTCCAAACGTTAAGAAAGTATACGAGGCATATAAGGACAAAGGGCTTCAGATTGTTGGTATCAGTGTAGACCAGAATCCTGCTGCATGGAAAGCCGCTGTACAACGGCTTGGGATGACATGGCCTCAGACCAACCACAACAATGGCACAGACAAGACAGCCGGTGCAATATACAACGTACAGTATATCCCATACACCGTCCTGTTCGATGCTCAAGGCAACATAATTGCAACCGAGCTGCGTGGTGAGGCACTGGAGGAAAAGATTGCAGAACTTCTGAAATAGCGCAACAAGATATCTGACGAAATTTATAACAAAAAAAGGAGAAAGATTTTTGCTTTCTCCTTTTTTATTTAACGGTTTGGCCTAAGTCTATGAATAATGTACGTGCGCATGATATCAATGGCCTTTTTATTTGATCCTCCCTGCGGTATAATCAGGTCGGCATAACGTTTGGTAGGTTCTATAAACTCCTCATGCATAGGTTTCAGAACCTCCAGATAGCGGTCGATTACCATCTGCGCCGTACGACCGCGTTCAACAGTATCACGCTGTATATTGCGAATCAAACGTACGTCCGTATCTGCATCAACGAATATCTTCAGGTCCATCAAGTCACGCATCTCTTTCTTATAGAGAGCCATGATACCCTCAATAATTATAACCTCGCATGGTTCTACATGAACAGTTTCCTTCTTACGGTTTGATGTAATATAGTCATAAGTCGGCTGTTCTATTGCCTTGCCGTCACGTAACTGCTGAATCTGTTTTCGCAGCAGATCCCAGTCAAAGGCAGACGGATGGTCATAGTTTATCTTCCTACGATCCTCCATGGATATAAGAGAGTTGTCATTATAATACGAATCCTGCGGAATAACTGCAACGTTCTCATCCTGCAAGGCTTCCATTATTTTACGGACAACGGTCGTCTTACCGCTACCTGTTCCACCAGCTATACCTATAATATACATGTAAACTCTATTTTAGATTGTATAAAAGCTGTTGCGAATGTACACAATCTTTACCAATAATACAAACATTAGTAGTGCAAAATGACAGTAATGTTATGAAAAAAACGTATCTTTGCGCGTAATTGAATGTCATTACGTAATACTAATTAGATAAATATGTTGAGAATTGCTGTGCAGAGCAAAGGACGATTGTTCGAAGATACAATGTCCCTGCTTAACGAGGCTGGCATCCGTGTTGCATCCAGTAAACGGACACTTCTGGTTCAAAGTCCCGATTTTCCAATCGAGGTATTATATCTGCGAGACGACGACATCCCACAATGTGTTGCTACCGGTGTAGCAGACCTGGGCGTTGTAGGTAGGAATGAATTCGAGGAACGCCAGGAACGTGCTGATATCGTACGCCCATTGGGTTTCAGCAAATGCCGTCTGTCACTTGCCATCCCAAAGGCAGTTGATTACACAGGTCTCGAATGGTTTAACGGAAAGAAGATAGCAACATCATACCCTGTAATACTCAAAAAGTTCCTTGATGAAAAAGGCATACAGGCAGAAATACACGTTATTACTGGTTCTGTCGAAATAAGTCCGGGCATAGGTCTTGCAGACGGCATTTTCGATATCGTCAGCAGCGGCAGTACACTTGTCAGCAACAATCTGTCCGAGGTTGAGGTCGTGATGAAGAGCGAGGCACTGCTAATCGGAAATCCGGGGATGTCAGCAGAAAAACGCGCAATTCTTGATGAACTGTTATTCCGTATCGAAGCCGTAAAAGCTGCCGAGGACAAGAAATATGTACTGATGAATATTCCAACAGCACGTATCAAGGATGTTGTCGAGGTATTACCGGGCACCAAATCCCCTACCATAATGCCACTTGCGACAGAAGGATGGAGCAGTGTACACACGGTTGTCAGCGAAAAACGCTTCTGGGAAACCATCAGCCGTCTTAAGGAACTAGGCGCCGAAGGAATTCTGGTTATGCCTATTGAGAAGATGATACCGTAATACGTATCTACACATATTCAATTATAAGCATCGAGTTCAAGGTGGAGATTATAATTAAACCCCGGAAGGAAGAATATCAGGTTTTGCTACAAAGACCTCATAAGGAAACAGCAGACCTGAATGCCCTGGTATCCAATGTTCTGGAAGACGTCAGAAAACGCGGTGATGTAGCAATCCGTGATTACGAATTGAAATTTGATCATGTGCAGTTACATGACCTGCAGGTGACCGATACAGAGATCCGCCAGGCCGAGACACTCCTGGACAACGGGTTGAAGGAAGCAATTCGTGCTGCACACGGGAACATTGCACGTTTTCACGAGGCACAGCGCATGCAACCCATTCAGGTCGAGACAACACCAGGCGTCTTCTGCTCACAAAAGAGCGTACCCATTCAGAAGGTAGGTCTTTATATCCCAGGCGGTACCGCTCCGCTATTCAGTACGGTACTCATGCTTGCAACACCTGCCCGGATAGCAGGCTGTCATGACATAATACTATGCTCCCCGCCTGACAGCGAGGGACATCTGCATCCGGCAATCCTGTATGCAGCAAAGGTCGCAGGCGTCAATCACATATACAAGTGCGGAGGCGTTCAGGCAATAGGAGCAATGGCCTATGGTACCGAAAGCATACCACGCGTAAGCAAGATTTTCGGTCCCGGCAATCAGTTCGTAACCTGTGCCAAACAACAGGTCTCACTACATGATGTTGCTATCGACATGCCAGCAGGTCCAAGCGAGATAGCAATTATTGCCGACGATACGGCAAACCCGGCCTTTGTTGCCGCAGACATGCTTTCACAAGCCGAACACGGAAGGGATTCACAGGCAGTACTCTTTACCGACAGCGAAAGTCTGGCCCACAAAGTCTTTATTGAAGTTGAACACCAGCTTCAGTTGCTCAATCGCAAGAAACTGGCAGCAGAATCACTATCGTACAGCAAGATATTTGTTCTGAATGACATTAGCGAATCATTTGATATCTGTAACGAATATGCCCCCGAACATCTTATCCTCGCCATGGACGATGCCGCCAATTGGGCAGACAAGGTAATAAATGCAGGTAGCGTTTTCCTCGGTCATTATTCATGCGAGAGTGCAGGTGACTATGCTTCCGGGACAAACCACACACTACCGACCAGCGGATATGCAAAAGCATACAGTGGTGTAAACCTGGACAGTTTCTCCCGCAAGATTACATTCCAGAATCTCACCGCCGATGGGATTCGCAGCATTGGACGAACAGTAGAAATTATGGCAGAAGCAGAAGGCCTTGATGCCCATAGAAATGCCATGACATATCGCATAAACCAAGTTACAACAAAACTATAAAGCATCAAAGATGCAGTCATTAAAAGATTTAGTAAGACCCAACATATGGGCGCTGGAACCCTACAGTTGTGCAAGGGACGAATTCAAGGGCAGAGATGCACATGTATTCCTTGATGCTAATGAAAGTCCGTACAATACCCCCAGGAACCGCTATCCTGATCCGTTGCAGGAGAAATTGAAGATACGTCTTGCTCAGGTTAAGGGCGTACCTGCAGAAAACATATTTCTCGGTAATGGCAGCGACGAAGCAATAGATTTGGTCTATCGTGTTTTCTGTCGTCCCTGTGTGGACAATGTTGTCGCAATGGACCCCACATACGGCATGTATCGTGTTTGTGCCGACATAAATGACATCGAGTACCGCGCTGTCCAACTCCTGCCCGGATACCGGCTGGACGCAGATGCACTCCTTGCTGCAGCTGACAGGAACACCAAGGTAATGTGGATATGCTCACCAAACAATCCCACAGGTAACGATATGGACCGCAAGGCCGTACAACGCCTGCTTACAGAGTTTCAGGGAATTATTGTCATTGACGAGGCATACAGCGAATTCTCAGATCTCGTCCCCATGCGGCAGTATTTGGAACATTTCCCGAATATGATTGTACTTAATACCTTCTCAAAGGCATGGGCATCAGCCAGCATTCGTCTTGGCATGGCATTCGCCAGCGAAGAGATCATCATGCTCTTCAACAAGGTAAAGTATCCATACAACGTGAATCAGCTTACTCAAAATGCAGCTATGGAAATACTGCAGGATATTGAGAAATCTGAGCGTTGGATTAACATGATTCGTGCAGAACGCCTTGCAATGCTGCCTAACCTGCAGGAATTACCAATCGTAAAGCAAGTATATCCGACATCAGCCAACTTTGTTTTGGTACGTGTAACCGATGCAAATGCCATTTATCACTATCTTGTAGACAAAGGTATAATTGTACGTAACCGCAACCGCGTAGCCCTGTGTGACAATTGCCTGCGTATTACCATAGGCACCAAGGAAGAAAACAGCGAACTGCTGGGTGCATTACGCAGCTTTCAATAATGCTTAATTCATAATTTTATAATATATAATTGTGAAAAAGATTCTGTTTATAGATCGCGACGGGACCATATTGAAGGAGCCGGAAGATGAACAAATCGACTCGTTCCAGAAATTCCAGTTCGTACCCGGTGCAATAGGTGCACTGTCATTTATTGCTGCCCACACGGATTACCAGTTTGTCTTGGTCAGTAACCAGGACGGATTAGGAACGGATTCATATCCCGAATCGGATTTCTGGCCAACCCATAACCTCATGCTTGACATACTTAAGGGCGAGGGTATAGAGTTCGCTGCACAGCACATAGACCGTTCATTTCCCGAGGACAATCTGCCTACCCGCAAGCCAGGTACAGCAATGCTTGCACAGTATATCAACGATGCCGAGGTGGATATGTCCGACTGCTTCGTGATAGGAGACCGTGAAAACGACCGCCTTCTCGCACAGAACCTTGGATGCCGATACCTGTTCCCTGATTGGGAAAAGGTCCGCGAAATAGTATTTGCAGGCAGTCGGGTTGCCGAGGTACGGCGTACGACCAAGGAAACAGACATATATATCCGTGTAGGACTGGACGGCAATGGCGAAAGCAATATATCAACAGGTCTTGGTTTCTTTGATCACATGCTCGAGCAGATTGCCAAACACGGCAACATCGACCTTACGGTCACCTGCAATGGAGACTTGCACGTAGACGAGCACCATACCATCGAGGATACTGCACTTGCCCTTGGAACATGTTTGCTCAAGGCACTTGGTGACAAACGCGGAATAGAACGCTATGGATTTGCCCTTCCCATGGATGACTGCCTCTGTCAGGTTGCCCTCGATTTCGGTGGTCGCCCATGGCTTGTATGGAATGCCGAATTCAGGCGAGAGAAGATTGGCGAAATGCCCACCGAAATGTTCCTGCATTTCTTCAAGAGCCTTTCGGATGCTGCGCAGATGAATCTCAATATAAAGGCCGAGGGATCCAACGAACACCACAAGATAGAAGGAATCTTCAAGGCATTCGCACGTGCATTGAAGATGGCTGTCAAGCGAGATGTAGAACATTTTAACCTACCATCAAGCAAAGGGGTACTTTAGTGGAGCAGAACTTCTCATCCAAATTGCTTGAACGTGCAGTAGAGGAGGTTAGCAACCTCCCAGGCATAGGTCGCAAGACAGCATTACGCCTTGTACTGCATCTGCTCCGTCAGGACGCAACACAGACAAATGCCCTGAGCGAAGCCCTTACAACCCTGCGACGTGAAGTACGCTATTGTCGTGTATGCCACAATATTTCTGATACGGAAACCTGTCAGATATGTTCCAATCCCAAACGTGACAGTACAACGCTGTGTGTTGTCGAAAACGTTCAGGACGTAATGGCAATCGAAGCAACCAATATGTTCAACGGCCTATATCACGTACTTGGCGGAGTTATCAGCCCAATGGACGGAATCGGTCCCAGCAACCTGCATATACAAAGCCTTACGGAACGCGTTCCGAAGGATCAGGTACGCGAGGTTATCCTTGCACTTAGTCCTACAATGGAGGGAGATACCACAGCATATTTTATATATCGCAGGCTCATGTCGTTGAATATTCCCGAGCTGAAGGTAACCGTAATTGCACGCGGTGTAGCACAAAATAACGAATTACAATATACCGACGAAGCTACTTTGGGAAGAGCTTTGGCAGGAAGAACACCTTTTGTTGGAAATTAGACTATGAAAACAAAGATCAGATATTACGGCAATCTCCTGATTGTAGGCCTGGTGTATATCATACTTGACACATACACCGATTTAAATGGCACATTGCTCAGTAATAACAATGCAACATCTATATACATATTGCAACTCTTGATTGCAGGTTTTGCCCTGTTTGCAATGTGGAGCAACTTCAATCTCTGGAAGCAGAAGCCGTTTCTATCCAGAATGTCGCTGACAACGGCAGCCTTGCTCGTTCTTGTCCAGTATTTCCTGAATTTTGATACAAACCTTTTGTGGCTCCTGCCTATGCTGGCAGTAGTATATATCTTCAGATATGATACGCTTACACGCAGTTGAGCCCGAAGATCTCGATTTGATGTATATTATCGAGAACGACATGCAGTTGTGGCAGCATGCCTCTACAACCGTGCCGTTTTCCCGCTATACGCTTCAGCGATATGTCCAGGACAGTACAATGGATCTGTATCGCGACCAGCAGGTCAGATTTGCCATACATGACGAGAATGACACAACATGCGGATTCCTGGATATCACCAATTTCTCACCCATACACTCACGTGCCGAGATAGGCATTGTACTTATGGCAGATGCACAGGGTAGGGGATTGGCGACCGAGGCCCTCGGGGAAGCTTGGGAATATGCCAGGCAAATGCATATCCGCATGCTCTATTCCATTGTAGCAGGGGAAAATACCCCTGCCCGACAACTATTCCTGCGTGCCGGTTATCGCCAGGCAGCCATAATACCCTCCTGGCTGCAGTTTGGCGATTATACACAGGATGCAATCCTGTTTCAGATTTCCTGATTTCAGTATTCCGGCCTAATTAGCCGAAATACTGTCCTCTCTTGCTTCAGCCTCCTTGCGCTCAGCATCCCACAGCTTCTTGATTTCTGCCTCAACCTCGACCGTCTGCGGTTTGCCGTTACCCCAGACAATTTCGTAATATCCACAGTCAATCTGTCGGCGTGCACCGTCGTAGATATATGCCAATACATACATATATCCGCCTTCCTTGTTCATTATAGCCTCGCTGAAATCATCCACAGGCTTGTGAGTGTAAGGACGCAAGGCTGCATATGCAGGTTCACCCTGTATTGCCTTGTCGTTGATCTTAACGAAGAAGAAATCGTCATTCTTCTTTGTGTAGGCATTCAGGATATTAACCGTACTGTCATTCCTGTTAACCTTGAACTTAAGGTCATAGCCATCTGTTCCGTACCAATCCTTGAGAACATAGCTGCTGTCATCCATCATGATCAGTTCGACCTTCATATGCTCAGGTATATTGCATAGCTGTGCCTCCGTGTTTACGTTCCACAATGGCTGAACCTGGAAAAGACTTATAAATGCCATAATCGAGAAATAAGTCCAGTGTGTAATTATTCCAGCACATATACCACCTATGAACGTCGATAGAAATGCCTTCGGAACCAATGGACGATACCCCAGCGAATCCAGCGTTGCAGCATCCGTGCTCAGATAACCGCTCCAGCACATACCCATTGCCGTACATACAGCTATTGCATTGCCATCAATGATACCCTTTGAAGCAAATTCGGGAATCAAGCCCAAAGCTGCACCAACGGCACCCAAAGCAGTTATCGGGAATGCAACCAGCTCAGGAGCAGAAAAACCGAACAGCCATTCGAATACGACACTTATCTTACCAGCCAGCCAAGGTAGCAACTGCGTTCCCTGGAAAGCACCGCCGGTATATACGATAATCTCCTTGCCGTTCTCGTCCAGGCCCTCGGCGGAGCCGCCAAACGTCATCATCATAACCAAAGTACTGATTATCAGGACACCGGGAATGATAGCCATACCAATGCTGACACCATCCTTACCGCCATCCAGGCAGGCATTCAGTACACGGACAAACAGCGTATCCTTTTGCTTCGCATTCTCATCTGGCATGGTCAAAGCCCCCTCCACATCAGCCCTGGCCTCAGTCGTTACAGCATCCTCGTCACGATAGTTAGGATACATCTTCAGTGTAAAGTGCTGCATCAGGCGCGTTGCAATTACACATCCGCATATTGCACCGAAGAAACCTATGAACGGAGCACCGAAATAACCCTGTCCGACCATAAATACCAGTACCAGCAGACCCATTCCGAAAGCGGTACCGAAATTCACAAGGCTAACATGCTGATACTTCTTGAAATAACGCGCAAACCCCTTGTTCTGACTCAATGCAATAATAGCAGGGTTATCGCTCAGGAAAGTAAGTACGGCAGCCAGTGATGCAACACCAGGCATGTTGAACAACGGCTTCATAACCGGACGCAGCAGTTTCTGCAGCAGGTCAACAACACCGAACTCAACAAATATCTTTCCCAAAGCACCTGTAATTACACACATACCCATTAGGTAGAACACCGTGTTTAGCAACAATTCATGAGCAGTATGCATTACCGTGTTAAGCATATTGGCAAAGCCCATTACACTACCCATATAGCCAAACAGGGCAACAATTATCAACAGGCATGGAATGCCGTTAGGGATACGCTTTAGCATTTTCAATACTTTTTATACTGATTATTGTAGATTTACCTAATTTATATCCAGGCTGTCCCTGCCCAACGCCTTTGCAATACGCTTGTCAGCTGCCTTCTTTATAATATGCTTGATACCATGCAGGACATCCAGGTTGACCTTGGCGCCTATATACAGCTTCACACAGTCGTTATGCAACCCGCTGAATGGATGCGCGCTGTTTTCCTGCGGTGCCATACGTCCCCATACATATCCGCCGGCAGCATGCAGGCGCAAGGCATCCGGATATTTCCTGATCGGAGAATATTCAACACCCATGCTTGCTGTATGCAGGCGCGTACCGCTCTCGACATACACATCGGCATCAGTGTCGGTATCGTTTGTATCAAATGTATACTTGCCAAACAACCTTACCATACTATGCGGTTTAACACTCGCTTCGGCAACAACGGTACAGTCCTTGAACCAGAATGACTGGTTCGAACTTGCACGGTTTACGTAATCAAGTTCCAGGAAGGCATTCTTCGAAAACAGGAATTTGTTACCGAAACACAGATAGTTTATCCAGCGTCCGCCAGTCGTCTGAAATGCATTGGCACTGAAAATGCTATGGTACCAGTCATGCTTGCCATACCACATCAGACTCAGGCCAACAGTACTGTTATCACCTATATATGTACGCATGGGAGAGTTGCACAGCTGAAATACAAGACGGTCATTCCTGCTCGCGTTAACCGCTATGCTGAAACCAAGCTGATAGCAGTTGATATACTGCCAATATTCGCTGTTCAGATACAGGTCGATAGGCGAGCGGTCATATTCCCAACCACCTATTGCAACAACTTGCTTACCCGCAGAAACTGCGACATAGTCGTTTGGTGTATACTTGATTTCCAACCAGTCGGTCGCATCCCAGAAAGTCTGGCTCGTATTCTTGTTCAGACGTTGTTTCCAGCTGTATGTCAACCCTTTATATATCTTACCTTCAAGTCTTAGGTTTACAAATTCTCCACGAAATCCAGTACCCTCCTGGTTTATTCCACCATATCGGTTCATGTTCCAGCCGAACCTTGTTTCAATCTCAAGACGGCTCAGCCATGGACCATCTGCCTCAATCTCGTCCTTCGGGTCATCCTGCTGTGCCATCAGGACAGCCGGAAAACACATCAATGCAAATAAAAGTAATTTCATTTTCATGATTTCACATACAAAGTTATAATTTTAATTCATTAACCATTATTGCAGCATGTATAATTTTGGCATATAAACAAAAAAAAACTATATTTGCCATTCGTATGGACAATGCATTATAATAATGAATATACTTGTAACAGGTGCCAACGGCCAGTTGGGCAATGAAATGCGACTGGTTGCACGCAGCTCCAAAGACAGATACATTTTCACGGACGTCAGCCAGGCAGAAGGTCAGGAAACCGCATACCTGGACATTACCGACCGTGATGCCGTCCGCAGGATTGTTTCCGAGAACAACATAGATGCAATAGTCAATTGTGCAGCATGGACCAATGTAGATGCATGCGAGACAGACCCCTCGCTCGCTGCACTTGCCGAGAAACTCAATGCCGAGGCGCCCATGAATCTTGCCGTTGTAATGAAGGATACAGGCGGCTGGCTCATACACATATCAACAGATTACGTCTTCGGCAAGGAGCCATACAATGTCCCATGCCCTCCCGACCGTACAGGAACGCCCACAGGTGTCTACGGTACGACCAAGCTGCATGGCGAACAGAATATCATTACATCCGGCTGCCAGTATATCATAATACGTACAGCATGGCTGTATAGCGAGTTTGGCAGGAATTTCTGCAAGACAATGCTCAACCTCACAGCCACAAAACCATCGCTCAAGGTAGTCTTCGACCAGTGTGGCACACCAACATACGCCCTTGACCTTGCAAATGCAATAATCACAATATTGAATGTCATCAAGGAACAAGGTCCCAAGGCAACTAAGCTCTCTGCCGTCTATCACTACAGCAACGAAGGCGTTGCCAGCTGGTACGACTTTGCCCAGATGACAGCCCGCATAGCATGCAATTGTGACTGTGATATACAGCCATGCTACAGCAGCGAGTATCCAAGTCCCGTCCAACGTCCCGCTTACAGCGTACTGGACAAGCGTACTATAAAGGAAACATTCGGGCTCAGGATACCATACTGGGTTGATTCCCTTAAACAATGTATTATTAATATCCAAAACACATACAAATGAACTATACAATTGGCGTTGCCGGAACAGGTTACGTAGGTCTTAGCATTGCCACATTACTGTCACAGCACAACCATGTTACGGCCGTAGATGTCATTCCCGAAAAAGTGGACAAGATTAACAATCGCATATCGCCCATTCAGGACAACGATATCGAGCAGTATCTGCGCGAGAAGGACTTGGACCTTACCGCAACGTTAGACGGTGCCTCTGCATACCGTGACGCCCAGTTTGTTGTCATTGCGGCACCAACCAATTATGACCCGGTGCAGAATTTCTTTGACACACATCATATCGAAGATGTCATAGACCTTGTACTCAGCGTCAATCCTCATGCCGTTATAGTAATAAAAAGCACAATCCCTGTCGGATACTGCCAGCGTTTGTACCAGCGATACGGCAAGGACCTGCGTCTCCTGTTCGCTCCCGAGTTCTTGCGTGAGAGCAAGGCACTGTACGACAATCTCTATCCCAGCCGTATCATTGTAGGCATACCCAAGCTGTTTGAAGTCAACAATCTTGATGAACTTACCCAAGCTGCACACACATTTGCGCAACTGCTGCAGGAGGGTGCCATCAAGCAGGATATAGACACCCTTTTCATGGGGCTGAAGGAAGCTGAGGCAGTCAAACTCTTTGCCAACACATACCTTGCCCTGCGCGTAAGCTATTTCAACGAACTGGACACATATGCCGAGGTTAAGGGACTTGATCCACGGGCAATCATTCAGGGTGTCGGACTTGACCCCCGTATCGGCACACACTACAACAATCCGTCATTTGGTTACGGTGGCTATTGCCTGCCAAAGGACACCAAGCAGTTGCTTGCCAACTATCAGGATGTTCCGCAAGACATGATGACAGCCATCGTGCAGAGCAACCGCACCCGCAAGGACTACATTGCCGATGCCGTCCTGCGCAAGGCAGGATGGTACGACTACAGTACAGACAACCAATACAACGGAATGCGTGAGAACGTAACAATAGGTATCTTCCGTCTGACCATGAAATCCAACAGCGACAATTTCCGCCAAAGCGCCATCCAGGGCATCATGAAGCGCATCAAGGCCAAGGGAGCCGAGGTCATCATATACGAACCCACTCTTCAGGACGGCAGCACCTTCTTTGGCAGCAAGATTGTAAATGACCTGACCGAATTCAAGCGTCTCAGCAAATGCATCATAGCCAACCGGTACGAAACAATACTGGACGATGTTGAACAAAAAGTCTATACACGCGACATATTCCGCCGCGACTAAACAATCCTCGACTACCCCGGAATGCGCGACTACATCAAGATTATAACCATACTGGCCGTACCACTGGTTATCCTACTGGTTTATGCCATAATTCCATACCGCATACATGCAGGTAGCTTTACATTGGAAAAAATAGACCTGGGCAATGCTATAGGTCTTGACCCCCGGTCAATTTTTCCCGACGACAACGTAATGCTTGCCAAAACCGATTCGACAGCATCACTTGAAAAAGAGAACAAGGTAGATACCGTCAGCAAACGCATACTTATTTTCGGAGATTCAATGGTCGAGGGCCTTACCCCACGACTTGCCGACTACTGCGCACAAAACGGACATACCCTGTACAGCGTTTGCTGGTATGGTTCGTCAACCGTGGGATGGGCAGGACGTATTGATTCCCTACGCAGCTATGTCGCATGGGCAAGCCCCGATTATATCATGGTATCATTGGGCGGCAACGAACTGGAAGCACGCGACACGCAACGCAGAAGGGAATGTATAATGCAGATAATGGAAGTTATCGGAAACCGTCCCTGCGTATGGATAGCAACACCCAGTTGGGTTGAAAAGCCTACAATTACCGAAATCCAGAAGGATATCGTCGGTAAGAACAGATATTACGATACGACCAAACTCACATTACAGCGAGGCCCCGACCACATGCATCCTACGTTTTCGGCATTCGCTATATGGATGGACAGTGTTGCCGTATGGCTTGGCAGTCCCCAGACGGCACACCCAATCAAGATGCAGTTTCCCGCCAAGGGTATCAAGCGTAACTGGAAAAGCATAATCATAGGTGTGGACGGTGTACGGCGCGGTGTACATGCACCGGCAAAAAACAATACGGCCGTAAAACCGGCAGAAGCCGACCCCATATCGAAAGATACACCCGAAACAACTGAGATCTCGTCCGCTCAGGAAACTGCACCAGCAACGCCTGTCGTTCAGGAATCACCTGTAGCCCCAACCGAATAAAAACGACCTTACATGCTCTTTAACACAATACCATTCTACGCAGCATTTATATGCTTCATAACAATATATGCCGTGCTGTATCAAAAATCACGTACGCTCATGATTTTGTACGTGACACTCATCAGCACTTTCTTCTTCTATAACGCCAATGCCGACCTCGCATTGCTGCTTCCAGCCACAGCCCTCGTCTCATGGACCCTAACACACCGCATGAACCAGACGGAAGGACGGCTTCGCAAACGCTGGCTCGCAGCAATCATAATCCTTGATCTGCTGCCGCTCATATATTTCAAGTACACCAATTTCGGCATCGATGTCCTCAACACACTCATGCAGCGCAATTTCCCGTTCATGGACATCGTCATGCCCGTCGGCATCAGTTTCTACACCTTCCAGGCAATCAGCTACAGCGTTGACGTCTATCGCAAGCGCTTCCTGCTGGATGTGGACTTTCTAGAATACCTCTTCTATCTCAGCTTCTTTCCCCTGCTTCTTGCAGGCCCCATCACACGCGCAGAGACACTCATCCCACAGCTACGCCGCCACAGCAATATCGATGCCCACATGCTCAACATGGGACTCTTCCTCATCATCAGCGGCATCATCAAGAAAAACATCATAGCCGACTATATCGCACAGTATAACAACTGGATTTTCAACGATCCCCTAATGTATAGCGGCTTCGAGAACCTAATGGGAGTATTGGGATACAGCCTGCAGATATACAACGACTTCAGCGGCTATAGCGACATGAGCATCGGAATAGCAGCCCTCATGGGATTCCAGTTACGCGACAACTTCAACTTCCCATACCAGAGTCTCAATATTACCGAGTTCTGGCACCGTTGGCACATATCACTCTCCACATGGTTCCGCGACTACCTGTACATACCATTGGGCGGAAACCGGAAGGGTAGTGCACGCACCTATTTCAACAATTTCCTTACAATGGTCGTTGCAGGCCTGTGGCACGGCTCAACACTCATGTACGTCCTGTGGGGCGCATTGCACGGAGCAGCCCTCGTACTTCACAAGTTCTGCAAGAAACTATTCCTCGACCGCATCGGCAACCGCTGGTACACCCGCATGGCATGCTGGATAGTCTTCTTCCTGTTCATACAGGTTACATGGGTATTCTTCCGCGCCCCTGACATGGACATTGCCGGCAAGGTGTTCTCACAGATATTTAGCGCATTCGACATTACATACCTGCCCGTATTCATCAAGGTACGCCCGATGTGGACCATCGTTGTCATAATGGCACTCCTGTTGCATGCAATCCGCGAACGACACTACCTGTGGCTACAGGAACGCTTCATACGACTCCACTGGGTAGGCAAGTTCATAATCATGCTCATAGTGGTACAGCTCGCCATCCAATTCTACACCTCCAGCGTACAACCATTCCTGTACTACCAGTACTAAGTAAGGACATCCACGATATGGCTACCTGCACCTATCAGGTCCATACGCTCCGATATCCTCTTCTGATACTCGATAAAAAGCCGGAACGTCTCATCACTCATACGGTTCAGCCGTGTACGCATATAGTCCGCCGCCCCGTCAGGTGAGAACACCGTTACACGCTCCAATCCAGCCATAGCGTTCAGACGGTTCACGTCCTCCATACGCACATAGTCATACAACTCATCATCCTGCGCCCGGATGTGAAAGTCGTTGTCCACAACACCGCGAGCCATAAGATCCGCAATCCTCTCCTCGTCAAAACAATAGGACAGGATGCTGTACTCATTCATCAGATACGCAACGAAAACAAAGCCATCGGGCTTTGTCACACGCTTCGCCTCCTTCAGGGCCATCAGTTTCTGTTCGTCACCTATCAGATGATACAGCGGCCCCAGCAACAGTGTAATGTCTGCCGTTGCATCCGGAATAAAAGGCATGTTGCGTGCATCCCCCTGAACAACATCTGCCCCAGGCTCGCGTTCAAGGAAAACATCAATGTTACGCTTAACTAGCTCTACAGCCTTCACGCTATACCCCTCGGCCATAAGCGCCGAAGCATAACGCCCCGTTCCTGCACCGATATCCAGTATCTGCATGCCAGGCTTAAGGAAACGATGCAGATGATGCATAGTCACCTCAAACTCAACCATGCCATGCCTCCGCTGCAGACGCAAATCCTCGGGATGCTTGTTATAATGCCTCTCTATATTGGATAATGCCATATTCCAGCCGTACTACCTTGATGGTAGATATCTTTTTAATTCGTGTTCGAAAATTGATTTGCTGATTATTCTGTAATGTGGGTGATAGGCATTGCGGTAGGTTCCTGAATGGCTTAGGGCATACCTGCCTTGGGTCAGGATGCTGTCGATCAGTTCTTTTTCCTTGTTGTAATCAGGTAGGTCAAGGTTCATTTTCTCAATGGTACTGATGATATTGTACCATTGTTTCCTCCACGATTTTACCGATGGCCGCCTTGCTGTATTTGCACTGCGTACAAAGGCATCCAAAAGCATGTCTTCGGTAATGTGCCCTTCCTTTACTGCCCGTAAGCTGACACGCACGTAGTTCTCCTTAATTCCACATGGTTCATAGTACCAATCCTGCATGTCATCAATGTCTGTGTCTTTCAACTCGTCATGCAGGTAGGCCTTGACAGACTCTCTGTCCGAAACAAGATGCTCTGCACCCATATAGTTCTGGAAACAGGACTTGTATATATCCAGCAAGTGGGATTGAGGATACACGGACAGCTGTTGGCTCAGAAATGCCCGTATGTCCTGAGCCGGGATACTTGCAGGAAGCAGGAACGCGAGTATAAGCAGGATATGCCTCATACGCTATTCCTTGACAAAAGGCTTCAGGCCTTTTGCAGCATCCTTGGCAGTAATATGCTTGCCGCCATTGTCCATGTCAATCAGTATATAGCGGTCATTTCCCATGCCCAATTCCTTCATGTACGTCAGCTGACGCAACCCATGGCGGGTTTCAATACGCTTGATCATGTCGCGGTGTTCGGCTTCGGTCATTGCATAGATTATATCTACACAGGCCTTGTCCACAGCCAGTATGTCCGTCGATGAAAGTATGCCCACATTGGGAGTAACAACAGGTGCAGCACCAACTCCCTCGCAATCACAGCTGACAGACATGTTGCGCATTACGTTTATGTATGTCACGTTATGTCCGAAGAAATCGATTGTACCCTTGGTTGACTCGGTCATGCGCTCCATGAATTCCTCTTCCTTGATATCCCATTGATTGGGCTGACCCGGTGTTGTGTGAATCCACGCCTTGCCTATTCGGCCGTCGGCACAACCTATACCTATATTCTTGTTCGAACCGCCAAAACCACCCATCGTATGTCCCTTGAAATGAGTGAGGGCAACCATGGAGTTGTAATTGACAAGATGACTGCCTACGGCAATGCGCTTAAGCCACTTGCCGCCCCTTACAGACAGCGTGCAGGTATCCTCCTCGTCCAATATATCTACAGGGCAAAACGTCCAGCCGTTAAACTCTATCGTCTTCCTGTGCTGTTCCGTTGTATACCGGTCACCCTTGTAATAGGTGTTCGTCTCTATGATAGTGGCATCAGGCAGATCCTTCTCCACAAGAGCCTTGACCCACTGGTGGGGTATGATGTTGGGACCGTTCTTCTCGCCAGTATGCAGCTTTACGCCTACGCGCCCTTTAATATTCCCGCATACCTTCTCGTATGCCTGAATAAGTCCATCTGCCGACAGATTACGCGTAAAGTACACTATTGATACACTGTCAGCCTGCTGTGTATTCACAGGCATATTGTTGTCCTTCCATGCCGTAATGCCACCATACAGATTAACCACCTTGTAGCCCTTCGAACCAAGTCGCGTAGCAGCATCGGCACTGCGCCTGCCCGCCCTGCAATAGACTGCAATCGTCTTTCCCTTGGGTAGGGTAGCCCTGGCCTTCTTGATGAAATCATCAGCCTTGACATCAATGTTCAGCGAATTTGCAATATGCCCTTCGTTGAACTCCTCGGCAGTCCTCACGTCAAGCACCACAACATCAGACCCTGCTATCAACTTCGCAAACCCCTCGGGATCAGTGTTCTCATAGTTAAGCTGACAGCAAGCAACAGTCAGTCCCAAAACTGCTGCCAATAGTAATAGCATCTTCTTCATAGCACGGCAAAGTTATAAAAAATATAACTTTATACAAATATATTTACTGACTCAATTAACGATACATGTTCTATTTAGCCTCGAATATACTCTAAATAACTTATGCTTTTAACACCCCTTAATCTTTTTGCTATAAAATATTAATATTTACTTAAAATAATAGCTATTTTTACGTTGTGTTTCTAACAATCACCCAAATATGGGGCTTGGTGGAGCAGTCATCCCTGGACGACCATGCATTGGCTATAGCAGAGCAAGCCATTGGCGTAGATTCTTCTTCATCAGCTTTAGCATCACCATTCACATCCAATTATACAGGTGCCCATAAATTCTGTACCAGTTGCGGTGCTAAGTTGGACGGAGCATCCAAGTTCTGCTCTAACTGTGGAGAAAAGTTGGAGTAAGAGCAATATGAAACCTGCATCCTTTGGCGTTCTTTTGGTATTCCTTTGCTGTTCCTTAGGACTACATCTTTACACGTTCAATCTGCCAGATGTAGGCACGTTTGCGCCCACAATCTATCTCCGGCATTCCGTCGCCGTTCAGGTCAAAGACATTCCAAAATGTGCCACCCGCAAACCATTCCCATGGCTCGTTCGAAGAACGCACGGCATAACGGCCGTTCTCGCCAAGAAAGAATACCTGATGAGTCTCATAGGTTACCCGATAGGAGATAGGCAGTATGTAGCCCATGCAGGGGCTGTAGTCGCCGTCGTACTTATTAGGACCCCTGAAACATGAAGCATGCAGGCTGTCATTTGGATGCTTAGGTTCTTGGTACAGCACCGCCCACACATCCTGACGGTAGCATGGCAGCTTTTGTGGGCGTTCGACACCCTTTTCCGGACGGATGGTAAATATACACGAGTCCGACATAGTCGTACTCAGCGTGCCGTCAGCCTTGATATAGTAGTGTGTCGCGCCTTCTTTTCCTGTGGCATCCGTCTGAGTATAGATGCGATAACGCCCCTCTGTGAGCACTTTCCTGGCTGCCGCATACTCTGGATTCGGTTCTTTGAGCATCGCTATCGCCTCTGTTGGGTCGAAATCGCCTGCCTCCTCAAAATAGAAAAGATTGCAATCAGTGTAGATGTTCGGTTGCGCTCCATTGGCAAGCGGGAACAAACCGTATGTCAGACCGGTGTTCAGCGTGCTGCGAGAGTATCTGTGACTTCCCTTGTATTCTATGACGAAAGCGCAACTGTCGTGCCTGAATATGTTTAGTGCACACATCTCATTGCTACGAGGGGCATCGGTTTCCTGCATACCCATGTTTATGAACCGCTTGTCGGCAATACTGTACAAGTAGTATGATCCCTCGTATTTGATAATGGCAAACGGGCTGGGCTCCTCGCAATGATGCACCTGCGAGTTTTCCAACGTGGTGGCACATTGCCGTTCAGAGACACCGAGGGTTCCGGGGAACTTTCCACGCGTATGTACCATATACTGCTTAGTATTACTCAGCTGGCTGATGTCTGTAATAAAGTCGGGAATATGCGGACGGTTATTTTCCAACGTGGTGGCACATTGCCGTTCAGAGACACCGAGGGTTCCGGGGAACTCTCCACGCGTATGTACCATATACTGCTTAGTATTACTCAGCTGGCTGATGTCTGTAATAAAGTCGGGAATATGCGGACGGTTAATAAGCGTCAGTATACCTTGCACCGCCACTATGCCTGCCGCTACCACTGCAACTACTGCCACTACCCACATGACCAGTCTCTGCCTTTCAGCAGACCTCATTGCCGCCTCCATCTCCTCGATGTTACGGTAGCGACGTTCAATCGGTAGTGTGCACCGGTGTATTACACGTCTATATAATATACCTCCCCCAAGTCTCGTTTGCTTTAGGATTATACCCAGAGAATATATATCGTTGCGAACATCCGGGGCACCACCATGTGCCTGTTCTGGCGACATATATTCGGGTGTGCCGGACGGCTGTTTCAACACCGCAAAGCTGTCGTCGTCAGCCAGGCCGAAATCTATAAGCTTCAAGTTCGTGCCATTACGTGTCACCAATATGTTCTGCGGCTTCAGGTCGCGATGCACGACGCCCTGCCGATGCATATAGGCCACAGCCTCCAACAGCAGTTTCAGAAGTTTTCTGCATTCACGCTTTGTCGGTTTCCTCTGTTGCAGGTACTCGTCCAGTGTCATGGCATCGCACCATTCCATTACGATGCACATACCCAGACCTTCCACACGTTCCAGACTGTTTGTGTCGATGATGCTTGCATGTTTCAGCTTGTGCATCAAATCAAACTCCTTGCGCAACATCTCCTGGAATACCGGCTGGTCAGCCTCTTCCGGCAACAGTCCCTTCAGCATCCACCACTTGCCGTAGCGTTTGGCACGTGCCAGAACATTATGCGAAGTCTTCCGTACAATTGTTATGTCTGTGAACTGTTCCGCGACACCCTCAAAGCCGTCATGAATGAAATCCGAAGTAGATATATTACCCAACGCCTTAAACTCTTAAACTTTTTAAACTTCTTGAACCCCGAAGCCTCCCTTTTCAGTCCTCCATCACCTCAAATCTCACACCCTCCTGCTTTCCGGCCACATACGCCACAGGTGTCTGCCCGTTATGTACAAGGTTACCCAGATAAAGCGGTTCGTTCTCGATTATAAGCTGGCACGTAAACGTGTCTCCCACGGACAGCTTGGAGTTCTCGACACTGCAGACAACGAAGCGTCCGGCACCCATATGCTCTACGACCAAGTCACGGTCAGGCAGCCATGTTATGTGCAGCTTCAGGCCACGTGCCAGCAGTTTCGTGCTGAGATGGCGGCTCAGAACATTATTGCTTGTCTTATCCGCATAATCCTGATGGTTGCAGAAAATGTCATAGTCCCTGTATCCGACATACTGCGCAAGTGAGTCAAGAGTCGAACGGCGTGTCGTGGCATAGCTGCTCGGCAAATACCCCCATAGACGTTTCAATGTATTAAGACTTACGAAACTGCATCCCTTGCGGCAAATCTGTTCCTTAAGCCATACAAAATCCTGAGCCGTTTCCATGTGTCGACCCGAAACACGCTCAATCTCTTGGATCAATTTTTCATCCATCATCCGCTTCCGATATTATATTTTCATGTACAAAGTTATATATTTATCGCTATCCGGCCAAATCCCACCCCCTTCTTTCTTTTGTTTAGGACGGACAAGGATGAATAAATGCATTTAAGTAATATTAAGAAAGTATATCTTTGTCACAAATTCATCAAAAAGCCATAACAATCCATTATGATGAAGGAAATGTCAAATACTTAATTTATAATAATATAATAATGAATACTATGCAAAAACTATTAGTCATCACAGCAGCTTTGATAGCCGTATCCTGTGGAAACAAACAGCCTCTCGAGCAGTCCGAAAGTGATTCCGCGACGGTAGCTACGGACAGTATTATTCAAGATGAAGTGGTAAAGGACGATTCAAATATTATCAATGAGAAGGCAATAGGCTTAATTCAGGAGTTTTATAAAGAATACGTTTTTGGAACCCAAGCTGTAACAGATGCTGTTATTAACAAGTATTGTACAGAGAAATTAGCCAGGAAATTAAAAGATGATTACGATTTTGATGATGGCGGCTATGCAATCTGGGATTTCCGCAGTGAAGCTGGGGATGGTGATAGTGATGTTCAGGAGTTGACCGATGTAGAACCATTAGGTGACGGAAAATACAAAGTTTTCTACAATGATATGGGAAATAAAGGCTCTTTAATTTTAACGATAGTGCTCAAAGATGACAATATTCTCTTTGACGGTATTGAAAAAAACTAATAGATATTACAATACTAACGAAACATAGACAACATGGGATTATTTTCAAGAGGAAAAAGTGGCGGCATGATGAATGTAATCCGCTGCGATGAACAAGAGTACCTGGTATGGAAATGGCGTCCAGAAGGCCAGGCGGCAAACACAACCACCAGAGAGAATTCCATCCGCTATGGCAGTAGCCTGCGTGTAAAGGACGGAGAAGTAGCAGTATTTGTATACAAGCAAAAGGACGGAACATTGCAAGACTTTATTGTCGGGCCCTATGACGACACCATAAAGACCGCAAACTTTCCGATCCTGTCCAGCATCGTAGGCCTTGCGTTTGGCGGAGAGTCGCCCTTCCAGGCAGAAATATATTTCATCAACCTGCAAGGCAACAACCAGATAAAGTTCACCATCCCATATTTCGACGTTACAGATCCCAGGCTTCCCGATTTTCCCGTACCTGTAGCAGTACGCGGAGCGCTTACCTTCGCCCTGGAGGACTACAAGAACTTCATAAAGCTCAATCGCCTGATAGACTTTGACCTCGAAGCTTTCAAGAAACAGATAAAGGACACCATGGTCCGTAAGATAAAAGGCATTGTGACCAATGTACCCTCAGACCTTGGCATGCCTGTGGTCCAGATGGAACGTAAGATTGACGAAATCAGCGAAGTGCTGGAAGGCAGGCTGAAAGACCGTCTGGATGAATTTGGCGTAAAGATGAAACATATCGATGTCAGCTCAATTGAAATTGATAAGGATTCCGAGGCATATCAGGAAGTCAAAGGACTGACAGGAGGTCTTACGGCAAAGACCATGCAGGCACAGGCTGAGATCAATATCAAAAATATGCAGGATATGCAGTCCATGAATGCCGAGAATATGGCTGAGACAATGCGTATTCAGCGAGAGGAGGCACAGCGTGCACAACGCCTTCAGACGGAAAGCAACTTTATGGGAGCCCACGCACTTGACCAACAGACAAAAGTCCTGCAGACAGCAGCAGGAAGCCTCGGGCAGATGGGCAGCATGAACACCGGCGGCGGCAGCGGTATGAACCCTGCCGGCATGATGACTGGCATGATGATGGGCGGTGCAATGGGCGGTCAGATGGCCGGCATGATGAACAATATGGGCCAGCAGATGCAGAATGCCATGAATACACCTCCACCTATGCCTAATGTGCAGTACATGACTTCTGTAAACGGACAACAGAACGGTCCTTTCGGAATGCAGCAGTTGCAGCAGATGGCACAGACAGGACAGCTGACCAAGGACACATACGTATGGAAGCAAGGCATGGCACAATGGGAACTGGCAGGAAATGTACAGGAGCTGAGCAGCCTGTTTGCCACCGCCTGTCCCCCTCCGCCATCCGGTATGCCAACACCCCCTGCACCCCCGACACCATAAATCGTATGATATAATATTCGTGTAATATGGACGACAACAGTTTTTTCTCCATCGACCGTCTCGTAGAGTTTGGCATGGGTATGGCTATGGCTCAGCAGATGGTGAGCATAATGAACCAGACAATGAAACAGATGTATGTGCCCGGAAGCATCCAGTCGATGCCCGCCGCCCAGCCCATTACCTGTTATGTGGCAGTAGACGGCCGGCAGCTGGGTCCCCTGTCCGAAAGCGAGTTCACAAGGATGGTTACCGACAAAGTAGTCACGAAGGATACACTTGCATGGATGCCCGGCATGCTTGCCTGGAAACCCATTGAACAGATTCCTGCCATACTAAAGGTAATCGCGGTTGCACCCCCTCCAATTCCCCGGCCATGAAAACAAATACGTTCCTGACAATAATCAGTATTGTACTGGCGGCACTCGTCGGATATCTTGCATTCCACGTGGCGAGTGGCAAGGAGAATGATATAGTGTGCGGCATGTACAGCACTATCTGCTTTGCCGCCACTCTTGTTCCAGCGATGGGCCTTGAATATGAATCGGGCAGACTTGGCGCAAACATCCGGGTTTTCTCAGGCGTATTCTTTGCCTTTTTTGTCGTAAGCCATTTCTTCTTTGCCGGTTTTGGGGTAAAGATGCCATACTATATAATCGTTAATGGCATTATGCTGGTTATCTATCTTGCCATATTCTATAAGATGAAAGGTATAGACGATATCTGAATATATCAAGAAGAATAACTTAATTACAAACCTTAATAAAAACTTATTTATGCTAACACCCGAATTAGAACAACTTATTCAATTTGCCGTCGAGGATGGCGAAGTTACTGACAAAGAGCGCTCTGTCTTGATGCGTAAGGCTCAGGAGGCAGGAATGGATTTGGATGAATTTGAGATGATCCTCAATGCCAGGCTCCATGAAAAGCAAAAGGCATCAGCAGCTCCCGCAGCTCCCAAACCATCAAACAACAAACACGGGGAAATTCGCAAATGTCCGGCTTGTGGTGCAATGGTAAGCGCCTTTACTGCAAAATGCAGCGAATGCGGATTTGAATTCAACAATGTCGAATCAGTTAAGTCTGCAAATGTCCTTTTTGAGAAGCTGCAGGAACTGGAAATGCAGAAAGCCCGTGAACTGGCAGCACACGAGGAATCAAAGAACAAGCAATTGCTTGCTCTCTCAGAACTCCACAACAGCGGCGGAGCTATGTCAAAACTTCTTTCCAGCAAGTCGGCTCAGAACGAAGAGCGCGATGACCTAATTCGTACTTTGGAGGAAGCTGCCCGTCAAATTGAACGGAAATATCTGGATGCCAAGATAAATATGATTAAGGTATATACTGTGCCCAATACAAAGGGAGACCTTCTGGAACTGCTCTCAATGGCATCAAGCAGTGCCTATGATAACGACGGCGTAATCGGTCCCGAGGAGGAGGTATGGTTGCAGAAGACGGATCAGATTTACCAAAAACTGGTTATTTGCGCAGCTGGTGACAATGTTACCCTCAATCAGGCAACGAATATGATTGTCTCCCTGATAAAGCGTCTGCCCAATAACTACAAGAACTTCACCCGCATTCCAAAAGAACTTCGAGACAAAGTCAATGTAGAACTGAAGGCTCAGAAGGCAGAAAGAAACGCAGAGTTCAAGGAGAATGTGATAAAAATACTGATTGGATGGCGTGGTATAACGCTTGGCGTTTCGATACTACTCTTCTTAATTGGCTGCTTTACCGAAGCAGTTTGGCTTGCGTTTATTGCCTTTTTCATAATCCTCGTTGCAGGAAATCTTACGTTTAAGGCTATCATGGAAGCAAAGAAGGACTTGCTGTATTAAATTCGCCTTAAAGACAGAACAGGAAAAAGCCGAGGCGCCTATAAAAGGAGGTAGGTAATAATAATTATTCAACAATATTTCAATATGGGATTTACTGACGAAATCGTAAGCTCTGCTATCGGAGCTGCAGAAAACAAGCTTGAAGGAAAGGCAAAGGAAGAGAAGAGTTCTTTTGCAGGTGGTTGTCTTAAGTTTATTATCTCAACTATATGGGTAGTCTTTACACTTGCTGCTTCCATAGTTGCACTATTGGCAATGTGTGTTGGTAGTGTAGCAGATTTTCTTGGTGCCGAAAGTGGCAAGGCTATCTGTATTGCGGCCATAGCAATTAGTGTCCTTATCTTTTTGATTACATTTATGGTACCTTTCCTTCGCAGAAAAGGTTCGACGACTCGCAGATTAGGAGTTCTGGCTCTTGGCGATGCACTATGGTGGATATACTTAATGTTTACTTTGTAGGATTAAATTTTAAATGAAAACAGTAAAATTATTTGTAACGGCAATATTGGCCATTACGCTTGCTGCATGTAGTGGCGGGGGCAAGCTCTCCCTTACATCCAAGAAGGTAAATGGTCCGTTAGGCAAATTCTTTGAGGTCGTCGAACGAGATTACAAAACGAATGACAACGAACTCCGTGTTGAGTTCAAGAGAATCGCTGAAGGCGGCCCCACAGATGCCTCGTGGTCTTCTGAGCCCACCTTTACCGTAGAATTGCAAGATGAAGACGGAAACTCTGTAGCATCTAAGCACACAGATGTTGTCTTCAACAAGGAACAGCTGGAGGCTGTTTTCTCTCTTGGCATAGACGAAACAGCATCTATCACATTCCGGTTTGACGAAGACGACACAAAGGAAGCTGAGAAGTTTAAAGTCTCCAGCAAGTGGGAAGAAGACGAGGGTGAGAGGACAGTTGACCTGAGAGGAAAAGTCGACAAGTATCCAGTCACTATGCATCTTGAGATAAAGGGTTCACAGGTATCAGGTACTTATTTCTACCTCAATAATGGCAGAAAGAACAGTTCTGATTTGAAATTGTCAGGCACCAACCAAAACGGAGAGTTCGACCTGAACGAGACGACTCCCAGTGGCACGCCTTCCGGCCACTTCGAGGGCACTTTCTCTGGCGGCATATTCCAGGGAGTCTTCACTACCAACCAGGGCAAGAAGATGCCGTTCAAACTTACAGAAGGAGATCCTTCAGACATCGAATTCGACGATGTTTCCTACGCTGATGACGATGATAGCTACAGCGATGACAATACAAGTTCATCATCAGGTACTGAAGATTGGGATGCAGTACTGACATCGTATGAAAAGTATGTTGACAAGTATATTTCGTATGTTAAAAAGGCCGCAAATGGGGATATGACCGCTTTGGCCGAGTATCCGTCTCTCATGAAGAAAGCCCAGGAGTTCAGCGATAAACTGAAGAACGCACAAGGAGACATGTCTTCAGCTCAACTGGCACGCTATAACAGGATTTCCACGAAGATGATGAAAGCTGCAGAAGAGATGCAACGCTAAAAATCTAAATCTAACTAATCGAAGGGATAGGGGTTATGTTAACTTCTATCCCTATTTGAAAGATCTGATGAAGAAAACATTAATCATAGTAAGTATATTTTCTTTTATTGCGGTGCTTGCTGCCGTATGTGAGAACCCCCAATCCATGGAGATTGACAATCATGACAAATTGCAGGCGAAACGCTATAGGGAGATTTCTTATCCGACCCCGAATATTGATGCCAGTAGAAAAAACACAGTTGAGGGTGTAATTCTTCATCACACAGCAGAACCGACAGTACAAAAATCCTTAGATGTTTTGACAAAATCTCCAAGAAGAGTCGGAACTCATTGCGTTATTGATACTGACGGAACGCGCTATATCATGTGTAAACCAGAGGATGTGACTTATCATGCCGGTCTTTCTGTTCTCAATGGCAAGGAAGGCTGTAATTATTTTACTATAGGAATAGAGTTTCAGGGCAATACACTCGTAGCACCATTGTCAGAAGACCAAATGAAAAGTGCTATAGAATATCTGAGACCGATTATCAGGAAATACAACATTCCATATAGTAATATTGTAACTCACGAAATGGTTCGTCAGGCATATAAAAAGAGACACCCTCAAAAAAAATGTAGCGGAAAAGTTGACATTACGCAGACAGAGTATAAACGCTTTATGAAATTATTGAAGAAAGTTTATCATTAGTATCCCATGAATGAAATATAAGTGAATACTATTAATCCATAAATTAGTTATTAATTCTTTACATTATGAAAAAACTCATTTTTTCAGTCATTGTGACAATGATTTTCTCTTTAGGCTCGTGGGCACAACAATTTATCACAACTTCTATGGACATGCCAGAGAAGCCTATGGCAACATTAGCTATTAATTCTGCTCAAAACACAATTCTTAGTGAAGGTGCCAAGGTTTCCATGCATTGGCAATGCTTTGACCAGGGACAGCGTACAGCTATTATTCACATAGAATGGCCGGAGTTCCTTAAACAATATCAACAGGGACGTCCCAACACGAAAGTGTTAGATTTTTCTTATTCAGGCAAGAAGCTATATCTTGTTAAAGGATCACAGGGTAATGCCAGCTATTACATGATTACCCGTGATAAGACAATGTTGGCTATGATTGTTACTCAATCCAATAATGGAAAAATGATAACAAGTGTGCAGATTAATAATACAGATAACTGCCATCTCATTGACGATGTCTATCTTGGCATGAATATTGACGAATTGAAAGACTTGACTTCCCGTACGCTGAAGAATAGTAAGGTAAAATTCGTTGGCAATAGTGGTGTTAACAAGGTGTATGAATTGACATGGCTGGGTGAGCGCGACAAGTATGTGGATCTCTCTGGCACTACTCACAGTACATTGAGCTTTGATGAACCTAATGGTCGATTTTGGTTCGATGCCAAAGGTAAACTTGTGAAGTGGTATAGCTGGAGGGCAGGAAGCAATATGTAAAATTCGACAACAATCCCTGACGAGTCAACGCTCATCAGGGATTGTTGCCTTTTTAGATATTAAACTAATGAAGTAAGTCTGTTATCAACTTTGTAAAATCAGTAATATCACCATCGATACTGGCTTTCTCCAATGCTTGCATATAAGAGTTACGCTTTTCAACAGGAATAATAGTCCATGAATATCCACCAGTGGAAAGCATCGCATTCATAACGAAGCGACTCATTCTTCCATTTCCGTCATTATAGGGGTGTATGAACCCAAACAGGAAATGTCCTAGGATGGCTCTGACGGCAGGGTGCTTTTCTTCACGCAGTAAACGGAAGTACTCAGGCATTGCATCGCGAACTGCTTCATGGCCTCCATGATTGGCTGGGAGAGTTCCTGCCTCTTTGCCTTGCGATCATCAGAAGAGAATCTCCGATTTTTGAATACGAGTCTTACATATCTTCCATGGATAAGCCACCCTTAATGACTTCTTTGCCACGGAATATGCGTTGTTTCATTTCAGTGACTTTCTCTTCCAGTCGGGCAGGGGAGTACTTCTGAGGATTGCGCTTCACTTCATACGCTTCAACATTGCCATCAAGCGTTTCGGCTACGATGTCAATCTCGAAGTCATCCTTGTTGCCCTTGGAGTTGACACCATTCGGCTGCCACCAACCGCCAATCTGCTTGTATCGGCAGCTCTCCATCATCTTTTGACGGAACCAGCGTTCCAGGGCGATGCCTGAAAATGTGCTGTAGTCATCGGTCATGATACGCTCCAGTGCTGGCATATTCTGCAACTCAATTAGAGCAGAATATCTGTGAATGTAGCGGAACCAGAAACGGAAGAAATTGTCTTGTATCTCATAGCGAACAGTCTGGCTACCTTCTTTGGCACCAATCGGACGCTTCTTCTTGATAATACGTGCCATACTGCTTACCGAACTCCTGAATGAGTGTCTTCTTGCCTTCGTCCACAAAGTAGCTGTCACCGCTTGAACAAACGTAGTGAATCATCTTTTTTACGTTCGTACATCCGTTGTTCATGAGGAGTTCGATGTAACGTGCCACTCCACCAGTAATCGTCCAGAGGGCGAGAAGATCTTCTGAAGTATAGTCAGGCTTGTAGTCGCTAAGTATTTCTTTGATGGTCTCCGTATTGAATGGATTTAGCTTGATTGTGCTGTCATCTCTGCCAAAGAGCGGTTGTTCTTCGTCTTTGAAAATCTTTTCCATCATGCGGAAGATAGATCCAAAGTGTTTTGCCGAGCGAAAGGAAAGTCAAACAGAGTTTAATTGGGCAATGGCGAATAACCATAAAGGTTTATCTCTGCTCTTTTTTATTAAAATTTATTGCAAAACGATTGCATAATGAAATAAAATGATTAGATTTGCAGCGGTAAACATTAATTGTAAGTATTATGGCACAGGTATCAATGACCGTTCGTATGGATGCAGGCATCAAAGCCGCTTTCGACTCGCTCTGCCAGCAGTTTGGCATGAGCGCAAATGCTGCAATGAACATTTTTGCCAATGCTGTGGTGAAAACAAGAAGTATTCCTTTTAAGATTGAGGCTCCCGAGAAAAGTGCTAACGAAGATTTCAAAAACGCATTTTATGCACTGAGAGAGTCTGCCCGTAGAAATGGGCTTCAGAACATGACGTTAGAAGAGATAAATGAAGAAATCCGTCAGGCTCGCTTGGAAAGATCTGAAAGAGAAAAGGCATCACTATGATCTATGCAGTTATTGACACTAACGTATTGGTGTCAGCAATGCTTACGCATAATAATCTATCGGCAACTATCCAGGTAATGGAAGCTATGTTTGCTAATAAAATCACTCCATTATATAATGATGAGATTATTAGCGAATATGATGATGTCCTACATAGAGAAAAATTCGGTTTCTCCGAAGCTGATATTTGCCATTATTTGGAAGCAATAAAACAAGTTGGTATTCTTAGCCTGCGTATTGACAGTTCGGAACACTTTCCCGATCCTAAAGACGTGGTGTTCTACGAAGTGGCTCTGTCAAAAGAGGATTCCTATTTGGTAACGGGCAACAAAAAGCATTTTCCGAACAAACCAGCCGTAGTGACTCCTGCAGAGATGTTAGAAATTCTGCAAAAAGAAAATATCTTATAATGGACTATCTTGGCGACAAGAATCTTTCTGATGAAAAATCCGAACAACTAAAAAATAGTGACGGCAGCTTTCCTGCGTCTATTTTCAGCGAGAGGCCGTTTCTCGGATGGCAACACGCCGTTTCGTGGTGAGCGAAACGGCGTATCAAAGGCCACGAGACGGCGTATCGGCTGCGATTGAGTGAGAGGAGAAGAGAAGTGAGGAATTGGCTATGATTGACTGAGAGGAATTGACTGCGTCGATCCCTAAGCGCTCGTCGCGGGGGCCCTTGCAACCTTCGAAGTAGAAAGGTATTTTATACCTTGTTTTTCTTTTATTACAAAAATATATTTCAAACGAGTTTGAATATCTTTTTATACTAAATGAAAAAGGAACACTTAAATTTGTGTTCCTTTCTACTTTGAAGGTTGCGGAGAGAGAGGGATTCGAACCCCCGGTACCGTTAAGTACGCCGGTTTTCAAGACCGGTGCATTCGACCACTCTGCCATCTCTCCGAACGCTATATTGTAGCGGCTTTATGTGTCAAAAGCGGTGCAAAGTTAAGGCTTTTCATAGAAAGTTCCAAATTTAGACACTACTTTTTTTCGAATTGGCATAAAAAAGCCGTACCAGTGATGTGATGAAACTCCTTGCTAAATAGGATTTGAGCTGTCAGCTGCCTTTGTAATCCACCGTCTGCAGTGCAGATTCCCGAGGGAACGTGGCCCGCCATTGGCAGTTGTAACTTGGCTCGTTTCAGATAATTAATTGATGAGAATCCCAATCTAACCGGTACGGCCTATGTCTATTAATTCAAAGATCTATTCTATCTTGGTCCAGTACATGCTTTCGCTGAAGGGGCCTAAGTAGCCGCGGACGCGGAGTGAGGTGGGGGACTTGAAGTCGAGTACGACCTTGTATGTCTTGCCCTTGGTGGGGTCATAGATGCGTCCTTTCTCCCACTTGCCGTCGTTGTATGTTACTGACTCGATAAGGATAATCTGGTCGGCGGGGGTGTTGCGCTTGCTGGCATCGGGGTTCTTGTCGTCGCGCTTGATAGTGCCGTCGGGGTTGTGGAGATTGTCAACCCAGATGACTTGTGCCTGGTAGGCGTTGCCTTTCTTGGTAACGCGTACCTTGGAGTTAACGCCGTTGCGGACGGTCTTGTAGACGCCTATGATTTTGTCTGCCTGTGCGTAGCTTCCAAGGCTGACCAGAAGCATTGCTACTAATAGTGATAGGATCTTTTTCATATTTTCTTGGTTTGTTATCAGTTCATTTCGATTATCTCTACTCCCGGGTATTGGCTTGCGGGGAATTCGAAATCGCGGGCATTGAGCTTGTTGCCGGTACGCAGGTTGTGAATGGCTATGCGTGACCAGTCGTTGCGGTATTTGACGCGGATACACATGGGGTGGTTGGTTTGTGCGTCGATGGTTACGACGACCTGGCTGGGTTGCTGTTTCTTGCTGCGTGCCTTCATCGTAACGTCCCATGCCTTGCGGTTGCGAAGGGTTGTTCCCTTGATGCTGAGCTTGTATCCCTGCTTATATAATGACAGGTATGCGCCGGGGCTTGACTGCGAGAGTTCGACAGCGGTGGGAACGGTTACGTTTACTTCGTCTGTTCCTGCAATAAGGGTCCATTGCTTCTTGCCATTATACCAGGTGGACATATCGGGTGTCTTGAGGACGTATTTCTGTCCCATCATGCTCATTGTGCCGCTGGTGGTATTCTGGGGCGATGTGCCCTGGAATGTCGTTGCAGTGAACTGTCCTGTAACGCCTCCGCCCTGACTGAGTATGGCATGGGTCTTGTCAAGCAGTGCCATGGGGGTTGGCTTGTCCTGTGCAAGACATGCAAGTGCAATGGCTGTGAGCAATATGGTAAACAATGTCCTTTTCATGCGCTTTACTTATTTCATGTTCATAAGCAGGGTGTCGAGTTCCATGTCTCCGCGTACGATAACCTCGCGGGGCTTGCTTCCGTGTGCAGGACCTACGATGCCTGCTACCTCGAGCTGATCCATGAGTCGTCCTGCCCGGTTGTAGCCGATGGAGAACTTGCGCTGTATCATGGATGTCGAGCCTTGCTGTGTCTGTACTACAAGGCGTGCGACTTCCTCGAACATTGGATCGAGCTTGTCCATATCTACGTCGGGCGAATCGGAATCGTCGCTGTCAAGAGGTACTGGCGGCAGGGCTGCCGGATGGTTATAGCTTTGCTGGCTTGCTATATAGTGTGTGATGGCCTCGACCTCGGGGGTATCGACGAATGCGCATTGTATGCGGACGGGCTCGTTGCCTGCGAGTATGAGCATATCGCCCTTGCCGACAAGCTGCTGTGCACCGGGGCGGTCGAGTATGGTGCGTGAGTCGATCATGGCGGTACACTTGAAGGCGATACGTGCTGGGAAGTTGGCCTTGATGGTACCGGTGATGATATTGGTGGTGGGTCGCTGCGTAGCGATGATCATGTGTATTCCTACGGCACGTGCAAGCTGTGCAATGCGGCAGATCGGGAGCTCGACTTCCTTGCCGGCTGTCATAATCAGGTCACCGAACTCGTCGATGATGACGACTATGTATGGCATGAAGCGGTGTCCGTTCTTGGGATTGAGCTGGCGTGCCTTGAATTTCTGATTGTATTCCTTTATGTTGCGCGAGCCTGCTTTCTTGAGGAGGTCATAGCGTGTGTCCATCTCGATACAGAGGCTCTTGAGGGTCTGTACGACCTTCTGTACGTCGGTTATGATGGGTTCGTCGTCCTCGTTGCCCTCGACCTGTGCAAGGAAGTGGTTGACAATTGGGCTGTAGACGCTGAACTCGACCTTCTTGGGGTCTACCATGACGATCTTGAGCTCGGCGGGATGCTTCTTGTACAGAAGCGAGGTGATAATGGCATTGAGGCCTACGGACTTACCCTGACCGGTTGCACCTGCTACAAGGAGATGGGGCATCTTGGCAAGGTCTGCCATGTATATCTCGTTGGTAATGGTCTTGCCGAGTGCCATTGGCAGTTCGAACTGTGTCTCCTGGAACTTGCGCGAGTTGATGATGCTTTCCATCGAGACTATCTGCGGCTTGGCATTGGGGACCTCGATACCGATTGTTCCTTTGCCGGGTATAGGTGCGATGATACGTATTCCCAGGGCACGGAGGCTCAGGGCTATGTCGTCCTCGAGGTTGCGTATCTTGGAGATGCGCACGCCGGGGGCGGGGGTAATCTCGTACAGGGTGATGGCAGGACCCACGGTAGCCTTGATGCTGCTGATCTTGACGCCGAAATCGCTGAGGACTCTGATGATCTGGTTCTTGTTCTGCTGCTGTTCCTCCATATCTATGGAGGTGTCGACGTCGTAGTGCTTGAGCAGGTCTATGGTGGGGTATTGGTAGTTTTCGAGATCCAGCTTTGGATCGTATGGTTCCAGGGTGCGCAGGTCGTCGAGGTCGGCTTCTGCTTCTTCCTGTCCCTTGTGTATTTCCATATCGGGGTATTCGCCTCCGTGTGCCGGCTGGCTTGTCTCGGGGTCATTGAACTGTACCTCCATTTCCATGGAATCAGAGCGTGAGGCGAGTTCTTCGGCCTCGGCCTTGTCAAGGTCGTGGAATTCAATAGTGGTTGCCGTCTCGTCGGGACTAAGGCCTGTATATGGCTGATTGGCGGCATTCTCGAAGAGATCGTTGGGATCGATGTCCTCGCCGTCAAGTATATCGCCCTGTGTCTGGCCGTTCTTGATGCGCAGATGGAAGATACGGCGTACCCAGATGATTGTCTCGCTGGAGAGATATATCATGTAGACGATGAGTGAAACGATAAGTGCGAAGAATGCGCCCACGGAGCCTATCTTGTCCTTCAGCAGCTCGACCTCGGCCTCGCCGATATTGCCGTGAAGGCTGATGCGTGTGGTATCGGGAAGGAGATCCTGTATGTAGTATCCGAGTGCTGACATCCATATCATGATGATGGCGCAGTTTAGGAACCATTTCCACAGGCGTACCTTGTATATCTGCATTATGCGCAGGGATGTTGCCAGGAGGAAGAGGGGTATCAGGAACGAGGGTACGCCCCAGCAGCGATCGATAAAGAAGCGTGCCGTATAGAGGCCCCATTCACCCATCCAGTTGGCAGCGCGTGCCCCTTCGTACTTGGGGAAGCCGTCATCTGCACCTGCTGTAACGAGGTGTGATGCTATGCTTAACAATATGAAGCAGCTGACGAGGAAGAGTATTGCACCGAATCCGAAACGGATGAGCTCGCCACGGGACATGCCCTGACCTGTGGTGTCGCTTGGTTCGGAATTCATCTCGTTCCACAGGGTGCGTATATTCTGAATGGCAGAGCCGTTTGAGTCGGAGCCCCTGCCTTTTCCTGTATGCTTGCGTGTATTTTTATCCTGATTGGTCTTTGCCATGTATATGTCTCTAGTTTTTTCAATTGCAAAAATAGTGGAAAAAATCGGGATTTAAACTGAATTTTATCAATTTTTTTGTAAATTTGTGCCCAATGAATAAGATTGTATCGCGCTTTGACAAGAAACTGATTCCCGGATTGGAGTTGGTACAGTTCGAGGGGCGTATATTTACGATAGATTCGGAGCTGGAGGCAAGGAAGGCAACTGACTTTCTGATGCACGAGAGGATTGTGGGCGTAGATACCGAGACGAAGCCTGTGTTCAAGAAGGGCCGCATGATGAATCCTGTGGCATTGATGCAGGTTTCCACGCTGGACACCTGCTTCCTGTTCCGCCTGAACCGCATCGGCTTGCCTGACTGTCTGGTGGATTTGCTGCAGGGCGATGAGGTGCTGAAGGTGGGATTGTCGCTTCAGGACGATTTCAGGCAGCTGGGCCGTCGCAGGAGCATAAGCCCGTGCTGCTATGTGGAATTGCAGCAGATGGTCAGGGAGTTCGGCATTACGGACATGTCGCTTGCTAAGTTGTATGCGAACCTGTTCGGCTGCAGGATAAGCAAGTCGCAGCAGTTGAGCAACTGGGAGGCGGATGTGCTGAGCGAGAGGCAGAAGAGGTATGCTGCAACGGATGCATGGGCATGTGTGAGGATCTATAATGAGTTGAATAGAATAAGGAAAGAAGGATATGTGTGCGAAATTATACCGGAACCTGTTCCTGAAGAGGGGCAAGGCTGATAGCCTGGGACGCAGGCATCCGTGGGTTTTCTCGGGTGCGGTGCATCATATAGAAGGTGATGCCCGGGAGGGTGACAAGTTGCGTGTCCTGGATGACGAGGGACGCTTTGTGGCTGTCGGCCACTGGCAGATAGGCAGCATTGCCCTGCGTGTCCTGAGCTTTGAGGACGAGGTGATTGATGCCGGCTTCTATGCGGGACGCCTGGCTGTTGCCCTGGACGTAAGGAAAAAGATAGGTGTGGTAAGGACCGGCGCGAATGAAAATTGGGAAAACCGCAATGACATGTACCGCCTGGTGCACGGCGAGGGTGATTTCCTGCCGGGTCTGATTATCGACATGTATGGCAGTACGGCCGTGATGCAGGCTCACAGCGTGGGCATGCACGAGGACCGTATGCTGGTTGCCGAGGCGCTGAAGAGGGTTATGGGCGATGAGCTGAAGGCCATATACTACAAGAGCGAGACGACATTGCCGTATAAGGCGGATTTGGGTCAGGAGAACGGCTTTATTCATGGCAGTACGGATAACAACGTGGCTGTAGAGAACGGGCTTGAGTTCCATATTGACTGGCTCAAGGGCCAAAAGACGGGATTCTTTGTAGATCAGCGTGATAACCGTGCATTGTTGGAGTCTTACGCGAAGGGTCGTAAGGTACTGAATATGTTCTGCTATACGGGCGGATTCAGTGTGTATGCGATGCGTGGGGGAGCGGAGCTGGTGCACAGTGTGGACAGCAGTGCGAAGGCTGTAGACCTGGTGCGTGCCAATATAGAGTTGAATTTCCCTGGGGACAGTAGGCATGAGGCTTTTGCCGAGGATGCTTTCCGCTTTATAGAGGAAATGGATGGCAAATATGATTTGGTGATACTTGATCCTCCAGCATTTGCAAAGCACCGTGATGCGCTGAAACAGGCATTGCGCGGATACACGAGGCTGAATGCGCGTGCAATGGAGAAGATGCCGAAGGGCAGTATACTGTTTACATTCTCCTGCTCACAGGCGGTGAACAAGGATCAGTTCCGCACAGCTATTTTTACGGCTGCGGCACAAGCAAGGCGCAATGTGCGTATCCTGCACCAGCTGCATCAGCCGGCGGATCATCCGATCAATATCTATCATCCCGAGGGTGAATACCTGAAGGGCTTGGTCCTGTATGTCGAATAGAAACTAAAAAAATAGGGATATGAATATCAAACTACGTCTGACATTGATGAACTTCCTGGAGTTCGCCGTGTGGGGAGCATACCTGACATCAATGGGTAACTTTTTGGGCTTTGCCGGTCACGGCAGCATTATCGGCTGGTTTTACAGCATCCAGGGTATAGTGAGTATATTTATGCCCGCGCTGATGGGTATAGTTGCTGACAGGTGGATGCAGGCGCAGAAATTGTTGAGCCTGTGTCATCTACTTGCTGGAGCATTCATGATTGCAGCCGGCTGGTATGGTTTGCAGCGCGGTTTTGATGTGGCACCGCTGTTTACTCTGTACACATTGAGCGTTGCGTTCTATATGCCAACCCTGGCATTGAGCAACTCCGTTGCCTTCAATGCACTGACTATGGAAAAGCTGGATACGGTCAAGGCTTTCCCTCCAATCCGTATATTCGGAACAATAGGCTTTATTATAAGCATGTGGATCGTGGATGCCGGTTTTGCAGGGTTGCTGTCCATGTTTGTTTCAATATTCAGTCTTAACTGGCTTCATAACATGGGGATTGATTTCCAGCTGTTTGATTCGTCTTCGATAGAGATTGGCTTGCATGGCTTCTTTAGCGGTTGGGCCGGCAGTAATCAGTTCCTGTACGGCTTGCTGGTCAGGGGCTTACAGGTTAACTCCGGTCAGTTTATATGGAGCGGTGTCCTGAGTATTGTACTTGCTGCCTACAGTATGACGCTGCCTGCATGTCCTGTTAAGGATAATGCAGGGAAGAACGAGGGAAGCAATTCGCTGGTACATGCTTTGGGACTTGATTCGTTCAAGCTGTTCAGGGAGTATCGTATGGCGGTATTCTTCATATTCAGTATGCTGCTGGGTGTGAGCCTGCAGATTACTAATGGATATGCCAACCCTTTTATCACGTCGTTCAAGGGTATCAGTGAGTTTGCCCATACTTTCGGGGCAATGCATGCAAATATATTGATTTCCATCTCCCAAATCAGTGAGACTTGCTGTATTCTGCTGATTCCGTTCTTCCTGAAGAAATTCGGTATCAAGAAGGTCATGATGATTGCCATGTTTGCATGGGTGCTGCGTTTCGGTTTCTTCGGTCTTGGTGATACGGGTCCCGGAGTGTGGATGTTTATCTTGAGCTGTCTGGTCTATGGCGTGGCATTTGATTTCTTTAATGTAAGCGGTGCATTGTATGTTGACCAGAATACGGATGTTGACATACGCAGTTCGGCTCAGGGATTATTTATGATGATGACGAACGGATTGGGGGCTACGATCGGAACTCTGTCGGCTCAGGCAATTGTAAACCATTTCGTAGACTTCGATGCGGATGCTGCTGCAAACCTGCCTATGTGGAGAACATGCTGGTTTATATTCTCGGCATACGCGCTGATAGTTCTGGTGCTGTTTACATTTATCTTCCGTGAGAAGAAGACAAAATGAAGGAGGTAAGGTTTTTCTATGACCCTGAACTGAACGGCGTCCTGCCGAAGGAGGAGGCTGCGCATGCAGTTCGTGTCCTGCGTCAGAAGGTTGGTGACGAAATCTTTGTGATGGACGGACATGGGATGTTCTGCCGTGCAGAGATTACTACGGCGGACAATCACCATTGTCTGTACAGCATAGTGGAGCACATGCCTCAGGAGCGTACATGGATGGGGAAAATACATCTGGCTATTGCTCCTACAAAGCTGAATGACCGCATGGAATGGCTTGCGGAGAAGGCGACTGAGATTGGTTGGGACGAACTTAGTTTCCTGGATACGCGTTTCAGCGAACGCAAGGTGATTAAGACCGACCGTATCGGGAGAATAGTGGTATCGGCTGTAAAACAGTCGCACAAGGCATGGATGCCTGCCATTAATGAAATGACTCCGTTCAGGGATTTTGTAAAGGAACAGTTCGATAAGTCAATGGCTAATACAGATACAAGGTATGACCTGTTTATCTGCCATTGCTATGACGAGGGTGAGGAGAAGCCGTTTCTGATGGACGTACTTGAGCCCGGAGGGAATGCTGTGGTAATGATCGGTCCTGAGGGTGATTTCAGCATGGATGAGGTGAGATTTGCAGAGGAGCACGGTTTCAGGGCCGTCAGCCTTGGCAGGAGCCGCCTGCGTACGGAGACGGCAGGACTGGTTGCCGTGCACATGATGCAGATCAGGAACCGGATTTGACGGAGATATGTTGATGGATTCTATATAATTAGCAATGAACAGGAAGGTTGTAATTTCGATGGCAATAGTTACGGTCCTAATGGCCAACGTTGTCTTGTATTGTATATTTTTCCGTGACGGTGATGCACGCTCGATGGTGCCTGACGATGCTACGGGTGTTGCGGTACTGGATGTCCGCAGGTTGGTAAAGGAGGCTGACATTGACGAGAGCAAGCTAAAGGGTATTGACAACCGTACGGGTATCGACTTTGCGAACAAGGTGTATGGTTTTATGACCAAGGCGGGGAATGTGGGTTTTGCTGCCATGGTGTCGAATGACGACGACCTGGATGACTGTCTTAGTGACAGGCGTACACGCCGTGGCTTAACCTTTGGCATGATGGGCAGCTTTGTTGTCTGCCATGATACCAAACGTGTATTGTTGATGGGGCCTATGGCTTCGCTGAAGGACGAGGTCCTGCAGGATGAAATGATATCGTTGATGGACAAGGAGTCGGAGGGTTGTGCCTTGCTTGACAGCATTGAGGGGAACATTTCACCGCTGGCTGTGCGTATTACGATGGAGGCATTGCCGGAGCGTATACGTAATGTGATTGTTCCAAACTTGCCTGACGGATTTGATATGACAAGGGTACAGATTGCCATGGACGGAACGGTGAGGGAGAAGCAGATATGCCTTCATTCGCATGTTGTGACAGGTTCGTCGCTGGTGAAAAATCATCTGGAGGAGCTGCTTGAGTGCCTGAAGCCTATGGATGCATCCATGCTGAGCATGTCAAATGCAAAGCCTGTGGTATGGTTCGGTATGGGCGTTAAAGGTGAGGAACTGCTATATTTCCTGCGCAAGAACGAGTTGACACGGGCAGCAATGATGGGCCTTAGCATGAATATCGATGCTGACAGGATGCTCAGTGCCATAGATGGCGATATGTGTGTAAGTATTCCGGAACTGGGCCTGCATAAATTCTCGTATCTGATGCTTGCGCATGTAACGAACGGGAAATTCATGGAGAATGAGGGTGAATGGAACAAGGATGTAATAAAGGCTCATATAGGATTGGCTGACGAGAATACGTTGTATGCAACAAACTCTACTCGGTTAATTCCAAGCTCTACTAAATTCAATCCCAATATTATCCTGCAAAGTGTGTATAGCGAGATAAGGGGCAGCAAATTTTATTTGAGGGTTGAAACGGAGTCGTTGTGGAATGTCATGGCACCTCTGCTGGCAGCATTGGGCTATTCGAACAAGGTGTACAGTTCCTTGTGTGAAATAGGCAGTGTGTGTTTCCGCATGGATGACGAGGGGGCTTGGCTTGAGTGGAACCTGAACTCGGGCCTGAACGATATATTTGGCAAATGGATAGAATAGCTCTGGAGAATGTTGTGCCTGCCGTGTTTGCCGGTAACGGAAACCTGGTGAGCGATGTATGGAGGCAGAATGTGACCTTCGAGAAAGGCAGGACTTATCTGGTAGAGGCTGCAAGCGGTACTGGCAAGAGTACGATGTGCAGCTATATTATCGGATATAGGCATGACTATAGCGGCCGTATTCTGTTTGACGACGAGGATATAAGGTCTTTCGGCGATGCCAGGTGGTCTTATATACGACAGCGGAATATTTCGCTTTTGTTCCAGGAGCTGCGACTATTCCCGGAACTGACGGCTTTGGAGAATATTGCCATCAAGAACCAGCTGACGAAGCACAAGTCGGATGCAGACATCATGGAATGGTTCGAGCGTCTTGGCATCGGGGACAAGGTAGATAGCCGCCTGGGGCTGATGAGCTATGGCCAACAGCAGCGCGTTGCAATGATAAGGGCTTTGGTTCAGCCTTTCGACTTTATCGTTGTGGATGAGCCGATATCGCATCTGGACGAGGAAAACTCGCGCATTATGGCTGACATAATGCATGAGGAGGCTATGGAACAGGGTGCCGGCGTGATTGTCACGAGTATTGGAAAGCATATGAGTAACCTGAAATATGATGGTATCATAAAGTTGTAGGTATGGGATTGATTTGGAAGCTTTTGCGCCAGCATATAAGTGTATTGCAGCTTGCAGGGTTCTTTGTAGCCAACCTGATGGGAATGCTGATTGTCCTGCTTGCAATGCAGTTCTATCAGGATCTGGGACCTGTTTTTACGTCCGAGGACAGTTTCATCCATGATGATTACCTGATAGCGTCAAAGCGTATCAGCATGATGGGCGGGCTGACAGGCGGAGAGACAAGTTCTTTCACATCCGGTGAGATTGAAGATGTCAGGAAACAGTCTTTTGTAAATAATGTTGCTGGGTTCGTAGCAAGTCAGTACAAGGTTGCGTGCTATGTAGGTATTGGCAACGTGGAGCAGTTTGGTACCGAGATGTTCTTCGAGGCTGTTCCGGATGAGTTTGTGGATACTGACAGGAGTGAATGGAAATGGAGTGAGGGTCAGGAGGAGATTCCGATCATACTGCCCCGTACCTATCTGGCAATATATAACTTTGGATTTGCTCAGAGCCATTCGCTGCCTAAGATGAATGAGGGTGTGGTTTCGCAGATAGGAATGACTGTAGTACTGCGAGGTCATGGTATGGAGGAACGGATGAAGGGTAGGGTGATAGGCTTCAGTTCGAGGCTAAATACCATTCTGGTTCCGATGGATTTTATGCTATGGAGCAACGGGCGTTTTGCACCTGATGCTGATACAAGTCCGACAAGGCTGATCATGTCGGTAGCCAATCCTACGGACAGTGCGATAACGACGTATATGAAGGAGCACGGCTATGAAATAGAGGAGGATAAGCTGGATGCTTCGCGTATGACTTATTTCCTGAAGATTGTCAGCGCCGTGATTATGAGTGTAGGCCTGCTGATTTCCATACTGAGCTTCTATATCCTGATGCTGAGCATATATCTGCTGGTGCAGAAGAATACAATGAAACTGCAGAACCTGTTGCTGCTTGGTTATACTACAGCACGTGTGTCCCTACCTTATCAGCTGCTGACCGTATTTATGAATATGGCAGTCCTGCTGATAGCTCTGGGCATACTGTATGCCCTGCGCAGCTGGTATATGCGCATGCTGTGGGCAATGTTCCCCGATATACAGGAGGGTAGGGTTGTACCCACGCTGGCATTGGGATTTGCGCTGTTTGCCATTGTATCGCTGATAAATATAATTGCCGTACGCAACAAGATAAATAATATCCAGCATTAATTGTATCGTGTCAAATGGAACTGCTTAGGAAATTGTATCGTGATTACTCGAACGAAGAGCCTGCCGATATCGTGCAGATACCCGGAGGTGGCAGTAATCGTCAGTATTACAGGATAACCGCCGTCGACGGAAGTACGCTGATAGGCGCAGTCGGTAACAATCTGGACGAGAACACAACATTCTGCTATCTGGCACAGCACTTTCAGGAACGCGGGCTGCCCATGCCCCGCATACTGGCTGTCAGTCAGGACGGATTCAGATACCTGCAGACCGATTTGGGAAACAGATCCCTGTTCCAGGCTTTGGAAAACGGACGCAAGGCAGGCGGCAAATATACAGATGCTGACATCCTGCTGCTCAAGCGGACGATACGCCTGTTGCCTGACATACAGATAAACGGTATGCAAGGGCTGGATTTCAACATGTGCTATCCACAGCGGGAGATGGACACGACAAACGTAATGTTCGACCTTAACTATTTCAAATACTGTTTCCTGAAGGCTACAGGTGTGGAATTTCACGAAATCAGGCTTGAGAAATGTTTCCGTCAGATGGCCGAAGACCTGTCGGGCGAAAAGCTGCGCGGATTTATGTACCGTGATTTCCAAGCACGCAATGTCATGCTGGACGAACAGGACAATCCTACATTCATCGATTTCCAGGGAGGGCGTCTGGGCCCCGTACAGTACGACCTGGTATCTTTCCTGTGGCAGGCAAGCGCATTATATCCCGACAAACTGCGACAGGAACTGATTGGCGAATACATCTGTTCGCTCAAGAAGTACATCGACCTAGACGAAGCCGCCTTCCGCAACAGCCTGCCGCGATGGGTACTGTTCCGTCTGCTGCAGGTTTTGGGCGCATACGGATTCCGCGGATATTTCGAACGCAAGAAGCATTTCCTGGACAGTATCGCACCGGCATTGAACAATCTGGATATCCTGCTCGGTAATCCAGACGCATGTCCATATCCTTACCTGCGTCAGGTTCTGACCAGTATGATAGCCAAGTGTATGGAAAAACCGGCAACTTCTCTGGCAGCAAGTATCTCTAAATACGATGGAAAGGGACCATTGGTCGTACGCGTTTTCAGCTTCTCGTACAAGAAGGGCATTCCCCAGGATACCAGCGGCAACGGCGGCGGCTATGTCTTTGACTGCCGCTCTACGCATAACCCGGGACGCTACGAACCGTACAAACATATAAGCGGATTGGATCCAGCCGTTATTAAGTTCCTGGAGGACGACGGCGAGATTGTTACATTCATGGAAAGTGTCTACAAGCTAGCAGATGCACATGTCGAACGATACATGAAACGCGGCTTTACCGACCTGATGTTCAGCTTCGGCTGTACGGGAGGTCAGCATCGCAGCGTCTACTGCGCCCAGCATCTTGCCGAACATCTGCACAGCAAATACGGCATAAAGGTAATCATCAATCACCGCGAACAGAACATTAACCAGACATTGGAATAAATCCCACACAATATGAAAGCAATGATATTTGCCGCAGGGCTCGGAACAAGGTTGAAACCGTTGACTGACACCATGCCCAAGGCTTTGGTGCCAGTTGCAGGTAAGCCGCTTATTCAGCACGTCATCGAGAAACTCACAGCAGCAGGATACGATGATTTTGTTGTAAACATACACCACTTTGCCGACATGCTGGAAAACTGGCTCATGGATTATCAGAAACAGCATGCAGACATACGCATAACATGTTCCAGCGAACGCGAACAGCTCTTGGAGACAGGTGGCGGAATTGCACATGCAGCACCCTTGCTCAAGGAAAACAACCCCCAGAAACAGTTCCTGATTCACAATGTGGACATCCTCAGCAATATCGATTTGCAGCAGATGAGAAATTCTACCGAGAGTAAAGTAGAGCGCAATGGCGCAAGGCTCGTAGTCAGCGAGCGTGAAACAGAACGCTATCTGATATTCGACGAAAACATGCGTCTGGTCGGATGGACTAATGTCAAGACAGGCGAAGTCAAGACACCTTTCCCCGCCGTCCGCGAAGCATTCGACCCCACATACACCGCACCCGTCGACAGCGCAAACAGGATTATCTCACCCTTCTTCCGTCCGTTCGGCTCAGGGCCTTATTTCCTGTATGCATTCTCCGGAATACATGAAATGGGTACAGGCTTGCTTGATCTTATGGATACATGGCCGGATAAATTCAGTATTATAGAGTTCTATTTGTCAATATGCAACAGGTGTCCTATATACGGCTATGTACAACCAGATTTACAACTGATGGATGTTGGCAAGATAGACAGTCTAGACAAGGCTGGGGAATTCTTGAATATTTAAACTATACATTATTATATAAATATGGTAAGGCATGTAATACTGTGGACGTTGCGTCCCGAACTCTCCGACAACGAGAAAACCAAGATCAAGGCAGACATCAAGCGAGAGTTGGAAGCCCTCAAAGGACAGGTTCCCGGCTTGGTGGACATAACCGTCAACATAGACAACCGACTGGAAAGCAGCAACTGCGACCTCATGCTGGACAGTACCCTGGAAAGCCCAGCTGCACTCAAAGCATATGCTACACACCCCGCACACGTCCATGTAGCAGACACCTACGTCCGTCCATATACGGTACAGCGCACCTGCCTGGACTTTGAAGTTACCCACTAACTATTATGTAGTTGACCAAAACCTAACCAAACCACCTTTCTGAGCATTATGCTCCTAACGTATCATTCAACACCATCAGTAATAATTCTGCTTGTGAACAAGTTTCATAGACAGCCTTATTACTGATGGTGTTATCCTTATCAGGATTACGGCTCATCAAGGAAAAACAATAAAAAAGTTTACCGTTTACCGTTTACTGTTTAACTTCCCTCTGCCATCAGCCTTCTTCCCTCGTAATTTTTTTCGGTTTTGCCTCGGATGATGTCTGTAGTTGCGATAGCAACTATTTTGGGTTGTCACGCGAAACTTTTTGTAAGCTGACGAGAGCTTTTCCGCAAGTGATGCGCATCATTCAATCAACTGATGCGCATCAACCATCCATTTGGTTAGCACCAAATAAAAATCGGTCAGCACTAAGAAAAAAATAATCAAATTATTTTGTTCTTCTCTCACTTAATCGTATTTTTGTATCGTCCTTATGCCGAAAGTGGTGTAATAGCCACTGGGACAGCCATTAGGAAAGGGTTCCAATGGCGGTGTGGGACACCATATATATTAAAGGCGTATATCACGCGCTTTGTTCTTTACGTTTCGAAAGCGTAGGAAACTCTCAAACTCATTTAAGAACAACTGCAACGATAGACGTCCATGGGTATGTATAAATATATATCTCTTATCAATGTAAGGGGTTACTATACATATCGGCGTGGGGTCATGGTTGCTCGTTCTAATGAGTTGGGCAATCCTACGGCCTCGAAACGTGGAGCGAGTAACAGACAGTCTCCACGCTTTTTTTATATCTTGGGTAAGAGCATTAATCAATCATTTAGCAACACTATTGGGAGACGTAGTGCAAAATAAAAACCACGTCAGACCAAATAATGTAATTATTTTTATACCCACTAAATTGTATCAAGCAAGCATTTACGTAATATATTAACTAAACTAAAAGACAAATGAAAACTTTAAGATTATTGGCACTTATCATTCTAATGGGAATGGTATGTGTTGGAGCATCGGCGCAAATTGGTTATCAAGTGGCTTTGTTGAACTCCGCAACAGGTGAAGCCCGTGCTAATGAACGTGTTACTGTGAATATCTCGTTGAGTAACTCCGCTAACGAAGTGTTTTACGAAGAAACCAAGCAGGCGACAACCAATGATTTCGGTGTTCTAAGTCTTACTATTGGCAACGAAAATACCTTTTCGCAGGTGGATTTTAGTAAATTGCCTTTCTTTATTTCTGTAACTGTTAATGATGTGTTGGTTGGTCGAACTCAGGTGTTAACTGTACCTATTGCGGAGGCTTCAAAAAAACTTGTACCGGTTGCTAAAGAGAAGATTGTCGGTCGTCAATGGGTGATTTTGGGCGATAATATAATTACTTTTTATGAGGACGGAACGGGCTATTGGTTAAAATACGAGGACACCGGTTATAATTTTGAATATGAAATTGATGGTAACACTATTTATTGCTATATTGACCATAATGGTATCGGCAGTAACAAAAACTTAATATTGAGGTATTACAAGAATAAAATATATCAAGTTAGCAAGGAATAGTTTAATGTTTATAAAGCGATGAAGAAATACAGATTATTACTGCAAGTTATTTGCCTAATGGCGGTAAGTAATATTTTTGCTGAAACGAGACAAAGCTTGGTCGTCTTTTTAAAAAGCGGTAATTATGTGTGTATTCCAGTCAATGACAATCCCAAAATAGAGTTTGAAGGCACAATAATGCACGTCGGCAGCAATGACTTCCAAATAGAAAATGTGAGTAAGTGGATAATAGGAGATGCCGATGAGATCATTTCAGGAATCATAGATACCAAGTCACAGAATGGTATCCGCTTTAAGGACGACTTTCTGATTGTGGGTAATCTGAAAGATATTCAAATCTATAATGTTGATGGAATGAAATTACCGGCAAGAGTAGATAGAGGAAAAATTGATATGACCTCATGGCCTCGAGGTATATATGTGATTAAGGCGGGAAAAGAAACTATTAAAATCAAAAAACAATGAAACGAATATATTTAGTATTTTTGACGTTGTTTTCAGTACTGCCGATTAATATTATGGCAGAGGGGACAGATGTGGAGGAGCAACTGATTATCTTCCGGAACACTGGGGCGATAGATTTGCTTTTTACCCATGAGGTTGACAGCATTACGATGACGGCTGATGCTCAGATATTTTATGCGAAAGATACCACACTTGTAATTCCTTTATCAGAACTGGACAGTGTGGCCGTCGGCAACAGAAATGTAAAAGAGTTTAAGGATGGCGTACACGAATTGACCAACGAGAAAGATATTCCATGGCTGATACGTGTGGCAGAGGGACACTTGTACTACAAGCAAAACACACCAGCAGATATTCTTCCTAAAATAGGCGAGAAACTATTCTTCGGTGAATGTAACGACTTATTACCATATGGTCTTACAGCCAGCGTTGTTCGCGTAACTCAAAGTAATGGTGAAAAGGACGTTGAGGTGGAGGCTTTGGAATTGAAGGATATCTTTGAACGTTTCTTCTATTCTGGTCGAATGAATATTGTGCAAGACAATTCATCGGACAATAATATCCGCAGTATGGCGAAAGCAGATATGGATCAACCATTTCATCAGAATGAAAATCTTAGCTTGGGCCAATGTGGTGAAATCAACGTAATTGGTAATACAACCTTCGCAGGAAAATTTGTGGTCGATGTGGTTAGAGATTACTACAAGGCCCACATAAATGCCGAGAGTGAAATCGGATATGAGGCAAAACTCATATCTGAAGATAGTGGAGAGATAGAAAAAGAGTCTCCGAAAATTACTTTTGTCTTACCGACTGTGGCAGGAGTGATATGTCCAAAAATCTCTTTATCACTATTTGCTGTTCTCAATGCAGAACTTGCTTTAAACTTTTCAATGAAGCGCAATTTTAAATTTGAATTCGATTGGACGCGCTCCAATGGAAATCAGACATGTCAATTCCTTCAGCCCAAAGGGGATAAACCGAAAAGGAATGATGATCAGGCCCAAGCGGATTTGACTCTCAACGGTGAATTATACCTTGGAGCACGTGCTACATTGGACCTTTCTCTACCAGGTGGCCGTTTGGGATTTCGAACAAGGTTGAATTTCGGCCCCAGTATTGAGGGGACTTTGGGAATCGGAGTTTTGAGAAAAATGCGCAATTATGATGTCAATCTCTTTTCGGCTTCAACTCTCAATACACAGTTGAAGTTGCGGGCCGAGGCAGTAGGAGTTCATAGAGAAAGATTCCTTATTTTTGGCGATGAAGTGGAAAGCCCACTATATTCCCATGACTTTGTCTTCCTACAACACGAGATAAATCTATTCCCCGAGTATAAGCAATCCAGAGCTGTAGCAGCAACGCAGACTCGAATTAACGAAGAAACACATGAAGAATTGGAGACTAATGTTACTATGGCAACGGCGATAGAAGAACCTCCTCTCGTTGATAAGAAAACTGGTTTTGAAATTGTTGATCCCAAGGGCGAAGTCGTGGACAGCGTATTTGTGGGCATTATTAAGAAAAATCCTGCAGATATGAATAAACCACAGACCTTTGATTCAAAAATTAAAATGTCGAAAGGGTTAAAGCAAAGCGATATGGAGAATTATACGATGCGCCCCGTGTTCCATTATGCCGGCTACACTGTCAGTGCAGCACCAGTCGGAGTAAAAAAAGACGTATTGATTCAACCGTTTACTTTCTGTCAAGATGCTGCAAGTATTGCTGTATTATCTAGTGGTCCATTTATAGGTTCAATTTTGATTGACAAAATCCTTTATCAGCATGGAGCCTATATGCCGGTGCCGCTAAAAGACAACCTTTTCAAAAAGACCGGGAAGGAAAGTATCGAAGATTCATCGAGCGAATAAATATTGGTGTTAGGCTGCTTATTACAGTAAAATATTGTACACATTATAAAGATATTAACTATGCGTATTCACTATGATGTCGAATCAAAGTAAAATAGTCCCCTTGAAACAATATATGCTCCCGTGATTTCTCGTTACCCTTATGTTCTTGGTTGTATGCACACTCTCATGGGCGTTTTATGAAGATGGCATTTCTTACAGATCAATGCCGATGGTTAAATGATAAAGGAATATGGTGTAGTACGACTTATGATGTTACTGAAATTGGAGAAAAAGCTTTCTCTTGTTGCTCAAACCTCACATCAATAACCATTTCCAAGCAGTGTGACAAGCATTGGAGATACAGCTTTCGCCGGTTGCCATGGTCTGACAGAGTTCACTGTTCCCAACAGTGTGACAAGCATTGGAAGCAACGCTTTTTCTAATTGCACTGGCCTTACAGAATTCACGATTCCCAACAGTGTGACAAGCATTGGATACCAAGCTTTCTATAATTGCAGCGGCCTGACATCAGTGACCATTCCCAACAGTGTGACAAGCATTGGAAGTTCTGCTTTTTCTGGTTGCAGCGGTTTGACTTCAATAACCATTCCCAACAGTGTGACAAGCATTGGAGATAGGACTTTCAGTGGTTGCAGCGGCCTGACATCAGTAACCTGTCTGGCAGAACAGATACCGACCACAAGCACAAATGCCTTCAACAGTTCCAATCCAGAGAACGCCACATTGCACGTGCCTTCATCTGCCATAGAGGATTACAAAGCAACAGCTCCTTGGAGCAGTTTTGGTACAATTGTGGCTCTTGAGCCAACATACATTGTTGGCGACGCTAACGGCAACGGAGTGGTTGAAATCGGTGACGTTACATCAGTTCTGACCCTGATGGCTACGCCCGAGGCAACCGGCTACAACAACAAGGCCGCCGATGCCAACGGCAACGGAGAGATAGAGATCGGTGATGTAACCACCATTTTGACTATAATGGCAAACGGAGAATGATAATTCTTAATTGACAGTAAATACTAAACACTAAACTACAATACGCCTGTTGGTTATTGCCAGCAGGCGTATTTTTTTCACTGCACTCAAAATAATTTTTCACTACACTGGAAAATTATTTCTACATGGTAGAAAAATAAGGGGCACGTGCTAAACGATGTTTTGGCACGTGCTAAAACATGTTTTGACTCGTGCCCCCTAAAATGAACCTATGGATTTTTTCGCAAACGAAGTGTCTTTACCTATACATCACCTTCACATCACATATACATCACCTTTACTGTTGAGTATAGGTAATGCCTGTCTATAGGCTGTCTAAAGCATAGGTGATGGCTCGCGGTGTCAACCCATTTCAGTCGCAACTCAGCGCACTGGCATACCCTTCGCATACCCTTCGCATAGTGTAGGCATACCCTTCGCATACCCAGGCAGCCTATTTGGGTATGGCAAAGGGCTGGGTAGGAGCAGAGAAGGAGCAGAGTACTTGCTGCCTGGGAGCTGGCAAGAGGCTATGTCGGGTAGGGAGCCTCAAAAGCGAGAGGCCGTCTCACGAGGGGCAACACGCCGTTTCTCGAGTAGCGAGAGGCCGTTTCTCCTCTACGGTTAGGCCTTAGCAACAAAAATAATCCCTAACTTCAACATGTGTGAGGTTAGGGATTATTGTGTTATGTCTCTGTGAGATTAAAGGCCGAGGCTCTTCTTGATTTCTTCGACTTTTGCCTGTGCCTTGGCTATCTCTCCTGGGTAGCACTTGGCGCAACCTATCTGGCCTTTGATTTCGCAGTAGAACTTAATCTTTGGTTCTGTTCCTGACGGGCGTACGCTAATCTTTGTGCCGTCCTCGCAGAACCACTGCAATACGTTGCTCTTTGCAGGCATGTCAAGTGGTTTTACATTGCCATCGGCATCAGTAACAGTCAGTGCCTGATAGTCCTTGGTTGCAACGACCTTGCTGCCTGCTATTTCCTTTGGAGCCTTGCTGCCGCGGAAGTCAACCATCATCTGCTTAATTTTGTCTGCTCCGGTCTTACCTGGCTTGACAACATTGATTGTGTGTTCGTAGCTGAAGCCGTACTCCTTGTAGATATCCATGAGGAGGTCATAAAGGGTCTTGCCTTGATCCTTTGCCCATGCAGCGATTTCGCAAATCAGACAGATTGATGCGGGAGCATCCTTGTCGCGAACCTTGTCGTATGGCAGGAAACCGAATGATTCCTCGCCGCCGCCAATGTATTTCTGTTTTCCTTCGCTGATAGCAATCTCGCGGGCAATCCACTTGAAGCCTGTATAGCAGTCACGCAGTTCAACACCTTCCTTCCTTGCCATCTCGGCAATAACCTCGGTGGTGACGATTGTCTTGACGAGGAAATCGCTGTCCTTCAATGTACCGAGTGCCTTCTTGTTCTTGATGATGTAATATACAAACATCATACATGTCTGGTTGCCGTTGATGATTACCCACTTACCTTCGGGGTCGCGGCATACGATTGCCAGGCGGTCGGCATCCGGATCAGTTGCAACAACAAGGTCTGCATTGAGCTTGGTTCCCAGTTTCATACCAAGTGTCATTGCCTCGGCATTTTCGGGGTTGGGCGATACTACTGTCGGGAAATTGCCGTCAACAACCATCTGCTCGGGTACAACATTGATATTCTGGAATCCCCAGCTTCGCAGGCATAGAGGCACGATTACACGACCTGTGCCATGCATTGCACTATAAACGATATTGAGATCCTTCTGACGCAGGATAACATCCTGGTCTACCATAGCTTCCTTGACAGCTGTCATATAGTCATAGTCCATCTCGCCACCGATAATCTGGATAAGGTCAGGATTTGCCCGGAACTTGACATCCTCGATCTTAACCTTGTTTACCTCGTCGATGATACCGGTATCGTGCGGAGACAATACCTGTGCACCGTCTGACCAATATGCCTTGTATCCGTTGTATTCCTTTGGATTGTGAGATGCTGTTACGTTAACGCCTGCTACAGCACCTAACTGACGGATGGCAAAACTGATTTCGGGTGTCGGGCGAAGGCTTTCGAACAGGTAGGCTTTGATTCCGTTTGCGCTGAAGATTGCTGCAACGCTTTCGGCAAACATACGACCGTTGTTACGGCAGTCATGGCCTACGACAACACTTTTGCCACCCTCGGGGAAGGCCTTGTTGATGTAGTTGGCAAAACCCTGTGTTGCCATACCTACTATGTATTTGTTCATACGGTTAGTACCTGCACCCATGATACCGCGCAAACCACCTGTTCCAAATTCAAGACTCTGGTAAAATGCGTCAATAAGGGCGGTTTTGTCCTCGGCATCGAGCATTGCCTGTACCTCGGCCTTTGTCTCAGCATCGTACAATGGGGAGTCTATCCACTGCTGGGCAGTTGCGGTGCATTTTTGGATTAGTTCGTTGTCCATGATAGTATTTTCTTTATTGTTGATAGAATAGTTTTCACCACAAAGTTAAAAAAATGGGTGGAAAAATGATACAAAAAGAAGGAAAAAAATCAAAGCTTTCCCAGAATTCTGTCCATTACCCAGTTTGGCGATGTCGCAGAAACGCAATCGGCATTGCAGATACTGCGTCCCTGAAGATGTCTGACAACCTCCTGAATCAGCGGCAACTGAACATGTGGCGGATTAGGCACACGTATTTCCTGACGCCCCTGACTTGTTGTAAGTGCAATGGGTTCGTACGTGAATACCGAGAAACAAATCTGACCTTTCTCTCCAATTATCTCGATACGGTCTGTACGGGCGCTGTCATGACCCACAAAGCACCACGAGCCACTACCCGGCAAACCGTCCTGGAAGCTGAATGCCGCCGACACGGTATCCTCACTGCTGTACAGACCTCCACGGTTGGCATGGTAGCCGGCAACATGTACAATTGGTCCGAATATTTCCTGCAGCAGGTCAATCTGGTGAGGTGCAAGGTCATAGAAATATCCTCCACCGGCTATATCACGCTGAACTCGCCAGGGTAGGGAATTGCTGTTGTAATCCAGATCACGCGGTGGGCAGGAGAATCTTATCTGGACATTTATAACGCGTCCTATGCTACCATTCATTACCAGTTCCTTGACTTTCTGGAAATAGGGAAGGTATCTGCGGTAATATGCGACAAAACATGGAACGCCTGTTTCGCGTGATATGCGTATGACGCGCTGGCAATCCATATACGAAGCAGCCAATGGCTTTTCGACATATACTGGTTTTCCAGCCTTGAGGGCCATAATAGCGTATGTCACGTGGCTTGATGGCGGTGTCGCAATATATACGGCATTTACGTTGGAATCAGAAATTAGGGCCTGTGCATCGGTGTACCATTTTGGCACATTGTGGCGTTCGGCATACGAACGTGCCTTTTCTGCACGGCGAGACATTACGGCAACCACGCTGCTGCCGTCAACAAGTGAAAAGGCGGGACCTGATTTTTTCTCGGTAACCTCGCCACAGCCAATAATTCCCCACGATATCTGCTTCATATTACCAAAACTTAATTAAAGAAATTCCAGGAGAGGCCAAAATTCACGTTCAGCCCGTTCATTGGATAATGCGGTACAAGGAAACGGTTACCGCCGCCACAGGTTGTATGTGCCACATTTACATAAATGCGACAATGTTTCAGGTGGAAATTTGCATAGGCATTAAGTATGGGATAACAACCCAGTTTCATCTGAGTGTTATTGGGATCCTGCACAGCAAACAGTCCGGAAGCCGGATGATAGTCAGGTGCAGTGTAATTCGTAAAGAAACGCAGATCCGTTCCTATCTGGCAGCGCAGTACCTTGGCTATTCGGAAAAGGAGATAGAAATTGGAGTATATGTTTATTGCAGGTAGGGGAAGTGCCTGACTGTTTGTGCTATGCTGATAGGTAACCTCGTTGTCCCAATGGATAATCTTCCATGACAGGTCCTGCATCAATGATGCACTGAGTACCTGAACGCTGGACGGCGTCTGTAAAACACAGGCGTCATGCGTGAAATCAGATGGCGTAGTACTGGTTGGGCTTACACCAGGCTTTGGGGTATTAGCCATCTGCAGATAAGTATAGTTTGTGATGTTGGCAAAACCGAACCTGAGACGTGTCTTGGTACGTGAGTATCTTAACTCGGCATCCAAACGCAGCGTTACCTGTCTTGATAAATCATCATTGTCCCACATGGTGTAGGTATTACGATAGTGACGCCAGAAATAACTGGGATTCTGATTCATGAACTTGAAACCAAGATCCAAGTTCAGGCTGTCCTTTGACGAGATGCCTAGATTCAAATCTCCTCGTGCATCGATACTAATGTCACCGACGTTTTCTCCCACGATACAGAACTCGCCATTGACATCATAGTGCAGCAGCTTACCATTACGCTTGCTTATCTCGCCACCTATCAGAACGTCGTGCTCGCTTACATTGTCCATAGACATGATATCGTTATTCAATGTAGGCAGGCCATATTTACGATACTGGTGTGTTGCAAAGAATGTGATTCCCATCTTTACCCACTTACGGAAACCCTCACACATTGCAAAGCCCAGCGTATTCCTTATTGTAAGTGCTGTTGCATGATCCTCGATACCTCCAAGACCGTAGGGATGGTAACGTGTCCAATAATCCCTGTTGTAACCGTTGTCATAGAATGTATGATCCAGATGACGTACGTCTATGGTATGGATAATACTGGCAACAGGAATGTAGTCCTTGGGCTTGACCAACTTTGATTCCCAATCAGCAAGAAGCGAATCAACTGCGAATTTCCTGGCAACAGAATCCTTCATCAGCATATCGCGCACACTGTCGGGGAGTTCAAGTAGCAGATCGGTAGCACTTGGTGGTTTGGGTTTAAGGCTGTCGGGTACAAACCTTTCCTTGTAATACCCCAGATTGTAACGTTGTGTCAGAAAGTACGTCTGATCGTCATTGCGGTTATATGTGTCATTAAGGTTGATTGGCACATCACGATCGTCAAAACTGCGCTGGAAGATGTCTGGGGTAACAACATACCTGTCATCTGCTATACCGCCGTTTTCGGCACATTTCATGTGGTTTGCATTTATGTATGCATGCATGTTGTATTTGTCACCGCGGTAGTAACCATATACGGTACCGCCGAACTCACTTACCTGTTGCTGCGAGTACAATCCACGGCCATACAGGTAGTCAAGCTTGAAACCTATGCCTGATACTTTGTTTATATTGGATGCAAAATATGCACGTACACGGGCTTCGCCAGTAATCTTGTTGCCCATACTATGATAGGCCAGGTTTGTTATAGGCGAAAGAGTGTTTGTGAAATAGAAGTCCCTTACACTGCCACGAAAATAGTTGTAGGGCGAAAGGAACATCATATCCTTCACTTCATTGCGGTTCATGAAGATACGAGAAAGTCGGGCTGAGCCTACATTTCCCAGGTCCGAGTATTCGCCGTTCATGCCGTCGTTAAGCTTCCAATTCTGGAAATTGTGGACAGCCGTGTCGCGATTCACGGCGGGAATGACTGTTCCAAGACGTTCATCTATTTTCCACTGGAACTGTCCGATGGGAATCTTTACTTCCGTCTTGGTAGTGTCACGTCCCCAAACCTTGCTGTTCTTATTCTTGCTGCCGCTATTCCTGGATGACGAACTACTTGTTTCCCTTCCCCAGTCACTGGACAACCGTCTGGTGAGATTTTGGGCATGGACAAATGCACATGCCAACAGTAACATGAGAAAGAATGATTGTCTTTTCACGCCTTATCCAAGAAAACGAATCATGAATTCTATTATCTTCAGGCTCATTGCAACTGCTATGATTGCCAGTGCCTTACCGTGGTCCCCCTCGTTAAAGAAATACTGGACAACACCGGCAGCTGCCAGTACCAGAAACACCGTATTCAGTATACGCTGTACACGTGGTTTCCAGTCGTATCCTTTCTTTTTAACATTCTGTTCACTCATCTGCCTTCAGGTTTAAAGCAATTTGTAATTCGTCCAACTGTACCTGGTCAATAGCACCAGGTGCATCCAACATTACATCCCTGCCACTGTTGTTCTTCGGGAATGCAATTACGTCACGGATACTGTCAAGCTCGGCAAACAGACTTACGAAACGGTCCAAGCCATATGCAAGACCACCATGAGGTGGAGCACCGTACTTGAAGGCATTCATCAGGAAGCCGAATTTCTGCTGAGCCTGCTCGGGAGTGAAGCCAAGGATCTCGAATATCTTCTGCTGCAACTTTGCATCATGAATACGGATAGAGCCGCCTCCGACCTCAACACCGTTTACCACCATATCGTATGCATTAGCACGAACGCTGGCAGGATCAGAATCCAACAGAGGAATATCCTCTGGCTTTGGTGAGGTGAAGGGATGATGCATAGCCATCAGACGCTGTTCCTCATCACTCCACTCGTACATCGGGAAATCAACAATCCACAGACAGCTGAACTTGTCTTTCGGACGCAGGCCCATGCGCGAACCCATCTCCAAACGCAATTCGCACAACTGCTTACGAACCTTCATTGCATCATCACCACTCAGTATGAGAATCAGGTCACCGGCCTTGGCTCCCATTTTCTCCTTCAGAACCTGCAGTGTATCCTGCTGATAAAACTTATCTACGCTTGACTTAACATTGCCATCAGCCTCAACACGCGCATATACCAATCCCTTGGCACCAATCTGCGGACGCTTGACGAAATCAGTCAGTTGGTCAATCTGCTTACGGGTATAGACAGCCTGACCTTCACAGCAGATAGCACCTATGTATGCAGCATTGTCAAATACCTGGAAGCACTCGGGGAAGATGCTGTCGACCAATTCCTGGCTTGCATTGTCCTTCTGGGCGTTCTTCAATTCAACTATCTTCATGCCAAAGCGAGTGTCGGGCTTGTCCGAGCCATAGTATTTCATAGCATCTGCCCATGTCATACGAGGCAGTTCAGGAATGTCGATTCCCTTCAGGGCCTTGAACAGATAGCGGCTCATGCCCTCAAACATCTGCAGGATATCCTCCTGCTCAACAAATGACATCTCGCAGTCAATCTGTGTAAACTCTGGCTGACGGTCTGCACGCAGATCCTCGTCACGGAAACACTTACATATCTGGAAATAACGGTCCAGGCCTGCTACCATGCACAACTGTTTCAATGTTTGAGGTGACTGGGGCAGGGCATAGAACTGACCTGGATTCATACGGCTTGGAACCACGAAATCACGTGCGCCCTCGGGAGTAGAGTTCACCAGAATAGGAGTCTCTATCTCCAGAAATCCCTGTGCGTCAAGATAACGACGTACCTCAAATGCAAACTTATGTCTCAATTCCAGATTCTTGCGTACAACGGGACGACGCAAATCCAGATAACGGTATTTCATGCGGAGGTCATCGCCACCGTCGCTATTCTCCTCAATAGTAAAGGGAGGGGTCAATGATTCGTTCACTACGTTAATAGTTTCAACGATAATCTCTATTTCGCCGGTTGGCAGGTTCTTGTTCTTGGAATAACGCTCAGCAACAACACCTGTAGCCTGAACGACATACTCACGTCCCAATTTCTGGGCAGTCTGTTTCAGTTCCTCGGCAGCATCCTCGTTGAATGCCAGCTGAGTGATTCCATAACGGTCACGCAAATCAACAAAAGTAAGAGCACCCAGATTGTGTACATTCTGTACCCATCCTGCAAGAGTAACCTTTTCGCCTACATTGGCAAGACGCAGCTCACCACAAGTTCTATTCCTATACATGTCTATATGTTTGTTTGTTCATTTTCAAGTAAAGAAAAAGGGAACAACTTATTTCTAAGTCATTCCCTTTTGTACGCCCTCAGGGGCTCGAACCCTGGACCCATTGATTAAGAGTCAATTGCTCTACCAACTGAGCTAAGGACGCATAATCTCTTATTTTGCGAGTGCAAAGGTAATGGCTTTTTCCGTATCTGCCAAATGTTTATGTTAAAAAGTTCATTTATGCGTTAGAATTTAACATTTGTTTGCTAAAGAATCTCTATAATTTCACTCGGCACTTTGCGTTTAAGAACATCAACCTTGAAATCAAGACCTACAATCAATCCATATTCACGCAAGACACTTTCGTATGTTTTACGTGCCAGTTCAGGATGATTGTTCTCCTCCGACAAGTGACACAGCCATATCTGCTTTAATGACGGTGATGCATATTCTGCTACAAGTCTTGCGCTGTCCTTGTTGGAAAGATGGCCGTTTTCGCCTCTGATACGTCCTTTCAGGTAAGCAGGGTAGGGACCCATCATCAGCATATCCTCGTCATAGTTGGCCTCCAATACCAGATAATTTGCTTCACCGACCTGCTGACGGATAATCTCGGTAACATGACCTACATCGGTAATTATACAGAATACTACATCCTCGCTCTCAACACGATAGCCAACGCAGTCACTGCTGTCATGAGGCACATCAAACGGTGTTATAAATATATCTCCTACCTTGACAGTATTCATCTTTTGTACCACACGCTGATGCTCTGCAGTAAGCTTGGACGTTACGCAATAGTTGCGGTTAATACCGAGGTGAACTGCCTCTGTAGCATAGATAGGAATATTACAATTATTTGCCAGGTCACCCACAGCCTTGATATGGTCTGCATGATCATGCGTAATGAATACAGCATCGATATCATCCATGCATATATTCTTCTCTTTCAGCATCCGCTTCAAATGCTTGAAGCTTATTCCCGCATCAATTAGGATACAGGTATCCTCTGTAGCCAGACAATAGCAGTTACCGCTACTTCCGCTGCCAAAAGAAATAAACTTCATCATTTTAGTGAACAAATACTGAATTAGATGTTATATATAAGGTATACCGGCTTAGTCAACTGCTGTACGCGAGTAATATATCTGCATCTGAATAGGGTTGTTCTTCTCGCCGGTACCACGGACAAGACGGGCACTTGATACGCTCAGGTCATGATTAAGGCTTGTAATCCTACCAGTACTCGTATCTGTATTGGTCTCTACAGGTACAAGGCAGAACTTGTTCCAATTTGCGTTTCGCTCCAACAGGTTCCATTTTCTCCACATGTAGTGTATACTCAAGTCGCCGTCCTTGCAGTAATCTGATTCAGCAGCCATCTCACTCAGGCTGCTTATACCTGCCTTCTCGGCTGTCATCGGAATGGACTCCAGAGGATATAGATCACCGAGCCAGTTAGCACGCCATACATTAATCTCTGTCAGGAATATCTGATAGTTCTCGCTATTCTCAAGCCATTCATCTACACGAGCCTCTAAATCCTCAATGGTTACATTATCAGGAATCTCGTTCCTCTTCTGCAGTACCTGTCCCATATGCCAACGGTTAATGGCATGGTCGCGTTCGCTGCGACAAGTGCTGAACAGCTGACTTATGTTGGAAAACGAATAACAATTGTATGTCTGGTCGTATGTTGCAACGTAGCTCAACTCATTGTCTGGAACCTTGTTCTCCTTGAAGAACTTATACATATTATCCTTGCGGACCAGCAGAACATTCTGAGTAATAGGCAGGGTTACGACGGACTGCTGTTTCTGCCTGTTGTAGCGCTGTATAACGAAACGTGCGTTATTAACACTGTCATTCTCGTGCACTCCAAAATACACTGTGTCGATAGGGAATTCTACCTCGGTACAAATACCGGCAGGAGTCTTCAGCCAAGTGGTATCCTTCATTGCTACCAGCTCTGCAATATTTGAGTGATTGTAACGACAAGTCTGGATAACCTCGTTGGTACCTGCGAATACTGTATTAGTCGAAACCTCCTTCACACATTGCTCTTCCTCGTCCCACATCTTCATGTTAAAACAGAGGAACAGCTTGTCAACGAATAGCGAAACCAGGCATCCGTTGCCATTGGAAACCTGAATAATGTATCCCGGGAAAACATTGTGAATGAAATGATACGAATCATCAAAGTTCTTGTTCACGTGTTCATCGGGATCAAGGTCCTTATTATCCTCGAGATATTTCCAATAGGCATTCATTATAACATTACCCTGTTCGTTCGGAATGGGAATACGCAGACTGCTGTATGTATCGCTCTGACTGTCAGGATTGTCGCCATGTGCACGATCCCATGCCGTCAGGACATGCGTTGTCAGTGGATTGTCCTTGTAAGCAGGATCAATATACTTGGTCAGATCAGTATCAGCATAGTATGTACTGTCCTCGCTCAAAGGGTTCTCTTTATTTACAGGATAAACAGCAACCTTCAGCGGATTACTTGCATCGCCGATATAGTCGTCAAAGTTAAGTTGGAGCAACACGCTGTCACAAACGGGATTGCCATATTCGTCACGTGATGTTATGGAGTCCTTCTCAGGAAAATACTCGAGTCCCTCAACAATACCAAACTGTGTTGCAAAATCAGCAGTGATAAGTCCATGGGTCTCGGGGTCGAAGATGCTTCCAAAATATGATTTGCTGCTCTTGGCGATAACACTGTCCATAGCTAAACTGGACGTTTTGATACCCCAGATGGTAGCAGTGCTCGTCTCGATGTTCTCGTTAGGCGGATAAAATCCAATATTGCCAGTATCCTCGGTACAAGCAGTCATCAGATACAGTAGCAGGGCAGTTGTAAAATAGAAATATTTTTTCATCAAAATCCTATCATTCATTTTTGTTCTTAGAACAGGAATCCGTCATCTTCGTCTTCCTTCTTAGGACGCTTCTGTACAGCCTCGTCCCAAAGCCTGTCGTACAGGTCGACAGTATTCTGAGCAAGATTCTCCTTGTCAATGATGACAACAGGCTTGGCCATTTCCTTGGCCATACGCTGGAAGTGCTCGTTCTCGGCAGTGAGTACAACACCGTCTGCCATGAACATTCCAATACGGTTCAGGTCATCCAGTGTCTCCAGCCTTCCCAGTGGAGCAAGAGCCTCCAGGCAAGCCTCGCGATAGGCTATTATGCCTTTCAGGTTACGAGGCATGGGCTGATCCAGATTCTCGCTGATGCTTGGTGTAAAGATAATACGGCTCTCACGGAAACAAGGCTCATCATAATATGCCATTTTCAGCAAATAAGGTGCTAAGGCACCCATCCAGCCAGTACAATGGACGATCTCAGGAACCCAGCGTAGTTTCTTCATAGTCTCGATCGTGCCTCGGCAGAAAAACATGCTACGCTCCACGTTGTCACGGTAGAACCTGCCATCCTTGTCACGCAGGATCAATTTACCGCGCATGAAATCATCGTTGTCGATGAAATACACCTGCATACGGGCAGCAGGAATACTTGCAACCTTGATTATCAGCTGATGATCCGACCCGTCGATAATCAAGTTCGCACCAGACAGGCGTATAACCTCATGCAGCATGTTGCGACGTTCATTTATTGATCCCCATTTCGGAGTGAATGTACGCGCTTCGCGACCGGTTTCCTGTACCGCTGGAATCAGATTACGGAACGTAGTTGAGAGATCACTCTCGGCTACATACGGCTCAAGTTCCTGAGCGATGTAGAGTATTTTTTTAGCCTTTTCCATTTAGTGTATATAGCACTTCTCAGTTACAAAATTACAAAAATTTTCCGACATTCTTGCCGCCGGCAGTATTAGTTTAACAGATTTTTTGCTTAAAAGTGTGATTTTTGCACCAAAATGTTTCCTCGTTTGGGTATAAATGTGTTACTTTGCATGAAATTTAAGCGTTCGGACATTCATATCCGATGATGAATTACAATGCAGATAATTAATACAATAGCCCAACTTCAGGAAGAGCTTTCGCATGCAAGAAACGCAGGTAAGAAGATTGGACTTGTTCCCACAATGGGCGCCCTGCATGACGGGCATGCATCACTCGTCAGACGCAGCGTAAGTGAAAACGACGTAACTGTAGTCAGCATTTTTCTAAATCCCACACAGTTTAACGACCCCAAGGATCTGGAACGCTATCCTCGTACATTGGACAACGACTGCAAGATACTTGATCAGTGCGGTGCACAGATAGCATTCGCTCCCAGTGTTGCCGAAATATACCCTGAACCCGACACTCGCAGATTCAGCTACCCTCCGACAGACACTGTGATGGAAGGAGAAAGGCGTCCCGGACATTTCAACGGTGTATGCCAGATTGTAAGCAAACTCTTCCGGATAACAAATCCCGACAGGGCATACTTCGGAGAAAAGGACTTCCAGCAGATAGCCGTAATCCGCCGTATGGTTCAGGATCTTGGATTCAAGATTGAAATCATACCGTGTCCCGTTATCCGTGAGGAGAGCGGACTGGCCATGAGCAGTCGCAACACACTCCTCTCTGCAGAAGAAAGAATCATTGCAGCCAACATCTACCGTATTCTCAAGGAAAGCAAGACACAGGGGCTGACACTCAAGGAAAATGAACAGTGGGTAATCAGCCAGATAAATGCAATAGAAGGACTTGAGGTTGAATACTACAGCATCGTAGACGGCAAGACCCTGTCGGAAGTCCACGACTGGACAGACTCAGATGACATTGTCGGCTGCATTACCGTTTACTGTGGCAAGACACCAATACGTTTAATTGATCATATCAGATACAAATGATAGTCGAAGTTCTGAAAAGCAAGTTGCACAATGTGCAAGTCACGGAAGCCAACCTCAATTACATAGGCAGCATCACCATCGACGAAGACCTGATGGATGCTGCAAATCTGATTGCAGGCGAACGTGTGTACATAGTAAACAACAACAACGGGGAACGCTTTAACACCTACATCATCAAAGGTGAACGCGGAAGTCGCTGCATATGCCTGAACGGAGCAGCAGCACGCAAGGTACAGGTAGGCGATACCGTTATCATCATGGCTTATGCCCAGATGGATTTCGAGGAAGCAAAGAACTTTAGCCCGTCAGTAGTATTTCCTGAAAACAACCAAATCAAAATATAAACATATTATGAAAATTTCACGCATTGAACATCTCGGCATTGCCGTTCAGAGCATTGCAGATTCGCTTCCTTACTATACAGACGTCTTGGGTCTGGAGTTCTACAAGGAAGAAGTAGTAGAGGATCAGAAAGTAAAGACAGCCTTCCTGAAGGTAGGCGAGGTCAAGATTGAGCTTCTCGAGCCAACAAGCCCCGACAGCACCATACAGAAGTTCCTTGACAATGGCGGCCGCGGTATACATCATGTTGCATTCAAGGTTGAAGACGGAGTGGCTAACGCACTGGCACAGTGCGAGGAACATGGCATCCGTCTTATAGACAAAGCTCCCCGCTGCGGTGCAGACAGCCTGAAGATTGCTTTCCTGCATCCAAAGAGCACCTGCGGTATTCTCACAGAACTTTGCGAGGAATAACCACAGCATTTCAAACATATGCTATAAACCCCTGACTCCATAAAAGGAATCAGGGGTTAAATTTTTATTCCAATTCTATAAATTCCCTTACTTTATGAGTATAATCTGCTGGATGGTCGTCATAACTCCGTGCATGCATGCTACCGGGAGACAGCCACAAGGATTTCCTTCCCTTGTGTGCATCATACAATCTATAAACCATATCCGTAGGAACATAGGTGTCGTTGTCGCCATGAATAAATAACATCGGAACTTTGGTACGCGATACAGCATCCAGCGAACTTGCCTCGGTAAAGCTCCAGCCAAAGCACAGTTTGTTCACCAGATTCGTAAAATGTAATATTGGAAAAGGAGGCAGGGAAAACTGCTTCTTCATCTCGCCAACATACTCGTCCCATACACTTGTATACCCGCAATCATCAACAATAGCACGCACACTGTGTGGCAGTTCCTCATCACCACCTGCCATCATCACTGTCGCACCACCCATACTTATGCCATGCAGGACGATTGTATCACCAAACATCTCCTCTGCCATGCGTGCACACATTATCAGGTTTTTACAGTCCTTCCATCCCATCTGAATCATGTCTCCGGATGATGCACCATGTGCATACTGGTCATAAAGCACTACATTATAATCCAATGAATCCAGATACATACGACAAATATGCATCATGCCCAATCCATTGTCCTTGTAGCCATGCGCCAAAACTGCAGTCCTGGCAGTAGGACGTTTTGCAGACATAATGTATACGCGTATACTGTCACCCTCGCTATTGACAATCCATTTACGCATCAGCTGCGGATACCTGACAGCAACCGAATCCCATTCTGCCTCATGATCACGGCATCTGTCACCGTTACCCAATGCATAGTTTATGAAATAGGCACTGATTCCACACATCACGAACAGCAGAACAACCGCTGTAGCCAAAACGTATTTTAATACAGTTTTCATATCCGAGTAAACCCTGTTTCAGATAATTTTCGCCGTAAAGTTATATTAATTTTATAAAATAAACCTACCTTTGCACAATCATGAACAATATAAATGCTGTAATTTTCGATCTTGGCGGAGTGCTGCTTAACCTGGACCTGTCTCAAACCATCACCAACATGCAGGCACTTGGTGTTGACAAAACTATGATGAGCAATAATATCATAGACCCATATCAGACAGGCGACATCAGCTCAGACAATTTCGTTTCACATATTATGTCATTCTGCAAATCAGGCACAGACAGACAACAGATTATAGATGCATGGAACTCATGCCTGCTGGATATACCCGAATACAAGTTGCAGTACATCCTGCAATTAAGGGAACGCGGATTCAAGACATATCTGTTGAGCAACACAAACCATATACACTGGCAACATATCGTCAGGACCAACTTCCCACGTCCTGTAACAGACTATTTTGATGCACTCTACCTGTCACAGGAAATGCATCTGGCAAAGCCCGACAAAGCTATATATGCCGAGGTCCTGTCCAGCATAGGACTACGTGCAGAAGAATGTCTTTTCCTGGACGATACTGCAGAGAACATACAGGTTGCAGCAAGCATGGGCATAAAGACATACCTTTCTCCTGTCAGGTTCGACTGGCGAAAGGATATTTCTACCCTTGTCTGTTTAGTATAATCAATGCAGCAATAGTACCAGGAACCCAACCGCAACAGGTCAGTAGGGTAGTGATGACAATCGAACCGCAGCCTTGGTCAATTACAGCCAAGGGCGGGAATATAACACACAACAAAACTCTCAGACATCCCATAGCAGTTTAATTTAACCCTTGTTCTTCAATAAGAATTTCTTCAAGTCCTCAAACGTGGCAAAGCGCTGTATGGTAGGATGGTCGGTCGCAGCCTTGCCGGTAACCAGTATTATAGGCAGAATACCAGCCTGAGGATCAGCATTGGGATCTACGGCAATACAGTCATATCCGTAATAGTATTTTACAAAACGAGTTCGTACTACATAGTCGGGACTCAGGATATCCTTGTTAATGGGATGATCCATATCACACCCGATTTCCCTGATAGAACGCAATTGGAATCCCGAGCCTAACTGATGATTGACATTCTCCATCTCCTGCTTGTCATCAGTCAGCATAACCATTATGTGAGCGTTGGCCTTGCTTTCCTTGTCCTTCATGTTATCAAAGCCCTCACCCCATACACCGGAAACATTACCCATAGTGACAAATGCAAACGGGTCGATACTCTTGATCATACGGAAGACAAGCAGACGCTCCCTGCGGTTTACGACACTGATAATGACACGGCGTTCGCTGCGAGTATAGAAACCCTCGCCGTTCAGTATCGTAACACCCATTCCATTGCGTACCAGTGTCTCGGCAATCTGGTTTGGATTTCGTGAGAAGATCTTGAATTCGACAGATTGGTTGTTACGTCCCAGCCAATAGTCTATAGTACCTGTAGCCAATACAAGCAGCACATAGCCGAACACAACACGTTGGATGTCATGGAATACAAAGTAACAGCTCGAAATGATTGCAATATCCACAATCATGATTACCTTGCCGATTGACATATTGCGGTATTTGTTCACAATTGCAGCAATGATATCCGTTCCGCCAGTACTGCCACCGGCCAGGAAACACAGAGCCAATCCGCTACCCGTACCTATAGCCGAGATTATACACGCCATGAACAGCTCGTCGCCAAACAGCAGCGGCTTGTCCACCATTTCAAATATACGCTGTGCAGCCCATATCGCAAACGTAAGCGAGAATGTGGCATAGATCGTCTTTATACAGAAACGCCATCCAAGTTCTATAATCGCCGCTCCCAGCAATGCCACATTAATAATAATATATGTATTCTGTACCTCAAAGCCCGTTGCATAGAAAACCAGCGTACCGATACCGGCAACACCGCCAGATGTAAGCTTGTAAGGCAGTACGCAGAAAGCCAGGGTTATAGCGTACAGGCATACACCCATGGTTATTGTCAGGTAATCAATAAAGACTGCAGTATATTTATTCTTCATATAGACCAACTGTTTTGGGGAATATATTATAATTCGTAGAACTTACTGAATGCCCTGATACAATATTCGTGATCCTTTACCGAACCCGTCTCGCGGATGCTGTGCATACCCAGGATAGGATTACCCATATCAACACCGTTCACTGGTATCGAAGCAGCCAGTATATTACCCAACGTGCTTCCACCCGCAACATCGCTGTGGTTTACGAAACGCTGACACGGAACACCTGCCATATCGCAAATCCTCTGGAATACAGCAGCACCCCTTGCATCAGTCGCATATTTCTGCGAAGCATTGAACTTTATAACAGGACCGCCACCCAGTTGAGGGTGAGTGGTAGGATCATACTTCTCGGCATAGTTCGGATGATACGCATGCGCGTTGTCCGCACTTATCATGAAGCTGTTCTCGATGGCACGGAACGCTTCCTCGCCGGCAAATCCGTTTGCAACCATAATACGCTGCAGGACGAAAAGCAGGAAAGGACTCCCTGCACCCTGCTTCGTCATGGATCCCGTCTCCTCGTTGTCGAATATAGCAAGTATACGAGTATGCTGCGGTGTCGTACCGGCAGTATCAACAAGAGCCGAAAGCCCCGCATGCACCATGCTCAGGTCATCCAGGCGTCCTGCAGAGACAAACTCCTGGTTCAAGCCAAACGTACATGCAGACGTCGTGTCATACAGATACAAGTCAAAGTCCAGGATATCCCCGGCATTAACCTTCAGCTCCCCTGCAACCAGATTCATCAGGACATTATCCTTCTCCATCTCCTCAGTTATGATTCCCAGGATGGGGAGCATATCCTTCTGCTTCGACAGCTTTACACCATCATTAGCCTCACGGTTGAAATGAATTGCCAGGTTAGGTATCTGCAACAAGGGACGCTTTATGTGCAAAAGACGTGTTTCCGGCTGCATAGGATCATCGCCGGCAATAATCACACGCCCGGCCAGACTCAACGGACGGTCAAACCACGTCTGCATCAGAGCTCCGCCATACAGCTCCGTATTCAGCTTTACCAAACCGCCCTCACAACGGATCCCGGCATTAGGCTTGATACGGAAAGTAGGGGAGTCGCAGTGTGCACATACCATGTGGACACCATCCTGCATAGGCAGCTGACCGATATGCATAGCATATATACTGGAGTCATTCTTGGTGAAATATACCTTGTCACCAGTTTTCAGGGCAGGCATCTCTCCACGTACATCCACATGACGGAAGCCAGCATCCTCCAGTACGCCGGCAATTGTATTTACTGCCAGATAGTTTACCGGCGACGCGTTCAGGAAATCTATCAAGTTCATCATTTCAACCTTATCTTCAAAAAGTCCCCTTATTCCTCAACAAACTTACGCTTCTTGACAGGCTCCTGCTTCTTGGCCTCTTCCTTGTCCTTCTGCTCCTGAACCTTCTGCTCGAACATATCCATAGCATTCTCGAAGATAGTCTTTACACGGTCTACCGTCTTGCGGCGGAAACGCGCAGAACCCCATGCAAGCTTGCCCTTCTTGTTCAGGCAATGAGCATCATCTATCCATTCCTCGGCACGATAAATCTCACCACCTTCACCAGTCGGCTTCATCTCGTCCCAGTTCTCACGATAGTAATAGGATATCTGCGTTATCCACATATTCACATTGTGATTATCAATCGTCACATTCACCTGATAACGGAAACGTGTCTTGTCAACATACAGGAATTTTTTCTCGAACACCATCCATTCTTCGACACGAGCACATATAGTATCCTCGTTGTTAAGACCTATCAGCATACGCGTAACAGGACCCTCCATTCCATTTGCAACCAATACGTCCTTGACATAATACAGCATGTTATCACGAATCTGCTTGTCACTCTGTGCAGGAATGCGGAAATTCTTGCGGAAAACCACGATACCGTTCTCCATAGGCACTGCACCCTTCAGATACGGTGTATCGTCACGCTTCTTTGACGCACAGACACACAATGGAATTGCAAGCAGCAGAATCAGAATTAGATTTTTCATCGTCATATTATATTTTAAATTTTATACGCAGATTATCAAATATTACTCATATCGTATAGCCTCGATAGGATCCATCAGCGCAGCCTTGCGTGCAGGAACATATCCAAACAGCAGACCTATGCAGGCACATACGCAGAAACTGAGTATAACCGCCCACAGAGGCACACTGCAAGGCAGACCTACCACCGAAGCGATCCAGCTTACCAGATAACCCAGTCCTACACCGATGATACCTCCAGTAAGGCTAATCATTATACTCTCTATCAGGAACTGACGGCTTATGTCACGACCACGGGCACCGACACTCATACGCAGACCTATCTCACGGGTGCGCTCCGTAACACTCACCAGCATTATATTCATAATTCCGATACCCGCAACAAGCAGAGAGAATGCAGCAGCAACAACCAGAATCAGGGTAATCGTATCCATCGTCGAAGACATTGTCTCCATTATCTCCTGCTGCGAGCGAACGCTGAAATCGTCTTCCTGTCCCTCCTTGATTTTATGGTTCTCACGCAGTATAGCCGTTACCTCTTCGATAGCATCATTGCTACGCTCCTCGCTAACGGCACTCATCTGTATGCTCGAGAAGAAAGTCTGGGCAGCCAGACGCTTCATCACCGTAGTGTATGGTGCAATCATTACATTGTCCTGATCCATACCCCACGAGTTGTAGCCCTTAGCTTTCAGAACACCTACAATGCGGAACGGGATACTCTTGAAACGAATCGTCTTGCCGACACAGTCAAAGTTCTTGTCACCGAACAGCTCCTCGACCACCGTCTTGCCCACGATGCACACCTTTGCACTCTTCTTTACATCCTCGTCGGTAAAGCACTCACCGTCCTCGATCTGCCACAGCTTGATGTCCATATACTCAGGACTCTCGCCATACATGCTCGAAGTCGTATTCTTCGAGCCATATATAACCTGTCCCGAGGAAGTAACTTCAGGACTCACATGAGTAATCAGATGAGCCTTTTCCTGAATGCTCAGGTAATCATCCATCTTCAACGTCTGCATTGCGCTCGGATCCTGTCGCACACCGCCACGCATATCGCTGCCCGGACGTATTGTCAGCAAGTTCGAACCCATCTTGCTCAATTCACTACGCACACTCTCCTTCGAACCTTGGCCTATAGCCATCATGATAATTACCGCAGCAACACCTATGATAATACCCAAAGTGCTCAGCAACGTGCGGCTCTTATTGCTCATAATTGCCGTAATGGCAACCCTCAGTAGATTTGTAAAACTCATTATTCGTCCTGTGGTTTGGGAAGAGCAGCCAAAGCCTCGGCCGCACTCAGAATATTGTCATTCAATACATCCTCACGTATCTTACCGTCACGCAACATGATATTACGGCTACTGTACTGTGCAATCTCGGGGTTGTGCGTAACAAATATTATTGTACGTCCCTCGGAATGCAGCTTCTGGAACAGTACCAGCATCTCGAAACTTGTACGAGTATCCAGATTACCCGTAGCCTCATCCGCAAGCAGAACGGCTGGATTGTTCACCAAAGCGCGCGCAATTGCTACACGCTGCATCTGACCGCCCGACATTTGGTTGCTCTTGTGCATCAGCCTGTCACCCAGGCCCACGGCCTCGAGAGCCTCTATCGCAGCACGGCGGCGCTCCTTCGCGTTATAGTTGTTGTTGTACATCAACGGCAGCTCGACATTCTCTACAGCAGTAGTCTTTGCAAGCAGGTTATAGTTCTGGAATACAAAACCGATCTTGCGGTTACGCAGCCTTGCACGCTGTGAACGTTTCATGTCCTTGACAGGAATGCCGTCCAGATAATACTCACCGCTGGTCGGAGTGTCCAGACATCCCAACTGGTTCAGCAAAGTCGACTTGCCCGAACCCGAGGTACCCATTATCGTCACGAACTCACCTTCGTATATTTTGAATGAAACACCCCTTAAGGCATGCACCGTCTCACTGCCGACGACAAAGTCACGCTTCACGTTCTGCAACTCAATAACACATTTGCGACCCTGAGCGTCAACATTTGTATTTTGCTTGAATTCCGACATTACTTATCTTCCTTTTTGTCCTTGTTCCTGTCCCTGCGCCTTGGCATGAAAGGATTGTTGTTCTGAGCCGCCATTTCCGGTTCTTCGCTCGACGAGTACGAAACTACAACCTTCATACCAGGTGTCAGACCGCTCTTTATCTCAGTCAGCATACCATTGCTTGTACCCGGAGTAACAGCAACAGACTTGAAGATGTTACCCTCTTTGACCCATACCTTGGTCTTGGAATCCGTGTTGTCCTTTATCTCCTCACCCTCGTTCAGCATCTCGGGATTAGGGTTGAAGCGCAAAGCCTTGCTCGGAACAGCAACAGCATCCTTCAGTTCCATTGTATAGATCGTAGCATTGGCCGTCAATCCCGGCTTCAGCTTCAGATCATCATTAGGAGCCGAAATCACAACCTGATAGGTTACCACGTTGCTCGTTGTCGTAGCCTGCTGGCGAACCTGCGAAACAGTACCGTTGAAAATATCATCCGGGAAAGCATCCACCGTAAACGTAACACGCTGACCTTCACGAACCTCGCCTATGTCAGCCTCGTCCACGTCGGCAATAACACGCATCTGTGTCAGGTCCTGGGCAATCTTGAACAGGGTAGGGGTGTTGAAGCTTGCGGCAACAGTCTGGCCTTCCTCCACCTCCTTGCTCAATACAACACCGTTTATAGGACTTGTAATAGTAGCGTAACCCAGGTTCGTCTGAGCCTTCCTGACATTCTCGCGGCGCTGATTCACCGTCTGGACGGACTGGTCGTATGACAACTTGGCCTTATCATAGTCATTAGTACTTATCAGCCCTTGCTGATACAATGTGCTGTAGCGCTGATAGTTCAGTTTCTGGTAAGCCAGGTCACTCTCTGCACTGCGCAGATTAGCCTGTGCCGATTCCAGCTCACTCATCAGGTTCGTGCGGTCAAGCTCGGCAATAACCTGCCCTGCCTTCACCTCGCTGTTGTAGTCTACATACAGTTTGCTGACAATACCACTTACCTGAGTACCAACGTCAACGCTCGTTACAGGTTCTATGGTACCCGTTGCGGTTATGCTCGTCACTATGTCCTGCTTCACCACTACCTCTTCCTCGCAGGTAAACTGCGCATCCTTCTTACAACCACTTAGCGCCATTGAAGCAACAGCCACTAAAAACAAGGTCCTTTTCATATCTTGCATTATTTTAATTTTCATCCGCTAACCTTTAACCTTTTAATCTTTTAACCATTTTAATCCCTCAAAGATCCAGTTTCTCACCCATGTAGAACTTAAGCAGCTGCATGTTCATCAGCGTCATATACTTGCTCTGCAATTTGTCCTGAGCAGCCTGCAGCACCAAACTGCGGCTCTGCAGCACGTCAACCACGTTCTTAAGACCATTCTGGAACTGCTGGTTAGTCAATATATAGCTCTCCTTCTGGCTCTTGCCCTTTGTATCTGCAGCAATGAATTTCTGCTGTCCGTTATTGGCATTCAGCCAATGAGCCTCTATTGTGCTTGACAAAGCGTTCTTTTTGTTCTCAAGCTCCAGCTCGGCAGTCTGCTTGCTCAGCAAGGCCTTCTCCTTAGCAGTACGCGTCTTACGTGCATCCCAAATAGGTACACTCACGCTCACACCGGCACCCATGCCCAGATTGTTCTTGAACTGCTCGCCGTACGAGAACGAACTGTTCGAGTTGTGCGCATCGCTGACACTCGCATTAACGCTGATGGTAGGGTAGTAGCCACGTTTTGCAATATCATACTGCAACTCCGCATTGGCAATACCCTTCTGCGCACTCTCTATCTCCGGCCTTGTCGTCAAAGCACGCGCATAGACCTCACCGGCAGCAGGAATCATCTCCAGCGGCTTCTCGTCACTGGGAATCTCGCCCGTTACGTCAAAGTTGGTATTGATATCCAGCTGCAAAAGGCTTTTCAGCTGACGCTTGTAGTTGTCCACCTGAGTCTGGCTGTTGATGATGTCATACTTTGCATCCTGCAACTGAGCCTCCAGCTGGATCACGTCAGCACGTGCCATCTGGCCCTGCTTCTGCATCTGCACGCCACGGTTGTACTGGGCCTCGGCAACTTTAACCAATTCCTCGTTAACCTTTACAGCCTCCCTCGTATACATTATCTGCACATACAACTGCACAATCTGCTCCTGTATTGTCAGCTCGCTCGTCTCCGTAGCCAACTTGTTAATCTCGTTCTGCAGTTTCTGCTGTTCCACCGTCTTGTAGTTGACACCACCGTTCCATACCGTCCAGTTCATGTTAATACCATACGAGCCGTTGTACGACACCTTGTTGTTAGCCACTACAACCTCACCGCCTTCACTGCGCGCCGTACCACCCTCCATTGGACGGTAAGTCATGCTGTGCGAGGTACTGAAACTAACCGAAGGCCACAATGCCGACTGGTTCTGTTTCAATGTTGCTACTCCCGTTTCCTCGGCAACACGGTTCTTCCTGATAGTGATATTGTTCTGCATAGCATACTTGATGCACTCGTCCAATGTCCATCCCTGGGCACCAAGCATCATGCATGAAACCAATGTAATACCACATAGAATCAATCTTTTCATTTCAGTATGTCTGATAATTTTTGTTTATACATTTTCCCACGCAAAAATACAATAAAATACTCAAATTTCCGCACAACAAATAATATAATTCCACTTATTTAACGTATATTTGTCCTCTGTAACAAAACAATATCACAAATATGTTCAGCGGAATAGTCGAAGAAACAGCACGCGTCGTACGCATCGAAAAAGAACAGGACAACGTACACCTCACAATGTCATGCTCCTTTGTCGACCAACTCAAGATCGACCAGAGCGTCGCACATAACGGCGTATGCCTTACCGTAGTCAGGATTGCCGACGGTACATACACCGTCACCGCCATGCGCGAGACACTCGAGCGCAGCAACATAGGCATGCTGCAGGTCGGCGACGAGGTCAATATCGAGCGCTCCATGATGATGAACGGACGCCTTGACGGACATATCGTACAGGGTCACGTCGACCAGACAGCCCGGTGCATTGCAATCGAGGACCAGGAAGGAAGCCATTGCTACACTTTCCGCTACCATACCACACCACAGATGGTTAAACGCGGATATTTCTGCGTCGACAAAGGATCGGTCACCGTCAACGGAGTCAGCCTCACCGTCTGCAATCCCACATCCGACACCTTCCAGGTATGCATTATACCATACACCTACGACAACACCAATTTCCACACCATCCAGGTGGGTACGACCGTCAATCTCGAATTCGACATCATCGGCAAGTACATCGCCCGCATGACGGAACTTGCTAATTGCCAGTAAACGGAGAGGCTAACGGCTCCACTTTGTAGCCGAAGCTGATAATATTCATATAGGATATAAAGATAGTTAATACGGCATACAAAACTATTCTCACGTCGAGAGAATAATTTCTTAGGACGTGAGAATATATTCTACCGACGTGAGAATAAATTCTCTCATCGTGAGAAATAGTTAAGTACGTGCTTAGAAAATATTTTATTCCCGGTACAAATTCTTTTTGTAAGTAGCACTATAGAGAAATGTTCCTAATTTCTCTTACTATCTAACATTAAAAAGCCTGCTGAATCAATCAACAGGCTTTCTTATATTTATGGCATTATTTTCACGAATTCATTGACCGCAGGAATTCCTCGTTTGTTTTGGTGTCCTGGATGCGCTGTTTCATCTCGGTCATGGCCTCAATCGGGTTCATGTCGGTGAGGAACTTGCGCAGGATCCACATTCGGTCGAGGGTCATGCGGTCTTGAAGCAGATCATCGCGGCGTGTACTGCTCTGTACGATATTGACTGCGGGGAATATGCGTTTGTTGGCGAGCATGCGGTCGAGCTGAAGCTCCATGTTACCGGTGCCCTTGAATTCCTCGAAGATTACCTCGTCCATCTTGCTGCCGGTATCGGTAAGTGCTGTGGCTATGATTGTAAGTGAGCCGCCGCCTTCGATATTACGTGCTGCACCGAAGAAGCGCTTGGGCTTGTGCATGGCTGTTGCCTCGACACCTCCGGAGAGGACCTTGCCGCTGGATGGTGCTACAGTATTGTAGGCGCGTGCAAGACGTGTGATAGAGTCAAGGAAGATTACTACGTCGTGTCCGCACTCTACCATACGCTTTGCCTTCTCCAGGACGATGCCTGCGATGCGTACGTGGCGCTCAGCGGGTTCGTCAAAAGTTGATGCGATGACCTCGGCCTTAACGGTGCGTGCCATATCGGTAACCTCCTCGGGGCGTTCGTCGACGAGAAGCATCATGAGGTATGCCTCGGGGTGGTTCTTGGCGATGGCATTGGCAATCTCTTTCATAAGGATGGTCTTACCGGTCTTTGGCTGTGCGACAATAAGTGCACGCTGACCTTTACCTATGGGGGCGAAGAGGTCTACTATGCGTACTGACAGGGGATCGTTCTGTCCGGTGCACAGGTTGAACTTTTCGTCGGGGAAAAGTGGTGTAAGGCTCTCGAATGGGGAGCGGTCGCGTATGACGCGTGGGTCACAGCCGTTGATGCTGTGTATGCGGCCCATATTGTAGTATGCTTCGCCAGGGTTGGGCATATTGACGCTGCAACGGATTACATCGCCCGTCTTGAGTCCCATGTTCTTAATCTGTTGTGCAGTAACGAGAATGTCATCGGGAGATGGCATGTAGTTGTAGTCGCTGCTACGCAGAAATCCACGGCCGTGGTTCTGGTCAAGTTCAAGTACGCCCTCGGCAATAATCTTGTCACCGAAATTGTATGTCGGGCGCTGTGGACGGCGGTTGTCCTGCTGAGCTGCAGGTGCATTGGCTGCAGGTGCAGCAATGTTGTTCTGTATATCTGCAAGTATCTGTGCTACCGGACGGATGTCGCGGATAATGCGGAATGCGGTGCCGGTTTCCTTTTCTGCCTTTGGCTTACGTCCGCGTTTCTTAGGCGCTGGTTCGGCAGGTTCTTCTGTTGCGTCCTTTGTTGCAACCTTTTCCTCCTGCAATGTCGGTTCAGGTGTTTCCTCCTTGGCTGACTTTGGCTTACGGCCGCGCTTCTTGGGAGCAGGCTCTGCTGACTCTGTGGGTATAGAAGCCTCTGGCTCCTTTATCTCCTCACCTCGGCTTGGCTGGGTGGTGGTCATCTCCTTTTCTGCCTTTGGCTTACGGCCACGCTTCTTGGGTGCTGGTTCTGCAGCACCTTCAGCCTCAGTACGGGAAGCATCTTTCTCTTCCTTGGGTGCGGAAGTGGGGCCTACAATGCTTTCAGCATCTATAATGTTGTAAATAAGTGTTGTCTTGTCGTTGCTTTTCTCGGCTCCTATCTTCTGCGCCAGTGTAAGCAACTGGTCCATTGTCATGGACTCTAACTGAGTCTTTGTGTGCATAAAAATATAAGTGAATTTGAATAGCAATCAGATGTCATGCTGATTGTTTCGTTGATGCAAAGATACGACTTTTTCTGTTATTAACTGCTTTTCCACGTATTTTTTTTGTTCAGATGTCGTATTTTATGTACTTTTGCATATATGAAGGTTCTATTACAGGCACAAAATCTGACACGCAGCGTTGGGGACAGGACGCTGTTCCGTAACATTTGCATGAGTGTGGGCGAGGGCCAACGCATAGGTCTGATTGCACGTAACGGTACAGGTAAATCCACTTTGCTCAATATACTGGCAGCAGTTGATAGTGCGGACAGCGGTGAGGTGGTTACCACGTCAGGCTTGCGCGTTGGTTATCTGCCTCAGTCACCCCAGTATCCCCAGGATATGACTGTACTGGAAGCCTGTTTCTGGCATGCGCAGCAGGATATGGATGATACCGAGGAGGCTTTGGCTCTGGAGGTACGCAGCAAGCAGATACTGGGCAAACTGAAAATAGGCGATACGTCACGCAAACTGAGTGTGCTGAGCGGCGGTCAGCTCAAGCGCGTTGCTTTGGCAAATGTGCTGATTAAGGGACCCGACCTGCTGATATTGGATGAACCTACTAACCATCTGGACCTGGAGATGATAGAGTGGCTGGAGTCATACCTGGGACGACAGTGTGTGTCGCTTATTATGGTTACACATGACCGTTATTTCCTGGACAGAGTCTGCAACGTGATTGTGGAGATGGATGACGAGAAGCTCTATACATATCGTGGCAATTATGCCTATTATCTCGAGAAACGTCAGGAGCGGCTGGACAATGCAAGGGCCGAGATTGCACGCGCCAACAACCTTTACCGTACCGAATTGGAATGGATGCGCTCTACACCACAGGCACGCAGCCACAAGGCCCGTTACAGAGAGGAGGCATTTTACGAACTGGAGAATAAGGCCAGGCGACGTATCGAAGAGGAAAACGTCCGGCTTAGTATTAACAGCGGATATATAGGTTCCAAGATTTTCGAGGCGGAGTATGTTTCCAAGGCTTTTAATCTGAAGGATAACGGCAAACTGGTTATACTGAAGGATTTCTACTATAACTTCTCTCGCTACGAGAAGATGGGAATCATCGGCAACAACGGTACCGGCAAGAGTACGTTTCTGAAATTGCTATTGGGTATTATACCTCCGGACAGTGGCAGGTTTGTAATTGGCGAAACAGTCAGGTTTGGCTACTTCAGCCAGGAGGGGATGAAGGTTGACGATGACATGAAGGTAATCGATGCCGTACGTCGCATTGCCGAATATGTTGATTTGGGTGGCGGCAGACGTCTGAGTGCCATGCAATTTCTGCAGCATTTTATGTTTATGCCGGAGCAGCAGCAGAATTACATTTACAAACTGAGTGGCGGAGAGCGTCGCAGGTTGCAGTTGTGTCTCGTGTTGATGCAGAATCCTAATTTCCTGATTCTGGATGAGCCTACCAACGATATGGACATAGTCACCCTGCAGGTATTGGAGGAGTATCTGCAGGATTTCAAGGGATGTGTCATTGTGGTAAGCCACGACCGATATTTTATGGACAAGGTAGTAGATCATGTCCTGGTATTCAAAGGCTCGGGTGTTGTTGACGATTTCCCTGGTAATTATACACAGTATCGGATTGCAGAAAAGCAGAAGTTGCAGGACAACCCGCGTATATCAGCCGATATAGCCAAGTTCCCTGTCGTATCTGGTTCGGACAACCATTCATGTTCTGTGTCAGCAAATGGCAAACCACGCTTGGGCGAACAGAAAAACAAGATGACCTTCAAGGAAAAGCGTGAATTCCAGCAGTTGGAACAAGATATCGAAATCCTGACCGAAGAGAAAAGACAGATTGAATCTGCCTTAAGCAGCGGACGGATTTCGGTCGAGGAAATCACCACAATGTCCAAGCGCCTGCCTGTACTGAACGAAGAACTGGACGCAAAGGAAATGCGTTGGCTGGAACTCAGCGAAAAAGCATAGGAATCAATCCACCCTCTTCAGTTTCCAGACATATTCCCTGTTCCTACTGTAGCCAGCCTTCGGAACCCCACTGCCGTCAGAACAGTAAACAGACCAATACAGTCCGCATCCATACGTCTCTATCGGAATATTGGTGCCACGGATTGCATAATTACCGTTCTTTCCCAAAAACAGGATTTTATCCTGCCAGTTGTTAAGACTTGCCGGATCAACGCGCAAATGCCCCATTTGCCGTATTTCACCGTTACCCTCAACATTAGGAACACCAAATCCCAGACTTTGTATCTCTTCGCCTCCCTTAGCGACAGCCGGCTTGTAAAGTATTCGCCATGCCGGCAGACGATAAGCCGGTATATCCCCACGCTCCTCGACCATCTCAACAGAGAATATGCAGGAATCGGTCCTTGTCTTCGTCAGACAACCGTCGGCACGCAAGTAATAACATTTGTTATATTCGATATAGATGACATAGTGCCCAGGCGTGACAGCTTTCAGCGCCCCAGTATATTCGGTGTTGGGCTCCTCCATCATAGCGAGCGCCTCGGTCGGATCAAAGTCGCCTATCTCTTCGAACATGAACATGTTACCCTCGTCGTACATACCGTTAATAGTACCGTAATCAGTTACAAACGGACCATAAGCCGAATTGATGTTAAGCGAACATACGGTCGTGCATTCCTTGAAATCTATTACAAAGCAACTGTCGGCCTCCATGTGAATATTCAATGCACATCTTTTGTTATAGCATGGAGCATCGTTTTCATAAACACTGGAGTCGATAAAGCGTTTTTCTGCCACACTGTACAGGTAGTAGTCGTCCTTGTATTTTATTATTGCAAACGGAGATGCTTCCTCGCACCTGTTTTTTTCTGCCATCGAATATGTGGTTGCAAGATGCCTGTCCAGAAGTCCGATGGAACCGCGCAACTTATGTCTCGTATGTATCAGGTACTGCTTCGTGTTGCTCAGTTGTTTGATATCCGTGATATAGACATGTTTGGGTGATGGCTTTAGAACGAAAAAGCCAATAACAGCAAGAACTATCACAGACAATGCAGCAATCGCCCATATAATCCATCGTGATTGGGAGATACTTTGCTTTATATGGAATGGAACTGTCGATTTTTCGCGATTTTCAACTTCATCTGACTTATTCTCAATGAAATCATCATATCCCATGTAACCAAGTGTGCGTGCAAGTATGTTTAACGTCATCTTGCTTGGCTTTGTTTGGTCCATATATCCCCAAAAGCGCATCAATGTAGAGGTGCTAAGTCTCTCGTGAGTACGCTCAAAAATAAATTGTGATAACCACTTGAAATCAGATGGTGTAGATAGTGTCCGTTGTGCTTCTTTTTCTATTGCTTCGCGCAATTTCTGGAATTCCGACATGTTTATGTTGTTTAATTACACTTGCAAAGTTACAAAATATTTAATCAAATCAACATCGTAACCGCACAAAACACAGCAGTCAATAGGTCTAAATTTTGACGTGAGATAGAATGAGATAAAATGATATAGCGACTGAAGTTGTTGTACAGGAAGATGAAATAATATGTATTTTCGTGGATGATACTATATTACTAAATTTGCAAAGAAAATATTAAAGTCTTGTAATTACTAATAACCTAATTATTTAATTAATCTATGAAAAGACTATTTAAAACTTGTACTTTTATTCTCTTTTCTGTCTGCACCATATTTGTTATGGGCAGCTGTGATTCGAACAAGGGAAAAGTTAAAGAACTGACAGAACAGTTTGTGGTTTTCTACAATGACGGGGACAAAGCTTCTGTCTATGACATTTTCCCATCAATTAAAACATATGAAAATCTACACATGGAGGGTTCTCTCGATAGTGGAGACGATATTGTTGTTGAGAAGGATGACTCCACCGGCAATTATATCGCCACCATTAACGAGCAAAAACAACAAAGATTGGTTTTTGCCGTTGATAGTGTAGGCAGTATTCAGATGGTAGATGCTTTTGGGGTATTTCATCTTGACTCCATTTCCAACGAACTGGCCCTGAAAACGGGCGTTCCCATGAAGAAACTTTCGGATGTTACAATAGCACAGCTTATGAATCCGGAAAGCGACTTTATCAATGATATAAAGTGTATGAACAATAACACGAATTTGTGGGCTAATAGCGGTGCATATTCATGGGGACGCAATAGTAGCGGATATTATACATCTATGAACTTCACGGTCACTAATATGTCATCACAGACCATCAGCGGCAAAGACTATTTTCTCGTTGTGTCACCAAAACAGGTGTCAACAGGAGCCATATATAATTCAAAGACCATAGATGGTGTTGATCTAGCGCCGAACGAAGTGCGCGAGTTTAATGTTGTTGAGCCGTCGCTGTATCGTATAGCAAGTGACAGGGATTTGGCATACTCTGTTGAAGTGAAGTACCGAACAGAGTCCATTCTTTCATTCTTGTTAAATTATGGAAAGTTTAATGGTAATGAGTATAATGATTACATGCTTCATCCATATCGTTCAAAAGTAAAAAATAGCGGTGTGTTCGGTGTGGTAAATGCTGAGAAAAAGGGAGTAGCCTATGCATACAAGGATAAGTCTGACACTAGTACGGTTGTAGATACACTTTATCATGGCAAACCTATCAGTCTTGTTTGGGAAAGCGAGAAGTGGGCAAGTATTTACGATAATGACTATCAGCTAATTGGCTACATGCAAAGCAAGGACATAGACGTCTCCAATTCTATACCATCCCTGGATCTTGCAGAAATGAACTTAATTTCTCCAAATGGCAAGGTGAATGTTTATGATGACAGTGATAATGCCCCTGCTGATAAGGTTGTGAAAACGGTTTCTGTAGGCAAGGCTTTGCTAGAGTTCCAAGAGTGGGGCAACGTCATACTCTACGAGCGTCAGCCCAATGGCAGTATGAAAAAGATTGGTCGTGTAAATCAGGAAAACATTGACTATGATGAAGAATAACATAAACCAAATATTAATTTAAAAACTCAAAATTATGAAAAAGATTATTGTATTAGTTCTGTCGCTCTGCACAATGGCAATTAGCGCACAAACAAGGCGCCCCGCAGCAAAAGGCAAAATCCGAACCACTCAGACAGCAAGAAAGCCGCAAAGCACATTTGTAAAAGAAGGCTACAAGTTTGACCTTCCGGCTGCATCCATGAATATAGATGGAGATGTTACCAATCTGGCACAATTAAAAGACGCTAAGGCAAAATTGCGTCAGTTCACTTTCCCTAATGGCATGCAGACTGTTGTTGTTTCAGTAGAATCTCCTACATTAGATGCAGAATTTAAGAAAAGCGGTAAAGACCCCAAAGCAATGACGACTTGGTTTTGGTCAGGACAAAACTTAGACGTAGTAAAACAGAAAGTAGATAATTCTACTACAGGCTATGTTATTAAGAAACTCGGAAGGTACTCCTCTGAAGTATCAAAACTTTGTGGAGCGTATGTGGTTGTTAACGTAGACGGCAAGGATTATGCAAGTCTTAAAATAAGCTCCAAAGAAGGAGTATCAGTAACTTCTGGTATTTACGTAGGTCAATCAATAGAATCAATAAGAAATATGTTATCTACCCTCAAAGGACTTAAGTTTGAGAATATCGGCAATGAAGGAGGCTACAGTGTTTATGTTGCTAAATGGTTCCAAATAACCGACGACTATGTCAATATCTACGGCAGGACGCAATCTACTCTTAACAATGACAAGGAATATTACCGCTTCTACTTTGACGCACAAGGAAAATTGCGGTATTGGTATCAGACTATTTAAGAGTAGGTTTTGAAATTATAATACGGGAGTGTATCAGGGCCAGTCTTGATATGCTCCCGTTTTTTTACTATTTAATATCACTGCATCATCACTGCTTCATCACCGATCCCCCAGGGAGCGACAAATGCTGACTCCTGGGGATAACACGTGTAGACTACCGAGGTAACAAAATAGAGGACATTGTCGTTAAATTTTCATTATTATTTACAATTTGTTTCCTATTTTTCTTGTTTTAATATTTTTTTTTTAAATTTGTACTGGTTGTAATGTATTTTTAATTAAAGTTAAAATAAGATGAAAAAGTTTTTGTCATTTTTTATTTGTCTGTTTGCTACAACTGTTTATGCTCAGACGGAGTATGATGTAGAGTTTTATTCGGAGACAGCTGACGCCATTCTGTTGAATGTGAAAGTGTACAACGTGAAGGAGAAGGATGCTAATGACGAGGCTTGCCGGGCAGCTGTAGAGACGGTTTTGTTCGAGGGTGTAAAAGAATCTCGCACTCATAAACAACCTATAATACGCAACAGGGAGCAGGCTATGCAAAAGAATGGCCCGTACTTGCATCGTTTTCTGGACGAGGGTGGTTACAAGACATTTATCAAGGGCTGTATGATTACGGATAAGGGTAAGGATGAGCAGAAGCGCAAGTATTTTACTTGCAGTGTGAATGTGCTCTCGAAAGCTATGCGTCAGTCGGTAACGAAAGCTACGACTGGCGGAGGATTTGGATTCTAAATATTGGACAGATATGAAAAAGTTGTATGTTTTATTGGCTGCAATTTTGTTGGCGGCTCCGTTTTGCGAGATTGCAGCTCAGAAGATTATGGTGATTCCCTACACCAAGCAGGGCGAAGACTTGCGCAAGAAGGTTGAGGATGATGATAATTACCGTATTGCAATTACTAAGGTTAAGGAGGCGTTTGACAATGTTGGTGCTTCTACTATAGACCTGATTCCGAAACTGAAGGCTATGTCGAACAACATTGCTTTCCAGCAGAATACTCAGAATGACCTGAAGAAGATGGTTATCGAGCAGTCTGGTGCAGATTTTTATGTAGAGGTCGAGGTTATCCCAACTTTTAGCAACGGTTTGGGCTCGTGCAAGTTGATTATGACGGCTTATGATGCGAGCAGTGCTGAATCTCTGGCTAACAAGGTAAGCGACAGCGGTCAGTTCAATACAACGGATTTTGGTGCGCTGGCAGCAAAGGCTGCCCAGAAGGTTGCCAAGCAGTTGGTCGAGACAATGGATAACAAGTTCCAACTGATGGTTGCAAACGGTCGTGCTATTATGATTAACTTCGCGTTCAGTCAGGATAGTGATATGGACATGGAGAGTCAGGTTTCGACGGGTAATCTGCTGAAGGAGGAACTGGAGTTGTGGATGGAGGAAAATGCATTCAACAACCAATATCACTTACAGGGCGTCGTTGAGAAGAGCATGATTTTTGACGAGGTGCGTATTCCTGTATATGACGAGAATACCGGCCGTCCTGTTACTCCAAGTCGTTGGATGATGAAGTTACGCAGGTTCCTGCGCCAGGAGCTGAAGCTTAACTTCAACGAGAGTATAAATCAGGGTAAGGTGTTTATTAACTTTGAATAATATATTGTCGTGGTTATGAAGAGGTTTGTTTCTGTCCTGTCTGCAATCATGCTGTGTGCGTGTGTTGCAGCTCAAGGCATATGCCTGGGCGTTGTTGTTCCGGATGAGCCCGAGGATGGTATAAGCAAGGCTGCGTTCAAGAAACTGGGAACTCGCCTGGAGCGTCTGTTGACGAACCAAGGAGCTGTATGTGTAAACAGCAGCAATATTGTGTTGTTTCCGGTTATCAATATCAAGAACAACAACAATTGTATCATCGAGGGTGGTATGCGTAATATCTATCACGTCGAATTCGAACTGACAATCAAGTGTGTGAGCATGGCTTCGAATACTACATTCGGTACTGTGACCTATGATTGTGTGGGTGACGGATATGACAAGGGCGAGGCTGTCTCTAACGGATTCAGCAACATTAACAAGAAGTTCGGTGCTTTCTATGCTGATGTTAAGAAGAAAGTAGAGGAGTACTATACAGCAAACAAGGCTGCTCTGCTTGCAAAGGCGCGCAGTTTGGTCCAGCAGCAGAAGTATGACGAGGCAATGGCTATCCTGTACGAGTTCCCGCAGGGCTGTGAGGGCTATGAGGAGATCCAGAAGGAGTTGGCTGGTGTATTCCGTAGTTATCAGACAAAGAACTGCTCGCAGGCTTTGCAGGCTGCACAGAGTTGTTTTGCTACCCAAGACTACGAGGGTGCTGCTGCCATTCTTGGTACTATTGATGCTACAAGTTCTTGCTCCGGCGATGTTGCTGCACTGCAGGAAAAGATTCGTGCTAAGATAAATCAGGATATTGCAGACCAAAAGGCAGAGGAACGTGCGGACAAGGATCGTGCTGAACGTATGGAGAAAGCTCGCCTGAATGCTGTGACAAAAGTTATGACATCATATTATAATTCGCGTCCACGTATTACGTATCATGCAGTTACGGTACATCATCGTTGGTAAATTTATACATTTAAGCTATAATCCATTCTTTAACTAAATTAATTACTCTGAATTATGAAAAAGGTAATTCTTTCTGCTTTCGTGGCAATGTTCTGTGCTACAGGTTTTGCACAGGATGTCACAAAAGAGGTTGTAAATGTCGAAGGTTTTACGTACAACAACGATTTCACGGCAAGTGAAGTTGCTACGGTACGCCGTAATGTAGTAAGCAGTCTTCAGAACACAAAACGCATTATCGTTGTTGACTTGACACAGCAGGCATCTGTAGCAAATGAGGCAAAAAAACGCCAGAATGCAACTCGCATGAATGACAACCACGAAGTAAAGGATATTGTTGAATTGAATGCTAACTTCATTCTGAAGGGTGCATTGAACAGCATTAATACTGTTTCCAAGACTGGTAAGGACCTCATTAGCGGCAACTCCTATACTTACTGGGAGTCTAAACTGAGCTATACAATTGTCCTGATAGATCCGGCAACAGGTGCAACAGCCAGCACCAATACATACACAAGCACTGCAACAAGCCGTGATGGTTCTCAGGCTGCCCGTAACTCGGCTATCGAGGGTTCCGCAAGCAACATGAAGAAGTTCATCGAGGATTGCTTCCCTGTAAAGGGTACTATCGTAGCAATTGCCGATGGTGATAGCAAAAAGGCTAAGACAGTTTACATTAACCTGGGTAATGATGCCGGTATGACCAAGGGACAGAAGTTGGCTGTATATCAGGTTATCGATATCGCAGGCGAGAAGAGTGAGAAGGAAATTGGTACACTGACTGTACAGGAATCTATGAGTGCTACACGTTCTCTGTGCAAGGTTGATAAGGGCGGTGACATTATTGTCAAGGCTATGGCTACAAATGCCGAACTTACAATCAAGACTCGTGCAAAGCGTGGTTTCTTCGCTGATGTATTCTAATAATATGCAATTTTTCAGGATTGCTCAATCATGAAATAATATACCCCTGGTTTCGGTCATGAAACCGGGGGTTAATTTTTATGGCTTTTCAGGAGTTGATAGCCTCCAGTATCTGCAGGGCATCTGATACTGTGTTGATGTCGTTGACAATCATACTGCGCTGGCTGTTTTTCTCGCGTAGCTGGCAGCGCGCAGAGTTTACGCTGAAGAATGAAATTATACGGTCGAAGACAGGGCTCTGATAGAATGCGCTGTCGGCATTGCTTACGAAGACAAGCCGCATCTGACCTTGTTTGAGAATAAGCCGTTCAACGCCAAATTCCTTGCCTAACTGGCGCAGGCGTATCATTCCGCACAGGTCTATGGCTTCGGGAGGAATCTTACCGAAACGGTCGCGAAGGCGTGTCTGGAAATCCTGTATCTGCTGTAAGGTCTCCATCTGGTCGAGTTCGCGATAGAGGAGCATGCGTTCGCTGCTGGTTGGTACATATGTTTCGGGCAGATGGGCAGTAAGGTCGGTGTCTAACTGACATTCATCGACAAACTCGCTGCCGCTGTTGAGGCTTCCTTCCTGTATCTTTTCTCGGAAGAGGTTCTGGAATTCGTCGTTACGGAGTTCTCGTACCGCCTCGGACAGGATTTTCTGGTAAGTCTCGTATCCCAAATCGGATATGAATCCGCTTTGTTCTGCTCCCAACAGGTTGCCTGCACCTCGTATGTCGAGGTCCTGCATGGCGATGTGTATGCCGCTACCCAAATCGCTGAATGTCTCGATGGCCTGAAGTCGGCGACGTGCTTCCTGTGAAAGTGAGGAGAGTGGGGGAGAGAGCAGGTAGCAGAAGGCTTTGCGGTTGCTTCGGCCTACGCGCCCGCGCATCTGGTGCAGGTCGCTGAGCCCGAAATTGTGTGCCTGGCATACTACGATTGTATTGGCATTGGGCATGTCTACACCGCTTTCGATAATGGTGGTGGATATAAGTACGTCGTAGTCGTAGTTGGCGAAGCCTAGGATGATGTTCTCCAGTTTCTCAGGAGGCATCTGTCCGTGTCCGACGGCTACGCGTGCATCCGGAACGTACCTGTGTACTATCTGTTCAATTTCGGGGAGCGAGGCTATGCGGTTGCAGACGATGAACGTCTGGCCATTGCGGCTCATTTCGAAATTGATTGCCTGGGCAAGGATTTCACCGCTGAAGGTGCATAGCTGTGTATATATAGGATAGCGATTTGGTGGTGGGGTATGGATGACACTGAGGTCGCGCGCTCCCATAAGCGAGAACTGCAGCGTTCTGGGGATGGGGGTTGCCGTGAGGGTGAGTGTATCGATGTTGGTCTTCATCTGGCGTATCTTTTCCTTGGTGGATACACCGAATTTCTGTTCCTCGTCAATAATCAGCAGACCGAGGTCGTGCCATTGCACTGCCTTGCCTGTCAGGCGATGTGTGCCGATAAGGATGTCTATCTTGCCGTCGGCAAGGTCCTGGAGCAGGGCTTTTGTCTGTTGTGGCGTACGTGCCCTTGAAAGATAGTCAACACGTACGGGCATGTCCTTCAGACGGTTTGTAAATGTGTGATAATGCTGGTATGCCAAGACTGTAGTGGGCACAAGTACGGCGACTTGCTTGCCATCGGTTGCTGCCTTGAATGCTGCTCGTATTGCTACCTCGGTTTTCCCGAAGCCTACGTCTCCGCAAACAAGCCGGTCCATGGGACGTGCTTTTTGCATGTCGTTCTTGACATCCTGGGTAGCACGGAACTGATCCGGTGTATCCTCGTACAGGAAAGATGCTTCAAGTTCGGCCTGCAGATAGGTGTCGGGGCTGAATGAATAGCCTTTCTGGGTGCGTCGGCGACTGTACAGTTTAATAAGGTCACGGGCAATGTCCTTGATTTTTGTCTTGGTGCGTTCCTTGAGACGTTCCCATGCTCCCGTGCCTAATCTGTTGATGCGCGGTGCCGTTCCTTCCTGTCCCTTGTATTTACTGATTTTGTGCAGGGAATGTATGCTGACATATATTACTCCTCCGCCATCGTAGTTAATACGTATCTTCTCTACCATCTGACCACCTTCGGGTATACTGATAAGCCCTCCGAAACGACCTACGCCGTGGTCAATATGTACCACGTAGTCGCCAAGTTGGAACTGTTGTATTTCCTTGAGTGTAAGTGCCATCTTGCCACGTCTGGCCTTCTCGCTTCGCAAATTGTATTTGTGAAAGCGGTCAAATATCTGGTGGTCGGTGAAAATAACTGTTTTACAGTCCTGGTCTATGAAGCCGGCATGAAGAGTGCGTGTAACAGGGGTAAAGTGTATTCCTGCACCTATGTCACGGAAAATGCTTTCCAGACGGTCAGTCTGCTTTTGGCTGTCTGCAAGTATGTATATCTTGTACTTTTCCTCCTGAAGGTGCTCAAGTTCGGTGGTAAGAAGGTCAAAGTTCTTATGGAAGACAGGCTGTGGCGATATATTGAACTGAAGGTTTGGCTTAATATTTGTATATAATTCTATATCAGTTATATTATCATAGCCAAGAAGGACTGTCTTTAAGTTTGTTATATGATGGTTGAAGATATCAGGATTGCACAGTGTCTGTTGTTTGTCGAGCTGTTTGTTTTCCTCTGCTGCGGAAATCTCGGCACTCATTCCAAATCCCTCGTTCCATATCCGCTGGATTTCCTGTGACAGGAATACCATGTCGCGTGTGACAATTATAGTATCCTGGGGCAGGAAACTGAGGATTGGGACGCATTGCTCAGTGGATGTGGTGAGTTCGGGGACGATCTGGATTTCCGAAAGTTTGTCAATGCTCAACTGGTTCTCAACATCGAATGTGCGCAGGGAATCTATTTCATCGCCGAAGAAATCTATGCGGTATGGGTGCTCGCATGAGAAACTGTATACATCTACTAGCGAACCTCGGACGGCAAATTGCCCAGGTTCGTATACATAGTCTGTGCGCTGAAAGCCTAAATCGAACAGTTTATTCTGTACATCCTTGATATCTATGTTCTGACCCTTGCTTAGCGACAGGGTGTTGGTCTCGAGTTGTTGTCTGGAAACGACCAGCTCGGACATTGCACTGGGATATGTTACAATAAATAATGGAGTCTTGCCTGTGGAAAGGCGCGTAAGTGCATCGGTGCGCAGTATCTCACTTGCAGCGTCACGCTGACCATACTTGACAGCACGTCGGAAACTGCTGGGCAGGAAACAGATGCTGTCGGCATGTCTGCCGTTTTCAGTATTACCGCCATTAAGAATTTGATTGAGGTCATTATAGAAATATCCAGCCTGTTCCTCGTCGTCCATGATAAACAGGAACGGCATTGAAAATGCTTCGGGCCAAGCCAGGCCGACAGCACTGAAAACCAACGGAGCAGAACTGGCATGAAGACCGCTGATGGTGATTTTCTTCTGACTATTGTCAATAAGCATTCGCCCCAGCGCTTTGACTCTGGGACTATGTGCAAATAGGGACTGTAGTTCCTGTATTTCCATAAAACAGGGGCAAATTTATAAAAATTTCATTGGAAAAGCGTTCAATCACATTATATTTGATTACATTTGTATTGTGAAAGTCAGCATTACCTGGAAATTTATAATTTTCAAAAATGAACAGCGACAGTGTAATCATAATTCCTACGTACAACGAGAAGGAGAATATCGAGGCTATAATCCGAGCCATCAATGATTTGGAAAAGAAATTTGACATTCTGGTTATTGATGACGGCAGTCCTGACGGCACTGCTACTATTGTTAAGGGCCTGATGGAGGATGAATTTGCCGGAAAACTGCATATTATTGAACGCAGTGGCAAGTTGGGTCTTGGAACTGCATATATTACGGGCTTCAAATGGGCAATAGAGCAGAAATATGACTATATTTTTGAAATGGATGCCGATTTCAGTCATGCTCCCTCTGACTTACCTCGCCTTTATGCTGCATGTCATGATGAAGGCTATGGCGTGGCTGTAGGCAGTCGATACATAACCGGTGTAAATGTTGTAAACTGGCCGATTGGGCGTGTCCTGATGTCATATTATGCCAGTGCCTATGTACGTACCGTATTGGGAATCAAACTTCGCGATACGACGGCTGGCTTTGTTTGTTGGAAGCGCGAGGTATTGGAGACAATATCACTGGATGACGTTAGATTCAAGGGATATGCATTCCAGATTGAGATGAAATACACAGCACTGAAACTTGGATTCAAGATAAAGGAGGTTCCGGTAGTGTTCGTAAATCGCGAATTAGGCACGAGCAAGATGTCTGGAGGCATATTTGGAGAAGCATTCTTTGGCGTCATGAGGCTTCGCTTTACAAAATTCAGGAGAAGAAAGTGATCATCAAGGGGGCTATAATCGTAAATGAAGGTCTGGAAAGGGTAGGGGACGTATTGGTCCGTGATGGTGTTATACAACAGATTTCCAGTTCTTTGGATATTATCGACGATGAGATCATTGATGCTCATGACTGCTATTTGTTACCAGGTATAATAGATGATCACGTACATTTCCGTGAGCCGGGCCTGACCAGCAAGGCAGATATGCACACGGAGAGTATGGCTGCAGTAGCCGGTGGCGTTACCAGTGTATTGGATATGCCGAATGTCGTTCCGCAGACAACTTCTTACGAAACATGGATGCAAAGAATGCAACTTGCTGAAAAACAAATGCATTGCAACTATGGTTTCTTTATCGGCGCAACAAACTCCAACATGGATGAAATACAGAGATTACCGATGGAACAATACCCCGGAGTGAAGCTCTTCATGGGTAGCAGTACCGGCAACATGTTGGTTGACAGGAAGGAATCCCTGATGCGTATATTCCGCAATTCACCTAAAATAATTATGGCTCATTGTGAGGATACGGCTATAATTAACAGGAATATGCAAATTGCGCGTGAGCAGTTTGGAGATGATCCTGACATAATTCATCATTCGGCAATACGCAGCCGAGAGGCTTGTATTGCCAGCAGTTCGCTGGCGGTAAAGATGGCCAGGGAAACAGGTGCAAGGCTACATATAGCACATATTTCAACAGCCGAGGAACTTGAATTGCTTGAAACATTTGATTCTCAGGAGAATCCAATTGAAGCCAGGATTACCGGTGAGGCTTGTGTTTCACACCTTATTTATACGCAAGAGGATTATAAACGCTTGGGAACAAGGATAAAGTGCAATCCGGCAATTAAACATAATACTGACCGTGAGGCATTACGTAGGGCGTTGACAGATGGAAGGATAGCGGTAGTGGGAACTGATCATGCACCGCATCTGCTTGCAGATAAGAATGGCGGAGCACGTTCTGCAGCGAGCGGAATACCTATGATACAGTTCTCGCTGATTTCCATGTTGGAATTGGTCAGCGAAGGCATCCTGACATTAACTCGTCTTGTTGAGCTTATGTGTCATAATCCTGCAAAATTATTTGGAATACAACAGCGTGGATTCATTCGTGAAGGAATGTATGCAGATTTGGTCCTTGTCAAATGTACAGAACCTTACCGTTTAACAAAGGATTCAATTCTGAGCAAATGCGGATGGTCACCGCGTGAGAATGACGTGTTTAGCTGGAAGGTCTGCAATACGTACATTTCCGGAAATCTCGTTTATAATGGTACGAATGTAAATACATCATTTCACGGAAATCCTTTGTTATTCACTTAAAACGAATATAATGGTAATTATGTTTAATTACCATTGTATTTTTAAAATATAAACAATCTCCTATTCTATATAAATCAGTCCATTCTATTAAGATAGTCTTCGTATTGGTACTGTCTGAGAATCTCTACACTGTCATCCATTCGCCTGATTGCAATTGACGGATGATGTATTCCGTTGAACATGCATGTCTTTACAGTTGTGTAATGGTTCATGTCCTCGAGGATAATTTTTTCGCCAATCTGCAGTTCGTGATCGAAAATCCACGAACTCATGAAATCGCCGCTTAGACAACTGTTTCCGCCCAGACGATAGCAAAAGCCAATTGTGTGTCCTTCCTGGTTCTTTATGTCATCCTTGCTGGAAACTACTCCCTTTTCATCTTCTATTGTCTCTGCACCGCGTACTTTTGGCCAATATGGCATTTCCAGACAATCAGGCATGTGACATGTAAATGATACGTTCAGGATTGCCGTACGTATACCATGATTTTCGACAATATCTACAACACTTGAAACAAGAGGGCCTGTCTGCCAGGCAAAGGCGCTACCAGGCTCCAGGGTGATATGCAGATGCGGATATTCTGCGCGTAGATCCTGCAGGGTCTTAATAAGCAGTTCTAGATTATACTCCTTACGTGTCATAAGATGCCCGCCTCCAAGATTGAGCCACTTGATACGCGAGAACCATTTACCGAAATTCTTCTTTATATATATAAGGTTATCAGCAAAATCCTCTGCAGAACTTTCACAATGACAATGACAATGGAATCCGTCAATCTTGTCCAAAATATCCTCATGTTTTGAAAGATCGTCCGCGGTCACTCCGAAACGAGTTCCTGGAGCCGTTGGATTATACAAATCCGTTTCTATATGGGAGTGTTCGGGATTTATGCGTAAACCGCAGGAAATTACCTGATGATCCCCCACCCTGTCAGATATGGAATTCCAGTCCCCCACCTTTGGTATAAAATGTTCTAACTGACTGATACTATTGAATGTAATGTGGCTTGAGCAACGCAGTATTTCGGCAAAAGTATCATCTTCGTACGCTGGGCTGTATGTATGCGCCGGTGAGCCGAATTGCTCAAACGCGAGGCGCGCTTCATATACGCTGCTTGCTGTTGTTTGATTGATGTATTCGCGGAATATTGGGAATGTTTTCCATAATGCGAATGCCTTGAAAGCCAGGATTATCTCTACCCCGCTCCTTTCTGCTACACTCTTAATCAAAGAAAGGTTGCTGCGGAGCAACCTTTCCTCTATGATATAATATGGTGTATTAGGTTCAGTCATTAGTTTAGAGTGAATAAGATATTAGTATATCCACTTTACATTGTCAATCCACAACGTAGTGCCTTCGCTTCCCACGTATGGACCTCCACAGCTGCTGTCAAACTTGATAATAGCATGCGTTGGAGTAGCATCCTCCTCAGTCCAACCGTCTTCCTTGATAACAACCATCTTGCCTTTTGAGTTGGTTGTGTAAAATGCGTTTTTGCCATTTATAAGACCCATGAAAGGCTTGTAAAAACTCTTTTGGGTGATATCGCCATAGTTCAGTTCAAATGTCTTACCGTTTACCCATCCTGTATTGTTCGCAAAACGCATACGTAATGTAGCAACACGCTTTGCAGTGATATTACCTTCAGCATCCTCGCTACGCTGTTGAAGCAAAACGATAACCTCTGGCATATCCTTGCCAGCAACTACCTGTTCTTTTGAGAAACCGTTCTTGCGAATACGATTGGGTTCCTCGGACAGCTGTACCTTATAATCAAACTTGATAGCGCGCGGACGCTTGGTAAACGGAATACCTGCACACATCTTGCTCATAGGGTTCTTCGTCGAGGTTATCGGCTCGATCATCTTGCCTGTGAATACGCTGCCACTTGCCAGGACGTTGATATTAATCATACCAAGAACCTTTACCTTCTCTATGTGCGTGTACAACTTTGCACATGACCCTCCTGCATGCTCATCCTTGAATACGCTGGCATTCGTCTTCAATACACCGCTGACCTTGGCATACACATTACTTGTAGCCCATGGAGAACCACCTTGATTGGTATATGGTTTGGTCTCTGTCCAGTGTGCAGTAGGCCCTATTTCCATCAGAGTTTTTTTCTTGCCTCCAATCATTGAGCTTTCCTTGATGTCACGCTGAATCCACTGCTCGAAGTTACCATATTTGATAAGTTCTTCCTGAGCAAATGCCTGTGTAGTAATACACAAGATGAAAATCAAGAACAAATTCTTCGGCTTCATATTACCTGTAAATACGTTTACATATTCTGTTTAGAATGCTTCACCAAAGTTGAATACAAAGCTACCACCATGCTTGGTGAACCCGTAGTCAAGTCGGACATTCATTCGAGGCTTAAACTCCCAACGCAAACCAAATCCATAGTTTGGCAGAGTCTCTTTCCAGTAGATATGGTCAAAATCGTGGAAAACGTTGATCATGCCAACCCATGCTGCAAGACCAAGACGCCACTTGATACGCTGGCGCAATTCTATCTGGGTTTCCATAACGTTGTTGTCACGGTACTGACCGAAGAAGTAACCGCGCCCCATACCCTGGAATCCTGTACTTGCCAAACGTGTCCATGGGACGAAGTCGCTGCCGTAATTAAACTGTCCATGTACCTGGAACGCCAGTGTACACTTTGTCCAAAGACTGGTATAGTTGCTATATTTTATATCTGTCTTCCAGAAATCATATTTATTGAGACCTGGGGCAAAATACAGCTGCTGGAAACGGAAATAATGACCACGATAGGCATTCATGGCAAAATCACGACTGTCATAGGTGAGGCAAAGACCAAGACCTGTTGTAGCCAGACTTTGTGACTGAACCTCGCCTGTCGGGGTTGTCAGGTATGTTTCCATCAGCTTTTCCTTATCGTATACCTTGCCATCGATTACAATTTCGCCCTTCTCATACTTGAATGTATTGGTATAAAGAAAATCAAGCTTTGGACCAATGTACAGGTCCTTTGCCAATTTCCAGGTGAAGTCACCGTCAAGCATAAAAACAAACTGCTTGAACTCTACCGGAACATTCTTTTCTGCTGCCTCATAGCCGTTAAGAATATTTCCTTCAGGATCACGGGCTCCCCAATAGGCAGACGGATAGTGAGTAAGACTAAGTTCGTAGTTCCAGCGGTGCTTGTCATGCTTCATGAAGTTGTGTCCTTCGACACCTATTACAGCCATACCCTTTACACTGAACTGGAAGAACAGGCTCATCACGCTCTTCTGGAGTGTCTTGTCGCTTCGGTCAAAACTATACAATGCAGTATATCCGCCACCAAAAGCAAAACTGGTGTTTGCATTATATGCAGGACCTACGATAAAACTGCCGTCAAATTTCTTCTCTTCGTGGCGTGTTGTATTGTTCAGATAGTTGTACAGCATGTAGAAAGGCTTCCATATCTTGTGCTTTGGAATCTTATATACACGCCTCTGACCCGTCATAGGATCAATAACAATACTGTCGCGGCCCATATTTGGCTCCGGCATTGCCTCGGCATGAATGTCCATAGATGGCATTTCAAGTTTGGGCTCAGGCAGAGAGAGGATCTTGTCTGTAATGGAAGTCTCGTCTGCGAATGCATAGTGCGTAGCAACCAATATGGATAGCAGCAGCAAATGTCTTTTCATAATATATAAAAAATTATGTATTAATTTAAATCGCAGACAAAGATATGAAAATTTATGCTAATATTTTGTTTCTTACACAATATTATAGTAATTTTGCCCGCAAAAAGGACACTTTTATTCTCATATATAGCGTTTTATGAGCAATCATGACATGAATATGGCCAGTCGCATTGAGGCTGACCGTCGTATTTTGGAGTTGTTGTCGCAGACATTTCCCACTCAGGACAATGCCAGTACTGAGATAATCAATCTGGAAGCCATTCTGCGTCTCCCAAAGGGTACGGAACATTTTGTTGCCGACATACATGGCGAGCATGAGGCATTCCAGCATATATTGAAAAATGCCTCGGGAAACATCCGCCGCAAGGTCAACGAATTATTTCAGGATACGCTTGAGCCGGAGGTAATAAAGGAACTGTGTACCCTGATATACTATCCCGAGGAGAAACTTGAACTGATTGAGGCAAAGGACGAGGATTCCGACGAATTCTACTCCACTACCCTACAACGCCTCGTACTTGTCTTGCGCAGTGTCAGCAGCAAATACACACGCAGCAGGGTACGCAAGGCCCTGCCAAGGCAATTTGCATACATTATTGAGGAATTGCTGCATGAAAAGGCGGATGACGACGACAAGACGGCATACCTTCAGGGAATCGTAGACAGTATAATACAGACGGATCAGGCTCCTAATTTCATTACAGCCATGTGCCAGGTCATACAGCAGCTGAGTATTGACCAGTTGCATATCCTTGGCGATATATGGGACAGAGGACCGGGTGCACACATTATCATGGATACCCTGCTACAGTATCACAATTTTGATATAACATGGGGCAATCACGATGCATTATGGATGGGAGCTGCAGCAGGTAACGACTGCTGCATCTGCAACGTATTGCGCTTCTGCCTCCGATTCGGCAACATGGATACGCTGGAGGATGGATATGGCATAAACCTCCTGCCATTGGCACAGCTTGCCATGGAGGCATACAAGGATGATCCAGCCACCATTTTCCTGCCCCAGCGAAAGGTTGATGAGCGCCAGTGCCAGCTCATAGGACGCATGCACAAGGCAATTACCATCATACAGTTCAAGCTGGAGCGCAATATGATCGAGAAGCATCCGGAATGGGTAATTGACCGCACCGATACATTGGGCGGAATAGACATACAGCGCGGTGTATACATTGTTAACGGACGCGATTATCCATTGCGTGATACCCTATTCCCGACTATTGACGACTGGAATGATCCCTATCGCCTTACACCACAGGAAGAGGAAATGATGGCCAAGCTACATCATTCATTCCGCGTATCAGACAAGTTGCAGAAACATATAAAATGTATCCTCAGCCGTGGCGGAATGTACAATATATGCAACGGCAACCTGCTGTTCCATGCCAGTGTACCACTCAACGATGATGGCAGCCTGAAGGAGGTTCAGCTCATGGGAAGGAAATACAGTGGCAAGGAACTCATGAACCGTATAGGAATACTTGTACGCAGTGCATTCAATACAGATACACCACGTGAAGAAAAAATTGCAGCACGCGATTATCTGCTATATCTGTGGTGCGGCCCCGAATCACCCTTGTTCGACAAGAGCCGCATGACTACCTTCCAGCGTTATCTGATAGGTGACAAGGATCTGATTCACGAGGAAAAAGGAGCATATTTCCGCCTGCGCAATGACGAGAATGTGTGCAACCATATTCTGGACAGCTTTGGCGTACAGGGAGAACACCGCCATATAATCAACGGACATGTACCAGTACACGTCAGTGCTGGCGAAAGTCCCATAAAGGCAAACGGACGTCTTATGGTTATCGACGGCGGATTCAGCCAGCACTACCACAGTACTACAGGTATTGCAGGATATACCCTTGTATACCATTCGCGCGGATTTGAACTTATTCAGCACGAACCGTTTACCAGCAAGCGTGATGCCATACAAAACGGCTCGGACATACATGGAAGTATACAACTGGTAGAGTTAAGCGGACATCGCTTACGCGTACGTGACACGGACCGCGGACGCAAGATCCACAAACAGATAGCCGAACTGCGTGAGCTGCTATATGCATACCGACACGGATATATCCGCACTAAGTAACCATTATCAACAAACCAATTCAGACTAATGCGCAATAAGACCGGAGCACAATACGCTGCCGACAAATATCTCGAAATTCCAGTACGCGAGGCAACCACCCTCATGGAGTTCCTGCTTAAGCAGATGGGTATCAGCAGAAACCGTGCCAAGGACCTGCTCAGCGGCCGTGCCGTAACCGTTGACCGCAAGCTTACCACACAGTACGACACACCCCTTTCTCCCGGACAGCTTGTACGCGTTTCTCGTCATCGTCAGAGCACGATGCTTGTTAGCAAGTACGTCAAGATAGTTTACGAAGACAAGGACCTTGTCGTCATCGAGAAGAGCGCCGGTATCCTCAGTATGGCTGCAACAGCCAAGCAGTACAGCATCAAGAATATCCTCGACGAATATTTCGTCAAGCGACATTTCAAGTGTACTGCACATGTAGTGCATCGCCTTGACCGTGATACGAGCGGGCTGATGATGTATGCTAAGAATCGCGAAACAGCACTGGCACTCGAGGAAAACTGGAAGGAAACAGTATACGACAGAAGGTATATGGCCGTCCTATGCGGCAATATGCCCCAGGAAGGAGGAACGGAACGTTCGTACCTGAAGGACAACAAGGCATTCATCACATACTCCTCAGCTACAGACAACGGAGGCAAACTGGCGATTACACACTATCGCCGCTTGCGTTGTAACGAAAACTTTACCTTAGCAGAAATGAAGCTTGAAACCGGACGCAAGAATCAAATACGTGTACACATGGCAGACATCGGCTTTCCTATAGCCGGGGATAAGAAATACGGTAATGCCGTCGATCCTCTGGGACGTTTGTGCCTGCACGCATATCGTCTCAATTTCATTCATCCCGTAACAGGCGAGGACATGCAGTTTGAAACACCTGTACCAAAGAAATTCCTGAAACTGTTTTGAAAAACAACATGCACCAGCCTAAATTAGCAATCATAGATTCCAATATTCTGTCAGGACTTGGATTACAAAGCATTCTGGAGGAGATTATCCCCGTTGCCGAGGTAATCCTGATTGACAGGTTCGAGGATATACATAAGCTCAATATCGGGGAATATGCACATTTTTTCGTGGCTTCGCGCATATTCTTCGAACACAACCATTTCTTCCGCACAAACAACATGCGATGCATAGTGCTTGTGAACGGTGAGATGAGCATTGCCGGTGTCAAGACGATAAACGTCTGTCAGAGCGAAAAGGGACTGGTGCGTGACATCATTTCACTCAACCGTATGAATCATGGTCCGGAAGGCCCTGTACCACTACCCTATCCTGTTTCCAAAGGTCATAACCAGAAACCAACTGCCATGTTGCTGTCACAGCGTGAAGCCGAGGTAGCAATCCTGCTTAGTAAAGGATTAATAAACAAGGAAATAGCCGACAGGCTCAACATCAGCCTGACAACGGTGATTTCTCATCGCAAGAACATTATGGACAAGCTGCATGCACGCAGTTTGGCCGACATCATCATATATGTCGTGATGAACAACCTTGCGGATATCAGCGAACTTTAAAACACAAACGTCATATCAATGCCTATCTGCAGAGGTCTGCAATGCTGAGCATAGGCACGATTTGAGCTTTGGAAATAAAAGGTATTGTATTGGCTGTCTGTCAGGTTGCGGCCCCAGACCTGTATGTTTCCAAAACTCGTTGCCAGATTAAGGCGCGCTCCCAATAAAGAATAGAAACCCTGCGAAGCATCATTTGCCTCCGTCCAGTATATGCGTCCGGCACCGTTGTATGTTGCACCGAGGGTTAGCTTCTTTGCCCACTTGCTAGTCAAGGTCCATGTATAGGCGGCGTCAATATTGAGTGTATGCTGTGGTACGAACGGTATGTAATTGCCGCTGTAATCCTGATCGTTCCCTGCATCATATTCAACAAACTTGGCATTTGTGAAGCCATAGTTTGCACTGAGAGAGAGAGACTTGACAGGCATATACAGGATACTTGTCTCTACACCAAAGCTCCGGCTCTTACCGGCATTTACCATTTGACGCCCCAACCCCGATTCCGTAAAGCGTGTGATCTGCTGGTCACGGGTCATAATATAGAACACTGCAGCATCAAGGACAAATTTACCATCCTTTGTCATGAGATGTGCACCCAATTCGTAGTTCCAGGAATACTCTGGCTTGAACGCAACGCCGTTGACGTCAGGCATTTCAACCTTAGGCAAGGCATTCTCAATCGTCGGCTTCAGACGTGAAGCCATAGCCGGCATATTCTCGTCCAGATAAGCAAATACGCCCTCCTTGACACCGTCAATCATCTTTTTCTGCATGGCACCCTGCAGGATATCGCTGAACATCTGAACATTGTAGCCTCCGCTACGCATACCATTGGTTATACTGGCATAAACATTGTTGTCTGTGTTGAATTTATACTTGAATGCGAACTTAGGCAGCACACGCACATACCCGTTTGCGATATTGCCTTTATATTCGTAGATATCAGCACGAAGGTTCTGCAGATTAACACCCATCTGAGGCATAGAGAAGCTATACTGAACAGTAGAAGGTGCATTGTAGTCTATACTGTTGCGCTCATAATCCAGACGCAGGCCTGCGGTAGCGCTGAAGTTATCCGTGAAATTATAGGTACTCTGATGGAAAAGTGCTATATTGAACCTCGGTGTATCAAACGTACCTCCAACCCCGAAATTGTCATCATCAAAACTTATCGCCATCTGGGGGATGGCGGGCATCGCACTGTTTATATTGTTCTCAAGAAGTGCTATGCCATCGCTGTAAAAAGTAACTGGTCCTGTCGTATGGAGCCACTGATACATCAGATTCATACCACATATCCACTTCCATCGGCTCTCGTTTGTATTATGGAATGTTATCTCCTCGTTTAGCGAATTGATACGCTGTTTCTGTTCCAGGGTATACATATCAGCATTGATGAAATCCTGATCAAGGAACATACGGTCATTAAGCCACTGATAGCAGGTTATACTGGTCGCAGTTACATCTTTCATACGATAATCAAGTTTCAAGCCGGCATTCAGCAGGCTACGCCGATATATATTCTCGTGGTTATTGGTAATCCTGCCTGAATAATCAGGATAGTGCTCATCACCTGATACAGGTCCTATATAATAATATGGATATGCACCTTCGTTTGTATATTCGTACGATGCATTAAAATCCAAGGTAAGCCGTTCCGAAGGCAGATATACCAAACGTGCCTTGGCACCACCGATATTCGCCCAGTCAACCTTTTGCCCTGTTAAGTCATTACGGAAGAGCCCCTGAGTACCGTTGTAATATCCACCGATGCTGAAAGCCAGCTTCCTGCTTGGGCGATGATAGTGAATGATGGATGCCTGACGGCGATTCTCGTGAGAGACGTAGCCGAGTTTCAGTGTAGTTCCCTGATAATAAAAAGGATTACGAGTATATATCTTGACTATGCCGCCCATGGTGTTACGACCATAAAGCGTTCCCTGTGGACCACGCAGTACGTCAACACGCTCAATATCGTAGAGGTTGAAATCAAAACCGCTCTTGTCGAAATACGGCATATTGTCGACATACAATCCTACGGCACTCTCGTTCATACGCGAACCGATACCGCGTATATACACAGCACTTGTCAGACGGCTACCGTAATCAGGAATAAACAGGTTGGGAACAATTGTGCTTATTCCCTTCATTGATGTAATATGGTTGTCGTTTACCTTGTTTGCGTCAAGCGAACTGAAGCTAAGAGGCAAATCACGCAGGTTATTACCTTCCTTGACTGTGCTTACAACCTCAACAGCCTTCATCTTGGTAACATGAAGGCTATCCTGTTTCTGGGCATATAATGTAATAGCCGGGAAAACCAGAAATATTGCAAAGATTTTTTTCATGCGGATATATTATCGTACCTTCCGGGTGCAAAAGTACGACAATATACCTGCATCCGCAATCCTTATTTATTAGGATTTTATAATCGGCTGTTGCGGCTACCTCTCCGCTCTCATCGGATTGCTCAGGAAATCCTGATAAGCCAGACGTATACCATCTTCCAGTTCCGTCCTGTAAGTCCAGCCAAGTGCTTTCGCCTTGCTTACATCCAACAGCTTACGCGGAGTCCCATTCGGGCGTGACGTATCCCACTTTATTTCACCTTCGAACCCGACAACTTTGGCAACAAGTTCCGTCAGCGCCTTGATTGTCAGTTCCTTTCCCGTTCCAGCATTTACTGTCTCGTTTCCACTATAATTGTTCATGAGGAACACACACAGATTGGCAAGGTCGTCAACGTACAGGAACTCACGCAGGGGACTGCCGTCACCCCAGCATGTTACTTCGCCAAGACCCGCCTCCTTGGCTTCATGGAAACGGCGTATCAGGGCAGGAAGCACATGGCTGTGCTCAGGATGATAATTGTCGTTAGGACCATACAGATTTGTCGGCATCAGAGAAATGTAATCCGTTCCATACTGCCTGTTCAGGTACTCACAATATTTCAGACCGCTGATCTTAGCAAGTGCATATGCCTCGTTCGTCTTCTCCAATTCGTTTGTCAGAAGGCAACTTTCGGGCATTGGCTGTGGTGCCATGCGCGGATAGATACAACTGGAACCAAGGAATTCCAGTTTCTTACAGCCGTTCTGCCATGCAGCATGTATGACATTCATCTCGAGCATCATATTGTCATACATAAAATCTGCCAGTGCACTCTGGTTGGCAACTATACCACCTACCTTAGCTGCAGCCAGGAAAACATATTCAGGCTTCTCTTCCTGGAAGAACCGGTCAACTGCACGCTGATCAATCAGGTTGAGTTCGGCATGTGTCCGTGTTATGATATTGGTATAACCCTGCCTCTTCAACTCACGCACAATTGCACTTCCGACCATTCCACGATGGCCTGCCACATATATCTTGCTATCCTTCTCCATACTACTTTGTTATACCTTTTTCCAGATACTCTGCCAGGTTTGTACGCATGACACCTGCAACATGGTCGGCAGCAACCTTCTGCATATCGTGCGAAACCATAATCTGCACAAGTTGCTCAAACGTAGTTGTCATAGGATTCCATCCAAGCTCTTTCCTGGCCTTTGTAGGATCACCCCAAAGATTGACAACATCCGTAGGACGATAGAAATCCTTGCTGACAGCAACCACCACCTTTCCGTTAGCAGTGTTGATACCCTTCTCGTCTACGCCTTCCCCCTCCCATCGCAGTTCGATACCTGCATAGTGGAATGCAAGAGTAGCAAACTCGCGTACCGTATGCTGTACACCTGTTGCGATGACGAAATCCTCCGGCTTGTCATGCTGCAGTATGAGCCACATGCACTCGACGTAATCCTTTGCATAACCCCAGTCGCGCAGCGAATCCAGGTTGCCGAGATACAGGCAATCCTGCTTACCCTGTGCTATACGTGCAGCAGCAAGTGTAATCTTGCGTGTCACGAAAGTCTCTCCGCGACGCTCCGACTCGTGATTGAACAGAATACCCGAGCAGCAGAACATGTCATACGCTTCGCGATACTCCTTGATAATCCAGAAACCGTACAGTTTGGCAACAGCATACGGACTATATGGGTGGAAAGGAGTGTTCTCGTTCTGTGGAACCTCCTCGACCTTGCCGTACAGCTCGGACGTAGAAGCCTGATATACCTTACATGTCTTCTCCAGATGATTTGTACGTACTGCCTCAAGTACGCGCAGGACACCCACAGCATCAACATCTGCGGTAAACTCTGGAGCATCAAAACTGACCTGTACATGACTCTGTGCCGCCAGATTATAGATTTCGTCCGGCTGAACCTTTCCGACCAGCTTTACCAGTGACATCGAGTCACCCATATCAGCATAATGCAGATGGAAATTAGGCGTACCCTCCAAATGAGCAATACGCTCACGGAAATCTACGGACGAACGGCGGATTATACCATGTACCTCATATCCCTTTTCCAGGAGGAACTCACTCAGATAACTGCCATCCTGACCCGTAACGCCTGTTATTAAAGCAACTTTTGTTTTTTCCATTGATGATATCTATGTATGTGTTTGAATATTGAATATTTAATTTATGAACGTGAAATCTGCAGACCAGTTTCACTTAGTCCCATTTCTACGAAACGCGCACGGTCGTTAGGACGGTTATTGGACAGAATCTGCCTGATACGCGCTGCAGCGTCATAATCCTTGGCTATCATATACAGATAACCTCCACCGCCGGCACCGGGCAGTTTCAAACCGTAGCAAAGATCCTGAACCATAGAAACAATAGCCTGAACCTCAGCAGGATTCGTACCGCTGTCCAGCATCTGGTTCTGCTGCCATGTCCGGCCGACCAGCTGCGCCATCTGTGTAAAGTCACCATGCATGATTGCACGATACATATCCCAAGAATGTTCCTTCATCTCTGCTAGTAGCTGAAGACTCTCCGTATCATAGAGGAACATGTTGCGCACAATTTCTGCAAGTATCTTCTTGGCAGTACGCGTAATGCCAGTATAATACAGCAAGTGACAGGACTTGTATTCCGGATCTGTGAATAGGCTGTTACTCAGCCAGCGTACCTCAGGCGTCTGATTGAAGCCACTTCCAGTCGTCAGCATCTTGACACCGTGCAGTACACCGCCGTACTGATCCTGCCAGCCACCTCCAGTCGTCAGGAGTTGTTCAAGAACCAGTGTGCGATTGCAGATCTCGGCCTTATCCCAGTCAAGACCGCAGAAATTACTTACTGCGCCCAATACCGTTGCAGCAAGGATACTGCTCGTTCCCAAACCGCTTCCTGCGGGAATTGCACTCAACAAGGTAACCTCTATACCACAACCGAATTCGCGTAGCTGCTGCTCCAAGCTTGCATATTTGGCATGACAGAACTCCGGCAGGAATCCGGCCAATGCAAGCGCAGCCTTCGGGATGGAGAAAGGCGAGCCTATACGGGCAAAGTCACGCAGCTCGTCCCATGTAGTCAGTTCCTCGATTGCCCCAAGGTCAATACTGCGCAGTATAATCCTATATTCCCTGCAAGGCTTGACATAGGTCTGCAGTGGCGGCTGCCCGTTCAGCTCAATGGCAATATTCACAACATTGCCGCCACAGGTCAGGCAATACGGTGGAGTATCCGTCCAACCACCTGCCAAGTCAATACGGACAGGGCTGCGGCCCCATACTATCTGATCGCTGTATACATCCAGATGCGGCATCTGCCTGCGAGCCAGCACGTCCTGCGTGAGGCCATCCCTCAACAAGGAGAATGCACTCGCATATTCCTCACGTCCATCACCATCCTGTGTCCTTCCTGCAGACGAATTCAATTCCTTCAGCCGCGAACGGAACATCTGGTCATTGATACGCTTCAGCAAGGGCTCGCTTTCATCCAACGGTGCCGGAACAGGAACATCCAGGTTATGAAACTCCTGTGCCAGGTCATTCAGATTTGTCTGATAGAAAACACTTGCACGATGATTCCTGCTCAAAGCCGTAAGATTCTCCCTGCGAAAATCCAGGCGCTGTTTCTGCAGACGACGCAGGTTTGCAAAGTCACTGATTTCATTTGCAGATACCAGCCGTGTCACCCTGACGTCTTTCAGCGGACAGGAACAGCCGGCTTCAGGCTTGCCCAGCATCCAATGCAGGCAATGCTCCATAAAACTCATGTCACTGCATACAGGGAATATACGCGCTGCCTGCAGGTCATGACTTCCCTCAATATCATCAGCACACAGGTGATGCTCATCCAACCACTCCGTAACCGGTCTGCCCAGATACAAAGTAGCAGGATCTCTCAGATCACCTCGCATTGCATCATCAAAACCGTATGGACGCAGTACCCACTCGTTCTCGCCGATGGGCACAATGTCCACGCACTGCCCGGGTTCAAGCCGTATCTTCCAGTTATTCTGCGGGACACCGGTAATAATATTCTCGTGAGACAGGTTCCAACCTGTTCCAACCCACGAATTCTCGATCCATGTATTCTTGTTCTCAGGAGTGAAACACACCTCGTTATGCGTATTCTGCGTAAAGATGCTTGGATGAGCCTTTACACCGAGATGCATTATGGCACGCTGGTCATACACAAGATTCTGTATAGCCATCGTACTGCTTATCATCTCTCGGCTGGTACCGTAATGGTAGAACTCACCATCCTGAAGCGGCAGGACGACAACCTTCAATCCGTTCAGTTCAGCATCAGCCAATGTCGGATTCTGCCCCAGAGCCTGACCGAAATCACTGTACAAATCGTAATTTCTAATTTCACCATCATCACCAGTACACTTACTTATCAAAAGCTTCATGGCCCGTTCACTCAGCAGCCAGATGCCGATGTCCATTAGGAACAGATGCGACTGTCTCAGTTCCTGAATACGGTCAATATCAGGTTTCTGTAGTACGAAATCAAGCATTTCCGGAGTTTCACGACGCGAGAAGAACACACCGTGATTCTTTGCCAGCGAAGGATCCACCCACAAACCATAGCAGACAACATCAGCATCAGGTATCTGCTGAAGCTTTCCAGCACGTATGTAGACATCACCACTGGCTATCAGGGTCTTTAGCCCATTGGGAGCCGATTCTATTATACGACGGTAAAGCGGCAACTGCAGCTGCAGCAGATTCTGACCTATACGCTGGCCGCGTTCCCAGCGGAACACCGGAATTGGCGTCAGCACCTTGCCGCTTGGAGCGTACGAAGGCAGACGACGGCTTTGACCACCGGCATGAAGCACAATACGCTTCTCCTTCGAAAGCCAATGCTCATAGTCCTCATTATCGCTACGGCTATTTTTAAAGGCAGCCTTCATCAACCAGTTCGTACCGCCGCCACTGCCCAGTTTGGAGCCTATAGGGTCGCTCGTACAGAAATAGTCTTCGCGGCTGAGCCCTGTAACATCATGAAAACATTCTACCAGATTAGGTGGCAGTGAAAGCAAAACTTGTGTATTTTTCATAAATCCTATGCACTGAAATCCTTTATCCTCTGTTCCTCGCTCAGTTTGCAAATCAACAGAGTATCATCCTTTTCCGCAACGATATAACCATCCAGCCCCTGAACAATAACCTTGCGCTCCTCGGCACAATGTATTACACAGTTCTTCGTCTCGTAGGTCTTGATGTCGCTACCTATCACAGCATTGCCGTTACGGTCCTGCTGGACATTCTCGCGCAGTGAGCCCCATGTACCCAGGTCACTCCAGCCAAAACTTGCAGGGAAACAGAATATCTCGTCACTCTTCTCCAGGATAGCATAGTCAACGCTTATATTCTTGCAATCCGGATATATACGGTCAATTTCCTGCTGCTCACATTCCGTACCGTAGACATCCAAGAGTGACTCAAAGGCATCGTTAACCTCTGGTTCATATATACGCAAGGCATTTACAACAGTGTTGACACTCCATACAAATATACCCGAATTCCACAACATGTTAGGCTGTCTGATATATTTCTCAGCAGTCTGCAGATCAGGTTTCTCACGGAACTTGTCTACACGGAATATCTCCCTGTTGCGAACCGAGGGACATGACATATCCGTCTGTATGTAACCATATCCTGTTTCAGGACGGGTTGGCTTCATACCCAATGTCACTATGCTGTCACTTTCACCGGCGAACTCCAGACAGCTCTTTATTACCCGCTGGAATTCCATTACGTTCAGCACCAGATGATCAGACGGGCTTACAACCATCACAGCCTTGGGATCAACCGACTTTATGCGCCATGCAGCATACGCTATACAAGGTGCCGTATTACGCCGGCAGGGCTCCAGCAGGATGTTGCCCGCAGGAATTTCAGGCAACTGCCGCGCCACCGTATCACGATACTGCGCACTGGTAACAACCCATATATTCTCGGGAGAAACAATACCCGCAAAGCGGTCCACTGTCATCTGGATAAACGTACGTCCACACCCCAGCACATCAACAAACTGTTTGGGACACTCAGGTGTACTCATCGGCCAGAAACGGCTTCCTATACCGCCAGCCATTATTACAAGGTGATAGTTATTCATTCTCTTATTCTCTTAACAACACCGTCCCATGCCTTTACATTCACACGGACAGTGTTGAACTTTATACCGAATGTACGACAGGCATCATCAGGAATATTCACCTCAATCTCAGATGTCCCGTCGCTGAAATTTGCAACTACAAGCCATGTCTTGCCCTCATAGCTGCGCATGAAAGCATATTGCCGCTGCAACTGCGGATTAACATACATCAGATCCCAGAACTGTCCTTTGCTGAAAGCATCCTCATCGGCAGACAGGTTCAGTATCTTCCGGTAATACTTTTGCAGCGCCTTCTCGCTACCCGTCAACAACTTGCCGTCAAACTTGCCCTTGTTGCGCCAGCGGCGTATTGTGTCAACAGTCCAATAGTCAAATATCGTCGTACGTCCGTCCCTGCCGCTGAAGCCTTCTTCGTCCATACCCCTCTCACCAAGTTCCTGGCCGAAATAGACCATCATCGGATTGGTATTCATCAAGGCAGACACCAAAAGCATCGGACGTCCTTTTTTTGCGTCACCCGCAAAAAACTCACTCGCAATACGCTGCTCGTCATGATTCTCCAGGAAATTCAGCATTTTGTCCTGTATGTCCTGAACACTCTGCCAGCAACCGGTAATCTCCTGAGCACTGCACCAACCTGCCGTAACAGCCCTCAGCTTGTCATACAGTCCGACCTTGTCATACAGATAGTCGAATCCGCCACGATATATATAATCGCGGTACAACGCAGGATTGTAAACCTCGGCGATGAAGATTATCCCGGGATACTGTTCCTTGATCTGCGGAATCACCCACTCCCAGAACTCCACAGGAACCATCTCCGCCATGTCACAACGGAAACCGTCCACGCCCTTGGCAGCCCAATAAAGCAGGATGTCACGCATCTTGCGATAGGTCGAGGAACCATAGTTAAGCTTGACCGTCTCGTACCAGTCATTCCTACCCGGCCATGCACTGAAGACATCATTGCCCGTAGCCTTCGCAGGATTCTCCTGATACTGACCATCTGCCACCGAAACGATATTGTCCAGATGCAGGGGCTCACCCAGATAGTAGAAATTATTCTCGGGACTGTAGTTCAGCGAGATGTCGTCACCCTCACCCAGATCCACACACCCCTTCGGGCAAGCATCACTGTGATACTGACGCGCAACATGGTTGGGCACGAAGTCCTGAATTACCTTCATGCCAGCCTTGTGAGTACGCTCAATCAGCAACTCGTATTCCCGGATACGCTCAGGAACCTTCACTGCCAGGTCAGGATCTACATCATAGTAATCCTTTATTGCATACGGACTGCCTGCCCTACCCTTTACAATCAGCGGATTATCCTTTGCAATACCATATTTCGAATAATCCGTACAAGTAGCATGCTCGATAATTCCCGTATACCAGATATGTGTAGCACCCAGTGTCCTGATCTCCTCAAGCGCCTTCATCGTGAAGGCAGACATCGTGCCGCACCCGTTCTGTTTCTTCGTACCATTAGGCACCGGATTCTCTGCATCCGCGCCGAACAGCCTCGTAAAAACCTGATATATTACCATTATGCATGCTCGACGGTCACGTCCTTGCTAATCTTGGTAATCATTCCCGTCAAGGCCTGACCGGGACCACACTCTACAAATTCCGTTGCACCTGCCTCTATCATAGCCTGTACCTCCTGCGTCCAGCGTACACTGGCAGTCAGCTGAGCAATCAGGTTCTTCTTTATCTCGGCAGCATCCGTGTGAGCCTTGCCATCCACATTCTGGTATACCGGGCACTTGGGCTCGTGGAAATCAGTAGCCTCGATGGCAGCCTCCAGCTCATCCTTTGCACCCTGCATCAACGGGCTGTGGAAAGCACCGCCTACAGGCAGCACCAGAGCACGGCGCGCACCAGCCTCCAACAATTTGTCACAAGCCTTCTGTACCTCGTCCTTGTTACCGCTGATTACCAGCTGTCCAGGACAGTTGTAGTTTGCAGCAACCACCACGCCCTCATTCTCAGCGCTTACCTCGGCGCATATCTTCTCGATAGTCTCATCGTCCAGGCGCAACACAGCAGCCATACCGCCAGGCTGAGCCTCACAGCACTTCTGCATAGCCATTGCACGGGCATAAACCAGCTTCAATCCATCCTCAAAAGTCAGGGCACCCGCAGCAACCAGGGCACTGAACTCACCCAGCGAGTGACCGCCCACCATATCAGGCTTGAACTCATCACCCATGGCAGCAGCCATAGCAACACTGTGCAGGAAAACAGCCGGCTGAGTAACCTTCGTTTCCTTCAGAGCCTCGGCATCACCCTCGAACATGATATCTGTCAGGCGGAAGCCAAGAATCTCGTTCGCCTTCTCCATCAACTGCTTTGCGGTATCATTTGAATTGTACAAATCCAAACCCATACCCGTAAACTGTGCTCCCTGACCGGGAAAAACAAATGCTTTCATAATATAATTCTTTTTTTATGTTTTACTTAATTCTAAACTCGCGGGCAAAGTTAGCAAAAAAAAACTTCTTCAGCAAATTTTCGCGAACCTTTACCACGATACCTAATTATTATTTACTATATTTGCACGCAAACTTCAATAATATGGATTACGACAAACAAGTACAGGAACTCGTACAACAGGTTTACGATGCCGTATGCGACCGCTATACCCCCGAGGACATGCAGCGCGTACGCCAGGCGTTCAATCTTGCCTACAGGGCACACGCCAGCCAGCGCCGTAAATCAGGCGAGCCCTATATCCTACACCCCATCAGCGTCGCCCTCATTGCAGCCAAGGAACTGCGGCTCGATGCCAACAGCGTCATAACAGCCTTCCTGCACGACGTCGTTGAGGACACATCATACACCGTCGAGGACATACGCAAGCAATTTGGTGACGACGTAGCAGGACTTGTGGACGTAGTTACCAAGAAGAAGAAAGAGACATACAATACCACCAAGCAGGTCGACAACTACCAGCAGATACTGGCATCGCTACACTATGACATACGGGCCGTCATGGTCAAGATCAGCGACCGCCTCCACAATATGCGCACTCTCAGCAGCATGCGCCCTGACAAGCAGATGAAGATAGCCGGCGAGACCGACTGCTTCTACGCCCCCCTTGCCAACCGCCTGGGACTTTTCGAGGTAAAGACCGACCTCGAGAACCTCTCTTTCAAGTATCGCTGCGAACTTGAATACGGCGACATCGAGCGATGGCTCGAAATGGACCGTGAACGCGACCGCGAACGCCTCGAGCTCTTCTGCAAGAACATCCACGGCACGCTCAAGGATCACGGAATCCAGTGCAAGGTACAATACATCTACCGCCGCCCATACAGCATCTGGCGCCGCATGCACCAGCAGCACGTCGATTTCTTCCACCTCCAGAACCGATACTACATACGCATCACCTTCTGGGAGGACATCATGGACGAGGCACTGACCGAGAAGGAAACCTGCCTCAAAATCTATAACCTGCTCACCCGTGAGTTCCGCGAACGCCCCGGCACATTCCAGAACCTTATCGAGCAGCCGAAGGAAAACTCCTACCAGTGCCTGCGCCTCATGCTCCTCAGCGAGACAGGCGTATGGGAAGACGTCCAGATATGCTCCCAGAATATGGTCACCGCCAGCCAGGTCGGCTGTATGGCCGAGATAGGCAGCAACATAGGCAACTGGGTCAAGCGCTTCCGCCGTGTACTCAAGGACATCGAGGAACTCGGCAACGGGGAACATTTCCTCGAGCACATCTCCAGCAGCCTCTATTACGACGACATAACCGTATTCTCGCCCACGGGTGAATCCATGATACTTCCGATGGACAGCACCGTCATCGACTACGCCTTCAAGCACGGTGACAAATGCGGCTCCCATGCACACTACGCATACATCAACGGACACCTGTCCAGCATCAAGACAGTATTGCACAACGGCGACTGCATCGACCTGCACACCAGCCCGCAGGCACACCCCCATAAGGACTGGATTGACCATTGCAAGACCTATGTCGCCAAGCGCTATCTGCGTATATTCCTTGCCGAGCGCCTACTGACAGCAGGCGGTGTCATACGCTGTCACCTGTGCAACCCACTGCCCGGAGGCGAGGTAATAGGCATATGTACCAGCCACTGCGAGGACGGGGTAACAGACTATCGCAGCATCATCCTGCACCGCCGTTCGTGCCCCGAAGCCATCCGAATGGCCAGCAAGCACGGTGACGACGTCGTCAGCATCACATACTCAGACGACCCCAAGTCCGACTCGCTCGTAATCAACTCCCCCGCATCCGTTACCATCAACCGTACCGGATATGCCTATCCAGTAACCCTTGAAATACGTGGTGTAGACCGCTACCACCTGCTGATGGATCTGGTTACCGAGATTGCCGACAATCTGCACCTCAGCATCGATTCGCTCAACACATTCAGCCGCGACGGACTTGCCGAATGCCGCGTAACCTTCATGGTACACAGCGTGCAGGAGATGGTCGCCGCCATACAGAGGCTCAACCAGATCGAAGGTGTGGACAGCGTCTATCAGGACCAGTCAGTCAAAGAGAACAAAATACTTTAACGTATACGAGATAAAGCAATAACAATGAAAGGAATAGTACTTGCAGGAGGCAGCGGCACACGCCTCTATCCCATCACAAAGGGAATCTCCAAGCAACTTATGCCCATATACGACAAGCCAATGGTATACTACCCTATCAGCGTACTTATGCTGGCAGGCATCAGGGACATACTTATAATATCCACACCATATGACCTGCCTGGATTCAAGCGCCTGCTTGGCGACGGCAGCGACTACGGAGTCCGCTTCCAGTATGCCGAGCAGCCGTCACCCGACGGACTTGCCCAGGCATTCACCATCGGCAAGGAATTCATAGGCAACGATTCCGTTTGCCTCGTACTCGGTGACAACATATTCCAGGGAAACGGCTTTACACAGATGCTGCGCGAAGCAGTACGCACCGCAGAGGAAGACAGGAAGGCCACCGTATTCGGCTACTGGGTAAACGACCCCGAACGCTACGGCGTTGCCGAGTTCGACAAGGACGGCAACTGCCTGTCCATCGAGGAGAAGCCCGGCAATCCCAAGAGCAACTATGCCGTTGTCGGACTCTATTTCTACCCCAACAAAGTCGTCGACATTGCAAGCAGGATAAAACCCTCGGCACGCGGCGAGTACGAAATCACCACCGTCAACCAGTGGTTCCTCAACGACAACGAGCTCAAGGTACAGACCCTCGGCCGCGGCTTTGCATGGCTTGACACAGGCACCCACGACTCACTCAGCGAAGCATCCACATACATCGAGGTCCTCGAGAAACGACAGGGACTCAAGGTCGCATGCCTCGAAGGCATTGCATACCGCCAGGGCTGGATCAGCGAAGAGCGCATGCGCCAGCTTGCACAGCCAATGATCAAGAATCAGTACGGACAGTACCTGCTCAAGGTAATCGACGAGGTAAAGCGCTACGGTGCCGGCGAACTCGCATAGAATATCAAATACAACACATGGAAATCATCAAGACACATATAGACGGCCCCGTAATCCTCGAGCCAAAGGTCTTCGGAGATGCACGAGGCTATTTTCTGGAAAGCTTCTCACAACGCGAATTTGACGAAAAATTCGCAATACCCCAATACGGACACCCCATCATCTTCGTACAGGACAACGAATCCATGTCCAGCTACGGAGTCATGCGCGGCCTTCACTTCCAGCGCCCCCCATATACGCAGAGCAAGATAGTACGCTGCGTGCAGGGACGCGTCCTGGACGTAGCCGTTGACATACGTAAGGGCTCCCCGACCTACGGACAGGACATCGCCGTCGAGCTCAGCGCCGAAAACCACCGCCAGTTCTTCGTCCCCAAAGGCTTTGCACACGGATTCGTGGTACTCAGCGACACCGCCGTCTTCCAGTACAAGTGCGACGAGTTCTACCACCCCGAATCCGACTGCGGCATCTCCATCCTGGACCCCACCCTTCAGATAGACTGGCAAATCCCCATGGAGCGTGCCATTTTGTCCGACAAGGACACACGCCACGCAAAACTTGCAGATTTCGATTCACCCTTTGACATAAACATAAACCTATATTGATATCATGAAGAATATTGTAATAACAGGCGGAGCCGGCTTTATAGGCAACCACGTAGTACGTTTGTTCGTAAACAAATACCCCCAGTACAACATCATCAACCTCGACAAGCTAACCTACGCAGGCAACCTTGCCAACCTAAAGGACATCGAGGACAAGCCAAACTACAAGTTCGTCCGCATGGACATCTGCGATTTCGACGCATTCTACAAGCTCATGCAGGACGAGCAGATAGATGGCATCATCCACCTTGCAGCCGAGTCCCACGTCGACCGCTCCATCAAGGACCCCTTTACCTTTGCACGCACAAACGTAATGGGCACCCTCTCACTCCTGCAGGCAGCCAAGTTGTATTGGGAGTCTTTGCCAGAGAAATACGAGGGCAAGCGCTTCTACCATATCTCCACCGACGAGGTATACGGAGCATTGGAGATGACCAACCCCGAAGGCATTGAACCACCTTTCACCACCAAAGCCTCTTCCGGCGAACATCACCTGGCCTATGGAAAGGATTTCTTCTACGAGACAACCAAGTACAACCCCCACAGCCCATATTCAGCAAGCAAGGCATCCAGTGACCATTTCGTACGCGCCTTCCACGACACATACGGCATGCCCACCATTGTCACCAACTGCTCCAACAACTACGGACCCTACCAGTTCCCCGAGAAATTGATTCCACTCTTCATCAACAACATACGCCACCGCAAGCCGCTCCCCGTCTACGGCAAGGGCGAGAACGTACGCGACTGGCTCTATGTCGTTGACCACGCACGGGCAATAGACACCATCTTCCACAACGGAACCATAGCCGAGACATACAATATCGGAGGCTTCAACGAGTGGAAGAACATAGACATCATCAAGACCGTAATCAAGACCGTAGACCGCCTCCTCGGCCGTCCCGAGGGAGCCGACCTCGACCTCATAACATACGTCACCGACCGCCTCGGCCACGACGCACGCTATGCCATTGACTCAACCAAGCTCCAGAAGGAACTCGGCTGGGAGCCGTCACTACAGTTCGAGGAAGGCATCGAGAAGACCGTCCAGTGGTACCTCGACAACGAGGAATGGCTCGACAACGTCACGTCCGGCGACTACCAGACCTATTACGAGAAAATGTACTCAAACCGCTAAAACCATAAACAATGAAAAAACTACTTTCCGTATTCCTGGCATTATCCACAGTCATAACCCTTATCAGCTGCGGTAATAAAAACAGCGAAAACAGTATATCATCCGATGCTGTCAAAGACAAACTGCATCTGGTTGACAGTCTGCTCAAATCAAGCCCCACATCCCACATCGAATCCTGGGAAATAGGCCGCCTTACAGACAGCGAGTACAAGAACCAGTCTGCAGGCGAACAGCACTCTGTGATTATATACCTCAGCAAACTGTCAACACCGACCGATACGATAGACTATCTGGAATTCAACTACTGCGAATCCCCATCCGTCAATCCCGACAAACGCGAAAACAAAATCGTCTTGTTCGACGAACTGCCGTCCATCTACAACGCAATTGAGGAGATAAAGCAGCGTTACGGAACATACACCGACCATTATCAGTATTACAACTACCTGACAGGTTCATCCGTGTCCCTCTCGCTCACCCGTTTCCTGAACGAGGACATCTGGGAAATCAGACTCTGCTCTATCGAACTGTCCCGTGAAGACCTCGAGCAGTACAAACGTCTGCTGAATCAGGCAGAAAGCCAGCTCAAATACCAATAATCAGCCAAGTGAGATAAGCCATGTAAGCCAATACCAGCATGGCACCCTCAACGCGCCCGAAGCAGTGACGTACAGGCACATATAGCAGCAAAGCTATTCCACTGCCTGTCAACACCGCCCAATCTACTGCGGTCATACCGGTTACCTCTATCGGGCGCAGCAGCGATGTCGAACCCAATACCAGACATATATTAAAGATATTGCTGCCCAGGACATTGCCCAGGGCCAGGTCCTTGCTACCCTTCAGCGCAGCAACCACACTCGTTGCCAGTTCAGGCAGGCTCGTACCAGCAGCCAATATCGTAAGCCCCACCAGCCCCTCGCTCAAACCGCATGCAATGGCAAGCGACGAAGCACTGTGCACCATCAGCTGGCCACCGCCCACAAGGCACGCAAGCCCTATAACCAGCAGCACCAGTATGCGGCGCAACGTATATCCGTCACCCTGACTGCCATCCTTTTCTTCAACAACCTCGGCAGCATAGTGACGCGAATGCTTTGCGATGTAATAAGCATAGCCCATGAACATACAGAAGAACACCAGCAGCACAATACCGTCCCAACGGTCCAGCATCCTGTCGCTGCACATGGCCCACAGGACGAATGCCGCACCCAGCGACAACAGCATGTCACGATGCAGGATTATGCCACGCGGTATCAGAATCGGCTTCATCAATGCCGAGCAGCCCACTATCATAAGCGTGTTGAAGATATTGCTCCCCACGATATTACCCACACTCATGTCACCGCTGTCCTGCACCGCGCTGAAGAAACTCACCACAAACTCAGGCAGGCTCGTACCAATTGCAACAACCGTCAGGCCGATCACCATCTCCGATATATTCCAGCGGCGCGCAATCGCACTTGCCGAGTCAATAAACCTGTCAGCACCCCACAACACTATTGCCGTGCCCACAATCAGCAGGACTATATCCAATAACATATTTTCCATATAACACCAGTTTCGCTTTGCAAAACTATACAAAACGTAGGGATAATCCTATCACCACGGGGGATTTTTTATTATTTTAAGTAATTTTCTCCACGTCATATATAAAAAAAGCACTACCTTTGCGTTCAAATGAAAAAAACAGCATACATATTAACTGCAGCAGCAGTACTCTTCTCGCTGGCATCATGCCACGACAAGACACAGGGAGACGAAAACAAGCGTGATTCAATCGACAGCATTGCTCCGGAAGGGCCCGGCGTAGACACCCTACTGGTCATCACAATGCCCGACAACTGCATCTGGGGCCACATGGGCGAGGACACAGGCATGAGCGTGCTCGAGTTCATCACCGACGACGGCGACACCCTGTACATCAACAAGACCAACGACCGCACCGGCGAGGACGGCATCATACAGGGCAGCATCCGCAACTACACAGACCGTTTCTGCATCACCGTTGCCGACGACAGCACCAACCTCATCAAGGCCGTCAACGTCACCGAGCTGCAGGAGATATGGGCAGAGAACAAGGACGGCGAATTGCCAAACGACAGATAATACATTATACATTATGAAGAATAGAATCTTTACATTAGCCATTGCCACGGCAATCAGCATTGCCGCAATGGCACAGTTCGAGGGCACTACCCCCGACGAGCGAATTGCCGCAACTGCAGGCGAAGACAGCATCAGCGTAGGACGCGGACATATCAGCATGTTCCAGATGGGACTGCAGAACCAGGACTACAAGGACGCATACGTATCATGGAAATGGCTCATGACCTATGCCCCCTTTGCCAACACAGGTATCTACAAGCAGAGCCCCATCATGTTCTACAACCTCAATCTCAAGGAGACAGACCCCGCCAAGAAAGAGCAGTATTTCAACGACATGATGAAGATGTTCGACCTGCGTCTCAGCCGTCTCGACAGCCTCAACAGCATGGAGCGCCGCGAGAGACTCAAGAGCAGCGCCGGCGACGTGATGGCCGTCAAGGCAGAGTACTACAACTACATTGCCCCCACCATCCCCTCCCAGCAGTGGAATGCCGACAAGAGCTACAAGTACTTCGAGGAAGCCATCAAGACCATCAACGAGAAAGGCGGTCGCGAGGTCAGCGGATCCTTCCTGCAGAACTACATCTTTATCAGCGACAAGATCTACAAGGCCGATCCCACAGGCAAGCGCGAGCAATACCTGCAGAACTACCTCGACAGCAAGGAAGCATGCGAGAAGATGCTCGCCCTCGCCACCGAAGCCGCCCAGGCAGGAGACAGCGCCGTTGCACAGAGGTACGTAACCATGTACAGTGCACCCCTCGCCTTCATCGAGCAGACCTTTGCCGCCAGCGGAGCCGCCGACAAGTCACAGATCATCAAGATCTACACCGACAAGTTCGATGCCTACAAGACCGACATCAACAAGCTCAACGCATCACTCAACCTCATGGCCCAGAATGACTGCGACACCGAGCCCATCTACTTCCAGTACGCTAAGGCCGCATACGACCTGAGGCCCACCTTCACATCATCTATCGGTCTTGCCCAGAAAGCCATGAAGGACGGCAACGCAAACTCCGCCCTCAACTACTACAACAAAGCCCTCGAGCTCGCATCCGACGACATCGCACGCAGCAAGATATGCATGAACATCGCCAAGGCCATGGCATCCAGCGGCGCATACGGCAAGAGCGAGGAATACACCGAGAAAGCCATCGGCTATAACGCCGAATGCGCAGGCCACGCCTACTACCAGATGGCAAACAACATGGTACGCGTCAAGAACTACAACGACGCCATTGCATACTGCGACAAGGCAGCAGCCGCCGACATCACCATTGCACCACGTGCACGTGACCTCAGAGGCCGCATCGTAACAGCCCAGGAGCAGCTTGCAGCCGCCAACAAGGCAGCAGCCGCCAACAAGGCCGCCAACGACGCCTACCAGGAATACCTGCGCAAGAAAGCAGCCGAGGAAGCTTTCTGGCGCGGAAGCAAGAAATAAATCAGATTTTCACAGCTTCGCAGAAAGCAGCATAGTTCTGCTCAACGCGAGCCAACTGATAAGGTGCGAGGTGCAACGAAAAAGTGCCTCGCACCTCCTTTATGTCATAACTCAGACGTATGATGCTCGCCGTGCTGAAACTCAGCGAATCACCCTTCTTCATCAGATAATGGCACGTACGGAACAACAACGCATCATCATGCTCCACATAACGCAGCGCACCCAGTAATACAAAATACGCAGGCCGCGTAGTCACCTGCAACAGATACTGAATCCACTGCCCCGACTCCACCAGGCCACACCTGCCGAACAACATCCGCACCCCCTCAGGACTGTCAGCAAGCGGAATCATCGCCAGCAGCAACTTCCTCCTGTCCACATCCGTCATCTCGGCAGCAATATCCGCGATACAGTCACCCAGGGCACTGCTCCCCTCACCTATACGCTGCACCAGCACCTTCAGCAGACACCCCAGCCACGCCCGGCTGTCCGCCCGGAACAATGTAGCGAACACAGCCCCCCACTCCACAGCAGGCAGCACAGGCAAAATCTCCCTCTCCAGACACACCTGCGCCACACGGCGCTGCGCATTGCTCAGCCCCGCCATGTAATCCTGCAGGGCCAGCGGCTCCATGCACAAATCCCTCAGCTTAGCTCTGTTTGGTATCATACGATGCCGCAAAGATACTAAAAATCCTCAAAATCTGCAAAAAAAATCCCCCTCCAACTCTGTTGAGAAAGAGGGGGACAAAAACTTTAATCGTCGTTCCCAGTGTTACCACCCGGAGGTGTCACACCACCACCGCCGCCGGTGCCCGGGGTCTCGGGGTCGGTGCCCTCCCCCTCGGGGTAGTCAGGAGAGGGGCTGTCACCATTGCTGTCCTTACGGACCACTCTGGCTTTCTCAATGATCTCCTTGCGCTGG
>OCTX014549942.1_pt1 | contig 180148 bp, 156 predicted proteins | sample 1539691 | NCBI WGS metagenome assembly OCTX01 (sample SAMN02144231, study PRJEB22623) | gut metagenome | biome: sheep rumen | host: Ovis aries | place: New Zealand
ATCGCTTGCGGTGTTGTTGTTTCCGCTTGCAGTGTTGTTATCGCTTGCGGTGTTGTTATTTCCGCTTGCAGTGTTGTTATCGCTTGCGGTATTGTTGTTTCCGCTTGCAGTGTTGTTATCGCTTGCGGTATTGTTGTTTCCGCTTGCAGTGTTGTTATCGCTTGCGGTATCGGATCCCGTCGAATGCTCTGCAACAAAATATGCATAGAATTTTCCGTTTTCAACAGCTTTGTTATCCACCTCAAATTCTAAGGAAAAAGTAGTACTTCCACTGTTTTTACCGGTTAAGGTTGACGGATTACTAACTGCATTTACTTGTCCGTCGGGAGTCTCTGGCCATGCCAGAACTGCCGTAGAATCATATTCCATGGGATATGTAAATGTTACTCTGACTCCTTCGACTTTGGCTGTACCGGCAGAATAGTTTTCCCACTTAACTTCGATACAATCTTTTCCTTCACCGCAAAAATCTTTCCAGATAATAACTCCGGGAGTAAAATCTCCCGTACCTGACGTATCCATCAGAACCGGATTTCCCGATCCTTCATAGGATACATCCGTTAACGGCTGGATGCTGGCCGTAACGTACTTACCATCCAATTTCGCCATATCACAATAATACAGCTTCTGTGCGGCAAACGATGTAAACGTTGCCAGGTTCGAAAAAGCCACCAACGGGAATAATAATGCTGCGATCATTACTCCGGCGACCATTCGAAAGAGTTTCTTCCTTCCTTTCATACCAATCCCTCCTATCACATAAATAAAAAACTGTCTAATATAAATTTTACTCCTGCACTTTTTCAATTTCAAGTGAGATTGGGTTTATTCCTTCTTTTTTCGTAAAAGAAATGCAATCAACAGGAAAAATATCGGAGTGGAGCAAATCTGTTGAAAGCTGAAGAAATTATGAACCCCGTACGCAGCAATCAGCATCAGCCCGAGAAGAAAATATTCCCGGTTATTCTGTTTTTTCAATTCAATGACCGTGGTAACAAACAAAGAAAGATAAAGAATCAGGCCAATCAGTCCCAAATTCATAAAGGTCGTAAGATAGTCATTATGTGCATTGGTATAAACGGACTGTGCAAACGGTCCGATTACCGGAAGCGAAATATTCTTCGCTTTTGACCAGTATCCATAACAGTCCGGACCGAGACCGAACAGAAAGTTTTTCATTTTTCCGTCGGAAAAGAAATAGGAAACACTCTGTTTCCAAAGTAAAATTCGATAACTTCCCGAAGCATCGTTAAGACGCAATTTTGAAAGCGGAGGAACTTTATCCAATAATGCATCGTTGAATTGTGCAACGATGAAAAGTCCGATAGCGGAAATAAATAAAACACCTGCCGCGATATATACCGCCATCCGTAAAGACTTTGGTGTTTCATCTGAAGTTTTCTTTCGAAATGCCGTTATAATGCCGGCTGCACATCCAAAGAAAAGCACAGTCGGAATCCACCAAAGCATAGAATAGAATTCAGCCAAGCCTTTAATCTCTTCCGGTTCAATCAATTTCACACGTATAGTGCTGAATAACGCCATAAACAAAAACAGCATTCCCGCAACGATAAAGAAATCGGCAACTCTCTTCCACTCCATCAGTGAAAAGAAAAACAATACTGCCAGAATCGCAGCCAAAAATACCAATGCACTTCGGCTGGATTGCAGTATAAGTGCCGCAAGGCTTACAAATACACCGACTCCCCAGGCGAGTTTGAGATACCATTTCTTTTGGCGGATAAAAGTTAAAATCACAACCGGGACCAGACAGGCCTGACATCCGGCCAGCCAGTTGATGTTCCCGATGGTCCCCAAAAGATTTCTGCGATTCCATGCCATCCAATCCATACCGCTATAGAAACCAAAGGGATCAAGTGTACATCTTTGCAAAACAACCATCAGACTTTCCAAAACAAAAAAGCCGGCGGTGATTTCCAAAACATAGTTTTCCTTATTTGCAAAACGACTGATGATAAAATACGAAATAACCAAAGAAAGCTGTGTTAAAAGCCCCATCCTCCAGCCTTCATAACCAAGCATGGCTCCGCTTTTATAATCCGAAAGCAGGAACGATATCAGATTGATCCCGCCATACAGAAGCATTGCAACATCAACCGGTTGAACGGAAATTTTCTTTCTGTCAGTCTTTTTGTGTCTCTGGATCAGTGATACGATAATAAGAAGAAGTGATAATACATAGAAAACAATCGTTACGTTTCGATAAAATAAGAGTTTATTATTCGCAAGCATTCCGTATTTTTCCGGTGCATACAATACGAATACAACAAACATCATAAGCAGATATAAAGATGCCAGCCTTCCCTTTACGGAAGTAAGCGCATCTTTCATCAGACTCTCTGTGCTGTTTTTCTTCCCCTTTTTACTCATGTTCTTATTGTACAACTTTTTATTCCGAAGTAAAGATAAAACCCCTGCCTGATTCATCAGACAGGGGTATATTCTAAGCGACTTGCCATGCAGGAAGCAGGGAATCCTTGTTTCTTTGGTAACAGTAGACGCTGTCCGAAAGGATCTCGACATCTTCCACCTGCGTGGAATTGACCTCCTGAACCATTTCCTGAAGTTTCTCCCATTCCATTGTCTCATCCTTTGGAATCAGGATCACTTCATGGACGGAACTCGGCAGGATAAACAGGTCTTTCTTCAGTTTGTCCGAAAAAGCCTTCAAAACTCCGGAATATAAAATAGCCGCGGCTCCGAAAATCTTGTTGCGGTTGCTGAGCACATACATAACCGGGTCGCCCTCTTCCTCATTCTCAAGTTCAAGAAGTTTCGCTGCTTCTTCCTCGTTTCTTTTTTTCATGATCTGATACAGTACTTCCGTGATCGAATGCAGGTCTTCTTTCAGAAGAAGCGGCGTATTGAGCGTGGCAATCTCATCTATTTCTTTTGCCGTGGTATTCCAGCTTTCCAGGTGGTTGTTATAGATTAAAATCGTCGCATTGTCGAGCTGCTCATTCTCCAGAAGATAATAATAAACAACCGCCATATCAAGGAACGGCTTATGCGGAATCTGCTTTAATAAAACCTTATTCTTTTCGTAATTAACAAGTTTGTAGACGATTCTCTTTTTCGCCTTCTCAAAATCGAGAAAATCCGTGACATCAAAGAATTCACCGAGGTTTCCCTTATGATAAACCTCAATAATCTCCTCCCCGATAGCTTCAATACTCCGGCCGCCTTGATATGCGTCATAATATCGCTCCAGATAAACCGTGGGTGAAATCGAAGAATCGTCTTCCTTTAAGGCAAGCCCCTTTAAAACCACTCCGTTATTCTTCGTTACTTCCGTTATTTCAGCGGATACTCCTTCATCAATATGGGTGCGGACATATTCCACTAGTTTCGCTTCAAAAGTTTCATAGTTTTGATTCATTTTGTTTTCCTTTCTGATGTTTGTGAAATGAGTTTAGAAATGTTACTGGATTAGAAAGATGCGACAACTGCATGTGCAATTGTGCAAAAGAAAAAGGCAACGAATGATTCGTTGCCTTACAAAGCCTTGGTTTCGATTTCGATTATACTCTGGAAAGATACTCTCCGGTTCTGGTATCAATCTTAATCTTGTCTCCGATCTCTACGAAGAGAGGAACGTTAACCTGTGCGCCTGTTTCTACGATAGCGGGCTTGTTTGCACCGGTAGCCGTATCACCCTTAAATCCGGGCTCGGTCTCCGTAATCTCAAGTTCTACGAACAAAGGAGGCTCGATAGCAAATACGCTGCCGTTATGGGAGCAAACCTTAACCATCTCGTTCTCTTTGACGAACTTAAGTGCATCACCGACTTCATCTGCATTTAATGCAATCTGTTCGTAGGTTTCCGTATCCATGAAGTTAAACATATCTCCGTCCGCATACAGATACTGCATATCCTTACGATCAATACGTGCGGGAGGGAACTTCTCGGTAGGTCTGAAGGTCTTCTCCACTACGCCGCCGTTCTTGATATTTTTTAATTTCGTACGAACGAATGCAGCGCCCTTTCCGGGTTTAACATGCTGGAATTCGACAATCTGGAATACATTTCCTTCAATTTCAACTGTAATACCGTTTCTAAAATCACCGGCAGAAATCATACAATCTTCCTCCTAAAATTTTGCTTACAAAATAACTCTATATTATTTTAATCGAAAAACACTTGGATTTCAACCACAAATTTCTGTTTTGGTTTTTCGGTCTTTAATGGCCCGGAACAATGTTTCTTTCGGGTTGTCTTTGTTGTCTCTGTTCCGGACGGCGTTCCAGTTCCTGTGCATGAATGCCGTGTCCTCCGCCTTCTCCTTCACCCTTTGTAAACTCTTTCAGTTCTTTCAAAATCTGTTTGTTGGATGATTTCATGCCGAATCTTTCGATGAATTCCTTCATCTTCGGATCACTCAGCATCTCTTCCACCGCTTCATCCATATCGCCCCATTTGGAACGGGACTCATTGATTCTCTCGCGCGTAATCGAGCCGGAGTTGATCAATTCCGCTTTGATCCTTGTCGTATAAAGGAATTTGGCGATATTATGATTCAGTTCTTCACGATCCATCTGTACCATGAAATTAAAACGCTCGATTTCACGGAACATCACATAATCATTCAGATCTTTCATGTGATTGTCCAGTTCCGGTTTCACTTCGTTTGCTACGAAATATTCTTCCCCGAGAACGGAAAGGATACTTCCTAAGGCCAATATTGCCCGGTACTCATTTCCCATCTCCTCATTCTGCTCTTCGGTATTTTCGGGATCCGTTTCCGCGGACCCGTTTTCAAATCCGTCCGTCATGGCTTTGATTTTCTCTGCCGAACCCGGTTTAAAATACTGATCCACGATCTGTGCGTTTTCATTTAAAGTCTGCTTATCGTCTTCGGTTAACGTCGTGCAGACATCATCCAGCGTACCGATTACAAAGTTTATCATCTTTACCGCTTTTAAGATATTCGCAGACTCTTCCATTTTACTTAAAAACTTCTGAACCTTCTTATATTCCTGCTTTACCTTTTGGTCCTGGGCCGCTTTTTTCTCAATGAAATCATCATACATTGCAAAAATCTTATTCATATTGGCTTTCTTTTTCCTTGCCCATTCAGAGTCCCAGAAATCCGAAAGCATCAGCTCCGCTTTGTTCAGGAAGTCGCTGTACTGCTTATAATTCAGTTCATCAATCATAAGATTCCTTTCCGCGAAATAACCGCTTTACACTAACACAACATACCTATACATATAATACTCCAAAACGGATCTAAAAGTTGCAAACACTTTGTGAACAGTGCGTTAACTATTTCTTTTGTACGCACTTCCGATCTCAGCACATTTCCCGTCCAGTGTCATTTCTGTAAGTTTACATAACATATCCGTATAGGACGGATCAAAGCCAAAATGCTTTACGCCTTCCAAGAGTTCATCAATACTTTTCGGCGTCTGATCCAGGACTCGTAAAATTGCACCACCGAGATTGTCGCTCCAATCCACGGACGGTTCGTTTTGCGTAAAACCTACTTCCTCCGTATTACATTCCTCATCCGAAGTGCTTTGTGTTTCTTCTCTCCCCCATCGATACGACAACGTCTCCAGAATATCCTCCGGCGAGGTGGCAATCCCCGCTCCGTCCCGGATTAAGCGATTACACCCGTCGGATAATCCGTCCGTGATCCTGCCCGGTACGGCATAAATCTCTCTGCCCTGCTCCAGCGCCTGGCATACCGTAATATAGGTTCCGCTTTTCATCCTTGCTTCCACAACCAGAAGAATATCCGCAAGTGCCGAAATGATCCTGTTTCTTGCAGGAAACAGATTTGCTTTGGGTTCCGTTCCCGGAAGATATTCGGACAGGATTCCTCCGTTTATCTTTAATTTGTTGTATAGTTTCTCATTTTCTTTCGGATAACAGATATCCACACCACATCCCACGATTCCGTAACTGTTCCCGCCGACATTAAGTGCAGCAGATTGTGATATTCCATCGATTCCCCTTGCCATTCCGCTGATGATCTGAACGCCCTTGGAGCCAAGCGTTTTGCCAAAGAGTTCCGCAGTTTTTCTTCCGTATTCCGAACACTCTCTTGCACCGATGATTGAAACCGTCGGTCTGTCTTCCCTTGGAAGAGAGCCGATATAAAACAATCCGAACGGATAATCCGTAATATCCTTAAGTCTATGCGGATATGCTTCTTCTGCACAATATACAAAACGGATTCCTCTGTTCCTTAGGTTCTGTGCATATTGAGTCATTTTGGAATATATTTCGGCTTCATCGCATTTCCATTCCCGAAGCAGCTTTCCAAGCACATTCCTACCGGTAATCTCTTTTATTCTTTCATCCCGTAAGGAAAGGATCTCCTCGATATTTCCGGTCATTTCAAGCAGTTTCTTCAGTGAATTCTGACCAAGTCCCGGAACGGCCGTTAAAGATGTTGCTATGATATTTTCTCTGTTTTCCATACTTTACCCCTGCTCTGATTGCCTGAACCTGTACCCGATTGCTTCCATTAAGTGTTTGGCACCAATCACTTCCTGTTTTTCAAGATCGGCAATGGTTCTGGCCACTTTTAAAATCTTATGATATCCTCTCGCTCCGAGACGGAGTTTCTCATACACTTTTTCCATAAGCACTTTCGCCTGCGGCTCAAGAATGCAGTATTTCTCAATCTCCCTGGCACTCATGTTTCCGTTAAAAGAATTCTTCGTTCTGCCAAAGCGTTCTCTTTGCATGTCTCTTGCCACGGCAATTCTTCTTCGGATGCTTTCGCTGCTTTCCTCCTTCGATGCATCAGAACTTAATTCATTTAATTTCACTGCAGAAGTAGCCACATATAAATCCATACGGTCCATGATCGGGCCGGACAATTTGGCGAAATACCGCTTGATTTCTCCATCCGTACAGCGGCATTTGTTCCTGTCCGGAAAATAGCCGCAGGGACACGGATTTGCAGCGATCACAAGCATAAAATCCGCCGGATAAGAATATGTGGCATAGGCCCTCGAAATTTCAATCTTTTTCTCTTCCATCGGCTGACGAAGGCTTTCAAGCGCTGACTTGCTAAAATGCGGAGCCTCATCCAGAAACAAAACCCCTCTGTGCGCCAGGGAAATCTGTCCGGGCTTTGGATTGCTGCCTCCTCCGATCAGGGCCTGTTCGGTTGCCGTATGATGAGGAGCACAAAACGGGCGTTTTAAGACCAGGGGATGCTCTGCGGAAAGCATTCCGTTAATACTGTAAATCTGGGATACTTCCAGGCTTTCTTTTAATGTCAGCGGAGGAAGGATGGATGGAATACGTTTGGCAATCATGGTTTTGCCTCCGCCCGGTGGTCCGACCATCATAAAATGATGAAAGCCGGCCGCTGCTATTTCCGCTGCTCTTTTGGCCGTCCCCTGTCCGTGCACTTCAGCAAAATCCTCTTCATCATCGGACGCACTTTGCATCACTTTCTTTAAATCAATCTTCGGACCCTTTCTTTTCTTCCGCTCCTTTTCATCGGAAAGCAGAAACTCTATGATCTGTGGCAGGCTTTCAAAACCGAGCACACGGATCCCTGCAACGGATGCGCCCTCCATTTCGTTGCATTTCGGTACGATGCAGGTCTTTCTTCCCATCTGTTTTGCCATAACGGTACCCGGAAGAACTCCGCTTATGAATTTTAATTCCCCGTTTAAAGAAAGCTCTCCCATAAAGAACATATCTTCCAATACTTCTTTGGGAATCACCTCCATGGAAGCCAGAATACCGATTGCTATGGGCAGATCAAAGCTGGTTCCGTTCTTCCTTAAATTAGCCGGTGAAAGATTGACCGTAATCTTTTTGGGTGGCATCGAAAAGCCGATATTTTTTAATGCCACTCTTGTCCTTTCTTTCGCCTCTTTAACTTCTCCGCCCGGCATTCCGACCATCTCAAATCCGGGGAGTCCGCTGGAAACATCCACCTCCACATTGACCGGGCATGCCAAAACACCCTGCATGGCACAGGATAAAATCACGCTGTACATTTTTACCTCCTGATTCTTTGCACGCAAAAAACAATTCGCATTCCATGCGAAGAAACAGATTGTTAAGAAAAGGAAAAATCACCCGATTGGGTAAGAACCGGGCAGACCAAATTGATCTGCCCGGGAATTGTTAAATATAGAATAATTAGTTGTTGATGGTAACACCCTTCAAACCGAGTTTCTGAATCATACCTACGGGATCCTGTGCGAATTCTACAAGGTTCTCCTGGTCGATTCTGCCTTCCAGATAAAGCTCTGTTAATGCTTCATCCATGGTAACCATACCTGCACGACGGTTGGTCTGCATAATGGACATTAACTGGTGGGACTTACCTTCACGAATCAGGTTACGTACTGCGTGGTTAGCAAGCATAACCTCGAATGCAGCCACACGGCCACGGCCGTCTGCGGTAGGAACCAGCTGCTGGGAAATAACTGCCTCAAGTACGTTAGCAAGCTGTACACGGATCTGCTGCTGCTGATGAGGCGGGAAAACGTCGATGATACGGTCGATGGTCGATGCAGCACCGATGGTATGCAGGGTGGACAATACCAAGTGTCCGGTCTCTGCTGCGGTAACGGCTACGGAAATGGTTTCGTAGTCACGCATCTCACCTACGAGGATGATATCGGGGTCTTCACGAAGTGCGGCACGAAGTGCGTTCGCATAACTCATGGAGTCGAAACCGATCTCACGCTGGTTAACCATTGCAACCTTGTGGATGTGCAAATACTCGATCGGGTCTTCCAGGGTGATGATATGTGCATCACGGTTATTGTTTGCTTTGTCAATAATGGAAGCAAGGGTTGTGGATTTACCGGAACCGGTAGGACCGGTAACCAGTACAAGACCTCTCTTACGATTGTATAAGTCAACAACCGCATTGGGAACACCCAACTGTGCAGGTGAAGGAATAACGGTGTTAACGGCACGCATTGCCATTGCCACGGAACCACGCTGACGGAATACGTTTACACGGTAACGACCAAGATTGGTAACCGCGAAAGACATATCCAGCTCACCACGCTCTTCAAACATAGCTCTCTGGTGGTCAGTCATAATCTGACGAACGATTTCCATAGTATCTTCCGGCTTCATTACCGGGAAGTCCATATTCAAAAGATGTCCGTTTACACGCATCTTCGGAGGAAGACCTGCGGTTAAATGGATATCGGATGCTCTTGCATCCATGGAAACCTGTAAAATCTCTTCAATTCTAGGCATAACTTGTGTCCCCTTTGCTTTAATTTTTGCTATTTTGGGCAAATATTCCTGCCCGGACGGTTTCCCCAACCGTACATTCTATTATAACTATTCTAAACTCTTCTTTCAAGTAAAAATATATGAAAATAGTATAATCTTTACCCCTTACTCCAAAAAATCCGCCATCACAAAATTACTTAGATTTCGCCCCTCTTTGGTCAGTACGATCCCTCCGTCGGAAAGGCGTGTTAGAAGTCCGTTCTTTTCGTGTTTTGCAATCACTTCCCCGTATGCTTCCCAAAGCTGCAGGGAGAATCTTTTGTAAAACTCCGTCGCTGAAACGCCCTTGTTTAACCGAAGTCCCATGATCACAAACTCCGACATGATCTCATCTTCGGACAAATCTTCTTTATCCGTCTGCAGATCAAGAAGGCTTTCATAATCCAACGCATTCAGATAATCATCCAAGGATTTCGTATTGGTAAATCGCTTATCATCCAGCAAGGAAGCAGCCGCGATACCAAAACCGATATACTCTCTTTCCGTCCAGTAAACGAGGTTATGACGGCATTCAAATCCCGGCAGTGCATAATTGGAAATCTCGTACTGATGATATCCGTATTCTCCCAGAATCTCCGCCGCACCTTCATACATTCTGCGTTCCTCATCCTCATCCGGAAGAGGGATTCCCAGTGCATTAAAATCCATCGAAGCAAACGGGGTTCCTTCTTCCACGATCAGACTGTAAGCAGAGATATGCTTCGGTTTCGGATGAAGCAAAGCCGCTTTCTTAAGAGACCTTTCAAACGACGCATAATTCTGTCCCGGCAGCGCATACATGATGTCCACGCTGATATTTTCAAATCCCGCATTCACTGCCATTTGATATGTGTGGTCGAAATCTTCCACCGTATGGATCCTGCCCAGAATTTTCAGTTCCTCATCCGATGCGGATTGCATTCCGATGCTCAACCGGTTGATTCCCATCCGGCGATATGCTTCGAATTTGCCTTCCTCTCCTGCTTTCGGAGTATCAACCGTACCCGGATTTACTTCGATCGTAATCTCTGCATTTGGATCAAATATTGCATGTTCTTTTAGTTTACATAAAATTCTTTCAATCTCGTTTGCAGGTAATATGGACGGCGTGCCGCCTCCGAAGAAAACGCTTGAAACTCTGATTGGTTCAATATTTCCCTGATTGTTTTCTCTTCTCTTTGTGAAAAACCATTCTATCTCCTGCAGTAATTTGTTTACATAACTTAACTGTGCTTCTTCCGTGCACGGACCCGAAATAAAATCACAGTACTTACATTTGCGCACACAAAAAGGAAGGTGAATATAAACCGCCAGTTCTTTTACACCTTCCTTTGTAATGTTCATTCCAGTACCCTCTGATTCATTTTAAATTACCGTTATTTTCCTTCATCCAGTTTCAGCACGGACATAAATGCATCCTGCGGAATTTCCACATTGCCGACCTGGCGCATACGTTTCTTTCCTTCCTTCTGTTTCTCCAGAAGTTTCTTCTTACGGGTGATATCACCGCCGTAGCACTTGGCAAGCACGTCCTTACGATATGCTTTAACGGTCTCACGTGCGATGATCTTTCCGCCGACCGCAGCCTGAATCGGAATTTCGAATAAATGTCTCGGAATCTCCTCTTTAAGCTTCTCGCACATTTTTCTGCCTCTTTCGTAAGCCGTATCCTTATGTACGATAAAAGATAAAGCATCCACTTCTTCGTGGTTTACAAGTATATCGAGTTTCACCAGATCCGACTGCTCATAACCTTTTAAATCATAATCAAAAGACGCATATCCTCGGGATCTGGATTTTAGGGCATCAAAGAAATCATAGATGATTTCGTTTAACGGAAGTTCATACTTAAGGAGCGCTCTCGTCTCTTCCATGTATTCCATTCCGAGGTATCTGCCGCGTCTTTCCTGGCAGAGTTCCATGATGGAACCAATGTATTCAGTGGTTAACATAATTTCTGCGCTAACCACAGGTTCTTCCATAAATTCAATCTCCGAAGGATCCGGCAGATTCGAAGGGTTGGTCAAATCGATCACGGTTCCGTCGGTTTTATGAACTTTGTAAATAACGCCCGGTGCTGTGGTTACAAGGTCTAAGTTATATTCTCTCTCCAGTCTTTCCTGTACGATTTCCAGATGAAGAAGTCCTAAGAATCCGCAGCGGAAACCGAAGCCCAAAGCAATGGATGTTTCGGGTTCGTAGTTTAAGGATGCATCGTTTAACTGCAGTTTCTCAAGTGCATCCCGAAGATCCGGATATTTGGCTCCGTCCGCGGGATAAACACCACAGTAAACCATCGACTGCACTTTCTTGTATCCGGGGAGTGCCTGCTTGCACGGATTGTTGGCATCCGTTACGGTATCTCCGACTGCCGTATCACGAACATTTTTGATTGATGCCGTGAAGTATCCGACCATTCCCGCCGATAATTCATCGCAGGGAATAAACTGACCGGCTCCGAAATAACCGACTTCAACAACTTCCGCTTTGGCACCGGTTGCCATCATAAGGACGATACTTCCCTTTTGGATCGTACCTTCCATAATTCGCATAAAGACGATAACTCCGCGATAGGAATCATACAGGGAGTCAAAAATCAAAGCCTTAAGCGGTGCGTTCGGATCCCCCTTAGGTGCGGGAATCTTCTCAACGATTGCTTCCAGAACATCATCGATTCCGATACCGTTCTTTGCGGAAATCAAAGGACATCCCTGTGCTTCGATACCGATCACGTCTTCGATCTCTTCCACTACACGTTCCGGTTCCGCAGAGGGCAGATCGATTTTATTGATAACGGGAAAAACATCCAGATCATGGTCAAGCGCCAGATAAACATTGGCCAAAGTCTGTGCCTCAATACCCTGTGCAGCGTCCACAACCAGAATTGCTCCGTCACAGGCTGCAAGCGACCGGCTGACTTCATAGTTGAAATCCACATGTCCCGGCGTATCGATTAAGTTAAAGATATACTCTTCCCCGTTCTTCGCCTTATAAATCGTACGTACCGCCTGGGATTTTATCGTAATACCGCGTTCACGCTCCAGGTCCATGTTGTCGAGAACCTGTGCCTGCATTTCACGGGATGTTAACAATCCGGTTTTCTCTATGATACGATCCGCAAGCGTGGACTTACCATGATCGATATGTGCCACAATGCAGAAATTTCTGATTTTTGACTGGTCAATATTTGACATTTCGTATAACTCCTGTTTGTTTTATTTGTATCTCAGTTCCACGAGTGCCCAGTCATCCGTTGTGATCTCATACGGATTACCGCAATACGGACAGTTTTTGTTTTTCGTCGCATCAAAACTCGATCCGCATGTCGGACACATGATCCTTGACATGGAAAAGTTTAAATTCACGGGCAAATCGGTACGTCTTTTGAATGTTGCACTGAAGACCTGGTTTCGATAATACACTTTATTTTCCTTTGCGTACAGTACATCAAAATACGCTTTTGTAACTACTTTTACCTGGTCCCCTTCGTCCTGAAACGATTTGACACCCAGCGCTCCGCCATAGTTTAAATCGATAATATCCTTCATCTTCGGGTCAAGTTTTTCTCCGGTATAGAACAAAAGATCCTGCTCGTTCTTTGAATAAACGGCCGTTTTAATTAACGAAAGCGCTTTGCTTGTAAAATATTCAAAGGAAAACTCGGGGCTGACTCTTTTCATTCTGGATTCAAACGCTCTTCTCGAACCTGCCGTTCCCATTTTACCGGCGGACAGAATCAGTTTCACAATCATTCGGATGAAGATAAAATACACATACAATAGATATCCGCCCAGGAAACTTGCGGCGGGAAGACCGAGAATGATTCCGATCAGGGCACCTTTATTCCGGATTAAATTCTGCGGCAAAAACACTTCCGGACGCAAAGAGATGCACAAGATATATAATCCGATGAGCGCAATGAAGAAAAAGACCAGATAACCCAGCCAGAATTCCTTCGTTGTCATACCTGCATCATCCAGGAAATAATAGGAACTTACCTTCGGAAACAGATCATCCATCTGAAATTTGGTTCCGCAGTATGAACATCCTTCCTGCAATCCCGCAACGGTCGATGCCATTCCGCAGTTCGGACAGTTGCACGGATCGTTATCCGGATGAGCTCCGGAAACCACATCCGTTATGGTCTCATATATTACGCTTTTTCTGTTATCGGTATACCGTCTTCTTCCGTTTATCTTCGCAATACGTTTCACACCGCACCAACTGAAGCAGACCGTACTGTCATAATGTGCGTCTTTCCAGTTCTGTCCGGAGATGAATTTCTTGCCGCTTTCATCACGGGCATAAATATCCGTTTGCAGATCAACGCCTTTTTCCTTCAGTCTTTCGTTCTGAAGTTTGAGCACATAATTAATATCGTTATCGGCAAACGGAATATTCTTTCCCTGCCGTACAGCCTCTCCCAATGAGTTTTTAAAATCCGTCAGTTTCTTTTTGAATACTCCCGTAACCTCTTTCGTCCGAAACAGATTATAACCCATTTGAAAAACCCCCTTTTTCAAACATAAATCTAACTCATTTTACCAAAAAACACCTCATTCGTCGACAAAATCCTTCGCGCGGCATAAACATCTTTCATCCGTTTATGATCATGTGGCGCATAACGCTTTTTCTGCGAATAAAATCCGACAAATACGCGCGATACCCTTGACAAAACAGGGTCATATAAATAAAATATATAGCGTATGTGTGCATTAAAAACGTCCGTGTCCGGCTTTAATGCAATGAAACCAAATAACAATGGAGGTGAAAAGCATTGGCTAATATCAAATCTGCGAAGAAAAGAATCCTTGTTAATCAGACCAGAGCTGATCGTAACAAAGCAATCCGTTCCGGCGTTAAGACCGCTGTAAAGAAGGTTTACGCTGCAATTGATGCTAACGATAAGGAAGCTGCTAAGGCTGCTCTGCTTGCTGCTACCAGCACGATTGATAAGGCAACCACTAAGGGCGTTTATCATAAAAATTATGCTTCCAGAAAGATTTCCCGTCTCAACCTTGCCGTAAACAAGATGGAATAGTCTTTGAGGCAATTTTAAAAAGCAAAATAAAACCTCTTCGATACCGTCATGTCGAAGAGGTTTTTTATTTTCTTTATTTCGCCAAAAGCTGCGTCATCAGAAGAATCATTGCCGAGTTCCAATATAATGTGATCTCATTGGTGGAGAAACTAAGCAATTCATCGATATAACATTTGGCTGCCGGTTTTCCCTGAAGATGCTCTTCCGCCGTCGGATCGTGAAGTCCCGAATCCGGTCCTCCGATCACCATGCCGGGCATCGGTTCCTTCTTGGCCGCAGAGGGTCTGTGATGAGGATGCATAACCCTGTTGGTACCGAATCCCGTTACAAAACAGGTATTGCAGGGATTCTTTCCGAAGATATAATGCATATGTTCTTTGGCAGCTTCCAGATACTCTTCTTTCTTCGTAAAACTGTAAGCCGTAAACAGATGCGATGCATTCTGGATCAGATACATATTGCTTCCCCAGATAAAACTCTTTTCATTGAAGGAAACATTGTACCCGTTGCTTCTGCAGATCGTCATTAAATAATCCGCCTTGGCATCGATTGCTCCGGTAATGATTCCCTTCAGTCTCTCATCTACGGGATATTCGGAAGAAAGATAGGCAATGTTTCCAAAGCTGAATACATCTTCCCAGCCATATCCATGGGAAATATGTGTATATGCCATCTCATCAAAAATCTCACGATACTTCATATCTCCGAATGCACGATACAATTCGGCGCTGGCCCAGTAAAGTTCGTCTTCGAGCCCCTCGTCTCCGTATTCACCGGTCACGATACCTTCCGGATTATGGAATCCTTTGACTTCCATCTTCATTGCAGCATCGAATGCTTTCTTCGAAGCATTTGCAAGAAGATCGGCATATTCTTTATCGAAGGGCGCATAGAATTTCACAGCCATCGCCAGCGATGCCGCAAAATCCAAAGTGGAGGTATATGATGTCGGAGAAACGACCAATTCATCCTTCTCTTCTTCCGGCATAAAGAAATCACAGAAACCGGCGCAGGAAACCTTATGATAAACTTCACCGGTCTTCGGATCCTGCATCTTTAACATCCAGTCGATTTCATACTTGATTTCGGATAAAAGTGCACCGAGTTTCGCATCGTCAACCGGAACATCAAAATTCAACTCCTTCAATTCGGGAGACTGTTCCATTGCCAGAAACAAATCTGCGATCGTAACCGCTGCGGGAACGATATAACGGCCGAAATCGCCTGCATCGTGCCATCCGCCGGTAACATCAATGAATTCATCCGTTCCGTAAATTCTGGCTTTCTCAGAGTGGCAGGCCGGATGTGCGTATACACCTGCATATTGTTCCGGTAATTCCTGACCGCATCTTTGTAAGTAGAAAAACTTAAGCAGTGACTGAAGTGCATCACCGTACACATTTTCTTTAATGGTAAAAGGAACACTCTTCTCCTCACCAAGCTGAATATAATACTCACCTTCTGCTTTCACATCGTCAAAGGCAAGCACACGATCCGTTTCACCTGCAGCTTTACACTCTCTTGCGAAATCGGCTTTACCACGGAAAACTTCTTTTCCGCCGGCACATTCCACAACGGAAAACTCGGCGTCGGATTCTCCACGGTAAACGGCTCTTTTCGGGTCTTCGGGACGATATCCGATTTCATTAACCAATATTGTCTGATTCATCATTCATCGTTTCTTCTTTCTTTACTCTGGGTTTTCTGGTGGTTTTCTTAACCGTCTCACCTTCTGTTGTGCTTGCGTCTTCCGTCTTCGGAGTGCGTTTGCGATAAGTCCTCTTGGGCTTTACCTCTTCCGCAGGGGTCTCTCCTTCCGGTTTCACGTCAAGGCTGATCTGGCCTTCCGGTTCGGTCGTCTTCTTTGCCCTCGGTTTTCTGGGTTTCTTTACGACTTCTTCCTTGAGTTCGCCATTTTCTTCCGTAGCGGCTTTGGCCGCAGCTTCCGCTTCCACAACCGCCTTGGGCTTTCTTCCGCGCTTCTTCGGTGCGGGTTTCTCCGCCGTTGTTTCTTCCACGGCTTTATTTTCAGTGGGCACTTCCGCAGGTTTCTCCTCTACGGGATCTTTGATTCCCAATGCTGCCTTTTCTTTCGCCGTCATTTCCGGAATCACGGCATGTTTGATCTCATCGTATTTACGGAAGCTGTCGGGAGGAAGTTCCTTGAATTCCATTCCGTGCAGACTTTCCTTCACTTCTTCTTCGCTTCGGATATCACGATACGAGGATTTCAACTGACTTTCGGAGAATTCCGAAATCGGTGTAAACAAAGTTGTTCCTCTGTTCAAAGGAATCGGTGCGGTTCTGTGGGAACCGTCCTTTAAGCGCAAATCCAGTTTGATGGAAGGTCTTTCTTCCTCTTTCTTTTCCTCAACAGGTTTCTCTTCTGCAGGAGTGTTAACTGCAGGCTCGGGCACTGCTACAGTTACTTCTTCCACAACGGGCTCGGGTTCTGCTACAGTTACTTCTTCCACGATAGGTTCGGGTGCTGCTACAGGCACTTCTTCCACAACGGGATCGGGAACAAATACAGGTGCAGGTTCTACTACCGGAGTGCTTTCCACTACAGGTGCAGGTTCTACAACAGGCGTCGGTTCTGCTACAGGCTGCGGTGCGATAAACGGTGCGGGTGTAATCACGCTCTCCGTCTTCTTCGGTCTGGGTTCAACCACTTTACGCTCCGCATTGCCCTCGAGCATACGGGTAATATTCTGAATGGCTTCTTCCTGTCTCTTTGCACGAAGCTTACGGATAGACTTCACGGTAGTCGTCTCAAAGTCGGAAGTATACTTCTGAATGGTCTTCTTCACGGTCTGGTCGGTTGTCTGCTTACCGTCCGTAGTGGACGATGTCTTAACACCGTTCTTGATAACTGCGATAACCTTAGCATTTGCAAAAAGATCCTTCGGAACTTCAATCTCACTGGGCGCTTTCTTCTTAACATAGTTTTCCTTTGCAACAGGTGCTTTTTCTTCTGCTGCAGGAGTAGCGCTTTCGGATACGGCAGGCTCTTCGGCAGAAACTTCCGTACCTGCATAAGCTGCCTGAGCTTCCCTTGCTTTGGCTTCATACAAAGCTTCCTCGGCTGCCATGGCCGCTCTTGCTTCGGCAATCTCCTTCATCTTGGCTTCCTTCGCCTGTGCGGACTGAATGGATGCTTCGATTACGGAAGCAGCATCAAATGACTTCTCGGGCTCTTCTTTCTTCTTGCCGCTGAAGCTCATCTCGCCATAAATATCGTAAGTCGGCAGATCGCTCTTCTGAACTTTGATTTCCTTTTCTTCCTTCTCTTCGACTCTGCTTTCGAGTTCGGGAAGTTCTCTTAAGGTCTTGGCATTCATGGTTTCCCAGTCGGCCGTGATCTGTACCTTCGGTTTTACAAAGTTTCTCTTTCTCGGTTTCGCCGATTTCTTTACATGGATTTCTTCTTCCTTCGGCGGTTCTTCCTTCTTGAAATTGATGGAAGGTGCGATCGGACGTTTAGCTCTTTCTTCTTCCTCAATCTTCTTACGCTCTTCTTCGGTTATGGGCTTCGGTGTAAATACACCCTTCGCATTGCGGTAAGAAGGCTTGGGAACAGACACAACCATGATCTCCGGAGCTTCTTCCTTGGTTTTGGGTTTTAAGGTAATCTCTGTCTTTAATACCTTATCGATCTTCTCCATTGCATAAGCTGCACCGGTCTGGTTGAGGTATTCTTTCTTATCCTCTTTCTTGGGCACAAGAGAAATAACCGGCTGTTCCACGGGAACATACGGCATATCAAATTTAGCCATGCTTCCTCTGGTCTCATCCTCGGTCGGCATTGCAAAAATAGTACCGAAGTCATTGGACTTCTGGATACCGGTCTTTTCCTCAGTTTTAGGTTCCTCTGCAACCGATAAGCTTTCTTCAGCCTTTTCTTCCACAGGTGTTTCTACGGCGTAGTTCTCCTCCTGATATGCATACTGCATGGCAGGTTCTTCATAGGAGGCATCCGTTGTTTCATAGGAAGTATCCGTATATTCGCTTTGATATACGTCACCGTAAGTCGAATCGTATTCTTCGTTTCTTGAGCCGTAATCGGCATAATAATCATCGTATGTTTCTTCGTAAGTCTCGCCGACAGCCGCAGTCTGATCCTGATAATAAGGCTCTGTATAAACAACTTCGGGCTGCTGTTCGGTATAGGCTTCTGTATAAACCTGCTCGGGCTGCTGCTCGGTATAGGCATCTGTGTAAACCTGCTCGGGCTGCTGCTCGGTATAGGTTTCTGTGTAAACCTCTTCAGGCTGCTGCTCGGTATAAGTTTCGGTATAAACCGCCTCAGGCTGCTGCTCGGTATAGGCATCTGTGTAAACCTCTTCAGGCTGCTGCTCGGTATAGGTTTCGGTATAAACCGCCTCGGGCTGCTCATAAACAGGTTCAGCTTCCGGTTCTGCTATAATTTCCGGCTCGGGAGCAGACATTTCTTCTACGACCGATTCTTCCTGCATAGCGAATTCCACAGCCGGTTCCGCTACTGCTTCCACTGCGGTCTCTACTACAGTTTCATCTACCGCTTCCGCTACGGTCTCTACTACCGGTTCCGCAGCGGGAATCGCTTCCGGTTCGGGAGCAAATACGGGTTCTTCCAATACTTCTTCCACCGTCTCAACCTTTGTCTCGGGTTGAATCTTATGCTCTTTCTTAACCGGCGCCGATCCTACTACATAGGTATCGCTTGTATTTTCATCATTCTTCAATACACCACTGGGCTTTCTTCTGACCGGAGTCTGAGAAGCCGTAACCGGTCCGCTCGGTTCCTGATAATTGGAACGGATCGGAATAGCCGCATTGCGGAAGGAATTTCTGGATGTACTGTCATTATCATCCGCCAAAAGCGCATAGTTGACGGCATTGCTGACAGGCTTGGGTTTGCGCACGCTGCGGTGACTTAAGCGGTCGCGAATGGACTGCATGGGATTGAAGCCCTTTTTCTTCTCGGCTTCCTGTTCCTTGGCTGCAGCTACCGACTGGGCAAAATTCTCCATCTTTGCCGCTTCTTCCGGATTGAAATCCGCACGGTTATCAGCCGCGCCTTCCACATAAATCTTGGGTTTCACGGGTTCCTGGGTCATTCCGACACCCAGAGATGTGTTCATCGGTCTGTGTTCCGAAGCCATGTTGATGCTCCAGATTTTTGTCTTCTCCGTTCTGCCCGCAAGGATATTACGTACGGTCTCCAAAGAAGTCATCATGGTATGATCCATGTTGTTGTAACGATGCTGTCCGTTTCTTCCTACGCAGTAAAGATTCGGATAGGAATCCAGATAACGGACGATTTCATCAAATCTCGAATAAGTATCGTAATATCCGGGATATGCTTTTTTCACCAGTTCTCTGTGGAAATCGATGATCTTCGGAGGATCGTCGATGATTCCGAGTTTCACAAGTTCGGAAACGGCCAGAGTCTGCCACTGTACATCGGACTGATTCCAGTAATAATCGCCTTCGTTGCAGAAATACTCCAATCCGATCCAGACATTCTCTTCGGATTTCTCCGGAAGATACGGTGACCAGTTATTGTAGATCTGGATCCGTCCGAGTTTAACGGATGTATCCTGCACATAAATCCAACAGTCCGGCACGATATTGTTGACGGTCGGATTCTTCGTCGTATTCTTAATTTTCAGTGCGGGTACCAAAAGACCGAGCACAACGAGATCACGGTAAGGAAGTCCTCTTGCCACTTCACTGACGCTGAACGGAACATTCTTCATTCCTGCGATCAGATCCTTCACGGGCATAGAGGAAATGACGATATCCGCTTCCTCCACAAACTCTTCGTTGTCATATTGGAAACGCACACCCTTGATGACATTGTTCTCCGATTCGATGCCTGTTACATGGCAACCGAAACGTAACTTTCCGCCGTTTTCGGTAAACTTCGCTGCGGCAAGTTCCCACATCTGCCCGGGTCCGAGTTTCGGATACAGGAATGTTTCCTCTAAGGAAGTATTGGTCTCTCCGTTATCGTTATATGCGTTCTTGGAAGGCTTATCCTTGATAATGCTGGAAACAGAAATACCTTTCAGTCTCTGGCTTCCCCAGTCCGCACTGATGGAGGACGGATGTCTGCCCCAGAGTTTTTCCGTATATCCTTCAAAGAAATTCTGATATAATTGCTTGCCGAAATGATTCAGATAATAATTCTCGAGATTGTTCTCTTTTTTCTTAAAAATCGAACTTTCCAGATAACTGAAACCAGCCTTCGCCGTCTGGCCAAGGCCCAAATTCTTAATTGTAGCGGAATTGAATTTGACAGGGTATTCAAAGAATTTATGGTTAAAATAGATACTGGAAACCCTCTTGCGGACAAGCATTACCTCATCCTCAAAATTCGGATCCGGTCCGCCGGGATTAATGTCTATGGTACGTCCCAACGCCTTGTCATCCTTTGCCGGCTGTCCCTGCTTGGAAAGAATCTCTTCCCACCACTGCTTGATCTCGCGGCTTTTGGTAATGAATCTGTGTCCTCCCAGATCCATACGGTTTCCGTTATGTACTACGGTTTTGGCAATACCGCCAACCTGTGAACTCTCCTCTAAAATGGTAACATCGTAATCTTTCGATTTTTTCACCAGCTCGTATCCTGCTGTGATTCCGGCAGGTCCGGCTCCGATGATAACAACCTTTTTCATCCGAATGTAACCCCTTTCCCTATTCCCCAATAGTCGATATTCCATAATATTATATCCCAAGTATCCGCTGTTGTAAACGATAGAACATTGTTTTTATCTGCTTTTTTTCCTTTACTTTTTTGCTCTCTGTGGTACAATATATTCACGTATTAAAGTTTTAAAGTGTAAAAATTTTAAAGTGTTAAATTGTGCGAAGGGGGGGGAACAGATGAACAGCAAAATCAGAACCGAAGCAGTTGATCAGTTATTTCGTGCCATTCTTTCTTTGGAAGACAAGGAAGAGTGCTATAATTTCTTTGAGGATTTGTGTACGGTGAACGAATTACTTGCACTCTCACAGAGATTCGCCGTAGCCAAGATGTTAAAAGAAAAGAAAACCTATTTGGAAATTGCCGATAAAACAGGAGCATCCACCGCTACCATTTCCAGAGTTAATCACTCTCTAAACTATGGCTGCGATGGATACGAACTCATTTTCCAAAGACTGGATGCCGATAAGTAACCGGCCTATCCGTTAATCTCCATGATATCCATGGGATTGATATATTCATTGTCATACATGATCTGATAACCGACTTTGCTCGAAGCAAAACCGACTTCAAAGAGGAGCTGACCTTTCGTAACGTCATCTCCTTCTTTTATTTTGGGCTGGTCATTATAGCGGTAAATCGTGATATAACCGTTTCCGTGATCGATCCTGACCGCATAACCGAATTCGGTATCTCTTTTGATGCTGGTCACTTTACCGCTTCCGGCCGCCATGACTTTGGCATCATTGGCTGCTCCGAAAATTACCATTTTCCGGAGTTCTTTATCATTCATCATTTCCGAAGAAACTTCACTGTTCTCCATGGGCTCATCCTCAATGGTAACCTTTCCGCTGACCGGAAGACCGTTGGGATAGAATTTTTCCGCCTCTTTCTCTTCTCTCGCGATCTGCTCCGCAACCTGATTGGAAAGCAGTGTGATCTGCTCCTGCATCTGGTCTTTGTCTTTTTGCATAACCGTCGTCAGTTCTTCCTTCTGCGCCTTCAGATGATCCACTTCCGCGGCAAGTTCGTTCCCGCGAAACAGCATGATCAGCATCAGCACCAAAAGAACAACGATTACGATCACGGATGCGTAAATGATACGCTCTTTTCCGTTTTTCCACAGATTCAGAAAGAATTCTTTGACTTTCTTCATGCGCATCCTTTCTTCAATAATTCCTTCATGGCCTCTTTGTATCCTTCAAATCCCATTCCGGTAATCGTACGAATACAGTACGGACGGATATAGGAAATCTGACGAAAATCCTCTCTCGACGGAACATCGGAAATATGCACTTCCACCGTCGGAATGCTCACGGCTTTCAACGCATCCAGAATTGCCACGGAGGTATGCGTATATGCGGCCGGATTGATCACAATCCCGTCGATTTTACCATATGCTTCCTGAATGGTATCCACGAGCGCACCTTCGTGATTGGATTGAAAAAAACTCACCTCAACACCCAGCTCGTCGGCCGCGTCTTTGCAGAAACGAAGCAGATCTTCATAGGTCTCGCTTCCGTAAATATTCTTTTCCCGAATTCCGAGCATGTTGATGTTCGGCCCGTTAATGACAAGTATTTTCATATGCTTTTAAAATCTCCTCAGCCGTACCTTCCGGGTTTCCCTCCGATACGCAAATACACAAATCAGCCAGTCCTTCGTAGATCGCTTTCCGCTCTTCATACAGTTTCTGCAGACGGCCTTCTCCCATGGATAACGGTCTTCCCTGCGTGCTTAAAGCCGATAAATCTCTTTGAAGGTAAACCACAAAACCGTTTCGTTTCATAGCCTTACGGTTTGGCGTACGTTTCACCGCTCCGCCTCCGGTCGCAAGAACTTTTTGATTCTTCGAAGAAAGCTTAGCGATTACCGATTCTTCTTTCTCCCTGAAATCCTCTTCTCCGTTTGTCTCAATGCAAGCGCCCGGAGAAATACCGAATTCTTCTTCGAAAACTTCATCCGAATCGGCGAATTCCTTCCCCGTCATTTCGGCAAGTAGTTTTCCGACGGTCGATTTACCGCTTCCGGGCATTCCGATCAGGACGATATTGGTCAGGTTTTTCTTAAGACCTGCCAGTACATCCTTACTGCCCGCCATCTGCATTCCTTCAACGGCAAAGAGTTCTTCCGCTTTCTTTGCCTGGCAGACCAGCATGTATAAGCCGTTTGCCGCAAAGAGATTTCGCTCTTTGGCTTCGGCGACCAGATCCGTTGTAAGCGGATTGTAAATGACATCAAATACAGCACAAAGATTGGGAAAATCGCTTAACTCAACCGGTTTACGATCCACATTCGGATACATTCCGACCGGCGTGGTATTCACCAGGATATCCGCATTTTCACATATCCTTGCAGGCGGATTTTCGATGCTTTCAACGCAGTCGCATTTGCCCGCCATCTCATCTTTGGCCTTCTCAATGTTTCTGGCAAGAACGGTTATTTGCTTAACGCCTTTGTTTCGAAGCACGTATGCAGCGGTTTTGGCGGTTCCTCCCGCTCCGAGAATAACGGCATTTTTACCCTGAAAAACAGATGCATCACCGTTCGTGGCATCATCCATCATTTCATTTAAGCCATACGCATCCGTATTGTATCCGTAAAGCGTTCCGCCTTTGTTTACAATGGTATTGACCGCTCCGATCTCCTTCGCTGCCTCATCCAGAATGCAGTAAGGCATAACCGCCTGTTTATAGGGAATCGTTACATTAATCCCTTCAAATTCCCTCTTTTGCATAAACGCATCGAGTTCCTCTTTCGGAATCTCCGTAAGAGTGTAGTCATCGTTTCCGAATGCGTTATGGATGGGCACGGAAAAGCTGTGACCGAGTTTTTCACCGATTAAAGCGTACTTGTGTTTCATGCTATTCATCCAAATACTCTTCTTCCAATAAGCAGGTTTCATCAATCAGTTTGCGGTAAACGTTTCGGATATATTTACCCGTTTTCTCTCCGCCGACTTCTTCCACATGACGTAAAACAGCTTCCTCACGTTCTTCATTTCGAATGGGGAGATTCTTGGCCTTCTTTTCCTTTGCGATTTCGGAAGCCAGTTCCATACGTTCACAAAGGAGTCCGGCGATTTTCTCATCCAGACTGTCAATCTCTTCCCGGATGGTTCCGAACTGCTTTCGTCCATTATCGTATAATACCAGAAGGTTATAAACCGCAATTGCCGCAGCGGCTTCAATACAGGGGACCGCACGGGGCACAATGCAGGGATCGTGACGACCGATTAAAGATAATGTCGTCTCGGTCATTTCCTTCATGTTGATCGTTTTTTGCTCTTTATAAATACTGGGTGTCGGCTTCATGCATACGCGGAAAATAACGGGCATACCGTTCGTAATTCCGCCCTGGATTCCGCCGGAATTATTCTTCAACGTCTTTACTTTACCGTCACGGATGACGAAAGGATCGTTGCACTCGCTGCCGCGCATTTTACCTGCTTTAAAACCGCAACCGAACTCGATTCCCTTTACTGCGGGAATACCGAAGATCATATGTGAGATCAGTGCTTCCATACTGTCATAAAGCGGTTCTCCCACTCCTGCGGGAAGTCCCGTTACAGCGCATTCGATGATTCCGCCCACGGAATCTCCGTCGCCTGCGATGCCGGTCATCATTTTAACCATCCGCTCTCCGGCTTCTTTGTCAATGACGGGAAACTCTTTTCCGATTGCATTCCGGTCGGGATTCGTTAAATCAAACGGAGTATCCGCAATATTTTCCACGGAATAGATATGACCGAACACCTCGATTCCTCTATCCTTCATCAGTTTCATGCAAACGGCGCCCGCAAAACAGATCGGCAGAGTCATTCTTCCGGAAAAGATTCCGCCTCCGCTTCTGTCGAGTTCATCGCCGTATTTCACATAGGAAGTATAATCCGCGTGTGACGGTCTCGGAATGTATTTCATCTCATCATAGTCGGAAGAACGGACATTGTTGTTAATAAAAAGCGCCGTAAGCTTTCCTCCGTCGGTTACGAAGGTTGACTCATTCTCCCAATTGACGCCGCACTGAATCACAGGAGCATCCGCCTCGCTTCTTTTCGTGGAAAATGCATTCTGTCCGCCTTTTCTGCGATTTAAAAATGCCTGGATCTCATTAAGGTCGAAACGCTCTCCGGCCGGGAGTCCGGTGATGGTAATTCCGATTTCCGGAGCATGCGATGCGCCCCATACGGATATTTTCAGTTCCTGTCCGAATGTCGAATGCATCAGTTCTCCTCCATGGCATGAAAGCCGTCCGTAATTATTTTTTCCCATTCATCGGGTGTAACATCCTTTAAATATACTTCTCCGATCTTAGTAGGAAGTACCACACGGATCACGTCGCCGTGTCTTTTTTTATCCGCTTTGGACAACATGGCCAGTTCGTGAAGATCGTATGTCGTATTCACCGGAAGTTTATAAGACTTAAGGACGGATAATACCCTCTTAAAATCGCCGGAATTCAGCATTGCGCCGCAAACGGCCGCCATTCCTACAGCCACTCCCTGACCGTGTCCGATCGTATATCCGCTCTTGGTTTCAATGGCATGTCCCAGAGTATGACCGAAATTCAGGATATGTCTCGGTCCTTTGTCGAACTCGTCTTTGGCCACCACTTCCGCCTTGATCTCCACGCAGCGTTTCACCAGATCCTCATCGGAAATATCTTTGCGTTCCATCCTGGTAAACAGAGGCTCATCATAGATGATCCCGTATTTGATTGCTTCCGCCATGCCCTCGGCATAGGTTTCTTCGGGAAGCGTTTTGAATGTATCGATATCGCAGAAAACACCGATGGGCTGATGGAATGCACCAACCATGTTTTTACCGTTCATCAAATCCACGGCCGTTTTTCCGCCAACCGAAGAATCAATGGCAGCAAGAAGTGTCGTGGGAAGCTGGACAAAATCCATTCCGCGAAGAAATGCGGATGCGGCAAACCCGGTCAGATCACCGACCACGCCGCCGCCCAGGGCAACGAGAAGGTCCGTTTTGGTAATTCCCTTATCCACCATTTTTTCCATTAACTTCTCCGCAACGGACAGATTTTTGGACTGCTCTCCGTGCGGAAAAACATAACTTTCCACCGTAAAACCGGCATCGGTAAATGACTGCGTCGCAGAATCCAAATAAAGTCCCGCAACCGTATCGTCGCTTACAATCATCAGCTTACAGGGAGAATGGATCTCTTTTAAGCACTCTCCGTAATTTAAGCCTGCGCCCACGGTCACATCATATTCTTTTGTGGATGCGGATACATGTACTTTATTCATTGTTTCTTTCCCTTTTTAACTTCTCTTCACCCGCAATATCGGCTTCCTTACAAAGTCTGCCTTCTTTGAGAAGTTTACATAACATTTCTTCATCGCTGGCCTTTAAGGCATCACGGTATTCTCTCATATGGCTGATATACTCTTCCATTTCGGCAAGCAGAAACTCTCTGTTTTCCAGGAAAAGTTCGGTCCACATCGTTTCGTTTAAATATGCCACACGGGTCATATCCTTGAAACTGCCGGCCGAAAAACCGTATCGGATTTTGCAGGCATCGCTTTTGATGTACGCACTGGAAACCACATGTGCCATCTGGGATGTGTAGGCAATGACGCGGTCGTGTTCCGTGGGATTACTCTCTTTTACATAGCCGAAACCGAGTTTCGGAAAGAACTCCCTTAAGCGTTCAAAGGATGCTTCATCCGAAGAATCAAGTTTACATAATATCATGCTGGCATTGTCAAACAATCCGGCAAAGGAAGCATCATAACCGGACTTTTCGATTCCGGCCATCGGATGTCCACCGATAAAATGAACGCCCGCAGTTTCACATACATCCGTCAGAGCGTTACAGATTTTGGTTTTCGTACCGCAGCAGTCAACAATGACGGCACCGGGCTTCATTTCGGATAAATGCTCTTTCACAAAGCTGATACAGGCATCCGGATACAGCGAAAGAATCCAAAGATCAATCTCATTTGCGGAGATATCATCCGGAAAAATACCATCGATATTACCCTCTGCTTTCGCCTTTTCGGACACCGCTTTGGTACGGTTATGTCCGTAAATGCGAAGGTCTGTTTTATTCTTAATCGTTTTGACCATTGCGCCGCCGATTAAACCCAATCCGACGACACAAATCGTTGAAAACTGTTCCATGTTATCTCCGTATTACTTGTCGAGTTTCATATCACCGGGTTTGATTAAGTTCATCTTACGCATAACGAATGCGATGAGCCAGGATAAAACACCGGGAAGAATAAAGCAAAGTAAAGCGATCTGCAATAAAGCCATTACGGGAGTTGCCGCAGCCACACCCTGCTCATTTACGGCAGTCATCGTGCTATATGCGTTGATCGGTCCGACCAAACCTGCGGTACCCATACCGGAACCGGTGGGATTATTCTGGAATTTAAAGACCATCGTGGAAATCGGTCCGAGGATCGCACTTGAGATAATCGCAGGAAGCCAGATGATCGGCTTTCTTACGATGTTGGGCATCTGTAACATGGAAGTTCCGATACCCTGTGCAACGAGTCCGTTTACCTTATTGTCCTTAAAGCTTGCAATCGCAAAGCCGACCATATTGGCGCAGCATCCGACCGTAGCCGCACCTGCGGGAATTCCGGAAAGCTGAAGAATGACGCCGATGGCTGCGGAAGAAATCGGAAGTGTCAGTGCCATACCCATAACCACGGAAATCAAAACGCCCATGATGAACGGCTGCTGATTGGTTGCGTATTCGATGAATCTGGAAATTGCCGACATCATGTTCGCAATCGGCGTTCCGATCAAAAGTCCCACTGCCGCACCGGATAAAATGCAGGCAAGCGGAGTAAGTAAAATATCGAGTTTGGTTTTACCGGCAATCAGTTTGCCGATATAAATGGTAACCATGGCTGCAATAAACGCACCGAGAGGTTCTCCCGGACCTGCAAGCACCACGGCTGCGGTTTCGGATAAAATGGTTCCGGCAACCATCTTTGATGCAAAAGCACCGATCATACCGGTTGCCGCAGCGGATACCGTAACCAGTGGCTTTGCGTTTAACTTCACTGCCGCGCCGATACCGATACCTGCACCGGTTACCGCCTGGGCAAGTTTACCGATTAAAACAATCATGCCTCCGATATATGCTGCCGTGGGATTGTCTATCGCCTTAATCCAGGTACCGATCTGAAGAATGATCGTACCGATAATCAAAGTGGCGAAAAGGCCGGTGGCCATTCCCCCGAGTCCGTCAATAAATACTTCTTTTAGAAACCGCACAAAAACATTGCCGGATTTCTTACTGTTCTCGCTCATTTTTCCATAATCCTTTTCTAATTAAAATTCTCTCAACAGGGCACAAACCCTACCATTTCAACATATTATAACAATCACACCTATCTGTCAAAATCTTTCCCTATTTGTGAAACTTTTGTGAACTTTTTTTACCGAAATTGGGGTTCTTTGCTTTACTTTTACAGCCATATATGGTATAGTTTGTATGTTGTATTAACAACCGTTACTATATTTATTTTATTTTTGGAGGTAATTGTTTCATGAACAAGGGTACAGTGAAGTGGTTTAATAACCAAAAAGGTTACGGTTTCATTTCCGACGAATCCGGAAATGATGTATTCGTTCACTACACCGGAATCAAGGCTGAAGGTTTCAAGTCTTTGGAAGAAGGCGCTGCTGTTGAATTCGAAGTAGTTAACGGAGAAAAAGGACCTCAGGCAGTAAACGTAACCAAGTTATAATTAATCATTTCATTGATTAAGTATTACAAACATTGCGTTAGAACCGAAATGAGATTCAAAAAGAGATATGCATCTGCATATCTCTTTTTTTATGTTGCTCTTCTATTACCATTTCAAGCTAATCGCAAATCTGAATGACTTTCTCGGTCTTTAAATCCCCGCCGAACAAATCCAATGCACTTCCGATCGTCACATGGATCCTGCCCTTTCCCGCTTTCTTCAGAAGTTTTAAGTCATCGTAGGAATGAACACCTCCCGCATAGGTGATGTCGTTTCCTTTGTAATTTTTCAGTTCTTCGATCAGATCGGTTTCAATCCCGTTTGCTCTTCCTTCCACATCAACCGCATGGATCAGGTATTCGTTGCAGTATTTCTCGAGATATTTAAGCATATCCGCCGTAAGAATCGCATTGGTTTTATTCTGCCAGCGGTTGGACATGATATGATATCCGTCCTCAAAATGTTTGACGCTTAAGTCGAAAACAACATGTTCCGCTCCGACTGCCGATACAAGTTTTTTCATTCTGTCGATGGACAGTTCATCGTTTTCAAAAAGATAGGAAGTCACGATCACATGCGAAGCACCCGCATACAGGAATTCTTCCGCATTCGTATCATCGATTCCGCCTCCGACCATCAATCCGCCGTTATAAGTCTGCAATGCCAGAAGTGCCTGCTTCTTGGTATCCTCATAATAATCGGATTCCCTGGAATTGAGCATAATGACATGTCCGCCACGCAGTCCGAGTTCTCGATACAGTGCAGCATAGTAAGCCGCGTCTTTTTCGGATACATAGTTTTCCTTCGCATAGTTCTGGGAATCCTTTAAAGAGCCGCCGACGATCTGCTTTACTTTTCCGTTGTGAATATCAATACACGGTCTGAATTGCATTATCCGATCACATCCTCCATCGAATACATACCCGCTTCTTTACCGGCAAGGAATTTAGCCGCGGAAACCGCACCCTTTGCAAATAATGCTCTGGAATATGCTCTGTGACTGAGCGTAATCACTTCATCCTGTCCCGCAAAGATCACATCATGATCACCCACAATGCTTCCGCCTCTTACAGCGGAAATGCCGATTTCCATGGGATCTCTGCTTTCACTTCTCTGGGAGCGGTCATAGGTATAATGATACTTATTATCAACCGAACCGTTAAGTGCATCCGCTAAGGCAAGTGCCGTACCGGAGGGCGCGTCTTTTTTACGGTTATGGTGTTTCTCTACGATTTCAATATCAAATCCCGCTTCGGAAAGAACCGGGGTTGCCTCTTTTAACAATTTGATCAAAAGATTAACGCCCAAGGACATGTTTGCACTTTTTAAAATGGCAACTTTCTTCGACATCTCTTTAATGAGTTCAAGCTGCTCGGGCGTATGACCCGTGGAGCAAAGAACAACGGGCGTATTGGTTTGTGCGCAGTATGCAAGAAGATCTTCCGTTACTTTGCTGGATGAAAAATCGATTACAACATCACATTTTACATTGCAGTCTTTAATGGAAGTAAAGGTCGGAAATGATACACCCGGATTCGTTACCAGATCGACACCTGCGGCAATTTCCATTCCTTCTTCTCCCGCAACAATTTGGTCAATCACTTTGCCCATCTGTCCGTTATAACCACACATTAATACTTTTATCATGATATTTCTCCTTCTTTTCAGAATATCAAAGGCACTCTCAATGAAAGTGCCTTTGCAAACAAACTCGTTTCCAATCTTTACTTTACAGAATTCCGTAATTCTTCATTTCTTTCTCAAGAAGTTTGGCATGTGCATCTTCCATTTCGCAAAGAGGAGCTCTGTAGATTTCTTTGCATTTTCCGAGAAGTGCCATGGCCTTCTTTACGGGAATCGGATTCACTTCGCAGAACAGCGCATCACACAAAGGAAGTGCTTTCAGCTGCATTTCTCTGGCCTTTGCTACATCTCCGTCAAAGAAACTCTGGCAAATCTCATGTGTCTGGCGGGGAGCCACATTGGAAAGTACGGAAATAACGCCTAAGCCACCGAGGGAAAGAATCGGTACAATCTGATCGTCGTTTCCGGAATACAGATCCACTTTACCGTTTGCAAGAGACATTATCTTTGCAATCTGGGAAATGTTTCCGCTTGCTTCCTTAACACCTACGATGTTCTTAACTTCCGTGCAGAGTTTTACTACGGTTTCCGGAGCAATGTTTACACCGGTTCTGCTCGGTACATTGTATAAAATGCAGGGAACCTTTACGCTATCGGCGATAGCCTTAAAGTGCTTGTAAAGTCCCTTCTGTGTACATTTATTGTAATACGGCGTAACCAGTAAAAGTCCGTCCACTCCGCGCTTCTCGGCTTCCGTAGACATATAGATGCCTTCTGAGGTACAGTTGGAACCGCTTCCTGCAATTACGGGAATTCTGCCTGCAACCTGCTTTACACAGAATTCAATCACATCGAGGTGTTCCTTCTGGGAAAGCGTTGCCGCCTCACCCGTTGTTCCGGTAACCACGATGGCATCCGTTCCGCCGCTAATCTGCTCTTCAATAATCTGGGCAAATCGCTCATAATCCACACTTAAATCATCCAAAAACGGTGTGATAATGGCAACTGCCGCACCGGTAAACAATGACATATCTCCGATCCTCCTTGGAAAGTACTGATAATACCCTCTTTTACACTATCCTCATATTATAATAAAAGATTGCAAAAAGTCAACAAAACAGAAATGCATTTAGAGTAGTATTTCCCGCTCTTTCATGATAAAATAACAATAGGTAATTCGGAATGGTTTGTTGTAAGGTTGGGGGAAAATGAAACTTTGGCGTAAATTCAATTCCTTTCTGAATATGACGCCCAGAGAAGGGGCTGAAATGCGGGATTTGGCGGTATTCATCCGATCGTTATCCCTTCTTTTTCTCGGTTATTTTGTTCTGACCAGTATCGCCTTGTTTGCAACCACATACTATGCCATCGCCGTGATCGAGTGTCTCTGCGCCGGTCTTTTTGTGATCAGCTTCGTACTCACCTATCGCGGTAAAACCGATTTTGCCATGGGATTCTTCGGCTCCGTCATTGTAACGGCTCCGACCGTCCTAACCCTGGTTGTCGGCTGGAAATCCAATTTCCAATGGTGTCTGATTGTTGAAGTCCTCGTACTATATTTTAATTTAAACTACGATAAAGAAATGAAAAGAAAACTCTTCTGGGTGATTTCCATTGACTTTGCCTTATTGGCACTGCTTTCGCAGTTCCTTCCCCATGCCCTTGACTTTAACAAATTCTGGGGTGTCTTTTTCCACCTGACCACTGCCGTATCTTACGCAGGTATCATCCATATTATCGCATTTTTTTATTCCAATAAATTCAATACAGCGGAAGAAAACCTCCGTGATGTCAACCTACAGTTACGCCGTATGGCTTCCACCGATGCGCTGACCGGTCTTCGAAACAGAAGGGATATGAACGAGTACCTGAATATGATCTCCTACTCTTACGAGCGTAATAATATCCCCTTTACCATCGCGATTGCGGATATCGATTTCTTCAAACACATCAACGATACCTACGGACACGAAGCCGGGGATTATATCCTTAAAGAAGTATCCGCCATATTCACATCTACCATGGAAGGCATCGGTACCGTTGCCAGATGGGGCGGAGAAGAATTTCTCTTTGTATTTGAAAATGCCTCCGGGGCACAGGCCAAAGCCATCCTCGAAGGCATGCGTAATACGATTGATAAAACGGTTTTCCGTCATAAAAACGACCAAATCCACGTCACTCTGACTCTCGGTGTGGAAGACTATTCCCAGATCATCGGTGTGGAAGCCGTCATTTCCAAGGCAGATTCGAAACTCTATCAGGGAAAACAGAACGGACGAAACTGCGTCGTTTATTAATTCGTTTTTCTTTCATATACACAGAATGTGTATACCAGATCAAAATAGGTCTGCTCTTCGCTTTCCTCAGTCATCTCCCATTCATCATTTTGATCCAGATTCGGAAAATAGGTATCCGCCTGATATGCATGGTCGATTTTCGTTACATATGCTTTATCAACATACGGCAGGAACTGTTCGTAAATACTTGCTCCGCCGATCACATAAACTTCTTTGTCTTCATACTTACCGGCTTCGGCAACTGCTTCTTCCACGGAGTGCACCACAATCTCTCCGTTTCCGGATGTCTCTCCGCTTTTGGTTAACATAATATTTACACGGTTTTTCAACGGAAGACCGTTCGGAAATGATTCGAGGGTCTTTCGTCCCATGATGATAATATTACCCGTGGTCTTTTCACGGAACAGTTTCATATCGGCGGGAATCGATACCAGCAGTTCATTCTTATATCCGATTCCCCAGTTTTCGTCTACTGCTACTATACAGTTCATTTTATTCTCCTTAAATGGCAATGGGTATATTCTCGATCTGCGGTCCGGTCACATAGTTTTCCACTTTAACGTCATTTCTCGTAAACTCGTAGAAATCATGAATGTCCGGATTGAGCCAGAATGTCGGTGCATCATAGGTCGGACGTTCGATCAGTTCCTTCACGATCGGAATGTGACGATCGTAAATATGCGCATCCGCAATAACATGAACCAGTTCGCCGACCTTCATGTCGCAAACCTGTGCCAGCATGTGAACCAGAACGGCATACTGTACCACATTCCAGTTATTGGCTGCCAAAACGTCCTGGGAACGCTGGTTTAAAATGGCATTCAACGTAAGCTTATCGTCTCCGGGTTTCTGCGTAACATTAAAAGTCATGCTGTAGGCGCAGGGATATAAATGCATTTCGGATAAATCCTGATGCACGTAAATGTTCGTCATGATACGTCTGCTGAAGGGATTGTTCTTTAAATCGTAGATCACACGATCCACCTGATCCATATCCCCTTCTTTATAGTGATGTTTTACGCTCATCTGATATCCGTATGCCTTACCGATGGAACCGGTCTCATCGGCCCAGGAATCCCAGATATGGCTGTGCAGATCATGTACATTATTGGATTTTTGCTGCCAGATCCAGAGCATTTCATCCGTTGCGGATTTCAGTGCAGTCTTTCGTAATGTAATTAGCGGGAATTCCTTGGAAAGGTCATAACGGTTCACCACGCCGAAGCGCTTGATTGTATACGCACTCGTTCCGTCTTCCCATTTCGGACGGACTTTCTCTCCTTCCGTGGAGGTTCCGTTCTCCAGAATATCCTTACACATGTTGATAAAAATCTGATCCGCCAGGCTCATTGCTTTCCCCTTTCATTCATTGTTTCTTTATACTTCGTCCAATTTAATCTCTTTTACGATCGCGCACTTTACGCTTTCGCCGATCTGTGCTTTGCCGAGAGTACACTCGGTTAAAAGTTTCCGAATCTCATCTTCCATGCTAAGCGGTATTTCCACCGAAGCCGTGATCTTATCCGAAAAGTCAGTGCTTGCAAAGGATATCTTTCTGCTTTCAAATTCGCGCTGAATCCGTCCGTATGCCTCATAATCGAGGACAAAGGAAAACTTAACGCCTTCGATTTCTTCCGCCAGAACGCTTTTGGCAAGCGCATCTTTGACCGCGTCGGAATATGCTTTGATCAGCCCTCCCGTGCCGAGTAAGGTTCCTCCGAAATACCGGGTTACCACACAGGCCACATTCTTTAAATCCGCATGCTGCAGAACCGTCAGCATCGGTCTTCCCGCAGTCTGTGCCGGTTCCTTGTCATCATTGCAACGGGTGTTTTCCCCTCGTTCTCCGATAATAAATGCCGTGCAGTTATGCTTGGCATCCCAGTAGCGTTTCTTCATCTCATCAAAAAAAGACACCGCCTCTTCTTCCGTATTCACTGCCTTCAGATGGGCGATAAATTTCGACTTCTTTTCTTCGATTTCTCCGACACCCGGGGTTATTAAAATTCTCATCCCCGTAATTGTACCATAATCCCCGACATGGGGGCAATATAGTATGCCCGGAGATTTTTTCCTTTAATTTTTCTACTATATATAGTATAATAAGATATCTATGAGGTTTGGGCGGCAGTTTGTCCGACCGGAAAGGCGTAATCATGAATTACGGGCGTAAGGGAGTTCGCAGAATTCAGAACGAACTCATCTCGAGAAGTATAAAATTCAGAAAAATGGGCGGTGTACTCCTGCTTAAGATCTTCTTGGTGGGTGTGCTTGCCGTATTTGTCGGTGCGGTTTCCGTTGCGATCGGTGCTTTTAAAGGTGTCATCTCTTCCGCTCCGAATATCACATTCCTGGACGTTGTACCGGAAGGATATGCCACCACGGTTTACGACTCCGAAGGTCACGAAATGACCAAGCTGATTGCGGAGAACTCCAACCGTACCTACGTTTCCATGGAAAAGATTCCGAAGCACTTAGCCGATGCCTTCGTTGCCATCGAGGATGAACGTTTCTACTCTCACAACGGTATCGATATCAAAGGTATTCTCCGTGCAGGTACCACTATTGTGAAGTCCGGCGGTGAAAAATCCCAGGGTGGTTCCACCATCACCCAGCAGTTACTGAAGAATAACGTTTTCGAAGGATGGGCCACCGAGAAAGAAACCATGGCCAAAGTAAAACGTAAAGTTCAGGAGCAGTACCTCGCCGTCAATATCGAACGGGAACTTTCCAAGGAACAGATCCTTGAATTATACATGAATACGATTAACTTAGGCCAGAATACCCTCGGTGTTCAGGCGGCTTCCATGCGCTATTTCGGCAAGCAGGTTTATCAGTTAAACCTCTCCGAATGTGCGGTTATTGCAGCCATCACGCAGAACCCTACCGCAAAGAACCCGATTTCTCATCCGGACAAAAATAAGGAACGTCGTGATGCTACCTTAAAGAAAATGAAAGAACTCGGTTACATCACCGAGGCCGAATACAACGCAGCCATGGAAGACGATGTGTATTCCCGTATCCAGACCGTAAACCAGTCCAATGTATCCAATGCGGTTAACTCCTATTTCGTTGACGAATTAACCGAGCAGGTTGTTGAAGACTTACAGAACGAATGCGGATACGATTCCCAGCAGGCATATCGTATGCTCTACTCCGGCGGTCTGAAAATCTATACCACCATGGATCCGCAGATTCAGTCCATCGCGGATGAAGTATTCGGAAACGAAGATAATTTCCCGGCTAACGCAAGATACTATCTGACATATAACTTAACCATCGACAAAGCAAACGGTGATGTGGAGAACCACAGCCCGCAAATGTTTGAGAAATACTTCAAGCAGTTTAACCCGAATTTCAATTCCCTTTATGCTTCCGAAGAAGATGCGATGGCCGCTACCGAAGAATACAAGGCAGCCGTTATGGAAGAAGGCGACGAAGTTCGTGCGGAGAATGCTTCCATCGCCATTCAGCCCCAGGTTTCCCTTACCGTGGAGGAACAGTCCACCGGATATGTGGTAGCCATGGTCGGCGGTCGCGGACCGAAGCTTGCATCCAGGACCTTAAACCGTGCTTCCAATACCATGAGACAGCCGGGATCCACATTTAAGATCGTTGCTGCCTACGCTCCCGCTTTAGACTCCTTGGGACTTACCCTTGCCGATGTTAAAGTCGATGAGCCGTACAACTACTCCAACGGTCGACCCGTATCGAACTGGTATGGTGGTGCTTATCGTGGTATTCAGACATTAAGACAAGGTATTGCCCAGTCCTTAAACATTATCGCGGTTAAAACCATTACACAGGTTACTCCGCCTCTTGCATTCGAATACTTAAAGAAATTCGGATTTACCACTTTAGTGGAATCCAGAACCACTCCCGACGGACGCGTTGTCGGTGATATTAACCAGTCCCTTGCTCTCGGCGGTCTGACCGACGGTGTTACCAATATGGAATTAAACGGAGCATATGCTTCCATCGCCAACCAGGGACGTTATATTAAACCGACTCTGTATACCAAGATCCTCGATAATGACGGAAATGTCATCCTGGATAAAACCAATCAGGAAGGTTCCCAGATCATCAAGGAAACCACAGCATTCCTTCTTACCGATGCCATGGTCAGCGTAGTTACCGCCGGTACCGGTGGTGCGGTAAACTTCGGAAATATGTCCATTGCCGGCAAAACCGGAACAACTTCCGATTACAACGACGTTTGGTTTGCAGGATTTACACCCTACTATACCGCAACCGTATGGGCCGGATACGATAATAACGAAAAACTGCCCGGCGACGGTTCCCGTGGTCTGGCACAGAAATTATGGCGTAGTGTCATGTCCAAAGTACATGCAGATCTGCCCAATAAGCCTTTCCCGACACCGAACGGAATCGTAACCGCTACCGTATGTGCCAAATCCGGTAAACTTCCGATCCCCGGCATGTGCGACGGATGCTTAAAGACGGAATATTTTGCACAGGGTACGGTTCCCACTGCTTCCTGTGATGTTCACTATAACGGATCCATTTGTGAGTATAGCGGACTTCCCGCTTGCGAGAACTGTCCGTTCAAGGTGGAAGGTGTTACCGAGCTTCATCCTTCCGAAACCTTAAATACGATTCAGAGCGAATATAACCTCGCCAAGAGCCGTATGTGCCCTCACAACACGGAATTCTTCCTACAGCCCAATGCACAGGCTCAGATCGCCGCACAGGCTGCAGAACTCGAACAACGTCGTGCAGCGGCCCAAGCAGCAGCCGAAGCAGCTGCCGCACAGAACCCCGACTGATGATTTTACAATATCGGATTTAACCCAAATAAAAAGGTGTGCAACTGCTGCACACCTTTTCTTATTATCAGCTTTATTAATTATCTTATCAAATTAATATATTAATTCTCTTCAGGCGTTTCATTCGTCTCGCCTTCGCCCTCTCCTTCCGGCTCGGTTCCTTCATCCGACCAGACAATCAACTCTTCCGCTGTGGGAGCATCCAGACCCATATACTCGGTATACTCTCCTTCCACGTTCATAACGACCGAAACAAGTTCAACATACTGTGTATAGACATATGCCGTCTTACCGTCATAAATGATCTTTGTCCAACCGTCATGGCTTTGGGAAACATAGTCAAACATATTTCCGTAATAAGCACTTCCCAGACGATCGTAATCGGTTCCCGGACCGGTACGGACATTGATATTGTCATCCGTTATCTTCGCACGTGTGATAAGGTCCGATAAATTCACTTCTTCAGAAGATTCTTCATAGAACGAGATTCCCTGTTCAATCGGAACCGAAGACGGTTCCTCTTTGATGATCTCCTTCGGTCTTGTTACCAGTTTAATGGTTACCACACCGATTCCTATGACAAGCACGATGATTACGCCAAGCATGATGGCATTCAGGGTACGTTTTTTCATGTCACTTCCCTTTCACCTTTATTCCAAGGTAATGATATCTTTTGAAGCATAGGTCTTTCGGAATGCTTCTTTGGTATTGTATTCTTCCGTCATGCAAAACTCCTTGGACCAGGTCATAAAATAGGCCCATGGCACTTTGCTCTCCTCCCACAAATCCATATCCGGAAGGATTCCGACTTCTCCCAAAGCCGCTACTTTGTCCGCCTTGGTAATCCTGCGAAGTTCTTCATATTCTTTCTTATAATCCGTTTTGGTACCGGCTTTCACATAGACATCTCGGGAAATTACGTCCACATATTCATCTCCGGGATATCCCTTCGGTTCCGGCGAATTCCAAACCCAGATCAAATGATCCAAATGAAGTTCGCCCACATAATAATCAAACATTTTCCGGTATAAATCCCTGCCGGTTTCGTGGCCGCGGGCACCCCACCAAAACCAGTCTCCGTCCGCTTCATGGAACGGTCTCCAAAGAATCGGAATGCCGGCATCTTGGAATTTTCGAAGTGCTGCCGCAATCACATCCAGATCTTCATAGAAACGCTTCTCCGCCTCAGAGCCCTTGACTAGAATGCTGCGGGCATCAAAATCCGTATTCTTCTGATAGAAACTCTTATCTCTTCCTCCGATGGGAGAAAACCAGTGAAAACAATAAGAAACGATTCCGCCCGTTTCTTTGGCCCATTTCAATGCCGTTTCAACGGTTCCGTAATTCTCATCCACTTCGGTCAGACATGCTTCGGAAGCGTCTGCACGATTAATATTGGGAGAATATCCGAGGAGTTCAAATCCCTGAAGTTTGGGTTTCTTTCCGGTCACTTCCCGAATATAGTCGATCTCCTCCATCGGAATTGTCTGTGTATGCTGACCGGAAATCAGCTTCTTTCCGGCAGTTTCATACAGATAATCCAGTAAAGCACATGCTTCTTTCGTTGCGTTCGGATTAACCGGTCTCATGTTTTTCCCCTATTTAATAAAATCCGCCCATATCGGACGAGGTATATTCTTCGTTTACACCGATTCCTCTATCGTATTCCATGGGAATCACAAATTTCTTCCTGCAAATGGAAATCGTAGCGGAAATGATTAACAATGTGGTCGCAGCGGTTCCGATAATCGAAAAAGCAGTTGCAACGGTACTTAAAGAAGAGTTTGCCGCAAGAGCATATCCGGTCATTTCCCTGCTTACAAAGTATGTCAGAAAGATCTGCGTAATCAGACCGATAATCGGACTTACACCTGCTACCATTACAATCGCCGCAATTTCCATACCGGGTTTCTCGTTGCTACTCTTACTTGCGGCAATCAAAAGAATTCCGAATACCAAAAACAAACTCAATGAAAACACTCCGCCTATAAAAGATCGGATGATATAATACATGACTCCTTCCGAATAATCTCCCATGTTATTCATTCCCAAAAATCCGGAATAATAAATTAACAACGGAAATGCAAACTGTCCGAACAGAATCGATGCACCTTTTAAAATCATGGCAAGGACTGCCGTTATACGAATGGATCTGTCAATCATGATTCCAACCCTTTCTATTCCCCGATACCTTTCAGATTCACACAAAAATCCTTATCTATTATACACAAAAACGCCCACCAAGTAAAGGTGAGCGTGGGCATAAAAAAAGCTGCTGACGGGAATCGGACCCGTGACCTCCGCCTTACCAAGGCGACGCTCTACCGACTGAGCCACAGCAGCATGGTTTTGACACCGAAAGTTATATTACCACAGAGTTCTTTCGTTTGTCAATCAATAATTCTCTTCTTATCGATTAAACCGCAATATACTTTCTGGCTTTGGTTTTTACCCTGGAAATTGCATTGTCCACAGACTTGCTTTCCTTCCCCAAAATCGTGGCAATTTCCTTATATCCGAGCCCGGAAAGCATCAGATTGAATACTTCCATCTCCGAGGAGCTTAGATCTCCCCTGACGGACTTAAGTAACTGTGCATAATTTTCCCGGTCAATCAGAATATGTTCCGGATTATCCACTCCGAGTCTGCGAAGCCCCGCTACGGCAAGTCCTTCCACCTCACCACCTTCTTCTCCGTCCGAGCCGACACTTAAAGATACGGAGGTGTTTAAAGGCTCCTGCTTCTTGCGGTTTGCCTTATTGACGGCGGTCTGAATGTTTCTGGAAATACAAAGTCTTGCAAAGGTGGAAAAACATGCATCTTTTCCATCCTCGAAGTCACGAATTGCCTTAAAAAGCCCTATCATCCCCTCCTGCAGAATATCCTGTTCATCCGCACCGGGAATGAAATAGGAACCGGCCTGCGCTTTGACCAGATTCTTATATTTATTCAAAAGATAATCCATGATGTCCTCTTCACCGCCCCGTAATTTACGGATCAGTTCCTCATCGGTGAAGTTTTCATATGTTTTGCTCATGATGATCGGTACCCCTTTTACCAAACACTACAGCTTATTTATTGCCCGCAAGTCTCTGTCTTACGATTTCATAGGATAAAACGCCTGCCGCTACCGATGCATTTAAGGAATCAATCTTTCCCTTCATCGGAATGGAAATCGTATAATCGCATTTTTCTTTTACCAGACGGGAAACGCCCTCGCCCTCGCTTCCGATGACCAGACCGATCGGACCGGTCAGATTGGCATCGTACATCACGGTTCCGTCCATATCCGCAGCCGCAAACCAAAGGCCTTCTTTCTTTAACTCTTCAATGGTTTTGGACAAATTCGTAACCTTGGCTACGGGCAGATAATTCAATGCTCCGGCCGAAGTTCGTGCTACCGTGGCGGTAAGTCCTACAGCGCGGTTTTTCGGAATGATCACGCCGTGTGCGCCGGCTAAATGTGCGGTACGGATAATGGCTCCCAGATTATGCGGATCCTCGATATTATCGAGTAAAAGAATAAACGGATCCTCTCCTTTTTCCTTTGCCAGATTTAAAATATCATCCACTTCCGCATACTCATATGCTGCAGCATAGGCAATGACTCCCTGATGTTTTCCGGTCTCGGAAAGCTGGTCCAAGCGTTCTTTATCGACATAGCGGATGATGGTATCCTGTTTCTTTGCTTCTCTTTTGATGGAAAGCACAGGTCCGTCCTGACATCCGTCAAGAACATAAAGTTTGTCGATGCTCTTACCACTTCTGAATGCCTCCATTACGGCATTGCGGCCCTCAATTGTGAATTCATGATATCCCATAATTTACTCTTTCGCTTTATTTTTGGTTGCAAGACCTGCCAGTCCAAGTTTACATAACTCTATCGCGCGACCTTCCCGGTCGCTTAAATACAAATATCCGATCAGGCATTCCAATCCGGTTGCTTTCCGGTATTCCGTGATCCCTGCATTTTTGGCGTGAGACAACGGTTTGGCACTTTTTCCTTTCCGGTAATAATCCGCCTCTTCCTCCGTCAGAAGGTTCTCACCAAGCAGATACTCCGCAAGTTCTGCCTGCGCGGATGCCTTCACCAGATCGCTTTTTTGCTTATGCATGGAGTTTAATTTGCGATTTCCCTGCTCGTACAGGATTGTACGGATAATCAGGTCATACACATTGTCTCCGACAAAAGCAAGCGTAAGCGGTGTTGCTGTCCTTAAGTCCTGCTTCGGAAGCGCGAAACATTCTTCAATTTGCTGATGAATGGTCTGCAATAGCCTTACCTCTTATGCTCTTTTCCACTTAACACCCTCACGGGTATCTTCGAGGATAATTCCCTTCTTCAAAAGTTCATCACGGATTTCATCGGCGCGTGCGAAATTTTTCTCTTTTCTCGCTGCCTGACGCTCCTCGATCAGTTTCTCGATATCGGCATCGAGAAGCTCCTTCTTGCGCTGGATCTTGATTCCGAGAATGGCAAGAAGTGCACCGAGCTGGGCATACATCAGGGAAGCAAAGATCTTTGTCGAGCCCTCGTTTACATTGGTATTAAGGAATTTCACCAGTTCGAAAATCGCTGCAATCGCATCCGCGGTATTGAAGTCATCATCCATGGCTTCCTCAAATTTGATCCTGTAACGGTCCGCTTCTTCGATGAGTTTCTTTTCTTCCTCGGTAGCTTCCATCGCCGTTGCTTTATCGGCAATGTCCTTCACTCTGTCTGCAGCCGTTAAGATACGCTCAAGCGAGTTCTTGGCCGCTTCCATTAAGTCTGCGCTGAAGTTTAACTGGCTTCTGTAATGCGCGGAGAGCATAAAGAAACGAAGCACCTGCGCATCGTATTTCTCCAGAATGTCGCGTACGGTGAAGAAATTACCGAGCGATTTGGACATCTTCTTATTGTCGATATTTAAGAATGCATTGTGCATCCAGTATTTTGCAAAAGGCTTTCCGTTAGCAGCCTCGGACTGTGCAATCTCGTTCTCATGATGAGGGAAGATCAGATCCTCTCCGCCCGCATGAATGTCGATTTCCTCGCCTAAATATTTACGGCTCATAACGGAGCATTCGATATGCCACCCGGGACGGCCTTTGCACCAGGGAGACTCCCAATAAGGCTCTCCTTCTTTCTTCGGTTTCCAAAGAACGAAATCCAGGGGATCTTCTTTCTGGTCCTCACCGGAAACCAGAAGCGTTCTCATTCCTCCCTGCAGATCATCTAAGTTTTTGTGGGACAGTTTGCCGTAATCTTTGAATTTTCTTGTGCTGTAATATACGGTACCGTCTTCGGCAACATATGCATAGCCCTTATCGATTAACGTCTGAATCATGGAAAGCATGCCGTCGATTTCTTCGGTTGCCTTCGGATGAGTGGTTGCGGGCATAACGTTTAAGGACGCCATGTCTTTTTTGCATTCCTCAATGTAACGCTCGGAAATAACGGAAGGCTCCACGCCCTCTTCGTTTGCGGCCTTGATGATCTTGTCGTCCACATCGGTAAAATTGGATACATAATTGACTTCATATCCCTTATACATAAAGTACCGTCTTACGGTATCGAAAACCATCATCGGACGGGCATTTCCGATATGGATCAGGTTGTATACGGTAGGTCCGCATACATACATCTTAACCTTGCCCTCTTCAAGCGGTACAAATTCTTCTTTTCTTTTGGTAAGTGTGTTGTAAAGCTGCATATTGTTCCCCTGTTCTTTCCAACCGTTTAATCAAACAGAAAATACGGTTTTTTGATACATGTTAAAGCATTTAATGCTGCAAACAGTTCTTCCTCTTTGGATTTTACATAAATCTTAAAACAGTCTTCCGCCTTTCTGAAGCCGAATACAAAGCGTGTAAGATTCTCTATCGTGATTTCGCCTTCGGCGCTTAAGCGTTCCCCTTCGGCGTTCTTTAAGGAGGTATCCCCGATCTTTATGGCGGTCAGATGTCCGCCCATCGGTCCGCAATGTAAAATATATAACCCGGCATTTTCCACGATCCTCTCATCGAAGATCTTAAGTGCCATAACAAATTCTTTCGGTGACTGCACACTGCCAAGCATCGATCTTACATCGATGATCCTGGCCATGGTAATCATCGGCTGCGGCTCTTCAAGGAACAGATCCTCTTTCTTGAATTTGTCCGACGAAACGGCAAACGAAACGGTTTTATCACTGAATGCTGTTTTTTCGTTTCCGTCAGCGCTCACGATTTCCGATTTTACCAAAGAGTATGCAAAAACGCATACAATCTCATCCTTTACGGATACCGAATAAAGATTTCCGCCTTTTACCTTTAAGGAGGCTTTGCGGTTCATCAGTGTATGTGCGGATTCCGTCAGATAACAGTCCGACTGTTGGGAGAGCGTTTCATTGATAAACTTCGCCGCTTCCTCCGCGTTCTTTTCGGTGACGGGTGTCAGAAGATAGTCTTCGGAATCCTTGACTGATACATGAAATTCCGAATCGTCTTCATTTGCTTTATTTAATAAATCGTCCGACAGTCGTAGTCCGTTAATACGGATTCCCTTACGCTCTTCCACATTGACGAAACCGTAAGGAATAAAATACTTCTCCTGCATGGGACGTAAGAAGGTATAAGGCTCCGCCTCACTTTGCATACACTGGAAGGCTTCTTTCATCAGCGCATCCATGTTTCCCTTGCGGCGATATTTTTCTTTGGTGAAAACATTCTTGATTTCACAGAGTTCCTCTCCCCTGCTGGTATAATGCGGGGAAAGATATAAAGAACTTACCGTTTCCATTCCCTCACGGCCCGCGAAAACAAGATTGTCACCTTCTGCAAGATATTCGATCTTCATCTCATTCCCTCCGGTGACTTATTGCCTGGAACATCCGCCGCAGTATTCACAGCCGGAATTCATCATGGCGGATGCCATTTCATTGGCTTCGCTGATTAGGCAGACTGCCTGTGCCGCGATACCTTCCTTGGATCCGGTAAAGCCCAGGCCCTCTTCGGTGGTGGCCTTTACATTGATCTGTGAAATATCAAGTTGCAGCGTATTGGCAATGTTTTCGCGCATTTCGTCAATATAAGGACGCATCTTCGGCGCCTGCGCAATAATGGTCGCATCGATATTGTTGATATAAAAGCCGTTATCCGTAAGCAGATTTCCGACTTCCTTTAAAAGAATCAGACTGGAAATGCCCTTATACTTATCATCCGTATCCGGAAAATGTTTCCCGATATCTCCCAGTGCCGCGGCACCGAGCAAGGCATCCGAAATGGCATGCAACAGAACATCAGCATCGGAATGTCCCAGAAGGCCCTTTTCGTAATCAATTTTCACACCGCCGATGACCATCTCCCTGTCATCACAGAGACGATGCACATCGTATCCCGTTCCTACTCTCATACAAACCTCTTATCGTAAGAATTGCGGTCCGTCATGTGTCCATACGTAACCGACTGTATATTATAGCACAGTTGTTTGACTTTTGCACTTTTCTTCATTAAAATTGTAGAGAAGTTTGAAATGCCCGGAGCAGCGAATGAAATGAGACCGATCAAAGACGAAGACACTCTTCGTATAATAGACAGCAATCTATATGATTTTATCAAAGACCATACACCGTATCAGGATACGGATGAGGTCTTTTCCTATTCCGGAATTTCCTATGATTTCAAGCGTTTTAAAGACCTTGTCGAGAAAAATATCCGTATTCTGTCTTCCCTGCCCTACTTATCCGCAGGGGATAAAGTCGTGATCGGACTTCTTACCTGTCCGGAATCCATTGCACTTCTTTATGCATGCAATTACATTTCCTTAACGCCCCTTATGGTGGATGTCAGACTCTCCTCCACGGAGTATCGCAGGATTATTACCGAAGCAGATGCCAAAATCGCTTTTCTGGCCGATCTAAGCAGCCGTAACCTGAAAAGCATCTGCAAAGCTCCCTGCCTGAAAAATGTATTTATTTTATCTCCGATTGAAAGCGGAAGCTTCCCGGCGCGCTTTTTCTGGGGCTGGGCCTGCTTCTTTATGGGATTTCGTTATATGTTCTCTTCCCGCAGCATTCCCAACGCAGGCGTATGGAGCGATTATCTGAAACTGGATCCGGGCGAAGGCATTTACGGGGATTATGTCAAAGGAGACGCCGATACCACGATCATCTTTGCAACCAGCGGTTCCACCGGTCAGCGCAAATTTGTCATGCAGACATCGCGTGCTTTAAATTTAAACATCTACTATAACGAATACTATTTCGATTTCTGGGATAAAACGATCACATCCGAGCTTACGTTTTTACCCATCTTTACCTGTGCTGGCTTTGCAAGCAGTATTCATATGCCCTTATTCTACGGAAAGAAAATCCTGATCCATCAGGTATACGATTTCCGTAAAATCGAGAAATCCATTCTCGCCTTAAAACCCAATATCATTATCGGATCCGTGGGTATGTGGGAACATTTCCTCCACTCTCAGAACCTCGGGGATTCGGATCTGTCCTTCCTTCGTTTTATTCTTTACAGCGGTGAGAAAATCGAAGCCGAACGGATTGAAGAAATGAACCGGGTTTTGGAAGAACACGGCTGTGCGGTCAAACTGATGCAGACTTACGGAATGACCGAACTTACCATTGTTGCGATGCATACTCCGGAAACTTATAATATCGCTTCCGCCGGCAAACCGTTACCGATGACGGATGTCATTATATGCGAAGAAGGAACGGATAAAGAAGTCCCTGTCGGAGAAATCGGCGAAATCTGTGTACACTCCATCGGTATGATGAAGGGATACTGGTTAAACGAAGAAGCTACCGCCAAAATGCTTCATGTACACGCAAACGGCAAAACCTATCTTCATACCGGTGATCTCGGATATATGGATAAAGACGGTTATCTTTTCATTCAAGGACGTATTAAGAACATGCATGTATCCATCAGCGGAACCAAGATCTATACACCCGATCTGGAAAATGAAGTCCGGAAATTGGACGGGATCTTACGCTGTGCGGCTGTTGTATGCAAACCACCCGGAAGAAACGATGTTACCGAGATCATGCTCTTTGTGGAACTGACCGAGAATTCTCCCTTAAGGAAAGGCTGCGAACATAAGATCAAATCGTATTGTTACGATAATCTTCCGATGTTCTTAGTCCCCGATAAAGTCATTATCGTAAAGGAAATGCCTCTTACCTCGTCCGGTAAAATTGATTACCAGTCGATCCAGCAGCAGGCAGATTCCTATGTCTTAAAACATAAAGTTACGGTCATTAACGTAAAATAAAACGCCGACAGTTAACTGCCGGCGCTTTTCTTTGCATCTTAAATCGTTATTTTGCCGCATTTAAAAATGCCTGCAGCAAATCGTTGTATTCTTCGTACGCGGAAATATTAGGGAAATCCTTCTTGATATTCTCGGTTGTACGGAATAAAAATCCTGCCTTACCCGCCTGAATCATGGCCAGATCATTGAAGGAATCTCCGGTTGCAATCGTATCGAATCCGCAACTCTGCAATGCCTTTACGGTCGTTAATTTCGACTTCTCACAGCGCATTTTGTAACCGGTAATCTCACCGTTCGCTCCCACTTCAAGGGTATTACAGAAAAGAGTCGGCATACCGAGTTTCACCATTAACGGTTTGGCAAACTGTTCAAAGGTATCGCTGATAATAATGGTCTGCATGTTTGCACGCAGTTCATCCAGAAACTCTTTGGCACCGGGCAACGGATCGATCGTGGCAATCGTCTCCTGGATTTCTTTGAGTCCCAGACCGTGCTCTTTTAATATTTCCAGTCTAAACTTCATCAGTTTATCATAATCAGGCTCGTCCCTGGTGGTTCTCCTCAGTTCCGGTATTTTGCTTGCTTCGGAAAAAGCAATCCAGATTTCCGGTACCAGCACACCTTCCAAATCGAGACAGGCAACATTCATTCCCATTTAAACTACCTCCGGTTACTGCCCATCGGGCATTTTTCCGTCTTCTTTCAAGACGTTCCTATCTTATCACGGATTCCGGTAAAAGTCATCCCGTAACACCTATAATCAGTCCGATGATTCCGAAAATCGCACCGACAATGGCCAGATAAAATCCGATATCGATCTTCTTGGTTACGATATCCGCCTGGTCATAAACCTTGCGTCTTAAGACAAATACAACGAATAACAAAACCAAAGTGGAAAGTCCGTATATCGCTACACCTGCCGTATTACCGGTGCTGGAATATCGTGTCATATAAGAACCGTGCGCTCTCTTATATGCGCCAATCAGTGCATGAATCGCAGCCCCGTATACAATACTGGTAATTCCCCAGACCAGGTTTACAATACCCAGAATCAGGCCTGTGATTTCCTTACCCGGACATTTGTAGAACTTATCCTCCTTCTCATATAGCAGGGGTGAATTCACAACAGGCTGACTGTATTGTCTGGGATCGTATCCGCCGTTAAAATTCGGGTCGTATCCGTCCGGATCATATCCGTTCGGATCATACGTCGTTCTGTAATTTTCATTGTAGATGTTGTTAAAACCCCTGTCATTTCCGTAACGGTAATCGGAGTTTTCCTCGTTAAAACCGTTGAATCCGTTGTTGTCCATATCATTCCCCTTTCCTATCAACAACAATTACGAGTTCCGAAATTTTATTGTTCAATAAACCGAAGCATATCTTCATATACTTCCGCTTTACGCGGCTCATTTAAGATTTCATGGCGCATACCCGGATACATTTTGCCGGCCACATCGGTGTATCCCTGTTTTTTCAAAAATGCGATCGCTGCATGGAATGCTTTCTCGTTCACGGCACAGGGATCGTCTTCTCCCGAGAAAAAGCGGATTGGCAGGTTCGGATTCTCCATCACATGACCGCCGTCCTTGTATGTCAGCATGGTCAGTTTCACCAGGTTTTCGAAACCGTTTAAGGTAAAACAGTAATTGCAAAGCGGATCCGCATTATATTTCTTCACCTCTTCCGGATCGGAGTTAACCCAGGAGTGAGGCAGTTTTTCCTTCGAAAAACGTTTCTCATAGGAGCCCATGACAAGCCCGGAAATCATGGCCATTCTGGCTCTCTCACCCTTAAACTTCTCGAAAAGACGGATTAGCATAACACCGAGTTTCATTCCCGCCTGTTTGGAAGGACAGCCTACCACAAGGAGTTTATCGATGTCTTTATCAAATTTACGAAGATAGCATCTGACAACCAGCGAACCCATGCTGTGTCCGAGGAGCGTAAACGGAAGATCTTTGCCCGTCCGTTCTTTCGCATAGTCCTTGATCTCTTTCGTGATATCATGCGTATCCTTTACAAGAGCCACATATCCGCCCTCGTACATATATCCGAGATCTTCTTTGTCCTTTATGCTGGCACCGTGGCCGCGGTGATCGTGCATGACCGTAATATATCCCTTGCCTGCAAGGTATTCCATGAAAGGAATATAGCGTTCCTTATATTCGACCATTCCGTGAACAAGCTGGACAATACCTTTAATTTCCGCCGCTTCATCCGGTTCGATCCGTAGAACATCCAGTTCAAGGCCGTCGGCTTTGGATACATGTTTGTAATATGTCTGTTTCATCGCCATACCCCCTTTCATCGATATTTTTATTATACCAAAAAACCTTCCGGAAATGGTATATAAATTAAGAATTTGTTCATTGAATTAAACACTTTTCTGAATTATAGTTATGGTATGGGGAAGCGCTGTTTCGGCGCTTATAAAACTATAAACGGAGGTATTTCTATGGAAACTCGTCCTTATGTCTCATGGGAGCTTATGAACTCCTTTCTGATTGATGCATTTGCCGGATACGGTGTTCCGAGAAAGGACGCTGCCATCTGTGCGGATGTTCTTCTTGAATCGGACCGTCGCGGCATTGAAAGCCACGGTTGCAACCGTTTCAAACCGATTTACATCGACCGTATCGTAAAGGGCACTCTTCTGCCCACAACCGACATTGAAATCATCAAAGAAACACCTACAACTGTAGTTATGGACGCTCATGACGGAATGGGTATGGTTGCCAGTCACAAAATCATGGAAATGCTGATTGAGAAGGCCAAGAAATGCGGTATGGCAGGCGGTGCCATTAAAAATTCCACGCATTACGGAATCGCCGGATACTGGACCACCATGGCCAGCAAAGAAGGTCTGATCGGACTGACCGGTACAAATGCAAGGCCTTCCATCGCTCCCACTTTCGGTGTGGAAAACATGATGGGCACGAATCCTTTGACCTTCGCTCTTCCGACGGATGAAGAATTCCCGTTCTGTTTAGACTGTGCAACAAGCATCGTACAGCGCGGACGTATCGAATATTATGCGAGAGAAGGCAAACCTACTCCCGCGGGAACCGTAATCTCCGAAAAAGGGGAAGCCATGACCGACAGCGCGGAAATTTTAAAAGCACTCGTTGACGGAACCGCCGCACTTGCACCTCTTGGCGGCATCGGTGAAGATCTGGCCGGATATAAAGGTTACGGATACGCTGCCGTAGTCGAGATTCTTTCCGCTGCACTCGCGGGCGGTGAATTCATGAAAGCCCTGACCGGTGTTTCCGAGGACGGCAAGCCGCAGATGTATCATTTGGGCCACTTCTTCTTCGTTATAGATCCCGAAGCATTCTGTGGACTGGAAACCTTCAAAAAGACCGCAGGCGACATCTGCCGTGCTCTTCGTGCATCGAAGAAAGCTCCCGGCGAAGACCGTATTTATACCGCAGGCGAGAAAGAATACCTCGTATGGCTTGAGCGCAAGGACAAAGGCGTTCCGGTAAGTGCATCCGTACAGAAGGATATTCTGGAAGTCAGAGACAAACTTGGTCTTGATTATCATTTCCCGTTTGAAGATTAGGAGCCTTATATGAGCAAATATATCATGGCACTGGATGCCGGAACGACATCCAACCGCTGTATCCTTTTTAACCGAAACGGTGAGATCAAATCCGTGGCTCAGAAGGAATTTACCCAGTATTTTCCCCACTCCGGATGGGTGGAACACGATGCGCAGGAAATCTGGCTGACCCAGTATTCCGTAGCAAGCGAAGCCCTTGCCAAAATCGGAGCCAAAGCCGAGGACATTGCCGCCATCGGTATTACCAATCAAAGAGAAACCACGATCGTATGGGATAAAGAAACCGGTGAACCGATTCATCATGCCATTGTCTGGCAGGACCGAAGAACCGCGGATTACTGTGAATCGCTGGTGGAAAAAGGGCTGGCCGAACCTTACCGTGAGAAAACGGGACTTGTCATCGACCCGTACTTCTCTGCCACCAAGATCCGCTGGCTTCTGCAGAATGTTCCGGGAGCCATGCGTAAAGCCGAGGAAGGTAAACTGCTCTTCGGCACCGTCGAGACATGGCTGATCTGGAAATTAACCGGAGGCAAAGTCCATATTACGGACTACTCCAACGCTTCCCGAACCATGCTATACAATATCGTGGATTTAAAGTGGGATGAGGATATTTTAAAAGAGCTGGAAATCCCCGTTTCCATGCTTCCCGAGGTACGCCCCTCTTCTTCGGTATACGGAGCGACATCCGCGGATTTATTCGGCGGGGAAATTCCGATCGCGGGTGCGGCCGGCGACCAGCAGGCTGCTCTCTTCGGACAAACCTGTTTCAAACCCGGCCAGGCCAAAAATACATACGGAACCGGCTGTTTCTTACTGATGAATACCGGAACGAAGCCCGTATTTTCCGGCCAGGGACTGATCACAACCATTGCATGGGGTCTTAACGACAAAGTGGAATATGCTCTCGAAGGCTCCGTTTTCGTGGCAGGTTCCGCCGTACAGTGGCTTAGGGACCAGCTTCGTTTCTTTGATTCCGCCATGGATTCCGAGTATTTTGCCAAGAAGGTAAAAGACACGGCCGGATGCTATGTGGTACCTGCCTTTACCGGACTCGGTGCTCCCTACTGGGATCCTTATGCAAGAGGTGCCATTGTGGGACTCTCCCGTGGCGTGAACAAATATCATATCATTCGTGCAACACTGGAATCTTTAGCCTATCAGACCTATGATATTCTGACCGCCATGGAAGCCGATGCAGGAATGAAACTCTCCTCTCTAAACGTTGACGGAGGTGCCTGCGCCAATAATCTTTTGATGCAGATGCAGGCGGACATTATCCAGACGGAAGTCAACCGTCCCACCTGCGTGGAAACAACAGCCGCAGGAGCCGCTTATCTGGCCGGCCTCGCAGTCGGTTACTGGAAAAGCCAGGAGGATCTGATCCAAAACATTTCCATCGACAAACGCTTTGTTCCGCAGATTTCATTTGAAGAACAGCAAAAGAAACTGAAACGTTGGCATAAAGCGGTTGCCTACACCAGAGCCTGGGAAAAAGACGAGGAATAACAAAAGAAATAATAAGAAGCGTCACAATATGTGACGCTTCTTTAATGTTTAAACTATTCACTTCACAAATACTTATTCAAAGTCCACTACATCTGCCCATTTTAAGAGGAATTCCTTCTCTTCGGGCTTGCCCTTAACGGACTGGGATGCGGCTACGATGGGCAGCCATTTTTCCACATACTGACGTGCGGTATCGGTCTTTTCACAGAACATATTTAAGTACTTTGCCGCAAGCTCATCCTTGCCCGCAAGGCTGAATAACAGATATGTTCTTGCCACATCCGCGGAAGCGTTTCCGCTCGTGACATGAGCCCAGTCAAGGATATGAGGAATGCCGTCGTTGTCGATAATAATATTGGACGGATTAAAATCGCCGTGGCAGACTTTATTGTGCGAAGGAAGTGCATTCAGTCTGGTATGCAGTTCGTATCTAGCCGTTGCATCGAGAGCGGACTGGCTGATCTTACGCTGCATCTTCTCTTTCTGGGAATTTAAATTCGCAACCGTAAAGGAATGAACCTTGATCTGTAAATCCACAAACAGTTCCAGATATTCGTCCATTTTCTTCGGATTTTCATCCATCAACTGCTGTAAGGTCTTGCCTTCCACGAATTCAGTTGCGATTGCCCATTTTCCGTCGATCTTGCAAACCTCACGGATACGGGGAATGTGCAGTTCCGTTAAATCTTCCACTCTTGCCTGATTGCATGCTTCATTCAGAATATCTGCCTTGGAGAAGGCATCGTTCTCAAATACTTTAATGGCAAGATTTCCGTCTCTGTATATTTTCTTTGTACCTCTGTCGGCAATGAGATTATCTAATTTCATGTTTTCCCCCTCCTTATACTTCTACATGCTTTCCGTAGTATGCATTTAAGTACATCTGTTTAATCTCGCTCATCAGCGGATATCTCGGGTTTGCACCGGTACACTGATCGTCGAATGCCTGCTCGGTCATGTCATCAAGTCTTTCAAGGAACTCTTTCTCGTCGATACCGTATTCCTTAATGCTCTTCTTGATGCCGATTTTTTTCTTTAATTCATCAATTGCTTTGATCAGGCTTTCCACTTTCTCTTCATCGGTCTTGCCCTTCAGGCCGAGTGCCGTGGCAACTTCCGCATAGCGAGCCAGGGTATGCGGATGATCGTACTGGGAGAAGGTTCCCATCTTGGTCGGAACTTCCGCGGAGTTGAAGCGGATTACTTCATCAATCAACAGCGCGTTGGCCACACCGTGAGGGATGTGATAGAACGCACCGAGTTTATGTGCCATGGAATGGCATACGCCGAGGAATGCGTTTGCAAAAGCCATACCGGCCATTGTTGCGGCATTTGCCATCTTCTCTCTGGCTACGGGATCATTTGCACCGTTCTCATATGCTCTGGGAAGGTATTCAAAGATTACCTTCAGTGCCTGAATGGCAAGTCCGTCGGTATAATCGGTTGCCATGACGGAAGCATATGCTTCCAGTGCATGCGTTACCGCATCGATACCGGATGCACTTGTCAATCCCTTCGGAGCGTTCATATGAAGGTCGGCATCGATAATTGCCATATTCGGTAACAGTTCATAATCGGCAAGCGGATATTTGGTTCCGGTTGTTTCATCGGTAATTACGGCGAACGGAGTTACTTCGGAACCGGTACCTGCGGATGTCGGAATGGCAATGAAATATGCCTTCTCTCCCATCTTCGGGAAGGTATAGATTCTCTTGCGGATATCACAGAAACGCATCGCCATATCCATGAAATCTGCTTCGGGATGCTCATAAAGTACCCACATGATCTTTCCTGCATCCATTGCGGAACCGCCGCCCAGTGCGATGATGGTATCCGGCTTAAATTCAGCCATCAGTTTCGCACCTTCCTTGGCACATGCAAGGTTGGGATCGGGAGCAACATTGCTGAATGTCGTATACTGAATTCCGAGTTCTTCGAGCTTATCGGTGATCGGTTTGGTATAACCGTTCTCAAATAAGAAGCTGTCTGTTACAATGAACGCACGCTTCTTTCCATATACTGCTTTTAATTCATCCAGGGCTACCGGCAGACAGCCCTTCTTCATATAAACCTTTCCGGGTGTTCTGAACCACAACATATTCTCTCTCCTCTCCGCTACGGTCTTGATGTTCAAAAGATGCTTCACGCCGACATTCTCCGAAACGGAGTTGCCGCCCCAGGAACCGCATCCGAGGGTAAGGGAAGGAGTCAGTTTAAAGTTGTAAAGATCACCGATTCCGCCGTGGGAGGAAGGAGTGTTGATTAAGATTCTGCAGGTCTTCATGCGTTCACCGAATTCAGCAATTTTCTCCTGCTCGGTTATCACATTGACATAGAGTGAAGACGTATGACCGTATCCGCCGTCCGCAATCAGTCTTTCCGCTTTATTTAATGCATCCGCAAAATCTTTCGCTCTGTACATTGCAAGTACGGGCGATAATTTCTCATGAGCAAATTCTTCGGAGAGTTCCACGCTCTTAACCTCGCCGATTAAGATCTTGGTCTTCTCGGGAACTTTCACCCCTGCCAGGGATGCAATCTTAAATGCGCTCTGTCCTACGATCTTGGCATTTAAGGATCCGTTGATCAGAATCGTCTTGCGGACTTTCTCGATTTCCGAAGGTTTTAAGAAATAGCATCCGCGATTTGTAAATTCCTCTTTCACCGCATCATATACTTTATCCAAAACGATGGTAGACTGCTCGGAAGCACAGATCATACCGTTATCGAAAGTCTTCGAATGAATGATGGAATTGACCGCTAAGATCACGTCTGCGGAATCATCAATGATTGCAGGTGTATTTCCGGCGCCTACACCGATGGCCGGTTTTCCGGAGGAATATGCACTCTTAACCATACCGGGACCTCCGGTAGCCAAAATGATATCGGATTCCTTCATTACCAGTGTCGTCATATCCAGGGACGGAACATCGATCCAGCGGATGATGCCTTCCGGAGCTCCTGCCGCAACCGCTGCTTCCAAAACCACCTTTGCAGCCGCAATCGTGGAATTCTTTGCACGGGGATGTGGTGAAATGATGATGGCATTTCTGGTTTTTAACGCAAGTAACGTTTTGAAAATAGCCGTCGAAGTCGGGTTCGTCGTCGGAATAACCGCCGCAATAACACCGACGGGCTCGGCAATTTTACGAATGCCGAAGGCCTTGTCTTCTTCAACCACACCACATGTAACGGTATCCTTATATTTATTGTAAATGTATTCAGCCGCATAGTGGTTCTTGATTACCTTATCCTCCACAATGCCCATGCCGGTCTCTTCCACTGCCATTTTGGCAAGCGGAATTCTGGCTTGGTTGGCTGCTACAGCAGCTGCCTTAAAAATGGCATCCACCTGCTCCTGGGTGTAGGACGCATAGATCTGCTGTGCCTTCTTTAATTCTTTCAAAGCTTTTTCAAGGCTTTCCACGCTGTCCACTAGAGCTGTTTTTTTCTCTGCCATGTTGATGACCTCCTTACTGAATTGCTCGTTAAAATATATTGTTAATTATTTAACAATGCGATTATACTTCAGAATCCTTCCTGCGTCAATATGCATTGTTAAAAAATTATCGTTCTTCATGCAATCCAAGTTCCATCTTCATTGTTTTCTTCTGTTTATACATATTTTCATCGGCTTTGCGGATGATTTCTTCCAGATTATCCTGTGAAGATCGATACACTGCATATCCGATTGCCACGGAAAGAGGAACCGTTTGTTTATTCTCTTGATTAAACTCTTCAATCTTTCGGTTTAACTGCGCCAGATGATCATGGAATACCGGGTCGGATGAGGCTCCTTTACTCATAATCAGAAACTCGTCTCCGCCCATCCTGAAACTTTTGTCTTCTCCAAATACCATTTGGATATATTCGGACAGTTTCTTAATATACTCATCTCCCACCAGATGTCCGAGCTTATCGTTTACGACTTTCAGATGGTTCATGTCCAGCATTACCATCGTATATGTTTCATCGGAGCCCTTCATGGCTTCCACAGCATTATTATAAGCTTTGCGGTTCTTCAAACCGGTCAGAGCGTCCGTATATGCCATCTTCTCCATAACCTCCGCATAGCGGCTCTTACGGCTCATATCGGACATATTGATAAACTCATATATTCCGCACATAAAGATAAAGAGGAAAATGACATAGCGGTAGTTGGACGATCCATAATATAAGGAAGGATTGATCCGGTAACGGATCATCTCGAATACTGCGAAGACCAGGGGAACCAGGAATGTGATAGACAGGATAACTATCAGACCTTTTTTCACCTTCTTTGTCACAATACTCCGGATAAAAAGATATATGACAAACGCAATGGTAAGTGCCAGAATAATATGGCTTACCACCAAGAGTTCATGATAATCTTTGATTCCAAGAGATGTCAGAATGATCTGGGTCAGAATATTAATCGCCGCAAGAAGTGCCACGATCAGGCCGACTTTGGTCCGGTTGTTTCCGGTAATGTACGCCGCAAACAGGACGGTCGGGATCGGTAACATCGCTATCATCATATAATCGATGAAATGGATTGCTACGGGTAATCCGAAAAGACAGGAAAGAAAGGTTCCTTCCGAGGCGATCCAAAGCGAAGAAACCACCGAAAAAGCGCCCATACTCATGATTTCATATCGTGTGTCTCCAAAGCCCTTTCCCGTGATTCCTATGCTAAAATAGACCAGTCCGAATGAAAATGCCAGAACACAGAGCATCATAAGCGGTATGGATTTCTGCATTTCCCGGACAATATAATAAACTCCGTTATTAATGGTCAGTTCTTCGATCTTTCCCTCTGTCTTTAGATAGATATTTTCCAATTCAATGGAAAGAACATCATCTCCCGTATTGTTCGGTATCGTGACCACATGCGGAAAGACACCGTATGCCTTACCGAAAATGACGGGGGCTTTCGGATGAAAATCATAGATCATTTCATTTCCCATATATACGGTAAAATAGACATTTTTGGTATAAAAACAAAGATTTCCGTTTCCTACGCTGTCAGCATCCATTTCTTTGTAAATTCGTACTTTGCCGCTGCTCATTAAGGAGGAAAAATCAACAGCCGAGCCATCCTCTTTCACCCAGCCGGATTCATAATCGATCACTTGCGTTTCTATATTCTTACCGAGATTTCGGGATACAAGGGCTGTAATCAAGACAAAAAAGACAAACACAAGAACAAGCAGGCAATAATAAAACCTGCTGTCAAAGAACACTTTCCCCACTAAAGAATTCTTCTTCATACACAACCCCCATGAACACAATTCCATTATAGACTTTCCCATTACTTTTCGCAAGGATAAGGGTTGATTTTGCACAGAAAAACAGGCACCCTTTCGGTGCCTGTTTTGTAACATTCTATTATAATTATTCGATGACTTTAATCCATCCTTCGGGAGCTTCGATTTCGCATCTCTGAATTCCGGTTAAGGTATCATAAATCTTCTTGGTCCAAGGTCCCATCTCTTCCATTCCGCTCGGGAAGAAGATATCGGTTCCGTGATCATGAATTCTGCCTACGGGTGAAACAACGGCTGCGGTTCCGCAAAGTCCGCATTCTGCGAAGTCTTTCACTTCATCGAAGAATACTTCTCTGTGTTCAACTTTCATACCAAGATAATGCTCAGCTACATAGCAGATGCTTCTTCTGGTGATGGAAGGAAGGATACTGTCGGACTTCGGAGTTACCAAAGTGCCGTCCTTGGTAATGAAGATAAAGTTTGCTCCGCCGGTCTCCTCAACCTTGGTACGGGTCTTGGGATCTAAGTACATATTCTCGGCAAAACCTTCTTTATGTGCAAGCTGGATCGGATATAAGCTCATTGCATAGTTAAGACCTGCCTTGATGTTACCGGTTCCGTTCGGAGCCGCACGGTCATAATCGGAAACCTTGATGGAAATAGGCTTAGCGCCGCCCTTGAAGTAAGGACCTACAGGTGTAGTAAGAATTCTGAATTCATACTCTTCTGCGGGCTTAACACCGATAACGGAGTTGGTTCCGATCATGAACGGTCTTAAGTATAAGCTTGCGCCGGTTCCGTAAGGAGGAACAAACTCCTTATTTGCGGCAACAACCTTCTCAACCGCTTCCACAAATTTGTCCTTCGGGAAAGGAGGCATCACCAAACGTACTGCGGAGTCATACATACGCTCTGCGTTCATGTCGGGACGGAAGCAGACGATTTTGCCTTCCTTTGTATAATATGCTTTAAGGCCTTCAAAGCAGGACTGGGAATACTGGAAGACGCATGCGCACTCGTTCAGCACGATGTTAGCGTCGGTAATAATGGCGCCGTCGTCCCATTTTCCGTCTTTGAATTTGGATACATAACGATAATCCGTCTGGATATATCCAAAGCCTAAATTTGCCCAATCGATATTCTTACTCATATCAAATCACTCCTTTCATTTCAATAGAGTATATTTTACACCCAGCAATAAGCGATATGCAATAGTTTCTTGATAAAAAACGCTTGACATTGCGGCCTTGTTTTTGTATAGTAATAAAGCGGTTTGTTTTAGGGGTCTTAGCTCAGCTGGGAGAGCATCTGCCTTACAAGCAGAGGGTCATAGGTTCGAGCCCTATAGGCCCCACGCATAACCTTCCGGTTAGCAAATCCATTCGGTTAGCAAACCCATTCGGACGAAATCCTGATTTCGTCCGAAGAGGAGACGCAACGAAGCGTAGTGAGGACTGAGTATACGAAGTCCGAACAATAGCGAAGTTTGCGGCGACGAGGCGAGATAGCTCAGTTGGCTAGAGCACGCGGTTCATACCCGCGGTGTCGAGGGTTCGAATCCCCCTCTCGCTATTAAAAGAACAGAGTCCAATTTTGGACTCTGTTCTTTTAATTTAGTAAATTGAGTTTAGAGAACCCGAAGACAACGCGGGCGGTGTCGAGGGGCGCACGAGGTCCGGTGGACCTCGGTTTTGCGCGGACCGGAGCGGCAGCGGAGACTCGAATCCCCCTCTCGCTATCACTGAAAAAGGAAGTCCTTTTTGGGACTTCCTTTTTATAATCCCTCCAACTCCGGCGGCGACCAATTCGGCTGCACATCCTCGATCACAAGGTTATCATCCACTTTCACCACGATCTGGTACTCATCCTCGTAAACGATTTCCCCGGGAAAATTCGTATATACCATATAGTACGGATGCTTGTACCGCTCTAAGAGCCAAAGTAGCGGATTGATCATTTTCATCATCATTTCGGAATTTTCCGTTTTAAAATAGCAGATAACTTTTTCCTGTCTTCTGCACTGCGGAGGCCAGGGAAGCACTTCGGCAAACCAGGAATCAATCTCTTTAAATAGACCGACATCCTCCTCTTCCATCACGCCGTTCGATACCATCTGATTGAGCATACTGAAGATACCTTTACCGGTTCTGGTATTGGCGGCGATCTCTTTTCCCTGAATTCTGCAGTATTTAAACTTCATTCCGTTCTTTACTCCAAAGATAACAATATGCCTGTGTTCTTGCAGCAAAAAGTTCCGTTTTTAAAAGTTCCCTGATCTCTTCTTTCGTATACCAGCCTGCTTCGATCTCTTCGACCGTGGATGTGCTCTCGTGAAACTCTCCCGAGGCCGTTCCGACGATAACCACATTCTTTTCGTTCGAAAAACCGACGGCGCTGTAGGATGCGGGAATATAATCTTCCACTTTCTCCAAAACCAGTCCGGTTTCTTCCCAAAGCTCTCTCTTGGCGGCTTCTTCCGGCGTTTCACCGGGATCGATCAGACCGGCCGGAAAATTATATACCAAACATCCGGGTGCCAAGCGGAATTCGTGATTTAAAAGCACCTTGCTGTGGTCTTCGTTATGAATGATCAAAACCACCGCATCCGCCGGTTCCTTGCCGTGAAGCGTCTCAAAATCACGGATATCGGGATCGCGGCTGATCATTTCATAAATCTTTTCTTTTCCGTCCGAAGTTTCATATTTCAGATTGTACCGGCTGATGTATTTGCCGGAATCCATTTTTTCAATACTTTTAAACTTCATCTTTCTTCTCCGATCTTACATTTTATCGGGTGCCGAGAAACCAAGTACATCCATACAGCTTTCCATGACAAGCTGAACCAGTTTCAGCAGGCGTAAGTATCCGAGCTTCTTATCTTCATCTTCTTCGGAAAGGATTTTGGTCTCGTGATAGAAAACATTGAACGCATTGGCCAGATCATATAAATATGCGCAGATTTTATGCGGAGCCAGCTCTTCATAAGCGCTTTCCATCATTGCATTAAAAGCAGAAAGCTGCATTCCGAGCTTTTTCTCGCTGTCATTCGTCGGCTTGTTAAGACCTGATTTTATGTCAACCAATTCGTCAACATTTTCCTTGCCTTTCTGCTCGGCATATTTCTTTAAAATCGACTTGATACGGACATCCGTATACAAAAGATACGGTCCCGTATCTCCTTCAAAGGATGTAAAGCGGTCAATGTCAAAGATGTAATCCTTGGAAGCCTGGTTGGAAAGATCTCCGTACTTGATTGCAGCAAGTGCAACCAGTCTGGCCGTTTTCTTTGCTTCCTCTTCGGTCATTTCCCTGCCCTCGGAAATCTTTTCAAACATCTGGTTGTTGATATCGCGAATTAAGTATTCCAGACGCTGTACGCCGCCGTCACGGGTTTTAAACGCATGTCCGTCCTTTCCGTTTACCGTACCGAAACCGATGTGAACCAGATCCGTATTCTCATCCACAAGTTTCGTCTTGCGTGCACAACGGAATACCTGCTCAAAATAGAGTTCCTGCCGTTTATCGGTTAAATAGATTATGCGGTCGGGGTGATAATTTTTCATTCTGTCCATGATGGTTGCAAGATCCGTCGTATTGTAAAGGCTTGCTCCGTCGGATTTTAAAATCATGCAGGGAGGCATTTCCTTGGTATCGGTTTCTTCCTTGACATCAACAACCAATGCACCTTCGCTGAGGTATGCATATCCGCCGTCCTTCATGTACTGCACCATACCGGGGATGATGTCATGCACATCGGACTCGCCCTTCCACAGATCGAAGGTAACGTTTAAATTGTCGTAATTGCGCTTTAAGTCGGTCACGGAAACATTCAGGATATGCTTCCATAACGCCCTGTATCCGCGAACGCCGGACTGGAGTTTAAAGGTGCACTCCATGGCTTCTTCCTTGAATTTCTTACCTTCTTCGGAATCTTCTTTACTCTTCTTGGAAGCAAACGGATAAATCTCTTCCAGCTCGGAAATGGTAAAAGGCGCCTGCGTCGGGTAATCTCCGCTGAACGACTCGTCAAAATACGGAAGCTCGGGCTTACGCAGTTTTAATTCCGCAATAATCAGGCCCATCTGAAGGCCCCAGTCGCCCAAATGAATGTCGCCGATGGCTTCGTGACCCATATAACGGATGATCCGCTTTACACTTTCTCCGATGACTGCAGAACGCAAATGTCCGACATGAAGCGGTTTGGCCACATTCGGTCCGCCGTAATCCACGATGACCTTCAATTTCTTCTCCGGCTTTTCGAGACCGAATTTATCTTCCGTGGCCATCTTGGACAAATACTCTTTCAAGAAATCTCCGTCCAGGTTTAAATTTAAAAATCCCGGCGGGCAGACTTCGATTTTTTCAAACGCCTTGCTTTCCTTTAATTTCTCTGCTACATCGTTTGCGATTGTAAGCGGTGCTTTCTTGTACTGTTTTGCTCCCGCAAGGGAACCGTTGCATTGAAACTCGCAAAGATCCGGACGATTGGACAATGCCACCTTCCCGAGTGCCGCATCATAACCGGCTTCGGTAAATGCGTTTCCGACTTCCCTGCTTAATACATCCAATAATTTTTCCATGGTTCTTCCTTTTCCTGTCTATTTATTAACCGTCCGTTACTGCTTCACCGCCTGCTCTTTCTGCTTTGCACGCTCTGCTTTCGAAAACATGCAGCCACAGAAATCCTGACGGTAAAGACCGTATTCTTTGGACAGTTCTATACTTCTTAAATATCCGCCCTTTTTCTTAAAATCCGTGGGCAGATAAACCACTTGGTGCTTCTTTCCCTCTTCTTCCCCGATTTGGTTCAGTAGAACAGCATCTTTCAGCGGACTTAATGTCAGGGTCGTGGCATAATAATCCGCGCCTCTTTGTGCCGCTTCTTTCGCTGTTTCCGATAAGCGAAGGCGAAAACAGATAGCACAGCGTTCTCCGCGTTCCGGACACTGTTCATAGCCTTTCACCGCTTCCAGAAACAGATTCGGGTCATGCTCCCCTTCCACATATGTGATCGTATATGCCCTTCCGGAAGCTGCCTCTTCATCCCGGTTTAATACATCGATAAAACGCTTTTCCTCATCCGCTCTTTTTCTGTATTCTTCATCCGCGGTAATATTCGGATTGTAATAAAAGACCGTGATCTTAAATGTACTACGAAGGTAGGTTAATACATAACTGGAACAGGGAGCGCAGCAACTGTGCAGAAAAAGTGTTTTGCCTTTTGTTTCCGCTTTGGAAAGCATCTCTTCAAGTTTAATCTGCGGGTTTTTGTTTGGATCCATCTTTTTGTTCCGTTTCCGATTCCGCCGGCTTCTCTTTTCCGGTCCTGTCTGTCAGTAAATACTTATCCATAAATTCCGCAAAAGGAATCGGTTTACTGTAATAATATCCCTGCACCATTCTGCAGCCGATTTCCTTAAGCATATCGATCTGTTCCTGCGTCTCCACGCCCTCACAAACCACTTTGATACCGAGTGCTCTGGCCATTTCGACGATCTTCTGCATGATGATCATCGTATCTTTCGATGTATCCACTTCGGAGAAGAAATCCTTATCAATCTTTAAGATATCAAAAGGAACGTCCTTTAAAAGGTTCAAAGAGGAATATCCGCTTCCGAAATCGTCCATGCAAAGCACCAGCCCCATCTCTTTTAACTGGTCAATGACGGAAATCATCTTATCCCTGTCATTAAAGAATACCGACTCCGTGATCTCAATCTGAATATCTTCTATCGAGGTATCATAGCGCTTCATAATGCGATCTACACTCGTTAAATATTCCGGGTTGTTTAAAAGAACTCTTGACTGGTTGATACTGATCGGAACAATCTTGTATTTGCCGGAATCCTTATACTTCCTGATCTCTTCGCAAAGCCGCTCAAGCATGTAGAAATCGAGTTTTTCGATGAAACCGTTCTGCTCGAAAATCGGAATGAAATCCGACGGAAAAACTTTGGTGCCGTCCGGTTTCTCCCAACGGACCAGGATCTCCGCTCCGACGATCTGATCCTTGAAAATATCGAATTTCGGCTGAAGATACGGTTTGAACTCGCCCCTGCTCAATGCATTCTGCATGGAGGATACGATCTCATCGTTTTTCTTCATCTCTTTGATGATGTTCTCGGAATAGAAAACTTCAAGAACCTTTTCATCGCCCTTTAAGGACTTTCTGGCGGCATTGGCATGGTCAATCATGATATCCAGATTGGTATCTTCCCTGCGGACAGTATAAATACCGCGTTTGAAGCGGATCGGATATTTTACACCGCTGTCCTTGGCATCGTCACCGACCAGTTTGATATAACGGCTGTTCTTATCCGGGAACTCTGAATCGTTCAATACAAGTGCCAGGAACTGGTCGGAGTTGATTCTCGCACACAGTTCGTTATTGCTGAATACTTCTTCGAATCTGGTCGCGATCGATCTAAGGATGGCATCCGCACTAATATGTCCGTATGACTCGTTAATATATCGGAAATTGGCGATATCGAAACGGATAATCGCATATGCACGCTCCGAATGATTAAAAATCAGTTCGTCCGATTTTAACTTGAAATAGTTAAGATTCCATCCTCCGGTCACTTCATCTTTGTACGCAAGTTCCTCCATTCTGGCATTATTACGGTAGTTCACCATCATCTGCAGAAGAATGACGGAGAACAAAACCAGAATGATCAACAAATAAGTAATAAAACCGGCCAGTATGGCAGGGAGAATGATTTCTTCCATCATGCCGTTGCGGTAAACAACCATCAGGTAAAGATTGTCAACGCTTTGAACAATCTTTGCCTTTACCAGGATCTGTTTTCCGTCCTCTCCGCGACAGGAAACCTCATAGTCATCCAGTGAGGACATCCGGCGTCTCATGGTTAGGATCTTATTGTTCTGGGAATTGGTTCCGTCTGTTTTATTTGTGATCAGCTCGTACGCATTCTCCCCTTCTCCGAACCGTTCGTAGAATTCCGGCCTGCACTCGATGATTTTACCGTCGCTTTCAATCAGACAGCTGTTACCTTCCTGATCAAGTTCCGGAAAAGATTCGCGCACGTAACAGGTTTTGATCTGAATCTCCGTGATGAAGAAGCCCTTCAGGTTTCCGTTGGAATCCTCCTCTTTCCAGACGGCAGCGAATACTCCGTCATTCCGATCCTCCTCCTTGATGGCAGTACAATAATAATTATTGTCAAATTGTGTTTTGCGAAGGTCAAACAGAAAATCGTATCTGTGATTGCCCTTCTCTACGGTACCGTCATCATGATAAAGTTTACGATCGGAGGATACATAATTGAACCGATACAGTGCACTGTTACTTCTTGCTATGGCTAACTCTTTCAACAGTTCTTTCTCATCCGTCACATTGTAGATGATTTCTTCCAGGACGACGCTTTTTTGCTTCATCCTGCTTAGATTTGCTTCCAGATAACGAAGGGCATTCCCCATCTCCAGTTCCAGATTGTTCATCACTTGTTTACGCAGCGTATAGTGCACGTAAATAAGGTTTGCCGAAAGAATGGCAAGCACAAGAAAGACAACAATGATAACCATGCTGACAGGAATATTTCTTTGCTTTTCGGAACCACTTCTTTTACTCAATGAAAACCCCCATTTTCATTCGCCCATAATCCATTTTATCATAGCACATAATGGCATTTTAGACAACGAAAGAAGCAAGTTGTGCATACAAAAAGGGCTTACGAAAGATTATCCTTCGTAAGCCCCATAAATTACGCTGATTAATTTACTGTTCCGGATTAGCCTGCTGTTCCTGTGCCTGTGCGGCTTCCTGTGCTGCTTTTTCCGCTTCCAGAGCCTGCTGTGCGGCATATTCCTCTCTGCGCTTCTGCTCTTCTTCATTCAGTCTGGACATGGTATTTACAACATCCGCTTCACGATTTAATTCTTTTCTTGCCTCTTCCTCGGAAAGGATCTTGGAATCCTTGTACAGATGGAAGAAGAAATTGGTTTTGATAATGTTTACGCTTGCCGCATATTCGGAATCCACCAGGGAACACATTGCATCGATATAATTGTTCAGATCCTTGAAATCATAGGAATCCGGATTGATCTTCCAGGTCACATCACCGGTTTTTGCATTGTAAATGGCCTTATCGGTAAAGAAGCTCTTATCGTAAAGAACCGCTTTGTGAACACCGTCCGAGAAAATATCCGTTCCCATGAAAAGACGGGAATCATAATCAATACCGAAGAGGTTTAATACGGTCGGAATGATATCCACGTTACAGCAGTAGGTATCGGATACGATCGGCTCTTTCAGTCCGGTGGTATACATCAGACAGCTGGACTTGTATAATTCCATTTCATCGATTTCCCTGCCGGCAATATTGTTTCTTCCGTTCTCCGTTAAATAATACGGATAATGATCACCGGTCAGAACGATCAGGGTCTTATCCAGTTTGCCTGCTTTCTGTAACTCTTCCAGAAGGTATTTCATACCGTATTCGAGTTCCAGTTCTCCGGCATAATATCCGAGTACTTCGTCGGTATACTTGGTAGCATCGTCACCGAGACGTCTCTTGACTTCATCGATATTCTTACGATACATGTAGTTGCTTGAGTTATACGGTCCGTGACCGCTGAATGTCATGTAATATGCAAAGAAACGGTCTTCTTCAATGTATTTATCCACAGACTGGATCATCAGTTCGGCATCGGATGCGGGCCATGCACTCGTAAAATGCATTCCGTCTCCCATGAAGTAGGTGTTCTCGTAGCCTAAGTTCGGCCAGGAAAGACGACGTCTGTAGTAGTTTCCGTAGTAGTTGTGGAATGCATAGGAAGGAACACCCTCCTTGGCAAAGAAGTCACCCAGACCGTTCGGCATATATCTTGCGGAAGACTGGGGAAAACTTCCGACATCAAGTCCCTGGTCTGCCTGACGGGATACATCGGGCCAAAGGCTGGTGGCAAAAGCATATTCACCGTTTGTCGTGGTATTACGGAAACTGTTATAGTAATTATTCAGAATGATACCGTTTTGGGACATCTTATAAAGAGTCGGTGTTACTCTCTCATCAATGGCGTAGCACCAGTAGCTTTCCGCACAGATGTAGATTAAGTTGTAACCTTCCATCAGGCCGGTGTACTCATTTGTTGTAGTCGGTGTTCTCTGACCGAAATACGTGTACATGTCCTTCAGTTCCTGACTCTGCGCGTTTTCCGCAAGTTCGGTGAAATCAAAACGCTCATCCATGTAAGGTTTCTTTTCTTCCGTTTTCTGCGTTGTTTCCGCCTTGGCTTTTTCTTCCTTCTTTACGGTCTTTTCGGATGCTTTCTCCGATTCTTTTTCGGATGCCGCCTCGGAATCGATCTCCGTAAGGTTGATATTGTTCATGTCAACAACGGCAAGTGTCTGGATATTGCTTCCGGTATTCAGACCGAAATAATAAGTTCCGCCTTCAACAAGTGCGGTTGTCATCGTACCGACACGGGATGCCGTGGTATCGGTATCGGAGATATTGGAATGGAATGCCTGATATGCGCTTCCTCTTCCGTCACCGCCGACAGCAATTCCTTCCGCAGCCGCGAACCAAAAACCGACACCGAGTACCAGTGCCAGTGCATGAAGTAAAAGAGGATATGCGTCACATTTAATCTTCTTACGTAAGCAGAATACCAAAGTTGCAATGGCGGGAACAAGCAAAAGCACAAGAAACGGTGCGGACTTGATCAGAACTTCCTCCATTGCCCACATGAAGTTTCCGACTGCTTCCGTTCCCATACCCATCATGGAGATGGAGAACAAAGAACCGAATATTCTGAAATATACCAACTGGATTCCGTAGAATACCGCTACCAAAAGCAGCGTAAACGGGAATACGAAACGGCTGACTTTCCGGGGAAAGAATCCGTTGATTGCGGTGAGCACCATGGCTTCCGCGGGAACAAAGAATAAAAAGAACAGATTGACCGGTTTAATACCGCCCATCAGGATTCGTAAAAGCACTTCCCAGAAGATGATGGAACCTGCGATGATTGCAAAGTAGATCAGCATCTGCTTTAATCCAAGCTGAAAACGCTCTTTGAAAGGCTTTTTCTCTGCTTTTTCTTTTTTCGTCTTCTTGGACTTTTTCGTTTTTTCTTCGATTTCTTTTTCGTTTGCTTCTGCGGCAGCCTCTGCTTCTTTCACTTCGGCATTGATATCACGAACGTTGATATCCTTAATTACCGCATCTTTTACCTGATTTTCGATGGTTTCCTCTGTTTTGTTCATCTCTTCTGTCTCCGTTACTCTTCTACGGTCAATGTTATTGTTTACACTTTTTTCATTCTTGCCCATTATACAAAAATTTTTTTCATGCTAGCAATGCAAGAAATATCCAAAAATAAGCGTTTTGAAGTAATTCTTTTGTGAAATCTGTAGTAAAAAAACCTTCTTCATGATATAATCTCCATATTATTTGAAGGAAAAACCTTCGAAAAGTAAGGAGATTTTACATGGCTAACGCATATTCCGAGCACCTTGAACAGATCAAAAATACGATTCGTCTTGCCATTCACGGCAAAGACGATGTCATCGATATGGTCCTTTGTGCCATTTTAGCCGGCGGGCATATTCTTCTTGAAGACATTCCCGGTGTGGGCAAAACCACTCTGGTTACCGCTTTCGCCAAAGTCCTGAATTTGGACTACCGCCGCGTACAGTTCACACCCGATGTTTTACCGAGTGATATCCTCGGATTTACCATGTATGATAAAAATACCGGCGAGTTTTCGTTCCGTGAAGGCGCAGTATACACCAACCTCTTCCTTGCGGATGAAATCAACCGTACTTCCCCGAAGACCCAGTCGGCTCTTTTGGAAGTTATGGAGGAGGGCCGTGCCACGGTGGACGGTGTTACGAGAGAACTCTCCCGCCCCTTCATGGTCATCGCTACACAGAACCCGATCGGTGCAAGCGGTACGCAGAAGCTTCCCGAATCCCAGCTGGATCGTTTCATGGTCCGTCTTTCCATGGGATATCCCGCACATAAGAGCGCCGTGGATATTTTAAAGGGCGACTCCCACGAGATCATCCGCGGTATGGAAAGCATCGTTACCAAAGAAGATATTCTGAACATGCAGAAAGCGACTGCTGATATTTATGTCAGCGAAGCACTCTATGATTATGCGGTAACCTTAACCGAGGCCACCCGTGACGAAGATGTTTTCACTCTCGGATTAAGTCCCCGCGGAAGTATTTCCTTACTGAAAATGGCCAAAGCCCATGCTTTCAGTTCCGGAAGGGATTTCTGTACGCCGGAAGACTTCAGGGAAGTATTCCTTCCGATTGCCGGACACAGAGTTTTACTTTCCACCAAGGCCAAAGCAACCGGAGCAACCGTCACCTCCGCTCTGTTAAATGCTTTCGGTTCCTGTCCCATGCCCAAAGTTAACTGAAGATAGCGGATAAACTCCATGAAGAAACATATCCTTTCGATGATTTTATATATTCTGGGGTTTATTGCCCTTATTCTGCTGTTCCTTTTTCTGGAACAGCCTTTTCTGCTTGTCTTTCTGTTCATTTATGCTCTTTTACCATGTATTACCCTGCCTCTTTATTTCACCGGGGTTAAAAAAGCACATTTTCACGCACACTGCAAAGCATCTTATGTCCGGAAAGAACATTCTCTGCCCTTTGTTTTAACTTTGGAGAATCCGTCGCTTTCCCCGTTTTTTCTGACCACCATAGAATTCACCGTAAACAATCTCTACCGGCCGAACGATTATACACATTCTCTTTCGATCCATGTGATGCCAAAGAGTGTGAAAAACATCGACCTGCCCATAGACACGCTTTCCATCGGTGTTGTTAAACTGGTTATCGAGAAAGTGACTTTAACGGATCCGCTGCATTTTTTCAGCATCACCATTCCGGATAACGCCACATTGGAAATTCCTGTTTTTCCCGAAGAAAAAGCACAGGATGACCTTCCTCTTACTCCCGCTTCCGACGGACTTGAGGAATATACGGAATCCGATTCGAAGGGCTCGGTTTCCTCGGACATCAAAGAAATCCGTGAATACCGGCCCGGCGACCGCTTACAGAGAATTCACTGGAAACTGTCTGCCAAACTGGATGATCTGTTTGTAAAAGAAATGGCGCATACTTCCATTCTTTCCTTAGTCCTTCTGCCGGAGCTTACGAAGGACAAGATCGAAGACACCGTTGCCGTTTTACTTGGCTGCATCCATGTTTTGCAAAACAGGGAGGAACGCTTCGAGATCGGACTGTATAACGATACGGCCGTTGACTTTTCCTTCCTGCAGACTTATGACGAAGCTTCAAGAATTGAACTTTTGACAAGACTTTACTACCTTCCTTTGTACGAAGGAGAAAACACGGCCAAAGATGCATTTTATGCATCCGATATCAAAAAAGCGACCGTAATACAGATTGTCGGGGATGATATCCGTATCATTCCGGCGGAATAATCATTAGGAGTATCCATGCTGCATCGATTCCTGGAACGATTACGAAAAAAAGAATTAGAGCAGACCGGCGTCTATGTCGGAGCCATTTCCGAAGGAAAAAACCACCATCGGGCACTCATCTGCCTGCTGCGCGGACTTGTGATTTTCCTCGGTACCTACGGAACCATTATCGGTATCCTCGAGGCATTCAAGCTCCCGTACAACGCGCCTGTGGTGACGTTTGCCTTTTTCCTGATTTCCATGTATGTGGCATTTTTATATTTTAACAAGATTTTCTTCTATGCCGGGTATTTCCTTCTGCTGGGTGCATTCACATACGAACTGGCCCATATGTACATGTTCGCAAACTCCGGTTACCAGGCGATCATCAACGAAATCTATTCCGCATATTCCGATTATTTCAAACTGCTCTCCGTCCGTGAAGGTCAGGAGCTCGTGGAACAAAGATACCTTACCGTTACGGTTGCGGCAATTTTCCTGGGTGTGTTCTTAGCCATGATGCTAAACGTTACCATCTCGGGTTACATGAATCTTGTCGAGACGGTTCTGATCACGCTGCCCTTCCTTGAAATCGCGTTCTATATCAACAAAAAACCGCCGATCTACTGCCTTTTCATGGTACTGATCATGTATATTTTTGTCGGAATCCTGCAAGCCAGCCGGTTCCAACGAATGCAGGTCAAAGGAAAACATACACCGGAATTCTTACGTTTCCGGCGAAGATCCAAGCGGATTTACGGTTATCAGGGAAATGCCAAGGGCAATCTTCTGACACTGATTGCCGCTTGCATCCTTTCTTTGATCGTATGTATCATCGCAAATCCGTTCTATACCAAAGATACGCAGTATGCCACCCATAATGCGGTACGCAAGAAGGCGGATGAATATGTAAAGATTTTCGTCCAAACCGGTTTCACCGGATTTCTGGCAAGATATGATTCCACAGGCGGAATGAATACCGGCCGCCTGGGCGGTGTCGGACAGGTACGTCCCGACTTCGAAACGGACTTAAACGTAACCTTTACGCCGTATACCTTCAATACCGTATATCTGAAAGCATTTACCGGCAGCTACTACTCGCAGAACCAATGGTTCCCCATCGCTTACTTGGAGGGGGCAAATCCCGCGGAATATCCGCAATACGGAAATACAACCGGCGGGAATAATATTTTAAGTAATACCCAGATTAAAAAATACGATTCCGAGTATCTTCCCGAAGCACGTGCAACGGCCAGAATGAATATCATTAATCTGGATGCGGATCCTTCCTTCTCCTATCTGCCCTACCATACGGATGCAACGGAATATCAGAATTTCGCCAAAGTCGAAGATACCTCCAGGGACTTATCCAATGGAGTTGACATAACATATAATCCTCTTCTCGAGAATTACTATGTGGTACCTGAAAAATACAAAGATATCACAGATGAAAAATACGAATATTATGTAAACGAAAGTTGTACCTATATCAATGAAGAACTGAAAGGTGATCTGCAGGAATATATTAAAGAACACGATTTCTTCGATGCCGGCATTTCCGGATTTACCGAAGAGGAAAATGTATCTAAATTCCGCGATGTCAACGATTACCGCCTTTCCATGGCCAGAAAAGTTTACAGCCACTATGTCAATGAATTCGATTATACGATGGCACCCGGAACGACGCCTTACGGAAGGGATTATGTGACTTATTTCCTGACCAAGCAAAAGCGCGGATACTGCGCTCACTTTGCATCCTCCGGAGCCATGCTCCTTCGTGCGATGGACATTCCCGCTCGATATGTCGAAGGCTATTGCATTCCTCCCTCTCTCCTTGCGGAAAGCGGTGTTGCGCTGGATGAAAATGTGGATGAGTGGTATGATGGGGATTCCCTTTTAGAGGAGACCGGTGTAGTCAATATTGATGTAAACGACTCTTATGCCCATGCATGGATTGAAATCTACTTAGAAGGCTATGGTTTCGTTCCTTTCGAAATGACTCCTCCGGATGAGGATGAAGCCGATAATGCTTCTTTCGACGACTTATTCTCCGGTCTGTTCCGCTTCCGTTTCAATATCGCGGAACTCCCCGAACCCGGAACAACGAATAATACGGAAAACCAGAACCGTTTATCCGAGTTTTTCTCGATGCGTTTCAACTTCGGTAAATTCCTCTTACCGCTCGGCATCGCTGTTGGTGCTCTTCTACTCGCCCTGACCGGTTATCTGACGGTTCAAAGGATCCGGACTTTGCTTCGGTTAAAGAGTCTTTATCAAACCGGAAAATTCTCCGAATTGGTTTACATAAAATATTCCGATTTTGTCCGTTTCCTGCAATCCGACTCTTCGACCAAAACAGCCAATGCCAATCCGCTTCCGCAGGATGTGCTTGCACAATGTAAGCGTCTATTAAGCGGTAAGAACGAGAATTACACCGATGCCTCGCTTAAGCAACTCTTTAGCTATATCGAGCAGGCTCTCTACTCTCCGGATTCCGGAAGCAGGGAAGAATATGACCGTTTTGCCGAAAGCATCGTTCATATGAGAAAAACACTGAAGAAGATGAAATAAATTAGTTCAAACAGATCTGCCGGGCAGTCTAAAAAAAGACATTGCAAAAGGATCATGCAAAAAAGCACGGAGCTTACCTCCGTGCTTTCTTTATATGCAATGTTTAATTCTTACTGAAAATACTTAACTCCGGCTTCGAAGATCTTCAGATCCTGCTCGCCGTAAATGTTGATAGCAACTCCGTCGCCGCGACGCTCCGCATGTGCCATCTTACCGAGAACTCTTCCGTCCGGGGAAGTGATACCTTCGATTGCTGCGAAGGAACCGTTAATATTCCACTCTTCATCCATGGAAATGTTTCCGTTGATATCCGCATATCTGGTAGCTACCTGGCCGTTTGCAAAGAGTTTGTCGATCCACTCCTTCGGTGCCACGAAACGTCCTTCTCCGTGGGATGCGGGCGAAGTATATGTTTCTCCCACCTTTGCTAAGGAAAGCCAGGGTGACAAGTTGGAAACCACCTTGGTATATGCCATCTTGGAAATGTGACGGTTGATGGTATTGAAGGTCAGTGTCGGGGAATCTACTTTCTGTCCCACGATCTCACCGTAAGGAACCAGTCCCAGTTTAATGAGTGCCTGGAATCCGTTACAGATACCGAGTGCAAGGCCGTCTCTTTCGTTTAAGAGTTTCATAACGGCTTCTTTGAGCGCTTCGTTCTGGAATGCCGTAGCGAAGAACTTCGCACTTCCGTCCGGTTCGTCACCTGCGGAGAATCCGCCGGGGAACATGATGATCTGTGCTTTGGCAATTTCCTTTACATATTCTTCCATGGATTCTTTGATATCCGTTGCGGAAAGGTTGCGGAAAATCTTCGTGGTTACCGTTGCACCCGCACGCTCAAATGCCTTTGTGGAATCGTATTCGCAGTTGGTTCCGGGGAATACCGGAATGAATACATGCGGTTTGGCAACCTTCTGCTTGCAAACATATACGCTTCCCTTTGTATATAACTCATCCGGAAGCTCGGTATAATCCTGCGTCGAACGGGACGGGAATACGCGCTCCAATTTGCCCTTATAAGCCTCCAGAAGTTCTTCTTTGGTAATTACCTCATCCTTGTAGATGAAATCGTCTTTCATGACGTGTCCGATGAGCGTAAACGGTATGGTCACATCTAACAGTGCTTCTGCGGAAAGTTCCAATACGATATCGCCCATACGGTTCTTAAACAGATCCTCTTTGGATAAGGACTCATCAAAGAGAACGCCCAGATCGTTACCGAATGCCATTTTGGCAACACCGGGAACGATTCCGTAGGAATCCAGTGTATATGCTGCGGAGATCTTGTGTGCACGGTTTAATGCATCTACCGCTTCATAAATGGATTTTACTTTATCGAATACGGGAATCTCCTCATCGTCCTTCGGAATGGAAAGAAGGATCAGGAAATCGCCCGCTTTCTTTAATTCGGGAGTAATGACATCGGAAACCTTTGCCACGTCAACCGCGAAGGAACAAAGTGTGGGCGGAACATCGATATCCTGGAACGTTCCGGACATACTGTCCTTTCCTCCGATGGAAGGAAGTCCGAATTCCATCTGTGCACGGTATGCACCGAGCAATGCGGCAAACGGCTGGCTCCAGCGCTTCGGATCTTCGGTCATTCTGCGGAAATACTCCTGGAAGGTGAAACGGACTTTCTTATAATCACCACCTGCAGTCACAATCTTCGAAAGTGAAGAAAGAACCGCATAAATGGATCCGTGATAAGGGCTCCAGCTGGAAAGATAAGGATCCAGGCCGTAACTCATCATAGTGACCGCATCGGTCAAACCGTCCATTACGGGTACTTTGGCTACCATGGTCTGTGTTTCGGTCAGCTGATACTTACCGCCGTAAGGCATCAATACACTGCCTGCACCAATGGAGGAGTCAAACATTTCAACCAGTCCCTTCTGGGAACAGGTATTTAAATCGGATACGGAAGCTTTGAATGCTTCTTTCAGATCACCTGCCTTCAGGGCTTCATCCACTGCGGGAATGGCAATCTGTCTGAAGTAATCTTCGCTCTTCTTCGGGCTCTCCACAAAGACATCCGTCTCCTGATGTGCTCCGTTCGTATTTAAGAATGCTCTGGAGATATTTACGATTTCTTTGCCTCTCCAGGTAAGAACCAGTCTGGGATCTTCGGTGACCGTAGCCACTTCAACCGCCTCCAAGTTCTCCTCTGCGGCATATTTCATAAATTCTGCGACATCCTTCGGATCCAGAACAACCGCCATTCTTTCCTGTGATTCGGAGATGGCAAGTTCGGTTCCGTCAAGACCTTCGTATTTCTTCGGCACTTTGTCCAGATCCACTCTTAATCCGTCCGCCAATTCACCGATGGCAACGGATACACCGCCGGCACCGAAATCGTTACATTTCTTGATCAGACGGCTGACTTCGCCTCTTCTGAAAAGTCTCTGGATTTTACGTTCGGTAGGCGGATTACCTTTCTGTACTTCCGCACCGCAGGTTTCGATCGAAGATACAGTATGTACCTTGGAAGATCCGGTTGCTCCGCCGCAGCCGTCACGTCCGGTACGTCCGCCGAGTAATACAATGACATCTCCGGGATCGGAAGTCAAACGCTTTACATCTTTTCTGGGAGCGGCACCCATTACCGCACCGATTTCCATACGTTTAGCCACATAATCCGGATGATAGATCTCTTTTACCAATCCGGTTGCCAGACCGATCTGGTTACCGTAGGAAGAATATCCTCTTGCCGCACCGCGCACAAGTTTCTTCTGGGATAATTTACCCTTAAGGGTCTGTGAATTGGGAACCGTGGGATCGGCCGCACCGGTAACACGCATTGCCTGATATACATAGGTACGTCCCGACAAAGGATCGCGGATCGCACCGCCGAGGCAGGTTGCAGCACCACCGAAAGGTTCAATCTCCGTCGGATGGTTATGTGTTTCATTTTTAAAATTGATCAACCACTCTTCGCTGACCGGTCCGTTTCCGTCCTGATGATCAACTTCGATAGGAACTACGATGGAGCATGCGTTGATCTCATCGGATTTCTCCATGTCCTCAAGCTTGCCTTCCTCTTTTAGTTTACGCATGGCTACCAGCGCAAGGTCCATTAAGCAAACGAATTTGTCGCTTCTGCCCGCAAAGAGTTCTTCTCTTGTTTTTAAATATTCATCGTAGGTACCTTTAAGCAGATCGGTATAATCACCCTGCTCGAATTCGACATTCTTCAGTTCGGTCGAGAACGTCGTATGACGGCAGTGATCGGACCAGTATGTATCGAGTACCTTAATTTCCGTTACGGAAGGGTCTCTCTTTTCTTCGTTCGTATAATACTCGCGGATGAACTTAAAATCGTTATAAGTCATTGCCAGTCCGAGACTGTCATAAAGCGCTTTAAACTGCTCTTCGGGCATCGTGTTAAATCCTTCAAAGGTTCCGACATCCGCTGCTTCCGGATAGTTATTTACCAGTGTCTCAGGTTTTTCCTTGGCGCTTTCCTTCGAATCCACGGGGTTAATGCAGTAAGCCTTAATCTGTGCAAATTCCTCGTCGGAAACGTTTCCGGAGATGACATATACGGTTGCGGTTTTGATAATGGGTGTTTCGTCTTCTTTCAGGAACTGAATACACTGAACGGCCGAATCCGCTCTCTGATCATATTGTCCGGGAAGGTATTCCACTCCGAATACTCTTGCCCCCTCCGTTCCGGGAATGGTCTCCTCATAAAGATCATCCACAGGCGGTTCTGCAAAAACCGTATTGCAGGCTTTCCTGTAAATCTCTTCGGAGATATTTTCCACATCGTAGCAGATCAATACTCTTACCGATTCGATTCCCTTGATTCCGAGATAGCTCTTTAAATCATGCAGCAGTTCATGTGCTGCCGATGCGAAAGCCTCTTTCTTTTCAACATATACACGTTTCACGTTACCCATCGTGCAATTTCCTCCGTCATTTATCTTGTTTTATTAGAATTCTACAGTTTTCGGTGCCGCCGTAAAAGAGCTGAATGTGGCTTTGGCATCTTTTAAGAAGAAAACTTCCGTATTCCCGTCATCCGGTGAATACATTGCCTTCAGTTCGGGATATGCCTCCAGCATGGATACGCGGGCTTCTCTTCTGTCATCTTCCACCAGTGTGGCACTGACTCTTAACCATTCTCCGTTTTGGAAAGCACAGATTTCCACCTTGGGATTCGCATGAATCTGCGCGGATACGGATTTGGCCTTACCGGTCTGGATATAGAGTTTTCCTTCGAATTCATGGATGGTTCCGAACGGGCGAACACGGGGCTGATCCCCTTCCACCGTAGCCAAATAATAGGTTCCTACTTCTTTTAAAAACTGATAAACACTCTGCATTTTTTATCCTCCGCAATAATGATTATTATTCCAAAAGAACCCCTACCATTGTAACCCATTTCCCTTTGCTTTTCAAGAAAAGACGGCTGTTCCGGGTAAATTGCCAGTTTAACGGTTTTGTGTTAAACTAAATGGGTCGTATACATCGAAATAAAAGGAGTAAAACATACATGGAAGAAAAAAAATTTGCCCTTTTGATTGACGCCGACAATATTTCCTCGAAGTACATCAAGACCATCATCGATGAGCTCGGAAAATACGGCACAATCACCTATAAACGTCTGTACGGGGATTTAACCAGATCCAACAACAAAAGCTGGAAAGATGCCATGCTTTCCCATTCCATCAATCCCGTTCAGCAGTATAACTACACCACCGGAAAGAATTCCACGGATTCCGCAATGATCATCGATGCAATGGATATTCTGTATTCCGGCAAAGTGGACGGCTTCTGCCTGGCCACCTCGGACAGCGATTTTACCCGTCTTGCCATGCGTCTTCGCGAAGCCGGTATGATGGTCATCGGTATGGGAGAAAGCAAAACACCGGAACCGTTCCGTGTATCCTGTGAACGTTTCTTCTTCCTCGATCTTCTCTGGGATGAATCCACATCCGCCGACGTGGAGAATGCGGATGTATCCTCCGGTAAGGAAGAAGATGCCATCACTCCTCTTCCCGCCCTGGAAACCATGATTGCCAAGATTATTATCGATAACGGCATCGACGGCAAGCAGATGGATATCGGCGAACTCGGAAGCCGCATTACCAAATCCGATCCCGCATTCGATACCCGTAACTACGGCTATAATAAGTTTTCCAAGTTTTTGGAGCAGTTCTCCTCCATTAAACTGATCAGCCGCGATAACTCCGTTTCCGCTATTTTACAGGAAACATCCCTTTCCTTAAAAGCCATCGAAAACGAAGTCATCCACATTCTGTATCAGGCGGAGAATCACACCATGTATACGGGAACCTTAAGCCAGGAATTGAATAAAATCTATCCTTCTTTCAATGTCCAGAACTACGGCTACAACCGTTTCGGCAAAATGCTTTCCGAGTTCAAGACCGTCAAAGTCACTTCCCTCGGCCGTGTGGTAACCTTAACCGATACTTCTTCCATCGAGAAGGAAAACCGCAAGAAACAGGAAAGCAAGAAAAAAGCTGCTTCGGAGCAAACTCGCAAAGCAGCCGGTAAAAAACACTGATTATCCTTAAACACAAAGCATTTCCATTTGTTCCAATGCTTCTTCATAATCGAAATTCTGAATCTGCTCTTTGGCTTTCAAGAGCAGATTTCTTTTATCTTCGCTCATTTTCGTGGTAAGAAGATTCCTGATCTCTTTCTCCGCCGTATTCTCATCGAGCATCTCCAGGGCATCTTTGATAATGGATACTTCTTTGGCAAACTCTTCTTCGGAGAGCGCATCCTTCGTAGCCCTGATCGTCACTTCTTCCGGCGAAACACCGTTTTCTTTCAGAACAAAACGGATATTTGCGATCAGAAGTTCATATTCGGAAAGTAATTCCTGCGGTTTCAGCGGAGTATCAAAAACCGTATTGTTCTTGGCCGCTTCTTCCTGCCCTCTTGCCATTTCCGCCAAACGGTAAGCACCGATTCCGAGGGCAAGCCCTTTTAGGGCATGGACCTCAAGGCCATAGCTTTTTAGATCCTTCTGCTCCAGAAATCCGCGGATCCGGTCCATCTGTTTCTCGCCGTCTTCATAGAAAAATTTCAATGCCTGCAGATAGCGGCTTCTCTCTCCGCCGAATCGCGCCAGTCCGGCTTTGGTATCGACTCCGGGCAGAACAATGGCTTTGCCGTATTCTCCGGGAATATTTTTATTCTCCACATAGCAGATGGTTTTCTCCGGAAGAAATTCCAATAAGATATCTTTCAGTTCATCCAGCTCGATCGGTTTGGCCAGATAGTCCTGGAAGCCTTTCTCCAGAAACATTTCCTTCGCACCGGATAAAGCATTTGCCGTAAGCGCAATGATCGGAATACAGCGCACTTCTCCGCTCATCGTACGGATTGCTTCCGCCGTTTCGATTCCGTCCATTCCGGGCATCATCTGATCCATGAAAATGATATGATAACGTTTTCCCTGCTCCAGAAGACGTAAGCATTCCTCTCCGCTGCTGGCCGTATCCACCTGCATGCGGTAAATGGACATCAGTTCCTTGATCACCTTACGGTTGGTCGCATTGTCATCGACACAAAGCACTTTGGCATCCGGAGCAATGAAGTTTTCTCCTTCTTCTGTTTTACCGGTACTGCGTACCTGCAGACTGGAAAAATCGCCGATCGGCGTGGCATCGATGATCTTCTGAAAGATATAAACGGAAAACTTCGAGCCGCTTCCGTAAGTACTCTCGACCGTAATCTCTCCGTCCAGGCTCTCGACCAGTTTCTTTACGATGGAAAGTCCCAGTCCCGTTCCCTGAATATCGATATGTTTACGGATATCCGCACGTCTGAACGAGTCAAAAAGTTCCGGAATGGCGGATTCCTTGATTCCGCAGCCGGAATCCTCCACCGCCAGATAAAATTTACCGGTTTCCGAATCCAACTGCTCCCAGTCCACCGTTAAGGAAACAAATCCGGATTTCGTATATTTGCAGGCATTGTCCAAAAGATTATTCAGAATCTGACGCACCTGAACAGCGTCTCCGCGAAGGCCTCTCGGAAGTGAAGAGCTTACATGGATCGGAAACGAAAGGCCCTTTTCCTGCATTCTGGGCAGAAACTGTTTGACCACATCCTTCAGATAGATACCCGGATTGTAATTAATCTCCACGCTCTCCACCTGTCCGGACTCGATTTTGGAGAAATCCAGAATACCGCTTATTATGGCCAAGAGCAGTTTGCCGGATTTACGGATATCGTTTGCCAGATTCTTTACTTCCTGATTCGTATCGTTTCGAAGGATCATCTCCGTACTGCCCATGATGGAATTCATCGGGGTACGGATTTCATGTGACATATTGGCAAGGAAAATCGACTTTGCCTCGTTTGCTTCCTCTGCCTTATTCTTCAGTTCGATCAGTCGTTTCATATTCTCGAATTCATCGGTTTTGTCAAAGAGCCAGAGGCTGTATCCTTTCAGCGTATTCTTATCGTAGAACGGAGATACGGAAACCTGATACTGTCTGCCTTTAAGTTCCATCGTTTTACGGTTATTGCGGTAAACTTCCTGAATGATTTCTTCCCTTTTCTTGGAGTCCCTAAGGCCCGGGATCTTTTCATATGCCAGTTTGTTGGCAAACAGAAGCTTCTTGCCCACATCCACGACAAAATAGATCTCATTTACGGACTCTACAATATTATCTTTTGCGATCTGCGTGGTATCGAGGAGTCGAAATTTGTATACCATAAAGATCAAAAAGCTCATTCCGATGGTAATCGATGCGGGCACGGGATTGAATCCCATCATTTCCGGTGTAAGCGTTATAAACAGAATATATGCTATCGCCGTTGGCAGAAACGCAAACGGAAGGAACAGAAACGGTGTGGACACTCCGCGGATTCCTTTCACAAATGTATAAACGGAAACGAATGTAAAAAAGGCAATCTGCAGAATCGTATAAACCAGTGAAATATTGCTGACAATTCCCGGCGAGGAAACAATGTGAGGATAAAAGCCGGTACTTACGAAAACAGTACTCTTTAAATACAGCGTACTGAAATCCATCGTCATGGCAAATCCCAGAATGATGACATCCAAAAACAGGATCACCTGCCTTATCCACTGAGGGATCTCGAAATCACAGCATTTGCAGATAAAGAACACCAGAAATGAGACTAAGAAAACCAGACCGAGGATCTGTAATTTCAGACTGGTCAGGGAGTAACTTGTATCGGTCCCCATCAATTCCAGCGTATAACCCAGAATGACAAACAGATTGCTTACGGTGCAGACCAACAGATATTTGGTTACTTCATTTGCCTTCTCCAACAAAATAACGCCCATGTAGGCAAAAGAAATAACCGTCAGAAAAATATGGGTTCCCAGAATAAACAGAAACATTATGCCTCCTGTTTTACAAAGAATAATCCACTTCAACCCCATTATATTCCGAATTGAAAGGACAGACAAGACAACAAAAAACCCGGGGCATCGTCCCGGGCTTTTTGTTTGTGTAAAAGGGGAATTCTTTCGGAATCGTAATTAGTATTCATTACTAATTCTGATATTATTATATTTGCAATTTACATTAAAATCTATAAATATATTGGACAAAAATAACAATATATTAGCAAAGATCATTAGAACGGTATACTTTCCCCGTTTTCGTTTGCAAATGTGGCTCCGCTTTCGTATGCATAAAGAATCTCTTTAAATCCGTCCAAAACTTCATTTCCACCCGCAAATCCTCCGTGGAATAACTGAATCGGTGACGTACTTCCGCCTTCATAATAATTAAATGTCCAGATACCGCCATCCGTTCCGTCAATCATGTAATCTTCAAAATTGTTATTGTCCTTGGAACGATTCGCCATATCATACAGATTTACGAGATCGTCATCGCTAAGGGTCGTTGTTGCGGTGTAGGTTCCGTTTATACTGTAGTTTCTTACGATCGTCATGGTTCCGTCATAATTTACCGTATATTCCGTAGACTCAATATACTCATACTCGTCCTCATCGGCAATACCACCGAATCTGTATTCTGCCGTAAACATGACTCCACTGTTTTTCTTTACTTCCTGAATACCGGGTTTTACATTTACATTGACATTTAAATTGGCTTTCACGCAGCCTGTCAGGCAAAACAATGCCATCGCTGCAAGTAACACGGATAAACTCTTCATCATCTTTTTCATTTTTACTCTCCTCCCTTTCGGTTGTTACAGTTGTAATACGAAATCAGGCGCGTATATTTATGGCTGATCGGAAATTTCTTTTTTCTTCGACTTTGAAACCGAAAGAGCAAACAAAATTCCGCCGGCAATTATTGCAAGTGCACAAAGTACAAGTCCCGGCGCGGATTTTAAGAAATCAACCAGTTTCGGTTCATAAGCATAAGCGGTAACGATCAGATTCGCCGCCATATGAAACAGAACCGATCCCAAAAGCGAATCCGTTAAGTGAGCGACCGTTCCGAGCAGCACTCCCATGATAAAGGCGTAAATTCCCTGTACAAAACTTCCGTGATACAAAGAAAACAGCAGAGCCGAAAGTAAAATCGAAATCGGTACCTTCATCATTTTCCGGAATCCGAAGAACAAAACGCCCCTGAAACAAACCTCCTCCGCAAACGGTACGATCACACCGTATCCGAGCATTGCAAGCACAAAAGGCATATCAAACATCCCATCCGACGGCGTGTACCAAAGGCTCTTAGGAAGAAAATCATTCCAGGGAATCACGGTAAACAGATAATTCAGTAAAACCGCCGCACCGGCTGCAAAAAGAAGAATGCCTGCTGCCGCACCGACTTTTCCCTTCATGGTAAATTTTCTTTGCTCTTTCGGTAACCAGAGAAACGTTATAATGCCTGCAAAGAGTGCTGCGATCACCGTAATGATTTGCAGTTTGCCGGCCAGTTTTTTACTGTTGGAAAGGCCGTAAATCAGTCCGAAATACAAAAGAAAATAGATGGCCAGAAGTCTGACCATCAGAAATACGGTTTGAAATACTTTGGTTGATTTCGTCTCAGTGTTTGATTGTTTCATTCATGCTTCCCGTCCGGTATCCTTTTAAATCCAAAGTGACATAGGTAAAACCAAGCGCCTTTATTGTATCATAAATTTCATTCCTCGTCTCTTCCGAAGCAATTTTTACGATATCTTTCGCAGGAACCTCGATTCTTGCCAGGTTTCCGTGCATGCGAACACGCTCTTCCAAGAATCCTTTCGAAATCAGGAACTCTTCCGCTTTCTCGATCTTATCCAGTTTTGCTTCGGTGATCTCTTCTCCGTAAACCAGTCTGGACGCAAGGCATGCATACGACGGTTTGCTCCAGGTCGGAAGATTCATTGCCTTGGAAAGAGCCCTGATATCATCCTTCGTCAGTCCGGCATCGCGAAGAGGACTTTTGACGGAAAGCTCCGAAATTGCCTTCAGACCGGGACGGTAATCGCCCAGATCATCCAGATTGGATCCTTCCGCAACATATTCGATCCCGTTCTCTTTTGCTGTCTTTATCAGCTCGCCGAAAATCTTTCGTTTGCAATAATAGCAACGTTCGGGACTGTTCTTTCTGATGTCCTCATCTTCAAACGGATTCACCGTAACGAATATCTGACGGATTCTTCTTTCCATACAAAAAGCCTTAGCTTCGCAAACCTCACGTTTTGGAACAAAGGCATTGTCATTTGTAACGGCAAGTACATTTTCACCAAGTACATCATGTGCTACTGCCAGTAAAAACGTGGAATCCACGCCGCCGGAAAATCCGACGGCAAGGCTTCCCAAATTCCGAAGGATCTGTTTTAACAGATCCAGTTTCTCTTTCTGACTGTCGGTAAGCTGTACCTTCTCTTCGTACATTGTATATTCCTCCTTTTCGAAGTTACGAAATACCGATAAACCGACATATTCGAAGTGATACTCAATCACTTATAATTTTATATCTACTTGCGGTATTTTGCCACTTTTTTCACTGAAATATAAAAAACCCGAAAAGCCTGAATTCATAAGCTTTTCGGGTTTGCAGGGGATGAGAGAATCGAACTCCCACCAAAGGTTTTGGAGACCCCTATCATACCATTTGACCAATCCCCTATTTCGGTACGATTTTCGCACCGTGTGAAATTATAACATACCCTCCGGATTTGCGCAACACCTATTTTTATGCATCAAATGCCGCGCTAATCGCATCGGTTACATTCTGCACATACAGGATGCGGATGTCTTTGATGTCTTTTAACGCTGCCTTTCCGGAAGCCGGAACAATGCAGGTTTTAAAGCCCAGTTTGGCAGCTTCTTTCACCCTTGCTTCCATCTGGGAGATACTTCTGACCTCTCCAGACAAACCGACTTCCCCGAAAGCGATCGTATCGGCTGCGATGGCCTTGTTTCGAAATGACGAAACGACCGCCAGAACGATTCCCAGATCGATGGCAGGCTCGGTCACTTTGATGCCGCCCGCAATGTTTAAATACGCATCGCAATCCCCCAAGGATATTCCCACTCTCTTTTCCAGAACGGCCATTAAAAGATTCAGTCGGTTATAATCCGTGCCCTGCGCCTGACGTCTCGGAATACCGAAATTGGTTCTGGAAACCAGCGCCTGGATTTCAACCAGGATCGGTCTGGTTCCCTCCATGGAACAGGTCACAATGCATCCGCTTGCATCCAGCGGTCTTCCCTCCAACATAAGTTCGGACGGATTTGCGACCTCTACCAGGCCTTCCTTACGCATTTCAAATACACCGATTTCGTTCGTGGAACCGAAACGGTTCTTAACACCGCGTAATATCCGGTAAGAAGCATGTCTGTCGCCTTCAAAATAAAGCACCGTATCCACCATGTGTTCCAATACGCGAGGACCCGCCACGGTACCTTCTTTCGTTACATGGCCGACGATAAAAACTGACACATTAAAGCCCTTTGCAATGCGCATCAAAACGCCCGTGGACTCACGAACCTGCGAAACCGAACCCGGTGCGGATGTTACCTCTTCAAGGAACATGGTCTGAATGGAGTCGATGATCACAACTTCGGGCTTTCTTTCCTTGATCACCTCTTCAATGACGGTAAGCGAAGTTTCACACATCAATTCAACCGAATCGGAGAAATCCCCGATCCGCTCGGCTCTTAATTTGATCTGCTTTAAAGACTCCTCTCCGGAGATATACAGAATCTTCTTGCCCTTATTTCCCATCAGACGGCAAAGTTGCAAAAGAAGCGTCGATTTGCCGATTCCGGGATCTCCGCCGACCAAAGTCAAACTGCCTGAAACCACGCCTCCTCCGAGCACACGGTCCAGTTCTTTCATGCCCGTGGAAGTTTTGTTTTCTTCCTCCAGCGAGATATCCTTCAATCTGGAAATCTCCAGATCACCTTTGGTCAGCGCGGCCTTCGTACTTTTGGCCGCGGGGTTGGAAATGCGTTCCTCCACCATGGTATTCCATGCTTTGCAGGCGGGACACTGTCCTACCCATTTCGGAGATTCGAATCCGCATTCATTGCAAAAAAACACGGTTTTGGATTTATTCTTTACGGTTGCCATATTACTCTTCCATCCGTTCGTATTTCGATAAAGAGAATGCGGGAGAATCTTCTCCCGCATTCGTTCCTGGGTTAATACATTCTCATTTACTTTTTAATGGATACTTCCACTTCACCGGCGTCTGCCAGTTCCACGCTGATGTTAATCTTTCCGCTGGGGTTACTCTTCAAAACCCCGATACTCTTTCCTCCGACAAACACCGAATATTCCGTATCTTCTTCCATTCCGATGGTCAGCTGTGCGTCCTGATTGCTTTCCACCTTGAAAGAAACTCCTTTTTCATCCTCGATAAAATCCTTAACCGTGGTACCCGGTACGGATTCATAAAGGAATAGTCCGTTCTTTTCCAGTTTCGTCATTGTGGCAAATGTTTTGACCTTGTAAAGATCACCGGCATGCTTAAAGTCTTCCACCTTCGCTTTTTCCGGAAGGGTGTAGTTTCCGAAGCTTAACGTTCCGTTTGCTTCTTCTTTGATAATATCGGTAATTGCTGCCATAATTCCCCTGCCCCTTTCTGTTATTTGGCTTATAACCGAACAACATGTATAGAATAATTATACCTTGATTATGCCTTCTTTGTAAAGGTGACTTTTCCGTTTTTCCACCCTGCCGTCACGGTATCATTGGCCTGGATATTTCCACGTAAAATCTCCTCCGAAAGCGCATCTTCGATCACGTTTTGCACAGCCCTCTTTAGAGGTCTTGCGCCCATCTTTGCATTGGCATAAGTGGTGGTAATATGCTCTTTCAATGCAGCGGAAACCGTAAGATGAATTCCCATGGTTTCTTCGCAACGCTTCTTTAAATTGTTTGTAAGAAGCGTTGTAATCTTCTTCATGTCCTCGCTGCCGATCTGATGGAAGACAATGATCTCGTCGATACGGTTGATAAACTCCGGTTTGAAGATTCGTTTCACTTCCTCCATTACGCCGGATTTCATCTTCTCGTGATTCTTTTCTTCACTCTCTTCCTTGGCAAATCCAAGGTTCTTCGGATCGATAATCCGCTGTGCACCGGCATTCGATGTCATGATAATGACCGTATTCTTGAAATTGACGGTTCTTCCCTTGGAATCCGTAATTCTTCCGTCATCCAGTACCTGGAGAAGAATGTTAAATACATCGGGATGTGCTTTTTCAATCTCATCGAACAAAACCACACTGTACGGATTCTTGCGGATTTTCTCACTTAACTGTCCACCGTCTTCAAATCCGACATAGCCCGGAGGTGAGCCGATCATCTTGGATACGGAATGAGACTCCATATACTCGGACATATCCACACGGATTAAGGAACTTTCATTTCCGAACATTGCCTCCGCCAGTGCCTTGGAAAGTTCTGTTTTACCTACACCTGTAGGACCAAGGAAGAGGAAGGAACCGATTGGGCGATTCGGATCACCGATTCCGGCACGGCCTCTTCTGATGGCTTTGGATACGGCATTTACAGCCTCATTCTGACCGATAACACGCTTATGCAACGTGCTTTCCAGTTTCAGTAATTTCTCCGATTCTTTCTCCGCCAATTTGCTGACGGGAATCTTGGTCCATACGGAAACCACTTCTTCGACATCTTCTCTTCTTAAGATTTCGTCTTTTGCGGCTTCTCTTAACTCATCCTGTTTTTTCTTCTGACGGTTGAAGGATGCAATCAGTTTATCATACTGCTTTCTGACTTCCTTTGCCCGCTCAAAATCCCTGCTTTGCAGTGCTTCTTCGAGATTTCTCTTTGTCTCGGCTATTTCTTTTTCCTTCCCCGCATGCTTGCCCGCACTCTTCATACCGCGCAGTTTTACAAGGCTGCAGGCTTCGTCGAGTACATCCAGTGCCTTATCCGGAAGGTTTCTGTCATTGATATAACGCGATGAGAGTTTCACGGCGCTTTCGATGGCTTCATCCTCAATACGGATATGATGAAATTCTTCGTATTTGCCCTTTACACCGTGCAGGATATCAAGTGCCTGCCCCGTTGTCGGCTCCTCAACGATGATCGGCTGGAAACGTCGTTCCAGGGCCGCATCTTTCTCGATATATTTGCGATATTCGGCAATCGTGGTCGCACCGATTAACTGCACCTCTCCCCTTGCAAGGGAAGGCTTTAAAATGCTCGATGCATCAATGCTTCCCTCCGCACCGCCGGCGCCGATTAAGGTATGGATCTCATCCATGAAGAGAATGATATTGCCGTCACTTACCACTTCATCGATCACGCCTTTTAAGCGCTCTTCGAATTCACCGCGATATTTGCTGCCCGCTACCATGGCGGACATATCCAAAGAAAGGATCCGTTTCTTTAAAAGCAACTCCGGAACGTCTCCGCTTGCAATCTTGTTTGCAAGGCCTTCCACAATCGCGGTTTTGCCCACACCGGGTTCTCCGATCAGGCAGGGATTGTTCTTGGTACGTCTGAGCACAATCTGCTCGAGGCGATCGATTTCTTCTTTCCGTCCGATGACGGGATCGAGCCGTTTCTTTCTTGCAAGTGCCGTCAGATCACGGCTGTATTTGGACAGCTGTCCTTCCTCTTCGCTCTTGCCGAAATACTGCTGCAGGCGTGGAATGATCTCTTCACGTAACATCATCGCATCTTCGCTCATGGAAGAAATCAAAACAGAGCGAAGCTTGCTGATATCCACCTTCAGAAGATCCAGGATCTTTCTGGACATCAGTTCCGGATAATCGATCAGAAGGAACAGAATATGTTCCGTACCTGTTTTACTCTCTCCCATTTTGGCGGCAAAATCATCCGCCTCATCCAGTAAATATTTCACGGCCGAAGACATCTCCTGGGAGGAACGTGTTCTTTCCGCAACATTCCCGGGACCGTGTGTTTTGATGATTTCTTCGATCTTTTCGGGTGTAACGCCCATATGTGCAAGGACTTTTCCGGCAACGGATTCCTTTCTGTTTGCCAGTCCCCAGAGAAGATGTTCCGTGCCGACAAATTTCACATGCTGCACTTTGGCAAATGCAAATGCGTCACTGATGACGGCCTTTACTTCTTCGTTTCTGTCTCTATTTTCCATGGATTTCTCATCCTCCGTACTCTTCGTATAATTCGTCGATCAGACCGTGGATTTCCTCTTTGGAAAGCCCCATACAGCTTGCTTTGGCAAGAAGGACACGCAAGTCCCTTTTGGCCTCGGAAAGAGCGTGTAATTTGTTGATATCAACGGCAATAACGGCACCTTTTCTGCGGTCTACTTTCACATAGCCTTCCTGCTTTAAAACGGTATATGCTTTATTGACGGTATGCATATTGATACCGACGGCATCCGCAAGCTGACGCACGCTCGGAAGCGCATCTCCTTCGTGCACCATTTCTTTGGCAATCCCAATGATGATCTGGTTGCAAAGCTGCGTATATAATGCTTCGTCCGACTGAAAATCGATTTCAAAAACAAGATCCATACCCTTCACCTGCTTTCCAAGAATCAACTGTTATATATATGTTATAACAGATGGGGTGAAATGTCAATTTATCAAACGGTTTATGAGTCGCAGGAATAGCGTTCTTTTTCGTATGTTAAGCTGAAATCCCTGATATCGTTTCCGCGCTTATTTAGTATGTCCGCCGCCCTCTCTCTGGGCGTATGGGAGATTTCAAGCGCATATCCGGCGCGCATCTCTTTTTCCACCATTCTTTTATACTGCCTGCGGATTTTGGGTAAGCGGACTTCTTTTCTACGCTCCCTGCGGACGATCTTTTCACGGATCTCCACCATATCGCTTTCCTCAAACACTTTCACTTTTTTGTTTCTGCTAAGAGGAATCATGCGGATCAGGTTATAGACTCCGCGGACAAACAAAGCGAGGATCGCGAGGATGGAAAAAATATATAAGATCACGGACGCGATCTGCAACGCCATGCTCGGTTCTTTCTCCGTGGCTTCTCCCGCTTCCTTTACCGCTTCCTCAAGAGGAGCCATTCTCAGTTTATCCAGAAGCTTCGAAATCCAGATAAATACGGCGACGAACGCTTTGATGATTTTACCCAGCACAAATAAGAAAATTTCATATGCCTTAATGATATATTGATCAAGAAAATCTCCGCGAACAAAGATCATCAAAATAACCGAAATAACCAGGAACGGAAGCACGATACCAAGACCGTTGCGGATCATGTCACCGAACGGCATTCTCTCATCCTTTGACTGGTCTTTGGCCAGTTTTCCCGCATTGGAGCAGAAAAACCGCACATAAAAGAGAATGAAGAACAATAGTCCGAAGAGGAAGAAAAGATGCATGCCCTGCGTGTTCTTTTTGATCGTCGAATACAGATATGCGATGGCATTTAAGGAAACGCACCAGATGGAAATCGTGGAAATACCGTTTTCCCCGTGCTTTACCCAGTATGAAAAATCCAGGAAAAACAGGATTCCTATGTAGATGATGAAATAGATCTTGATATCCGTTTTCGGAAGGAAAAACAAGCCCGCCAAAACGGCAATGCGAAACAATGCGTACGGAACAAAATGCGTGATATGAATTCTTGTAAAATGGCTGAATACAAGAACCGCTGCCAGAATTCCGGCATACAAAAGCGACGGAGAGACCTTAAGGGCATACTCTCCCAAAAGAAGAATCGTCTGATGAAACAGAATTACCATCAGCAGATTCGCATAATCCGCAATGGAATAATACCATTTACCCTTCATCATCAATCCCCCATTTCACGATATTGCTATCGCCGGTCATCAGATGCTTCACGGATACATACTCATAATCCGGAATAATAAAACTGACATGAAAGCCGCGGCTTTGTAATTCTTTATATTCCGTGACCAATTCTTCCCTGCGGTCGTTGGAGACGATCAGATAATCATTCTCCGGATCATTGCCTTCTATGCGGTCTTTCATAAGTTGCAGAAAGGAGGGATAAAACTCCTTCAGTTCCAAATGTGCCAGAGCAACATCCACATTGTGAATATGCTCTTCATCGCCGCCCTCTTCCATATAAATCAGTTCCTCGGAGTCTTTGGCCGTGGAATTTGTATAAATGGCTACGGGAATGCCTTCCTGAATGAAATATCCGGTCAGATACGAAGCAATTTTTATTCCCGCCTCAGCAATCACATCTCCTCTTCGTAAGCTTCCCGTTTCAAGATTCAGAAGGATCGTAACGTTTCTGCGGTTTGTGGTATGGAAGGTATTAACCTGCAGCATTTCGCTTTTGGCCGTTGCCTTCCAGTTAATATGATTGACCGGATCGTAAGGCTGATATTCGCGGATTCCGTGAAATGCAAAGGGGTCTTCGGTCAGTTTATTCCGATGCACGATCTCGCCGGTCAGATGCAAAACATCGTCCGGCACTTCACCGGGACGGATGGATCCCGGCAAAACCAGTACGGAAGTAAACTGTTTCAGCCCCGCAAATACGTTTTTAAACAGGAAAAAATCTTTGCATACCAAATCCAGGGAAGTTATGCTGTACTCCCCTCGCTTGGACGCGGTAAATCCGTATTTTCTTGTAATGATCTGATGGGACCATAACGAGAAATACTCATTTCTGTAGTAGAGGTCCGTGACCGCGGAATTGCTTTCCTTCGGAAACAGAAATGTTCTGGTAATGGAAAACTTCACCAAAGCAACCGGCAAGGGCATTGCCTTGTCGTTTCTGACCACTTCCGTCAGGGTATTCTTATCGCCTTCCCTGACCTCTTTTTTCTCAAAATCGATGCTGACGGTCAGCCCTTTATACCAGTTCTTACGAAAGAACAGATTTAAAAGAAAATAGAACGCCGCACCGATCAGTAAGACTATCCATAATCTCATGAACCGATGAACTCCTCGCTGGGAACGGCAACACGCTTAACAACGGCACTTAAATACTGCTCTTTGCTTGCTTTGTCTCTGCGGTTAACAAAGAGAATTCTATGGAGTAAAACCGGAAGGATCAATTCTTTGATATCATCCGGAAGTACGTTCGTACGGCCTTCACACAAGGCTTTGGCCTTGGCGGCTTTGAGTAAAAGCAGGGAGCCTCTCGGAGAAACGCCCATATAGATTCCGGGATCTTTTCTCGTTTCATCCGCAAGACGCGCAATATAATTCAATAAATCCGGATGCACCGTAACCTGCGCAAGAAGACCTTTAATCTCTTCAATCTCCTCTCCCGTCAGAACAGCGGATAAGTTTTCCATCGGTTCTTCGTTTTCAAATCGTTTCAACATGGCGACTTCTTCATCAACGGTCAAATCCCCCATCGGAAGTTCCATCATGAAACGGTCCAGTTCCGCTTCGGGTAACGGGAATGTTCCCGTCGTTTCCACGGGGTTCTGTGTTGCAATAACAAAAAACGGTTTCTTTAAATTTTTCGTATCACCGTCCACCGTAACCTGACCTTCCTGCATGGCTTCGAGAAGTGCGGATTGGGTTCTCGGCGTGGCACGGTTAATCTCATCCGCCAATAAAACATTGGCCATAACCGGTCCCTCAATGAAATCGAATTTCTCTTCCCGGCGGTTATAGATATTTAAACCCGTAATGTCTGCGGGTAAAAGATCCGGTGTAAATTGTATTCTGGAGAATTTGGAATCGATGGATACAGCCAGGCTTTTGGCAAGCATGGTCTTTCCTGTTCCCGGAACATCTTCCAAAAGAACATGTCCGTCTGCGATAAGGCAAATCAGAATCTTGTTGATGACATCTTCCTTGCCTACAATGACCTTGGAGATATTGCTTTTAAGCGCGGATAATTTCGCGCCTGCCGTTTCAATATTCATTTTGTAACCCCCGTTTATTAACCCTTATAACAAGAGGTTACACCCATAGGGCGTAACCTCTGATTCACAACTTTCCGACAATCTTACAGATCGATGAAATTCATTTCATCGTCGTCCTGATCCTCATAATATCCGTCTTCCTCGTACTCATCCTCGTCTTCGTACTCTTCTTCTTCGTCTTCCTCATCATCTTCGGAAACGGTGAAGTAATCAAGGATCTTATTCTTAAAGGACTTTTTCTCCTTCTTAGCCTTCTGTTTCTTGGCAGGCTTTACATACTCCTCTTCCTCTTCTTCGTACTCATCTTCGTCTTCGTACTCTTCTTCCTCTTCGTCGTCATAATAACTTTCGACCTTAGCAGGCTTAGCAGGCTTCTCAGCCTTCTTCGGAAGGATCACGCGGCTGGTCTTAGCCGGTTTCTCATCATAATAGTCGTCTTCGTCATCGTCGAATTCTTCGTAATCATCGCCTTCGTCTTCATCATCGTCATCGTCATAATCGATGTCGTAATCGTCTTCGTAGCGCTCCTCTTTGTTGGAGAATGCTTTTACGGCAAAGATGATTGCAGCGATCAATAGAATTGCACAAAGGACTGCAAGAATGATCACAAGAAGCATCGGATTGAATGAGGATGACTTCTTGGTTGCCTCTTCGGAGAACAATCCGTCGTAGGATACGAATGAATTATTCTTGTAGTCATATACATACCACTGTGCATCACTGTTTCCGGACATACCGTAAACAATGTAATAATCTCCTTTGGCCCATGCGGAGTATACCTGATCGCCCATCATAACATCCACTTTTTCATATCCTGCGGGAATGTTGGAAGGCTCACCGACGGGTTCTAAGAACTGAAGCTGTGCGGTATTGGCAACACCGTTGTTTGCGGGTTCTTCCGAAGTGTCCGGCATTTCGGACATATCCTCGGAAGGTACTTCGGATGTAGGATCCGTTCCGCCGTCAATCGTGGTTTCCGCAGGCTTGTCATCCGTTCCTGCGGGAGCGGTAAAGGTAACGAGGTCGGAACGGATGAAACCGGTCATTGCGGTTCCGTTTGCCGTAAATTTGATCTGATACCATTTATATCCGTCTGCCGCGGTGGTCTCACCGGTGATGGTCAGTTCGGATTTAGCCTGTGCATTGGCTACAACGGCTGCGGTCGTAGTTGCATCCTTACGAATGTTTACCGCACCGGTTCCCGAAACATAAGCCGTTTTGTTCTCCACGGGAGTTACCTTCGTGGTAGTTGTAGTAGTCGTCGTTGTAGTAGTCGTTGTCGTGGTAGCCGTACCGGACTTTACAAAATCCGCACGTACAAATCCGGTTGTTCCGCCGGAGGTTTTAATCTTGTACCACTTGTTTCCGTCCGTACCCTTGGTCTCTTCAATGATCGTAATCGATTCGTTTGATTTGGCCTTGGTTAACACGGTACTGGTCGTATTGGCTTCGGAACGGACATTGACATTGTCTCCGGTAATGGTACCCGGTGTGTCAGCCAGTGCCGTAATGGTAAGAAATCCTGCCATCGCAAGACCGGCAACCGCTCCGATTACTTTATATGCTGAGGGTTTTACCATACTTCTCCAAAAATTCTTCATGATTTCAATTACTCCTTCCTTAAAGACATTCCCCAATCCTATGCTTCGTCAATTGCTTTGCCGATATCATGACGCATGTACTTGTTTTCAAAGGTAACCCATTCGGTAGCCTCGTATGCTTTCTTTCTAGCTTCCTTTAAGTCGGCTCCCTTTGCGGTAATTCCGAGTACTCTTCCGCCGGCTGTTACAATCGAACCGTCCGAAAACTTTGTTCCCGCATGGAAACAGAAGTAATCGTCCTTCCCCTCAAATGCATCTAATCCGTTAATTGCAAATCCCTTTTGATATGATACCGGATATCCGTCCGATGCCAGAACCACGCATACCGCCGCATTGTCTTCAAACTCAAGATCCACGGTATCGAGTGTTCCGTCGATGCAGGCATCAAATACATCCAGAATATCATTCTTCATTCTGGGAAGCACCACCTGCGCTTCCGGATCTCCGAATCTTGCATTATATTCCAAAACCTTCGGTCCGTCCTTCGTTAACATCAGTCCGAAGAAAATCACGCCCTTGAACGGCCTTCCTTCCGATGCCATTGCATCTACGGTCTTTTGGTATATGGTCTCTTTGCAGATTGCGTCGATTTCATCCGTATAGAACGGAGAAGGGGAAAACGTTCCCATTCCGCCGGTATTCAGTCCCTGATCACCGTCTTTCGCACGTTTGTGATCCTGTGCGGAAGTCATGATACGAATGCTCTTTCCGTCGCAGAAGGACAATACCGAAACCTCTCTGCCGGTCATAAACTCTTCAATGACCATACGGTTTCCGGAATCTCCGAACTTCTTGTCTTCCATGATTTCCTTTACACCTGCAACGGCTTCGTCATGATCCTTACAGATCAAAACGCCCTTGCCCAGTGCCAGGCCGTCCGCCTTCAGGACGATGGGATAACTGCAATTCTCCAGATAAGCGAGTGCTTTCGCAGGATCATCGAAATTCTCGTATGCTGCGGTCGGAATTCCGTATTTCTTCATCAGATCCTTGGAGAACGCTTTACTTCCTTCGAGGATGGCCGCCTTTTTGTCCGGTCCGAATGCACGGATTCCGTTTGCGGTTAATTCATCTACCAAACCTGCCGCCAGGGGATCGTCCGGTGCTACCACAACAAGATCGATCGCATTCTCCTTGGCAAAAGCAGTGAGTTTGTCAAACTCCATTACGCCGATGGGTACGCACTCTGCAATCTGTGCGATACCAGCATTTCCGGGAGCGCAATACAGTTTGGTCAGTCGTTTGCTACGCTTCAGGGCAGTACAGATGGCATGTTCGCGTCCGCCGCTGCCTACTACCAAAACTTTCATCTTCTCACTCCTTAATATTCAGTTTCTATCAAATAAACTACAGTTGTAATCGTTTATCCAAGTGTTACCTTGCCGTCCGCGATCAGTTTGATCGCTGCGGGTAAGATTACCCATTCTGCTTCCTGCATAACACGAAGCTGCAATTCCTTCGGGGTATCACCCTCTTTTACTTCCACGGCCTTCTGCAGAATGATCGGACCGGTATCGGTTCCTTCATCTACAAAGTGAACGGTCGCGCCGGTAATTTTAACGCCACGTTCCAAAGCAGCCTCATGAACCTTCAGTCCGTAATAACCGGTTCCGCAAAACGACGGGATCAGGGAAGGATGGATATTGATTATCCTATTTCTGTAGGTGGAAATCACTTCTTTTGGTATAACCACCAAAAAACCTGCCAGAACGATCAGATCCGGCTTAGCCTCGTTTATGGCTGCCAGCAATGCTTTGTGGAACTCTTCGCGCTTCTCATACTCTTTGGACGATACGCATACTCCTTCAATACCTGCTGCTTTCGCACGCTCCAAGGCATATGCACCCGGGTTGTTGGAGATTACTCTGACAATCTTGGTATCCCCTAAATTTCCTGCCTTTTCGGCATCTATAATTGCCTGTAAGTTTGTGCCTCCGCCGGAAACACAGACCAAAACCCTTAACATATTACGGCTTCCTTTTCTCCGGCTACGGTTTCGCCGATGAGGTATGCTTTTTCGCCGGCAGCTTTCAGTGCCTGCATGGTCTTATCCGCATCCGCGGGATCTACGCAAAGTACCATACCGATACCCATATTGTAAGTGTTGTACATCATCTGGTCGGTGATGTTTCCTGTCTTCTGAAGAAGATCGAATACGGGAGGAACTTCATAAGAATTACGGTTAATTCTTGCTCCGATTCCGTCGGGAAGCATACGGGGAATATTCTCATAGAATCCGCCACCCGTGATATGGCTGCATCCCTTGATAACAACGCCTGCGTCTTTAACACTCTTTAATGCCTTTACATAGATTCTCGTCGGAGTGATCAGCGCTTCACCGAGCGTCATGCCGAGGGAGTCCACGTAACGGTAGAGATTTTCTTTATTTACGTTAAATACTTTACGAACAAGGGAAAATCCGTTGGAATGGATACCGGAAGATGCGATACCGATCAGGGCATCTCCCGCTTTGATATTCTGTCCGGTAATCAGATCTTTCTCGTCTACCACACCAACCGCAAAACCGGCAAGATCATACTCTTCTTCCGGCATCAGTCCCGGATGTTCGGCCGTCTCGCCACCAATCAGTGCACAACCTGCCTGGATACATCCGTCGGAAACGCCTTTGACAATGGCTGCAATCTTCTCGGGATAATTCTTTCCGCATGCAATATAGTCAAGGAAGAATAACGGTTCGCCGCCCGCACATGCAATATCGTTTACGCACATGGCCACACAGTCGATACCTACGGTATCATGCTTGTCCATTAAAAATGCAAGTTTGATCTTGGTTCCGACACCGTCGGTTCCGGATACCAGCGTGGGCTTCTCCATCTGCTTGATCTTATCCATGGAAAAAGCACCGGAGAATCCACCGATTCCCCCGAGCACTTCGGGACGCATGGTCTGCTTTACATACTGTTTCATGAGTTCTACGGACTTGTATCCGGCCTCAATATCCACACCTGCGGACTTATAATCCATTTTCGTTTCCTCCTGTGGTTTGGAATTATTTCTCCATATATGCTTTATAACCGACTTCCTGAAGGCGCGCATCTTTGGCTTTGACGCTCTCCTTTAAGGAAGCAGAATACTCTTTCAATTTGCCAAGCAACTCCGGATCGGATGTTGCAAGGATCTTTGCCGCAAGGATTCCGGCATTGGCACCGCCGTTAATGGCAACGGTGGCTACGGGAATTCCCGAAGGCATCTGCACGATGGAATACAGGGAATCTTTGCCGCCCAAAGATGTGGTATGCATCGGAATTCCGATTACGGGCATCGGGAAAATTGCTGCACACATACCGGGCAGATGAGCCGCCATTCCGGCACCTGCGATAATTACCTTAAATCCCTTATCTTCCGCTGTCTTTGCATATTCAAAGAATACATCCGGCTCTCTGTGAGCGGATATAATGGTCATTTCATAAGAAATACCGAATTTATCAAGCATTTCGGCTGCCTTAGCCATAACCGGCATATCCGAATCGCTTCCCATGACTATTCCGACTTTTGCCATTGTAAACCTGCTTTCCGTGCTTTTGGAATGTTCCTCTTCGATACATGATTTTGTGTTCAAAGCACAATATATAGTAGTTGATAGGGGTCCTAAAAAACTAACCCTTGATATTGTACTATTTTCTGAAACTATCGTCAAGAATGTTACTGTAAAAATTTTGTAACATTTTCGTAAAAATTAAACCGGTACAAACGTCGTTTTTTGTGATTTTTACTGAAAAAGAATCAATGAACCTTCACTTCCGTCAGACGGTCATTTCTGTCATAAACCAGTTTCACGGAGAAAAAATCATCTCTTTCTTCCAGTAAACGGAAGAAAACCTTATCCCCTTCCCAAATGGGGAGATCCTTCACATTCTCCTTCGGTACCCAGACCAGTTCTCCTTCATCGCAGTCCGAAAGCGTTCCTTCAAAGGATTCGGAGGTATAAAGATGCATATACTCCGTCACGTCCTCACCGTACAGAAACGTGATGATCCCACGGGCTTTGTATTCAAGCAGTGTAAGACCGGTCTCCTCTTTTACCTCTCTTAGAAGACATTCGTCCGGGGATTCTCCCGCCTCAAAATGGCCGCCCACACCGATCCACTTGTCTTTATTGATATCCTTTTCTTTCTTCACCCTGTGCATCATCAGGTATTTTCCGTCTTTGATCAGATAACAAAGGGTTGTCAGTTCCGGTTTCTTTGATTCCATGGCTACTCTTCCAGACTGTTGTAATACTCTTCCAATTTCGGTCTTGCATGCACATATGCATCCTTCAAAGCCTCGTCAAAATGCTTGCCCATGCCCTCCATAATGATGGCATCCGCTTTGTCGTAGGACATTTTCTCTTTATAAACCCGCTTGCTGACCAGTGCATCATACACATCGGCAATCGCCATGATTCTGGCTTCCAGGGGAATTTCCTCTCCTTTTAATCCTTCCGGATAACCGGAGCCGTCCCAGCGTTCATGATGGTAATGTGCAACGTTTTCGGCAATCTGTTTGAAGGATTCATCGTCGGTGTCCTTCAAAATCTCATGTACAATTTTGGCACCCTCCGCCGCATGCTTTTTCATAATCTCAAATTCCTCGGGTGTAAATCTGCCCGGCTTTCTGAGGATCGCATCATCGACGGCTATTTTACCCAGATCATGCATGGGCGCGGCCTTGATGATATTTTTGCAGAAGTCCGCATCCAGATGGATCTTCTTTCCTCTCCAGATTTCGTCGATCAGGATACGCACGCCTTCGCTGGTTCTTTTGATATGACCGCCAGTGGAATTGTCTCGACTTTCAACCATGGTCGCCATGGAAAGAACGAGGTTATTGTGCATCTCAACCACACGTTTGGTCTTTTTGTCCACTTCGTCCTCAAGCTCCGTGTTGTAGCGGTCCAAAAGGCGGATGTATTTCTGATCCTTCGTATCGTCTTCGAGGAAAATCTGAACTCCCGCATTGCGGTTTCTGACACGGAAATAATCGATTCGGACGGAATACATTTTATCGTTTTCCTCATCGTTCGGGTCTTTCTGCACATAGAGATTCTTACTGTTTTTACTGTCCTGTTCAAACATCAAAACCCAATGCAGAACGGTTCTGCTCAGTTCCTTGTGCGAATCGATTTTTTCATCGATATAGAGATTTTCGAGTTCCGGAATGATCCGTCTGGCGGTTTCGTTGCTGCCCAGATAATGATGTGCTTTATCAAGCGTAATATAACCGTCGTCTCCTTTCTGGACCATGGTTTCGACAACCGTAAGACCCGGCTGGTACAAACTGATTCTTTCAACAATGAAGATATAAACGGTCTGTGCAAAAATATAAGTAAGCGGAGGAAGTTCAATTCCTTTAAAAAACGCTTTGCTTCCGAAGAAACCGATCACACAGAATAACTCGGGCAGAACCAAAAGCCAGGTGGTAACTCTCGAAACCTTTTTCTTCGTGGAAAAAACATAGATGATGGTACCGATGCCCAAAAGGAAATATGCAGCAATAAAAATATAGAACAGCGTATGAACCGGGCCGTATGTTTTCTCGAGATAATATCCGTACGGTCCTTCCACAAAAGTTACCGACTCATAGAATAATTTCGTATGTCCAACGGAAAGAACCGCGCCGAAGAAAGCGGCACTTGTTAAGAACAGTGCCAGTTTCACAAACGGATTCGTGCGCACTCTCGTCAGTCCGAAAATCGAATAAGCGATAAAGAACGGCATAAAACATCCGCCCAAATAAATCAGTTTCTGGGCAAGTAATGCTTCTTCCAGATTCCCGGCCATGGAAAGAAACACATATCCGAGATTAACCAGGGGAATAATGAAAAAAAGAATCGTAATGTTAACGTCAAAATATTTCTTCCAGCGCACCACATAAAAGGCACTCAGAAGAAACGATATAAGGAAACAGACAATGTAGAATATAGCCATACGTCCACCTCTCCTACTTCTCCAACGGGATATTCAGTTCTTCCGTACCCGGAAGAACAAATCTGCCGTCACGAAGCAGCGGCACTTTCGTTCCGTTCGGTAAAATTGCCTCAATCACACCGATCTCCTCATACGGGATCGTAATATCGGTATGACAGTAAAAATAAGCTTTCTCGGGTTCCGTAAACCTCTTCAGGGAATAGGTATTCTCTTTGGCAACCATTTCCTTGCCGTCTGGGTTTACATAATGTACCTCTTCTTCATTTGAATAACAGGTATCTCCGAATGCAAAATGCGGTCCGGTCTTCTCTGCAATCAGAATCGGGAATTTGGAAAACAGATCATATTTCTTTGCCACGGAATATGCCAAAGTATTGGTACCGATGGCAAATTCACCGATCGGAAGGAACGGATGATGATACATGATATTTTCATCCACTGCCGTTTCGGGAAGGTTCGTGGTGCTTCCGCCCGTCGTGATTCCGTCCTTGATCTCCAACTTTAAATTCTCGTATAATAATCCATTTATGTAAACCTTTTTGACATGTAATATCCCATTGGTACCTTCCAGTACGGGGGAGGTAAATACCTCTCCGACAGGGATATTCACGTCAGCGACACAGTTTTCGAACTTTGCTTCTTTCTCCGGATTTTTAAGTTTACATAATTCCACCGTCAGCTCCGTTTCGTTTCCGTCCCTGCCCAGGACATGTACGCGGTCCGCTTTATTTAACGTATCAATTAAGGTACTCTGGATCCGTTCATATGTTTCGTATTCCAGTGTATTGATCCGGATGGTTTCATCAAAGATCTCCGCAAAATGCTCTCCGATCTCGGGGATCGGAAATGCGATGATCGTAAAACTTCTCTCCTCCATGTGAATATAGGAATTGAGTAAATCCTGTGTCTTGGCCGTACTTTCCACATAGAGTTTCCTGCCGGCCTCGTCAAAAGCCGGATTGGCATCGAAGTCCTTCGGGGTAAACTCCGCCTCACCGAAGGTCTCAAAACAGGCGGGACCCGCAAAGGAACGGATTTCACTTTTATATGTTTCACATGCAGCCTTTAAGGCTTCTCTTTTTCTGGTTGCCAGATGACCGTCCAGGAAAAGCGACAGATCCTCACGATGATCATACTCCGCCTGACGGTTCACACCCGCCGAGCAATAGCCGATCTTTACCATACCGCGCTTCCGGAAAATATCACCGCCCGCACGATATAAAAGTGGCTTTAATCCCATCGCGTCGAAATTTGCCACAGCCCGTTTCACCACACGCTCAAAACCGAGCGGATAACGGATATTGACGGTTTTCTTAATCGTGATGTCTTTCCCGGCCGCAAGAAATCCTTTGCGGAAGCCTTCCGTAAAGGTATCTGCCATCAGCGCAATCTTCTCTTCCGGCAGGGATGCGATGAATTCCGCGGTTTTAATTTCATTCTCCGAAATATATTCCCCGTAGCGGAATAAATAATTTGGTTTACATAAATCATAATTGAAAATGATATCTTCCGCCAGGCTTTCTCCGGGTACGAACTGCTCTTTGGTTCTTGCAAGAACACTGTCTTCGCTGTAATCGGAAACATACCAGTACAGATCGTTGCGGATATTTTCGAGGCGTTTGTCTTCCCTCGTCTCTTCCAGAAAGCTTCCGTACACTTCAAGGAAAAGTTCTAGGCGGATCAACACCTCTTCGTCTTTTCCTTCTGCGGCAAACGGCAGAATCTGCATCTCTTCGTATGCCAGAAATGCAAGCAGTCTTCCGAGTTCTTTACCGAATTCGGATACCGCATGTGTTGGGTTTACATAACTATTCTGATATCCCTCTTCGACAAGACAGTCAAAAACCGATTTTTGTTCATCAAGCAATGCCGGAATATCGCAATTTTCCACAAATCCGTCCTTCGCTATTTTCCTTGCATATGCGAGTAAATCCGTGATTTTGGACGCCAAAAAAGTAAAAAAGGGCAGACCTTCTATCCTGCCCTCTTCCTGCGCAATTTCCCTGATTCTATCTTCTGCCAGTTTCAGTCTTTCCTGTATCATTTCCATCCTTTCGGGACAGGGTTAATAATTCATGATTCCCCTGCCCAGAATATATATTATCAGAAAAATATTCACCCCGTTGATTCCGATTCCGAATGTGGAGAAAAACAGATAGGTATCCGGCATCATCCTTGCTTTCACACTGAAAACCATGCCTGCAAGCGAAAAGATAAATGCCAGCACAACGGTCAGTCCGTACGAAAGCTTCGCTTCTCCGCCGTTTCTAAACGTAAGCAGGATTACCAAAAAGATGGCAACCAAAGACATGACTCCCAGTGACACTCCGAGGATGGCAATCTGCGGTACCGTTTTGTTGGTAAACTTATAGTGCGGATTCACCCTCTTGGGTCTTGAGTCTGACACAACGGATTCTTTTGTATAGTCCCCTCTTCTCATCATACGTTTGGTGAATCAATCCCGACCGCCGGTTTATTTGCAGCCGTACTGTTCGTAATATGCATCAATGGCACTCTTCAGGGTATCATCAATGATAACTTCACCCTGATAAGGCTTATTATACAGCTTTTCAACTACATCCGCCATTGTAACGATGGCGCGTGCTTCGATTCCGTATTTTTCCTTGATTTCTTCGAGTGCACTCTTATCGGAGGAAAGTCCCTTTTCCATACGGTTTAAAGAAACCATCAGTCCTTTGATCTCCACATTTCCCTGTGCCTTGATGATCGGGAATGTTTCCTCGATGGATTTACCGGATGTGGTAACATCCTCGATGATTACGACCCTGTCTCCGTCCTGGATCTTGCTGCCAAGTAAAATTCCCACATCGCCGTGATCCTTTACTTCCTTACGGTTGGAGCAATAACGGATCTCTTTGCCGTAAAGTTCGCTGTATGCGATACAGGTTGCAACGCTCAGAGGAATTCCCTTGTATGCGGGTCCGAACAGCACATCGAAATCGTCTCCGAAATTGTCATGAATGGCCTTCGCATAATATTCGCCGAGGCGCTTTAACTGGGATCCGGTCACATATGCTCCGGCGTTCATGAAAAACGGTGATTTACGTCCGCTTTTCAACGTAAAATCGCCGAACTTCAAAACCTTGCTCTCTAACATAAATTCAATAAACTCTTCTTTGTAGCGTTCCATAACAATTCTCCTTTTGGGTTATGATTTCAGTCCGCTTAAACTGATATAAGCTTCTTTGGCCATGCCGAACAAATTTAAGTTTGCGGCAAAGCAGATGATAAATACAAGCACCATAACGATGGGAAGTCCTTTGATGGCGGCTTTGACATCCGCGGTACTCATCGTCATATGGATGAAAATGGAAAATACCAAATAAATAAAAATCGCCCACGTCCACCAAAGATGAGGGACGAAGGAAAGAAATAACCAAAACAAAAGACAAAGCGTAAGAAAGCCCTGTACCGTGGGTGCGATACCGGAAAGCGTCATCTGTAAAGCCTTCGTAAACCAGTTACCGCGGGGAATAAATTCCACACAGCCCAGCCTGTCATCCTTCGGTTTAAACACTTCCACATTCGTTACCTTGGCGCCTGTGATCAGTGCATACAGTGCATGGGATAATTCATGATGGATGGTACCCACAAATGTCAAACCGTTCATGATAAACAGCGCAGTACTGATGCCCATGTGTTTTGCCAAACCTCTGGTAATCTCCATGGTAATGAATTCAATCAGCATTCCGACCAGAGGAACGGCCACAATGATAATTGCTGTACTTATCGCTGCGTGAATCAGTCGTTCGAGCATTTCTACCCCTTATCTTAAAACTTACGGAATCTGTTGTAACGTTCTGCCACGATCTCCTCTTCGGATAATGCGGACTCTCGCTTTAAGAAGGCTTTCATCTTGGCCTTCATGTAATTGCAGATGGAAGTCAGTGCGGGAGCATCCGCAATTCCGTATTCGGGAATCACTTCTTCAATCACATTTAAGCGCTTCAGTTCGGACGCCGTAATACGCATGACTTCGGCTGCTTCTTCCGCACGGGAACCGTCCTTCCAAAGGATCGAAGCAAAGCCTTCGGGTGAAAGGATCGAGTATGTTGCGTTTTCCAGCATCCATACTTCGTTTCCCATGGCCAGAGCCAGCGCTCCGCCGCTTCCGCCTTCACCGATCATGATGGCAAGAAGAGGAACCTTAAGTCCGCTCATTTCATATAAGTTTCTGGCAATCGCCTCGCCCTGTCCGTTCTGTTCCGCTTCCAATCCGGGATAAGCACCGGATGTATTGACAAATGTAATGATCGGGCGATGGAATTTCTCAGCCTGCTTCATCAGACGGATTGCTTTGCGGTATCCTTCCGGAGAAGGCATTCCGTAATTGTGTGCGATACAGTCTGCCGCATCTTTACCCTTATTGACACCGATTACGGTAACCGGCTGGCCGTCGAGTCTTGCAATACCACCAATGATGGCGGGATCGTCTCTGAAATAGCGGTCGCCATGTAATTCGGTAAAGTTTTCAAAAATCGTACGGATATAATCTTCCGCACCGAGTCTGGTTACCTGTCTGGCCGCCGTAACCTTGTCCCAGACTTTCATGATCGGAGCTTTCGCCGCGCGCTCCTTCATCAGTTCCGTTGCATCCAGGATATCCTTGTCATGTGCGGGATCAAAGGATGCATATTTTAATTCACCTACATTTGTCGTAGAATCATAATAATTCTTTAACAGTGCTTCGAGCGTATCTTTCAATTTGTCTCTGGTTACGATGGCATCCACGAAACCGTGCTCTAACTGAAACTCGGCTCTCTGGAACCCTTCGGGCAGTTTCTGTCCGATGGTCTGCTCGATTACTCGGGGACCTGCAAATCCGATCAAAGCCTTCGGCTCAGCCAGAATAATATCACCGAGCATTGCAAAAGATGCCGTAACGCCGCCGGTGGTCGGGTCGGTCAGAACGGGGATGTAAAGCAGTCCGGCCTGCGAATGTTTCTTGAAAGCACCGGAGGTCTTTGCCATCTGCATCAGAGATACGATACCTTCCTGCATTCTTGCACCGCCGGAGCAGCAAAACAGAATCACAGGCAGTTTTTCTTCGGTCGCGCGTTCCACGGCTGCGGTGATTCTCTCACCAACAACATGACCCATGCTGCCCATTAAAAATCTGGAGTCGATGACACCCAAAACGGTCTTTGCACCGCCCACGGTACATTCGCCGATCAATACGCCTTCGCTTAAGCCCGTCTTTTCCTTAACCTCGGCTATTTTATCTTCATAGCCCGGAAATTCCAGGGGGTTCGTTGTGCTCTCCTCTTCAAACCAAGCTGTAAAAGAACCTTCGTCCGCAACCATACGGATACGGTTCTTCGCACGCACACGGAAATAGTAGCCGCATTCGTAGCAGACATATCTGCGCATAACGACCAGCTGCTTATCCAGTTCTCTTTTACAGGAAGGACAGACGATGACGTCCTGTTCTTTCTTTTCTTCTGCTTTCTCTACCGGTAAAATCTTCATTTTACTTCCACCTATTTATGCAAAGTATTTGTCAAAATCTTCCTTGGTATCAATATTGGCCGTCTTTAAGGAACGGTCGATCTTTTTCACAAATCCGGTCAGGGTATGTCCGGGACCTACTTCCACGAATTCGTCCGCACCGTCTTTCACGAGCAGTTCAATAGTCTGCGTAAAACGAACGGAGGAAGAAACCTGGCGAACCAGGAGGTCTTTGATAATGTCTTTTTGGTTTACATAATCTGCTGTTGTATTGGCAATATAAGGAATCTGCACATCACTTAACTCAACTTCGTCCAGAACACCCTTTAATTTCTCTCCTGCACCCTCAAGAAGCTTTGAATGGAACGGACCCGATACATTTAAGGGAACACATTTCAAAGCGCCTTTTTCGGCCAATACGGAAGCTGCCGCTTCCACGGCGTCCTTGCGTCCGGTAATAACCGTCTGCTTCGGATTATTGTAATTGGCTACGGATACCACATACGGAAGTCCTGTGGGGAAGTTTGCGGATGCGCCCTCTTCTTCTCCCTTAGCCTGCACATCTGCACAAACCTCTTCGATTACTTCGGGATCCAGGCCGATTACGGCATTCATGGCTCCGCCTACGGGAACGGCTTCCTGCATGAAAATTCCGCGGTTTCTGACAACCTTAAACGCATCTTCCATGCTCATGGCACCGCTTGCCACAACCGCTGCATATTCGCCGAGCGATAAGCCGGCACAAACGTCAAAGGTGAAGCCCTTTGCTTTTAACACCTGAAAAAGTGCAAGTTCCTCAGTCAGCATGCAGATCTGCGTATACTCGGTAATGTTGATTTTATCGTTTTCTTCAAAACACATTCCCGCGATATCAAGACCTGTTACCTTCGATGAAAGATCAAACACTTCCTTTGCTTCTGGGAAGGCATCATAGAACTCTTTTCCCATACCGATGTACTGGGATCCCTGTCCCGGAAACAGTAATACTCTTTTGCCCATTTTTCTGTCCTTTCGAAATTACGCTTTTTTCGACAGACGGATCACTGTCGTATGCTTTTTTTCTTTTCCATTATTGTTGTTTACAACGGCTTTTTTCTCTTTCGAAATCGTAATCACTGTCATCTTCAAATCCCCCTTTAATTACGCATAAATGGTATCTTTATCCACTGCACAGAATGCAAGTCTTCCTTTGGCTCTTAAATTGCCGTCCACGGTAACTTTGGCTTCGAACTTGATCAGTCCCGCGCCGCCGGATTCCTTGGTTACTTCAATGCTTAAGGTATCTCCAGGAATGACCGGTTTGACGAATTTAAACTCATCCACTTTCAAAAGCACCCAGATTTTGCTTTCATCCGTTCCGTCGGATTCGATGGTAACCGAGCAAAGCTGTGCGCAGGCTTCCACGATCAGAACACCCGGCATGATCGGTGCATCGGGAAAATGGCCCATGAAATACGGCTCGTTAATGGAAACATTTTTGATTCCCTTTGCATATTCGCCGCCGCGGATCTCTTCGATCTTCTCGATCATCTGGAAAGGCGGACGCTGTTTGATTCTTTTCTGGACTTCATTGATATTCATCATGGCAGCACCCTCCTTACAGACTCAAACCGCCGTCAAGCACAATGACCTGACCGGTTAAATAGGAGCATGCATCGGATGCAAGCATGGCTACCACATCACCGATTTCCTCGGGGCGTCCGAAACGCTTTAAGGGGATCTCGTCGATATACTGCGCTTTCTTGTCTTCCGGAAGCTTGTCCACCATATCGGTTGCAATAAATCCGGGAGCCACTGCATTGACGCGGATTCCGTAAGGTGCAAGTTCCTTTGCCATGGTCTGTGTCATGGAATTCACGGCTCCCTTGGTGGAGGAATATACACTCTGTCCCGGAACCGCAAGCTTGGAGCTTACCGAAGACATGTTGATGATGCAGCCTTTTTTCTTGGAAAACATCTTCAGTGCTGCCTGCTGGGAGCAGTATAAATAGCCTTTGATGTTTAAGTCGAGACATTTGTCAATGGTATCCGGAGTCATCATCAGTACGAATTCATCCTGTACGATACCCGCATTGTTAACCAAAACATCCAGTCTTCCGTAAGTCTTGGTCACTTCTCTCATCATTGCCTTTACTTCGTTTAAGTCGGCAACATTCGCTTTTACCTTCATGGCATCCGAACCGGCTTCTTTGATTATGTTAACCACTTCATCTGCTGCGGCTTCGTTGGAATTATAATTGACCGCTACGGTAAAACCGGCCTTCCCCAATGCAATTGCACAGGCTCTTCCGATTCCTCTGGATGCACCGGTAACCAGTGCCACTTTGATTTCATTCGTTGTTTCCATGATGTCTCCCTGTAATATTATGTAAACTATATTGTTATGGTGTTATGTTAACTATCGTTCGTTATGTAAACCATTAGGCTTTCTGTAAAACAACCGCGCTGTAGCTTCCGCCGACACCGACTGCCACTACCAGGATATTCTTGTATGCGGAAGTATCCACTGCCTTTTCTTCCACGCCGTTTTCAAAGAAGAATGCTTTCTGCTCTTTCGGCAGATCTCCGGAAAGTGTCAATGCCGCATGTGCCACACTTAATGTAGCTGCCGCGGATCTTGCTTCACCGACATAGCTTCTTACGTTATGTACGGGAACCTTTCCGCCGAAGAGTTCTTTGTTTACGGCGATTTCGATATCGTCATACTCTTTTACGCCGTTGCCGAGACCGAATACGGCATCCACATCGGATGCGGCAATTCCCGCCATGGCAAGTGCTTTCTCTACCGCACTCTTAAGTCCCGCTTCGGATCCTGCCACGGTACCGTATTTCACGCCTTCATGTGTCATACCGTAACCGGTTACTTTGGCATATTTCTTTCCGCCATGTTTTGCAGCGGAAGCCGCATTTTCAAGTGCTACGGATACGGAGCCGTCGGAAAGAGTCATTCCGCTGCCACCGTAAAGTTTGGCATCGGAAGCTGCCATAAGGCCAAGCTGGCTGTAAAGCTTCTCCATTACTGCGGAATTCTCGTCCGTACCGGTTGCAAGCATACCCTGTGCTCGGTTCTGGCGGATCTCATGGAATGCATACGCAACGCTCTGAAGACCGGACTGGCTTCCGTTCGTTACGGTAACATTGTATCCGCGAAGACCGGTCTTGATGGATAAATATCCGCCGGCTGCATTGTATACGGTATTCGGGAAGTTGAACGCGGAACCGTTCTCGTTTCCTTCTTTGGCAATATGATCTTCAAATTCATATACGGTGGTAAGAGGGCCGTCTCCGGTACCGATGATCATACCGTAGTCCTCTTCCTTTCCTTCTTCAAGGACAATGCCTGCTTCTTTCAATGCTTCCAGACCGGAAACCACCTGGATTAAGCTGAACTTATCGAGCTTACGGAAGAAGGCCATTTTAATATCGAATTTATCGAAATCCTCTTTACCGACTTCTGCTTTCGCGGAATTGCCTTCTACTTTTGCACCGTTCTTAATTTGGTTTACATAATTCTCTACGCCGTTTCCCAAAGGAGATACGATACCGAGACCGGTAATATAAACATCTCCGTCACTTTCCATCTCCTGTACTTCTCCGACATCCTTGGCAAAGATCACGCTGGCATTGCTTCCGCCGAATGCGAAGTTATTGGACATAACCGCTTTTAACTCTTTTTCTCTTGCGGTATTGGGCATAAAATCGATTTCTCCGGCTTTTTCTTTTAAGACATCCAGATCCTCTGCGGAGTATCCGATGGTGGGAGGAATCTTGCCCTCGGTCAAAGCCTTGATGGAGTAAACCGCTTCAATGGCACCTGCGGCACCCAGACAATGTCCTACCATGGCCTTTACGGAACTTACGGATAAGTCTGCACCGGAATTGTCAAATACGGTATGCAGGGATAAAAATTCCGCTTCGTCATTCTTTGCGGTTCCGGTACCGTGTGCATTCACATAGCCGATATCGGATTTGGAAATACCGGACATATCAATTGCACGGTTGATGGCATACATCTGTCCGATTCCGTCGGGACGGGGTGCTGTAATATGATGTGCATCGGAGCTGATTCCTGCGGCAAGAACGTCACAGTAAATCTTTGCTCCTCTGTTCTTTGCATGTTCATAGGATTCCACGATCATTGCACCGGCACCTTCGCCAAGTGTAATACCGTTGGAATGGTTAAACGGAGAACAGGGATTCTCGGAAAGTGCATGAAGTGCATGGAATCCGGCAAAAGGTACGGAAGCAAACGCATCTGCACCACCTACAATAAATGCATCCGCAACACCCGCACGAATCAGTTCGCAGGCATATGCAACGGAAATCGCACCTGCTGCGCAGGCATTACCGACATTCGTGATCACACCTTTGGCACCAAACTTCGTTGCGACATTGTTGGCAATCGGGGAAATCGTCATCTTGTTGATGTCTTCGGTCTTTTCTCCGTTCGTAATGTATTCCTCGATGCTGACAACACCACCGACACAGCTTCCCATAATGACACCGAATCTGGTCGCATCCTGAATGCTTCCTTCAATTTTCGAATCCTGAAAAGCTTCCTTGGATGCTTTTAAGCAAAGTACGGAAACTCTGTCAACGTCCTTGTTTTCCGGAAGTGCAAAATCAATCTCAGCGCCCAAGTTCGCATAGCAGTTATCTGCATTTACGCTCTTGACATGATCGATACCGCTCTTTCCCGCAAGGGCATTGTTCCAACATTCTTCAACGTTTGATCCGATGGCGTTAACCATACCGAGTCCGGTAACAACGCATCTGGTGTTTAACTTTCTCTCCATCTTATCCTATACTCCTTAATATTTTTTTCTCGCAATGCTTTCCACTCATAAACGCCTCGCGTTCATTTCGTGGACTGCTGTCGCAGTATACAGTTGTGACACTGTCCAACGGATTGCAAGCAAGCTTGCACCCATTGTCCATTGTCACAGCTGTGCATTGCTCGTAACTATTCCATGTGTTCAACAACATACTTCGTCAAAGCGGTGATGTTGAAGAAATGCTCTTTGCCAACACCGGTCATGGCAACACCAAACTCGCTGTCGATGCAGGAGATGATCTCAAGGGAATCTACGGAGTCAAGTCCGATTCCGTCGCCGAATAAAGCGATTTCATAATCCAGCTCTTCTTCGGGAATTCTTAAGTTCTCTACAAGCATTCCTTTGATCTTTTCTGCTACCTGAAGTTCTTTTTCGTTCATTTTACATACCATCCTTTTCTTGAATTTGGTTGTTAGGTTACTATATTGATTTCATCCGTAAATACGGCGAAATATCTTAATAATTCTGTAAATCTTCCGTAGCGTATTTCGGATTCCCGTATTTGCGTTTCAGTGCCACTACGGATTTTTTGCAATTCAGTGCATGCTTCTTTAAAACAGCACTCGGGCGTCCTTCTTCTCTTAAGTTCGGCCGTTCGGGTTTCCCGATGATGATGCGCGTCAAATGGAAGGGTTTCATTTTATTGTCGATGCAGATCGGAACAAGAGGCGCTCCGGACTGCTTGGCCAGCATCAGAAATCCGGGTTTGAAATCCAGCATCTTTCCGTCTTTGCTGGTATGTCCTTCCGGGAAGAAATAAATGCTTCTGCCCTTTTCGAGTGTTTCCATTCCCTTATAAATCCAGGAAGTGTCCATCTGCTGACGGTCAATGGGAATGTAACGCAAATTACGGAACAACCAGTTTAACGGTTTCTTCTCATACCAGTCTCTGCCAACAAAAATGTAAACATTATAACTCGTTAAAAGGCTTGTCATGAACAATCCGTCCGAATAACCGGTATGGTTGGAGTAGATTAAGCAGGACTTCTTTAATACCGCCCTGGTTGCCTCCTTGTCTTCCCAGATCATCCTCGTCGGATAGATTATCCTTAAGATCGGTACGGCAATCACATATATAATTTTCGCTATGCCCTTGATTATGGGTTCCATCGCTTCATCCTTGCTTGACTTATTTACGGAATAAATTTACCGTAAGGGCCGACTCCCGGCTCATCCCAGTTCATGTTGATGGCCTGAGCGAATGTATTGTGGCCCAGCATGGGAATTTCCAATTTCTTTATCGTTTCCGGACTTACTTTGCCGTCTCTTACGAATTCTTCGCCGGCATCGGAAAACTTTTTCAAATACCGTTCCACCTTATTGGCAAATGTGCTCTCCGCAAGCATACCTCCCTGCGGTGCGGTAATCAGCGTATATCCGTCGGGTCCGCAAATACGGTCAAACTGCAATTTTACCGAATCATAGCAGTCCACGGTTTCTTCATATCCGCAGGCGGAAATCAGTACGAGTTTTTTCTTCATCAGTTCAGGGAAACGCATTTCGTGTAAAAAGCGCCCCGTCGATTCGTCTCCGTTTACCGCACGGTATTCGGAAACATAGCAGATCATTCTGTCCATAAATGCTTTGAGTTTGGAAGGAAGTCCGAAGAAGTAAAGACCGAATACCTCGATGATGACATCACTTTCCATCACCAGATCTCGGATTTCGTCCATGTCATCCCGGATAACACATTTTCCTTTGGTTGTTTTCCAACAGCAGAAGCATCCGTGGCAGTGATCGATGTTCTTATCCTTCAGTGCAATTTCGGTAACGACTGTATTCTCTTCGCCGTTTGCCTTGATCATACCCTGCACAAAAGCACGTGCAATTTTAAGTGAGGAACTCATCTCTCCCCTTAAGCTTCCGTTTATCAGTAAAATGCGCATTTTTTCACCCTTTCTAATCGATTATATTTTGCCAAAAAAGTCCTTTGTTCTCAATATACATTATTTGTTAGTTGCATAAAAATTAGGCACTTTATGTCAAAGTGCCTAAAGATTATGTAAACCATTAATTCTTTTTTTATGAATCTTTAATATTTTCTTTATTTTTCAAATGACTTTTCGCCATATTCAAAAGGATTGCCTGTGCTACTCCGTCAAACATAATTACGGCATCCTCCATGGTTTTCACCGGGTCCGCTCCGCGCTTTCCGCGAATCCAGTCCACCGTGGTTTCCGAAAACATCTTGGCAAATAGATACGCTGCCCGATCCTTCTCATCCTGCGTAAGAGATAGTCTCTCTTCCTTGTACATATCTTCCACAAATTTGTCGATATAGTTTCTGGCCGGATGATAGGCGAGATCCACCATGTAATCACCGAATGCATCGCGTCCCATGGACTGATACATGTTTCGGATAAACGCTTCGTTTTTCTTGGCATATATGCCCATAAAACGAAGAATATTGATCCATCCGTCATCACCGAGCTGCAACTCCGCGGGGAAGAGTTTCTCCGATTTCGAATAAATGATCTCTTCCATCAAAGAATACACGTCCTGAAAATAGTAATAGAACGTGTTCCTGTTGATCCCACAGTGTTTGGAGATCATCGTAACGGTAATCTTCTCAATGGGTTCGGTTTTGGACAGTTCGATAAAACTGTCAATGATTGCTTTTTTGGTGAACTGATTCATTCTTTCATTCCTATACTGTCCGCCATCTTAATTACCGTTGACAGCGGAATGATTAACGATCCGAAAATAAAATTGCTGACTGCGTGTACACCGTCCCACGGAAGACCTGTTATGATCCAGGCTATCATGCCCTTAAAATCCAGATGGAAGAAAAGCGCATGCATCGGAGCAAACATGGTTCCGTATGCCAGGCCGTGCAGTCCGCAAACGACCATATATACAATGGGTGCCAGCCATTCCGGCATTTTCTTCGGCAGAATCATCGTGATTCCCCAAAGAGGCAGCCATATATACAAATAGGGAACCCACCATGCGGAGAATCCCTCGACAAATCCGTGAATCAAAACAAAAACATAAATCGGAAACAATGCTTTCCACCGATAGACCAGCGTAATGGCCATGATGGAAACTCCGATAAAATGCACATTGGGAAATGCATTCATCAGTATCTTGGAGGCATACATCAAGCCTCCAAGCATACCGAATATGGCAATCTCACGAATGGTGAGAAGCGCCTTTTTCTTATTTTTCATACTTCAGAGAGTATTTAGCGCCTTCTTCAACGGTAGTATCACTTACACCGACACTTGCCATTTCATCATTGATGTAGAAGCCCCACCAGGACTGATCTGCATCGTAATCAGCGGTTACACCGTTAACCGTCTTGATGTAAAGACCGTAATCACTGTCTTCACCCTCTACAACACCTGCATCCAAAAGTGCCTTGTCAAGAGTTTCATCATCGGTTTTTACAGTGAAATAATCTGCCTTACCGTCTGCGTAAACAACTTCAAGAGTGAAGTCTACGTCACCTTCGCCGATTACAGCGGGAGCATCCTCGGTACCTGCTGCAACTTCGCTTGCCACTTCGCTTACGGTTTCGCTTACTACTTCCGCTACTACTTCGGAAGCATTCTCAACAACCGCTCCCTTCTTTGCACATGCTGTTCCGATAACTGCCATTGCCGCAACCAATGCCATCATAAGAACAGAGATTGATAACTTTTTCAGATTGTTCTTTCTCATTGCTTGATCTCCTTTAAATATAAATTAAAAATATTAAGCCTCCGATTCCGGCACTCGCGGAAGGGCCGATGCGATGCATCTGCCGCGGAGAGGGTATCATACCGGGTATTTCGACTTAAATGCCGGCATCAAAAGTCTTCTCGGTTTCCCAATGACGTTTCCCTTCCTTGCGGGAGAAGGTAATTGACACCATATACGCATATCACGGCGACGGGCTCGTACGGGAATTTCACCCGTTTCCCCGAATATAATCCCTTAACAGAAATGTTATACCAAATAAATACAGGAAACGCAAGTTTGCGTTTCCTGTATGAGGTAATCTTATTTAAAACGAACCGTACGGTCTAGATAATGTAGCTCCGCAGGCAACACACATGATATCGTCATCACGGATCGGTTCCTTACAGAAAGGACATTTTCTTCCGGAATCCGAAGATGCCATACCGAAGTCAAATCTTCCGGTTCCTCCGGTATTGAATGTCTTACCGTATGCAGAGGATACTTCCGAATGCGGTTTTAAAGTGGAGCTGTCGGTCGTTCTGTATGCTTCTTTGGCAGGCTGATATTTACTGGAGCCGAATGTTCCCTCACCGATTGTATTTCCTTCATAGGAGGAAGATCCGAATCCGCCGGTGGAACCGATGGCGAACATTCCTGCTCCGCCCGCTCCCATCTCTCCGAGTTTCGGAAGAGGTGATCCTCCGAAAGGATCGGAACCGTAGGAAGAAGTATTTACCATGGTTTCATCCACATATCCGCCGATATTTCCGACGCTGCGTCCAACCCTTGTACCTGTTGTGGCACCGCCCACATAAGCTCCGCTTCCGAGTTTGCTTCCGCCGTATGCGTCTTTAATGGCAGCGGATTTTTCACTTGCTCCGACATTTGCGGATTCATAGCCCGAACTTTCATATCCGTTGGTCTGGTAGATCGAACCTACATTGGATGTCTGCTCGATCGGCTGGATGCTGGGTGTATCTACCGGTATGATGGTAGAAGGAACAGTGTCCTCGTTATAATAGGATGCATCCTCATATCCGCCGTCGTCATAATCGGTAGCATAGTTATAGGTTTCAGCGTTTTCATCATATTCAGCTGCTTCTTCTTCCGACATCTCTTCAAATTCAACATGACCGTAAACCGGCTTGCCGACCGCTCCGCTTTCCTCAGCCTCATAGGTTGTGGATTTCGGTGCTTTGGTGAAGTCTTTTCCGTAGAAGAAGTCTTTGTTTCTCTCCGGCTCATCATAAATGGATTTCTCGCCTTCGAGCGGATCCTTAACACCGTAATTCATGTTCGGCGCCGTACTTCTCGGAGTAAAGAGCGTAGAACCGGTAGACAGTGTTTCAACAGGTTTATGCTCTTCATGACCGTAATTTAAGTTGGCTGCGGTACTTCTCGGCGTAAAGAGTGTGGAAGATTCCGTATTCTCAAAACTGTCTTTTGTCTGATGTTCTTCATGATATCCTTCCATACCGTATGCATAGTTCGGTGCGGTACTTCTCGGAGTGAAAATTGTAGATCCCGTGGAAGCTGCTGCCGGTGCGGCATCTCTGTTTTCCTTGGAAAACTTTGCACTTCCCGCTTTCTCGTGATAGGTTCCCATCTGGGTTTCCTGCTGCATCAGGGCACCGGAAGTACGTCCGATCTTCGCACTTGCAGGTTCTTCATATACAGGTGCAGGTTCTTCATACACAGGCTCTTCGTATACGGGTTCTTCATATGCAGGCTGTTCGTATGCAGGTTCTTCGTATACCGGTTCTTCATATGCAGGCTGCTCGTATGCAGGCTCTTCATATACAGGTTCTTCATATGCAGGCTCTTCATATACGGGCGCAGGTTCTTCATATACAGGCTCTGCTACCGGTTCGGGAGCAGGTGCCACAGGTGTTTGTGTAAAAGTGTTCGAAGAAGGCATTCTTCTTCTTCTGAACTGCATCGGCTGATATGCCGGCTTCTCGGGAGCGGGTGCAACCGGAGTTTCTTCGACAACGGGTTCTGCTGCCGGTGCACTGCTTGCAGTCTTCGGTGCAAAGGAAGGTTTCGGCACTTCGGTAACGGGTGCCGCTTCGGTTGCGGTATATTTCGGCGGAGACTGCTTGGTGAAGGATAATTTGCCCTTCGGCTGATACGGCTTATCCAGATCATCACTGAATCCGCCACGTTTGGGTTTCTTCTCCAATTTAATGGATTTGGAATTTTTCTTTAACTGTGCTTCATGTTTTACTCTGGATGCAACTACGATGATCGCTGCAATTGCCAAAACCAGAACAACGCCAAACGGAATAAAGAAGGTATAATCGGCGAACTGCGCTTCCATCGTTACATTGGGAGTTTCTCCGGTCAGTAAACCGAGTGTATCCAGAACAACGGTTTTCTCTCCGTTTTTGGTTCCGCCGTTTAAGGTTTTGATTTTACCGGGGATGGTAATGGTTAAGGAAGACAAAAGCTGTCCATCCAGCGCATTCTGCATCTCTTCGGCCATCAAGCGGTTTCCGTTGCTCTGCATGGAAATATGAATGGTTCTTTTTCCGAAGACATTCTTATCACTGTAGCTTACGGATGCGTACTGTCCGTATAACTGGTTCAGGGCAGTCTGGATTTCTTTCTTGGCAAATTCTCCGCTGACCTTAACACCGGTGTAGTTCACACCGTCAATCTGACGATCGACATACTCCTTCTTCCAGATGGATACACCTGCAAATCGGCCGTCTTTTTCAACCGCATCGTAGAAATTGGTCGGCATACCGTAGGTGTCTCTGAGTGATGTTTCATCCATCAGGACATATCCGGTAATAACAGCCTTTCCGCTCTGCTTAATCTCGACTTCCGAATTGGCAGCCATACAGGAACTGAGTACCGCCGTCAGCATGACAAGAATCAGAACGAATGCACACTTTTGTCTGATTGTTTTTCTCATTGTAATCTTCTCCCCAAAAGATCTTTTACACATTTATGGTTCCGAGCGCCGAAGCAATATCTTTCTGCATATCCAAAACCGCTTCCCTTGCGGCATCTGCAAAATTGGCCTCGGTGTATTTTTCTTTATACTTCTCATTCTGATATGCCGCGATGATTCCTCTGGACGAGTTTACGATGGCACCAAGACCGTCGGCATTGAAGAAGTGAACCAGATCGGCTCCTTTTCCACCCTGTGCTCCGTATCCGGGAACCAGAATCAAACTCTTCGGCATGATCTGTCTTAAAATCTTTCCCATTTCGGGATATGTTGCTCCGACAACCGCACCGACATAACTGTAGGATTCACCCATGCAGTCGGCGCCCCATTCTGCAACTTTCTCGCCTACGATTTCGTAAAGCGGTCTGTTGTTTGCATCGGCAATCTGTCTGTCCTGGAATTCTCCGGAGCTGGGATTGGATGTTTTAACCAAAACGAAAATACCCTTCTTTTCTTCTTTACAAACATCGATAAAGGGCTTTACTCCGTCCGTACCGAGATACGGGTTAACGGTTGCGAAATCTTCATCAAACGGAGCATACGATTCGCTTCCCACCTGTACTTTGCCCAAATGACCAACAGCATACGCCGTGGAGGTAGAACCGATATCTCCTCTTTTAATATCGCCGATCACAACCAGTCCTTTGGACTTACAGTAATCAACGGTCTTCTTGTACGCAATCAGTCCTTCGATACCAAACTGCTCATACATGGCGATCTGCGGTTTTACTGCGGGTACAAGCTCGTAGATCGCATCCACGATTTCCTTGTTAAACTGCCAAATGGCTTCTCCTGCTCCCTGCAAGGTTTCTCCGTAAACGGAAAAAGCATTCTTTTTCACACTTTCCGGGATAAACTTCATAGTCGGATCCAGACCAACCACGATAGGGGCGTTCTTTTTCTGGATTTCTCGCATCAGTTTATTAATCATGGACACATTCTCCTCCAAATTTTAGCATACATAAATATTTTATACTCTTTCCCTGCTTACGGCAATCTTTTTTCTGTAATTTTTCAATAAAAAACCGACCTTTTCGGGTATTGTTTTCCCCCTTCAAGGTCGGTCTTCATTCCAGTCTACGTTTCCCTTGCCGGATTTACGGCTTAGCGGCACACCTTATACGGTCGCCTGTGCTTTCTCATCCACATATTTCTTGATATTGGATACATTCACATATTTCTCATAGGTATCTCCATGAGTGACTACCAGGGTAGGTGCCTGCATGATTCCGTATTTTTTCGCAAGGTCCATGTTTTCAGCGGCATCCATTACGATAAACTGTTCATTCTTAAGGTACTCTTTCGCCAGTTTGCAGTTCGGGCATGTAGCGGTCACAAAGAGATAAGTAAGGTTTTCGGGATTCTCGATATCTACCTTTGTCTCCCCTTCTTCGTTCTTGATGGTCACTACCGTATTTACGGCAGGCTCATCCTTTACTCTGTGGGTTAATTTGGAATGCTCGATATCGTATTCGGTACGATTCTTGAATTCCTGTAATTTTCCGTCGTTCCAGTTCTGAACGGGACGATAATATCCGGTAATACGGCTGTAAATCTCGGTCTTTGCTCCGCAGGTCGGGCAGGTAGCAACTTCGCCTGCCAGATATCCGTGCTCACGGCAGATGGAGTATGTCGGAGACATGGTGTAATACGGCAATTTGTAGTTCTCCGCGATGGAACGTACCAGTTTCTCTGCTGCCTTCCAGTCGGGAAGTTTCTCACCGAGGAATGCATGGAATACGGTTCCGGAAGTGTACAGTGTCTGCAGCTCATCCTGGATATCCAGTGCATCGTATACATCAGTGGTATAGTCAACAGGAAGGTGGGAGGAATTGGTATAGTAAGGAGTATCTCCCGGCTTACCTGCAGTCTTGATGCTCGGCCAACGCTTTCTGTCATGCTTTGCAAAACGGTATGCCGTACTTTCCGCAGGAGTAGCCTCCAGGTTGTAAAGATCACCGTACTGTTCCTGATAATCGGACAGACGCTCTCTCATGTGATTCAGTACTTTCTTGGTGAACTCCTGTGTCTTTGGACTGGACATGTCTTCTCTTAACCAGTTGGCATTTAAGCCTGCCTCGTTCATGCCGACAAGGCCGATGGTGGAGAAGTGATTGTCAAAGCTTCCCAAATATCTCTTGGTGTAAGGATACAGACCCTCGTCAAGAAGTTTGGAAATGACTCCTCTTTTAATCTTTAAGCTTCTTGCGGAAATATCCATCATACGGTCAAGACGCTTGAAGAATTCTGCTTCGTTAGCGGAAAGATAAGCGATTCTCGGCATATTGATGGTAACTACACCTACGGAACCGGTGCTCTCGCCGGAACCGAAGAATCCGCCGGTCTTCTTACGAAGTTCACGAAGATCCAGACGCAGACGGCAGCACATGGAACGTACATCGGAAGGCTGCATATCGGAATTGATGTAGTTTGAGAAATACGGAGTTCCGTACTTAGCGGTCATATCAAAGAGAAGTTTGTTGTTCTCGGTATCGGACCAATCAAACTCTTTGGTAATGGAATATGTGGGGATCGGATACTGGAATCCTCTTCCGTTGGCATCTCCGTCGATCATGGTTTCGAGGAATGCCTTGTTGATCATATCCATTTCCTTCTTGCAATCCTTGTAGCAGAAGTCCATTTCCTTGCCGCCAACCAATGCGGGAAGTTCCGCAAGGTCATCGGGTACGGTCCAGTCCAGAGTAATATTGGTGAACGGAGCCTGTGTACCCCATCTGGAAGGAGTGTTTACACCATAAATGAAGGATTCGATTGCTTTCTTAACCTCGTCGTAGCTTAAATTATCAACCTTTACAAAAGGTGCAAGATAGGTATCGAAGGAAGAAAATGCCTGTGCGCCTGCCCATTCGTTCTGCATAATACCGAGGAAGTTAACCATCTGGTTGCAAAGAACGGAAAGGTGAGCTGCGGGTGCGGAAGTGATTTTACCGGTGATTCCGCCCAAACCTTCTTTGATCAGCTGCTTTAAGGACCATCCTGCACAGTATCCGGTCAACATGGACAGATCATGGATATGAATATCCGCATTTCTGTGTGCCTCTGCGATTTCCTCATCATAGATTTCGGAAAGCCAGTAATTTGCGGTTACCGCACCGGAGTTGGAAAGAATCAGGCCACCTACGGAATAGGTTACGGTGGAGTTTTCCTTTACACGCCAGTCTTCCACTTTCACGTAGCTGTTTACGACATCCTTGTAGTCCAGAATCGTGGACTTCATTTCACGCAGTTTTGCACGCTGTTTTCTGTATAAAATAAAGGCTTTCGCTGCATCGGTATAACCTGCCTGCTCCAGAATCTTCTCGACAGAGTCCTGAATGTCTTCCACATGGACATTTCCGTCTTTTACCTTGCCCTGGAAATCTGCGGTTACACGTAAGGATAACAAATCGACAATATCGTTGTTATACTGTACGTCCGTTGCATTGAATGCCTTCATAATGGCATCGCTGATCTTGGTAAGATTAAAATCAGCTGTTGTTCCGTCTCTTTTCACTACTCCAAACATGTTGAATCCCTCCAAATACGTTTTCAGGCCTTTTTCGGCGATTGAACTCATTGTAGCACTCCGTATTTTTTCTGTCAACACCAAAAACACAATATATTATGTTTTTTTAATCTTTTCTCCACAATATGTTGTGGTTTTTGCCGAATTTGGGTTTACATAACTACGCCGATTTCCGGCCGGTTTTTTTCAAAATTTGTGATAAAATCGGCAATTTTATCCCCTTTCTTGGTTACCATAAAATAACAAAACCCTTTCACAAAAACCACCATATCTAGTGGAGGTTTTGTGAAAGAGTTAATATTTTCACAATATATAGTGCTTATCTTTTACCGGGTCTTCAGAAACTGAAATTCCCTTAATCCTTCTTCATCCATAGGGTAATCCTGGACAAAAGAAGTGCATAATTCCTTGGCTTTGATGGGATCACCGAGCTTCTCATAGGTCACGATCTCATTGAAACGAAGCTCACGGTCAAAGGAAATATCGGAAAGACCTAGCCCTGTTTGGAACGCATTCAGAGCCGATTCATAGTCCCCGGACTGCGCATAGCACATACCCATCTGATTATAAACGGCTTTCGATCCGCCGGTCGCAAGATAGCTTTGATACACGGTAAGTGCATACGTCCGGTCATTGAGGTTTTCATAGCACTGACCCAGAAGAAGGATCAGTTCCTCGCTGTTGTTTCCTGCTCCCTTGGCTTTCTCCAGATAGTCTCTGGCGTTGCTGTAATCTTCCAGATAGAAATACAGTCTTCCTCTGTCATAGTCCGGCATCTTCTTGTCTCCGGACTCCACGGCTTTCTGCAAAAAGGCATCGCCCTCCTGCTCTTCTCCCGCATCGCGCAAAATACAATAAATGTCGATTGATAAACCGTAGTTCTTGGGAGAAAGTTCAACCGCCTTGTCAAAATCCGCTTTGGCCTCCTCCTTGTTTCCCATGGCAAGCAAAACCGTTCCGCGCTCCACATATGCATCCACCGCCTTGGGTTTTAAATCCAAAACGGAATCGAAACGCATCTTCGCATCTTCAAACTTACCGAGCTTATAATAGCAGACACCGACATAGTAATTGATGTCATAGTCCACATCTCCCGGAATGGAGCCGTCTGCCGCCAGCGCTTCTTTAAACGCGTCTACGGCCTCTTCATAGTGATTCTGGCCCATATGGGCAAGTCCGATTCCGCGGTTAATATAAACCGGATCTTCCCCCTTTGCGGAAGCTTCTTCAAACAGTGCCATCGCACCTTCAAAATCACCGGATTCCACGCTTGCTATTCCCTCTTTGGTCTTGGCACCTTCCTTGGATCCACAGGCCGAGAAAACGCACGCCAAAACGACAAGGAGTAATATAAGGATCTGTTTACGGTTCAATACTTTCATGCAATACATCCTTTATTCGTAAGGTATAATTTTAACGTTGTCGCGAACAAATTTCTGTACTTTCTCACTGATAATGAGTTCTTTTAATTTCTTTTTGTTGGTCATGTTCATCGTCATATACTGATCCGGCGTCAAACCGTATGCGGCGGAAACCTCTTCGAGGCGCTTATCCACTTCCTCATCCGTAGCCGTAATTCCCTCTGCCTTGGCAATGGCCTGAATAGCCATACGCTGTTTGCAGTATCGCTCAATCAGTTCATCCGCGGAGCAGTCGTAAAGATACTTAATTACCGTATCCAGATCGTATGCGCCGCCGTCGATGGCATCGGCATAACGGAATTCCAGTTCTGCTCTCTGGTTTTCCTTGATGATCTCCGGCACTTCCTTGAATGCGCAGTTGCTTAAAATCGTTTCAAAGGCAAGTCCCGTAATATTACTTTCGTTATTCTCCTGTGCCTGTCGCTCCAGGAAGTCTTTGGCAAACGCTTCCATTTCTTCCACGGTGCTGTATTTCTCTTCTTCCATCTGCGCTACGATATCATCCGTAAGCTCATCCGGAAAAATATAATTCAAAGTCAATGTAAATACCGCATCTTTTCCCGCATAATCTTTATTATTGTAATCATCCGGAAACTTGATCGGTGCATCTTTCACTTCACCGGGCTGCATATCGATCAGCGCTTCTTCAAAACCGGGAATAAACTGACCGTCTCCGATTCTGACGGTCTGGTCTTTTGCGCTACCGCCCTCAAAAGCCACTCCGTCGATCTTGCCCTCAAAATCGATATTAACCAGATCGCCCTCTTTGGCATTTCCCTCTTTCAGACCGATCTTATCGCCCTTTGTCTTAACCATTAAATCCATCTGTTCCTTGATGGCTTCATCCGTCACTTCGATCATGTTATACTTAATTCCGATATTTTTATACTCACCCAGAATCATGTATTCATCCATATTCATGGAAACAATATCGTAATCTTCAATGTTAATCGAAGTCGGCTCGCTTGTCGAAGGCTTATTCTTATTGCATCCGGCTGCAGCGAGAATTCCAAGTGTTAAAACTGCAGCAGCTAATAATTTCTTTCTCATGATCTTATACCCTTTCCTGTCGGTTCCTTCATAAACCGCGTTTCATTTCTCACAAATCAAAGTCTATTATATCATCTTTTCCTTAAACGAAACATAAAAAAATATAGTTGACATAATGTCATTTACATAACTATGTTGGTTAACATAAAATAGTTTACATAAACTACTTAGTTAACATAATCTCATTTACATAAATTATTACTATTTAACAAGTTTACATAATATAGTTTACATAATCATAGCACATGGAACACATATCTCATAATCAGTTCCACAAGGAATACGGCTCCGCAGCATGATAAAGCCACAACCAGCAGCCCATGTCCGAAATATGCCACAACTATGCCTACCAGAAGTCCTGCTGCCGCACTGAAGAAGGAATTCGTCGCTTCGAAAATCGCCGGAACGGTCATTACCGCCAGTACGGTATACGGAATATAGTAAAGAAAAGACTTAAAGAAGCGGTTCTTTACTTCTTTTCTCATGCAGACATACGGAATAACGCGCACCAGATAGGTTACGGCCACCATCACAAACAGATAAAGGAAAAATGTTTTAACGTCCATCCTGTCCATCCTCCTTTATCGGAAATACCAGTGCGCCGAAAAGCGATGCTCCGATCGCACAAAGAATAATGGCAAACCCTTCAGATACCTTCTGCAATACGGGAACATATACAAATAACAGTTTCAGGGCGACGGCTAACAGAACGATCTCCGTCACACGAATGGATTTCTTCATTTCCGGAATGACGATGGCAATAAACATGCCATACAATGCAACGGATAATGCTCCGGAAATCATCTCCGGCAAAACCTCTCCGAGTACTCCGCCGAGCAATGTACCAAGCGTCCATCCGATGTAAGGAGCAATGATCAGGCCGAGGAAATACTTCGGTCCGATTTTTTCTTTCTGTCCCACTGCCACCGCGTAGATCTCATCCGTATGGAACGCGCCGAACAAAAGCCGTCTCGGAATCGAAAAACTCTCGTTTACCTTCTGCGTCAACGATAAGGACATCAGCGAATACCGCGAATTGATGACAAGCTGTGTCAGCGCCATCTCAATCAGGCTTCCCGCGCTGACCATAACGGTCATACCTGCGAACTGTCCCGCCGATGTTAAATTGGTCATCGAAATCAGAACCGCCTGCCAGATGCTCAGCCCGTTCGATACCGCCATGATTCCGAATGTAAAGGATACGGAAAGATATCCCAGTCCGATCGGAATCCCGTCCGTAAACCCTTTTCGAAATGAATTCATACCATGCCTCATAAAAACAACCCCGAGGGCTTTCTTCCCTTGGGGTTATTTCCTGTTTCCTTACAAATATTTTTTCACAAACGGAATCAGTTTCAACAAATTAATCAAACCGAATCCCAGGAACATACATAAAAGAAGAACAATCCATTTTGCCGGATATTCCGATATCGTCCGTGACAATATCTCCTCCAGCGGATGCAGCAAATCTTTTAACTGCGTTTCAATTAAGTAGGTGCCGAATACTCCGCTTCCGCAAAAGAGGAAGAACGACCCCTTTTTCATATTTCTGCAGGCATACCGCATCCAAACAAACAGCCCGCAGGCATAAATATACAAAAACCACTGTGTATACGCAAGCGAACCGTCTGCGCGGAACGAATGCAGATTCATTACAAAATTCAAAACCGAAACCAAAAGCGTTCCGACGATTACCGCAATATACTTGCCTGCATTTTCCTTTAAAGGAGCCGGAAAAAGATTCGCAAGAAAGTGTCCCATCAAAGGGTAGAACACAACCAGCGCGGCAAACGGGAAAACCATGGCAGGATTTTTTAAGTCAAATACCGATTCCATAAGCGGAACCAGTGTGGATGAAACCGCCATGATCCCGAAGAGATACAGGTAAGCCTTTGCATCCTTCATAGCCCCTGTGAGTTTCTGCAGAAACGGCAGAATCACAAGGAAGGAAAGATATGCAAATAAAAACCACTGCTGGGTAATCGCTCCACCCGAATACAGAAGTTCCGTAAACGAGCGAAAGGAAAGCGTAAGTCCATGCACGAATCCCATGTAAAGATACTGGGCTGCCACGGCCAGCACGGTAATCACCGCCATGGGCAGTACCCTGTGCAGGTATATTTTACCGATGCTCTCTTCTTTGCGAAGAAGCAAAGCTCCGGAAATCAGGAAAAAGACAGGTACGCTGAGCTGGCAGATGCCGGCCAGAAAAATGCCGATTCCCTGAAGGATTGCATTATCCGTATGTTGGTAAAACTGTAGCCCGTTCTCTCCGGAGTGCGCATAGAATACGAAAAGCAGGGCAATCACGCGCAGGACTTCAAGGTATATGATTTTTCCCTTTTGGTTTTGTTTATCCATTGAGAATTAGTGATGGAATAAGCGCATTCCGGTGAATGCCATTGCCATACCGTACTTGTTGGCGGTTTCGATAACCTGGTCGTCACGTACGGATCCGCCGGGCTCTGCGATGTATTTAACACCACTCTTCTTGGCACGCTCGATATTGTCACCGAAGGGGAAGAATGCGTCGGAACCGAGTGCAACATCTTCCATGGTGTCAAGCCATGCTCTCTTCTCTTCTCTCGTGAATACTTCGGGTTTTACCTTGAAGATCTTCTGCCAAGCGCCCTCACCGAGAACGTCCATATATTCCTCACCGATATAGATATCGATGGCATTGTCTCTGTCCGCACGGCCGATACCGTCTACAAACTGAAGACCGAGTACCTTCGGGGACTGACGAAGCATCCAGTTGTCAGCCTTGGAACCTGCAAGACGGGTGCAGTGGATTCTGGACTGCTGTCCTGCGCCGATACCGATTGCCTGTCCGCCCTTTGCATAGCATACGGAGTTGGACTGCGTATATTTTAAGGTGATTAAGGAAATGATCAGGTCAATCTGTGCAAGCTCGGGAATATCCTTGTTTGCGGTAACAATATTGGTAAGGAGCTTCTTGTCGATACGGAATTCGTTTCTGCCCTGCTCGAAGGTAATTCCGAATACATCCTTATGTTCGATCGGCTGGGGAACATAGTCGGAATCGATCTTGATTACGTTGTAATTTCCGCCCTTCTTTGCTCGTAAAATTTCCAACGCTTCGGGTTCATATCCCGGAGCGATAACGCCGTCGGATACTTCTCTTTTGATGATCTTTGCGGTGGAAACGTCGCAGGTATCGGAAAGGGCAATGAAATCACCGAAGGAAGACATTCTGTCCGCACCTCTTGCTCTTGCATAAGCGCATGCCAGAGGAGAAAGTTCGCCCAGATCATCCACCCAGTAAATCTTAGCCAGGGTCTCATCCAGAGGAAGACCTACTGCTGCACCTGCGGGAGATACATGCTTAAAGGAAGTTGCTGCAGGAAGTCCCGTTGCGCTTCTGAGTTCTTTTACAAGCTGCCATCCGTTGAAGGCATCCATAAAATTGATATATCCGGGTTTTCCGTTTAAAACTTCAATAGGAAGCTCTCCGCCGTCATTGGCAAAAATCTTGGAAGGCTTCTGATTGGGGTTACATCCATATTTTAATTCCAGTTCTTTCATTGTACTGTCTCCTTTTTACTGATTCTTATTTACGATTCTGGTCTCATATTTGCCGGTCTCAATGTCGATGAAACGAACGAATAAGGAAACCTTGTTATCTTCGTTTAAATTGTTCCATACCAGATCTGTGAAGGAATCGATATCACCCTTGATATCAATCCAGGTGGGTTCTCCTTCAAAAGAAGGAAGGGGATTTCCGTCGCCTTCGTAGGTGTGGATGAAACGTCCTTCGCCCGCGAAAGGTTTCTCATATGCGAATGTATAACGATTGCAGGAAGCATCTCTTCCGGCATCGGATTTTAAGATGGACATGGCAAAGCTGTATTTTCCGTTCTCCACATGCATGATACCGGAAATACGCGGGGTAAGGTTGGGCGCATCGGGCTCAAATTCTCTGCTTCTTAAAGACTGTTCGAACGTAAGCTGCTTATCCATACCTTCATAAATGGTATCGGTCTGATCACCGTTGGTTACGATGGTCTTGTTACCGAGCACTCTGACCGGTGCATAAATGATCAAAGAAGGATCTTCCATCTTGGAAGGATCAAACGCCTGGGTACGAATACCCTCTCCGTCTTCCACGAAAACACGGTTTCTCGAATTGGTGCTTCTTCCCATGATGAAGTAAGCACAAACTGCCTTTTTCCCGTCTTCGGACTTACCGATAACGATTCCTCTTCCGGGATAGGCGTTGCCGCTCAACTCAGATGCAAGTGATTTCTTTTCCATATCCAATCTCCTTTTGTGTATTGATAAAATCTATAATCTTCTTCAAAGCGAAGAACACTTCTAATGTAACACTCTTTCCCTCATTTGACAATGGATAAGCACGGCTTCCCGGAAATTTAATCTTCCCCCGTCTTAACAAACTGAGAATGATACAAAGTCGCATAGAGTCCGCCTTTTTCAAGCAGATCCGCATGGGATCCCTGCTCGACGATATGCCCGTCTTTCATGACCAGGATCACATCCGCGGAACGGATCGTGGACAGTCTGTGAGCAACGATAAAGGTTGTCCTGCCCGCCATCATCTTCTCAAATGCGCTCTGGATCTTAATTTCGGTACGTGTATCGATCGAGGATGTTGCTTCATCCAGGATCAAAACCGGCGGTAAGGTTAACATAACTCTGCTGATGCAAAGTAACTGTTTCTGGCCCTGGCTTAGGGAAGAATCATCGATCACGGTATCAAGTCCGTTCGGCAGACGGCGGATAAAACCGTAACTGTGTGCTTCTTTCGCTGCCCGGATGATTTCTTCCGTACCAGCATCCGGCTTTCCGAATGCGATATTCTCCCGAACCGTGGCATTTTTAATCCAGGTTTCCTGCAACACCATTCCGAAATTAGAGCGAAGCGACCTTCGACTAACATCGTAAATACTCGTTCCGTCAATATAGATCGCACCCTCGTCCACATCGTAAAATCGCATCAAAAGGTTGATTAACGTCGTCTTGCCGCAGCCGGTCGGGCCGACGATGGCAACATGCGTGCCTTCTTTGATGTGCAGATTAAAGTCTTCGATCAGCGGTTTTTCCTTAACATAGGAAAAAGCCACATGCTCGATATCATATCTGCCGTCTACATTATGTAAACCACTCTCTTTTTCCGCACTCTGTTCCGTCTCTTCCAAAAGGTCGAAAACGCGGCCGGCGCAGGAAAGTGCATTCTGCAGTTCCGTAATAACACCGGATATATCCGTAAACGGCTTCATATACTGGTTTGCATAGGCAAGAAGTAAGGAAATTCCGCCGACGGAAAGTTTGCCGTTTAAAATCATATAGGCCCCCATTAAGGCAACGCAGGCGTAGATCACACCGTTGACCGCTCTCGTGGAAGGATTTGTCAAAGAGGAATAAAAGACAGCCTTCTCGGATGCGGCTTGCAAGCGCTCGTTATTCTCCACAAAGCGCTCGCATGCCCTCTTCTCGTATCCAAAGGCATGTACAATGCCGGCACCGCCGACCATTTCCTCCACGATCGCCGTCTGCTCCCCTCGGATCTCGGACTGGAGCTTAAACATTTTATATGTTCCCGTTGCGATGAATTTCGATACGAAAAAGGATATCGGCGTTAAGACCACAACCATTAGCGTAATCCACGGGTTCATCCAAAGCATGATCACCAGCGTCAGAACAATGGTGACCACACCGGAGAAAAGCTGCGTAAAGCCGAGCAAAAGTCCGTCGGAAAGCTGATCCGTATCCGCAATGATACGGCTTACGATATCGCCGACTCCCTTTTTATCGAGATACGAAAGCGGAAGGAGCTGCAGTTTACGGATTGCTTTTTCACGGATATTCTTTACGATTCCGTAGGTTAAGCGGTTATTGACAAGCCCCATGACCCAGGTGCCGACACCGCATACCGCAAGGAAAATCAGGATATAGAAAATCGTATCCTGAAGACTGTCAAAATCGACTTTGCCCTTTCCCGCCGCATAATCAATACACTTTCCGTAAAGAACCGGGATCAGCAGCTGCAGGGCAACCGTGATTGCGGATAACAGAAGGCTTACGGCCAAAAACAGGCGGTACCGTCCCAGAAAACGAAGCAGTTTGGAAATAACGGAAGGAGATTTTTTCGTACTCATGCGCTCTCCCCCTCGTCAGATGTCTGGGATTCATGGATCTCTTTATATACTTCGCAGGATTCAAGAAGCTCTTCATGCGTTCCCGAACCGATGATCTTTCCGTCATCCATAACCAGGATCAGATCCGCGCTCCTGATGCTGGATGTTCGCTGCGAAACGATAAATGTAGTCATTTTACCGTCTAAGGATTTCAGGGCACGGCGGAGATTAAGATCCGTCGCATAATCAAGTGCGGAGGAAGAATCGTCCAGAATCAGGATCTTTGGATCTTTCACTAATGCCCTTGCGATCGAAAGACGCTGTTTCTGACCGCCCGAGAAATTCTTTCCGCCCTGTTCGACGATCTCATCCAGTTTCCCCTCTTTTTTCTCAACGATCTCGAGGGACTGGGAAATCTCAAGGGCCTTCCTAAGTTCTTCTTCCGTGGCATTTTCGTTGCCCCATTTTAAATTATCCCGAATCGTTCCCGCAAACAGTACGGCCTTCTGCGGAACGATACCGATCTTTTCGATCAGTTCCCCCTTTGCATAGTCCTTTACGTTGCGGCCGAATACTTCGATCTCCCCACTCGTCGCATCATAGAAACGGGGAATCAGATTGACAAGCGTGGTTTTGCCGGAACCGGTTCCTCCGATGATTCCCACGGTATCTCCGGTTCGGATCGTAAAATCAAGATCCTCCAGTGCATCTTCCTTCGCATCCGCATAGGCGAAATTTACGTGGGAAAACCGCACGGCGATGTCGCTCTCGGTTTCTTCCTTCGAAGAAAGCTCCGGATATGACATGCCGGGTTCTTCTTTTAAAACAGCGGATACTCTCGTTCCGCATGCAAGTGCTTTGTTAATGGTAATGATCAGGGATGCCAGTTTAACCAGCTCCACGATCATCTGTGCCATGTAGTTATAAAGCGCCACCAGATCGCCCTGCTCCATGCTTCCGGTGTGAATGGAATTTCCCGCCTGCATGAAAAGCACGCAGGTTGCAAGATTGATCAAGATATAGGTTGCCGGATTTAACAGCGCGGAAATACGTCCCACAAAGAGATTCATCTTTGTATACGCATTGTTCTTTGCGTCAAATTCCTTTACTTCCTCTTCTTCCTTGCAGAAGGCCCGGATAACGCGTACACCGGTTAAATTCTCCCTTGTGGTGAGCAGCACGCCGTCCAAATGGCCCTGCACTTTTTTATAAAGGGGAATGGTGATCCACATGATGGCGGATACCACTGCCGCCAAGACAGGGATGCTGACCACAAAGATCAATGCTGCGCGCACATTGATCGTAAACGCCATGATCATGGCACCGAATACGATGAACGGGCTTCTGAGCAAAAGACGCAGCACCATGTTGACGCCGTTTTGCAACTGCGCCACATCGGACGTGATCCTGGTGATCAGGGTCTCGGTTCCGATCTTATCGAGTTTTTCAAACGAAAGATTCTGAATGTGTTCGAAGAGGTTCTTTCGAAGCGATGACGCAAATCCGACACTCGCGCGCGCCGCAAAGAACTGCGCGGTAATGGAAAAGGCCAATCCGACAATGGCCAGAACGATTAAGAACACAAAACGGACAATGATGTACTGCTTGTCCCCGTTCTTAATCCCGACCTTGATAATGTCGGAAATCACAAGGGGCACGATCAAATCAAGAAGCGCCTCCACTAATTTAAATGCAGGCGCTAAAATACTCTCTTTGGTATAAGGTTTTAAGAACCGTAAGAGTTGTTTCAAAAGGTTTCTCCTTTATGATGCAAAGGTATTACTCCGCCTCACCGAGACCCTCCGCGATTCCGAGGATCACGATACCGACGATAACTGCCACGACGCACGCATACTGGGATGCCTTGAGTTTTTCCTTTAAGAAAATACGGGATAAGATAACCGATACGATGCAGTAGGAAGCCACCATGGGAGCAGCCAGAACCGGATTGCGTGCCATGGCAAACACATAAAAGATCTGGCCGAACTCTTCGAAGCAGGCAGCCACACCCTTATTTAAGATTTCCTTCTTTGCAAACGGATTATATGCTTTCTTCGTACGGATCAGCATGAAGATCCAGGAAATGATACCTGCCAAAAGGAAGGTCAGTCCGTACAGGATCAAAACGTCGATCTCGCCGAGTCCGAGGCCCGCTTCCTCATCGAGGATGATTCCGTCCGCTGCCGTGCCGATGGTATCAAAGATACAGTAAAGGATCGGGAATAAAAGTGCCAGCGCACCGAACTGGTACTTACGGTTTTTCTTCTTCTCTTCATTCGTTACCGCAAGTTCGTTCGCTTCTTTTCTGGCAAGTTTGTTCTCCACAACGGCAAGTGCGATCATACCGATCACAATGATTGCCGTACCGACAATATTCAGTACGGAAAAATCGCCGAGGTCATCGTTTACGGTACCCGTAACGGCAAAGAATACCATCATTGCGATCATGGAAAACGCTCCCGAAGCATTCTGCACCGGGGATACGATGGATACTTCCAGATAGCGGAGTCCCGCATAACCGATCACCATCGAGATAATATATGCCAGGGATGCGGGAGAATATTTTAAGGCATTCGTAAGCAAACTCGAAACGGAAAATCCGGTCTCGGAAAAAGGCAAAAGAATCAATGCCACGATTCCCATTACCAGTCCGACCCAGACGGCGATCTTCAGATGGGAATATCTGTCATCGGGATCCGTGCCTTTCTTATAGAATAAATCAGCACCGCCCCACCCGAGCAGACAGATCAATGCAAATATAAACCAACTCATTTCTTCACCGTCTCCATCTTAATCGTATTTGTATTTCCGCTTCCACCGTTGATCTGGCCGCCGGTTAGGACAACATTGTCTCCGGGCTGTAAGCCGAGGATCTCCTTTGCCTGATTTAAGTTCTGATAGAACATAACATCGATGGAATTGTATTCTTCGCATAAGCAGGGAACAATACCCCAGCTTAAGTTTAGCTGTCTCCAGACTTTCATGTCCGTCGTGGTACCGATGATATCGCACGGGCAACGGAAACGGCTGACCATACGGGCCGTTTTACCGGAAACCGAATTTACCACGATACATTTGGCATCCACGTCGATCGCCATGGAACAGGTCGCATGGGAAATGGAATCGAGTGTGGAATGAATTTTAAATTCTGTATTTAAAAATCTCTTCTTGTAATCAATATGTTTCTCGGTGTATTCCGCAATCTCCGCCATATTCTTTACGGCATCAACCGGGTGCTTTCCTGCTGCCGTTTCTCCGGAAAGCATAACCGCACTCGAGCCGTCATATACGGCATTTGCAACATCCGAGATCTCTGCCCTGGTCGGACGGGGATTCGTGATCATGGACTCCAGCATCTCGGTAGCGGTAATAACGCGCTTGCCCAAGAGTCTGCATTTCTGAATTAAAAATTTCTGGATTGCAGGTACCTCGACAAAGGGAATCTCCACGCCCAGATCGCCGCGGGCTACCATGATGCCGTCTGCGATTTCACAGATCTCGTCAATATTGTCAACGCCGGCACGGTTCTCGATCTTGGCAATCAGATTGATCCTTTCGCCGCCGTTTTCATCCAGAAGTTTTCTTAAATCTTCCACATCTTTCTTATTGGAAACGAATGATGCGGCCACAAAATCCACATCGTTTTCGATTCCGAAAAGAATATCGGAACGGTCCTGTTCGGAGATGTATTCTCCTTTCATAACCTTATTGGGGAAATTCATGCTCTTTCTGTCGGAAAGAACACCCCCCGCAATAACGCAGCATACGGCTTCCGGTCCGCGAATCTCTTTGACCTCGCAGATTACCAGACCGTTATTAACCAGAATGCGGTCCCCGATCTGTAATTCATTCGTTAAATTGGCATAGTTTACCGAAACTTTCGTTTCGTCACCTTCCACATCTTCCGTGGTAAAAATAAACTCCGCACCCTCTTCAATCGTAACTTTATGATCCTTAAAAGTCTTGATGCGGTATTCCGGTCCCTTGGTATCGAGCATGATGGCGATCGGAAGATTCAGTTCTTCCCTGACCTTTTTAACCAAAGCGATCTTCTTTAAATGCTCCTCATGTGTTCCGTGGGAAAAGTTAAGACGTGCCACGTTCATTCCGGCTTCGCACATTTTCTTTAATGTTTCCTCGTTTTCGCAAGCCGGTCCGATGGTACAGATAATTTTTGTTTTTCTCATATTTTTGCTTTCCTCTGTAACATTTCGTAAAGTACTATCTTATTATACATATTTTTCCCCGTTTCGCAATTATCAAACATTTGCTATAATAGAATTGATATGGATTGAGATAAAGAGGGTATTATGGCTGAGAATTCATACGAATCCTTACAAGAGATCGTGGAACATGAAAACCGTGATTATCCCGTCGGTGTCTACTATGTGGAACCCGGCGAGATGTTTATGGAACATGTCCGCTGGCACTGGCATACGGAATGTGAGCTGGATGTCATCAAGGAAGGCAGCGCCGAATACCTGATCGATAACAAGAAAATCTTACTTCGCAAAGGACAGGCGATCTACATCAGCCGAAACGTTATGCACTCCATCTCTTCGGCCGAACATACCCACTGTGTCATCATGTCGTTGATCTTCTCCCCGACTTTTCTGTTTCCGGGAGAAAATTCCACGGTATCCAATAACTATATGCGGCCTGTTTTAGAGGATCCCGGCTTCCGTTACCGGATCTTTAATTCGAAAGACCGTTGGGATCGCAATGTCATCTCCTATGCGGAGGATATTCTCTATGCCAATCTGCAGAAGGAATTCGGCTATGAATTGCAGACGCAGAGCCTTTTGTGCCAGTTATGGCTTCTGTTCTTATCCAAGGTATCCTTCCCCGCAACCGAGGAAATTGCCGCATCCGCCAATACCAAAAAATCGCTTTCCGCGGATGAAAACCGCATCAAAGACGCAATATTCTTCATTGAGCAGAATTATAAAGAGGCCGTTACCCTGGAAGATATCTCCAATTCCATTCATGTATCCAAAAGCGAATGCTGCCGCCTCTTCCACAGGGCCGTCAACATGACGCCTTTTGAATATCTGATGCACTACCGCATCCTGAAAGCCGCCGACATCATTCAGCGGAATATCAAAGAGCCGATTCCCGTTTCGGAACTGGCCATTTCGGTCGGCTTTAACAATACCAGTTATTTCAACAAGCGTTTCCGCGAGTACTTCGGCTGCACACCGACACAGTACCGTAAAATGGCGAAAACCGAACATCGCGATAAACTCGGAACGTTCGGTCTTTCCCTCTCACATATCTAAAAATAGAAAGCGGTTTAATAACCGCTTTCATTCATTTTCACAAGTTTTGCTGCCTGGTCTGCCGAAATGCAGGCATCCAGAATTTCCTGAATATCACCGTTCATGATCTTATCCAACTTATACAATGTCAGTCCGATCCTGTGATCCGTAACACGTCCCTGCGGGAAATTGTAAGTACGGATCTTCTCGCTGCGGTCTCCCGTTCCGACCTGGGAACGACGAAGCTCCGCTTCCGCATCATGTTTCTTCTGCTGTTCGAGATCGTAAAGTTTGGCACGAAGCAGGGCAAATGCCTTTGCCTTATTCTGAATCTGGGATTTCTCGGTCTGGGAGTAAATCACGATTCCGGTCGGCATATGGGTTAAACGAACCGCGGAGTCGGTCGTATTGACACACTGGCCGCCGCAGCCCGATGCACGCATGACATCGATACGGATATCGTTATCGTCGATGACAACATCCACTTCTTCCGCCTCCGGCATAACGGCTACGCTGGCCGTGGAAGTATGGATACGTCCGCCGGATTCGGTTTCCGGAACACGCTGTACACGGTGAACGCCGCTTTCGTATTTCATTACGGAATATGCGCCCTGGCCGTTGAGCATGAATTCCACTTCCTTCATGCCGCCGATTCCGGTTTCTTCCGCATTGATCGTCTCAATCTTCCAGTGACGTGCTTCCGCAAAATGCACATACATTCTGTATAATTCCGCAGCAAAGAGGGCTGCTTCGTCTCCACCCGCACCCGCACGGATTTCCACGATAACGTTTTTATCGTCGTTGGGGTCCTTCGGAAGGAGTAAAATCTTAAGCTTCTGCTCCAACTCCTCCACGCGCTTCTTTGCATCCGCAAGTTCCTCTTTGAGCATCTCTCTCATCTCTTCGTCCGATTCGGATTCAAGCATCGAAAGAGAATCGTCGATATCCTGCTTGGACTTTTTATATGCGGTATATGCCTCCACGATCGGAGTTAAGTCGCTTTGTTCCTTCATCAGTTTTCGGAAACGGTTCTGATCGTCCGTAACACCCGGAGACTGCAGTTCATTCATTACATCTTCATATCGGTTTAAAAGATCTTCCAATTTATCAAACATAGTATATATCCCTCATTTCGTCATATTCGTAAGCGGCATTTATGATTGACGCTAATAAAAATGCGCCGATACGATGCGGTCCAAGCCGGCCAAATCCTTCTTTACTTCAATATGACGATATCCGTTTTCTTTCATGATTTCGCTAACATCCTCTCCCTGGTCATAACCGATCTCAAAGAAGATCATTCCGCCGCGCTTTAAATACTGCTTTGCTTTAGCGGCGATCAGACGGTAAAACGTAAGCCCGTCCTCTCCTCCGTCCAGGGCAGCCACAGGCTCATAATCCTTTACTTCCGGATCCAGGGTTTCAATTACTTTGGTAGGTATATACGGCGGATTGGAAGTGATCAGGTCAAATGTTCCTTCCACTGCTTCAAACAGATCCGATACCGCAAATGTAGCATCAATTCCTAAATTCTTTGCGTTTTTCTTTGCAAGGGATACTGCATTTGCATCGATGTCCACACCGACTCCCGTGCAGTCATTGCTGTAATGAAGCAGGGATAAAAGAATACAGCCCGTACCGCAGCATACATCCAAGATCGCCATGCCGTCGTGAAGGTTCTTCATAGCCTCCTCCACAAGGCATTCCGTATCCTGTCTCGGAATCAGCGTGTTCACGCTTGTTTCAAAAGTCAGGCCCATAAACTCCTGCTCTTTGGTGATATACTGCAAGGGTTCTCTTTTCTCTCTTCTTTCGATAAGAGTAAGAAACTTCGCTCTCTCTTCTTCGCTCACTTCCCTCTCGGGGTGGGCGAGAAGCGTATTTCTGTCCGTATGGCAGACATATTCCAAAAGAAGCCTTGCATCCAGCTCGGCTTCCCTCACTCCAGAGTCTCTAAGGCGCGCTGCCCCTTCTTTGTATACGACAACGTATTCCACTCTTCCTACATTTCCCCGGATTCATCCGATAAATCTTCTTCATCCATTTCCGCCAAAGCCTGCTTGGATGATTCCTCAATATCCGCCATCATGGCATCAACGGCGGAAGGATCGAGTTCTTCGTCCTCGTCGTCATCCAGCCATCCTTCTTCCGCTCCGGACGGAACATAATCGAAATTGTCTTTTAAATACTCTTTCCAGTCAAACACGGCTTCGGTCGCGCGGATGGCCACTTCTACCATGCTCTCATCGGGTTCCCTGGTAGTCAGGGACTGAAACCAAAGTCCCGGTGCGGAAATCGCCCTGGTAAACCAGTTATCATAGCGTCCCATCAGTCGCAGCAGTTCGTATGAAATTCCGGCGATCACGGGAATCATGAGAATACGAAGTCCCAGACGGAAGATCATGCGGTCCACGCGGATGAAGAAAAACAGTACGATCGAGATCATCATGATAAACAGAATGAAACTCGTTCCGCATCTTCTGTGTCTTCTCGAAGAACGCATTACATTCTTTACATTTAAAGCCTTACCGTTTTCAATGCAGTTGATGCACTTATGCTCCGCTCCGTGATACATAAAGGTTCGCTTGATATCTTTGGATAAAGAAATCAAAAGAATATACAGAATAAAGATCACGATACGGATCACGCCTTCCAGAATCACGATCAGGGAACGGCTGCGGATGAATTTCTCCAATACATACTTGGATAAAACGGTCGGCAGAACGAAGAAAAGTCCGATGGCAATGGCAAGTGCAAACAGGATCGTAAAACCGTTCATAATGCTCTCTGCCTTGCTTCCGAACAGACTCTTCATGAACTTGTCAAATCCGGTTTCTTCTTCCTCTTCCTCAATATAATAATCCGCGGAAAGGGACAGGGTTTTCATTCCCAATCGCAGAGAATCCGCAAACGCAAAGATACCGCGTAAGAAAGGAACCTTACGGATTCCCTTCGGGGTCTTTTCGTCATAGCAGTCCGCTTTGATGACTTCGATTTGTTTATTGGGCTTTCTGATGGCTACCGCATAACGGTCGTTGTTGCGCATCATGATTCCTTCCATGACCGCCTGTCCGCCGATACCGGAGTAGCATGCCTTCTTTTTTCTGGCCATACGCGTTTCCTTTAACCGATCAATGATTTAGAAGAGTAAAAACAAAGGCCGGAGAACTTCCCCGGCCCATTTTGTTTTCTTATTTGCTTTCCACACCGTACTTCTTATTGAACTTATCAATACGTCCTCTTGCGGCTGTTGCTTTCTGCTGACCGGTATAGAATGAATGACATTTGGAACAAACTTCCACGTGGATTTCCTTCTTGGTGGATCCGGTTACAAATGTATTACCGCAGTTGCAGGTTACGGTTGCCTGATAATACTCAGGATGGATTCCTTCTCTCATTTCTTTCACCTCTCTATATTGAAAAACCATATTTGCTTTTTACACAGCTTGTTCATTATAACAAATAAAAACAAGTAGTGCAAGCACTATTTTACAGCCATTTCGTTTTTTTCATAATTTCCACGAATTCGCGGTTGTTTCTGGTTCTGGAGAACATGTCGATTACCTTGTCCGCCGCCTCATCCGGCTTTAAGCCGTTAAATGCCTTACGCATGATATTGATGGCTTCCATCTCATCCGGCGTAAGAAGCAGATCCTCTCTTCTGGTACCGGACTTCGGAATATCGATGGCGGGGAATACTCTCTTCTCGGAAAGTTTCCTATCGAGAACCATTTCCATATTACCGGTTCCCTTGAATTCCTCGTATACCACATCGTCCATTTTCGAACCGGTATCCACGAGTGCTGTGGCAAGAATGGTCAGGCTTCCGCCCTCTCTCATGTTTCTGGCCGCACCGAAGAATCGCTTCGGCATATGAAGTGCCGCTGGGTCGAGACCACCGGAAAGGGTACGTCCCGAAGGAGGGATGACCTGGTTATATGCTCTCGTTAATCTCGTGATGGAATCCAGCAAAATGATAACATCCTGCTTATGCTCCACGAGTCTCTTCGCGCGCTCGATTACCATTTCGGCAACACGCTTGTGATGCTCGGGTGTTTCATCGAATGTGGAATAGATCACTTCCACGTTCGGTCCCTGAATGGCTTCCTTAATATCGGTAACTTCCTCGGGACGCTCATCGATCAGAAGAATGATCATGTGCATTCCGGGGTTGGAATATTTCACGCATTTGGCCACAGCCTTAAGAAGCGTGGTCTTACCTGCTTTCGGAGGGGATACGATCATACCTCTCTGTCCCTTGCCGACGGGCGACATCAAATCCATGATACGCATGGAAACCGGTGCACCGGGGATATCAAGCTTGATCTTTTCATCCGGGAAGATCGGTGTCATGTCTTCGAAATTCGCTCTCTTTGACGCTTCTTCCGGAGTGTATCCGTTGATCTTTTTTACATATAAAAGCGCGGAGAATTTCTCGCTGGCGGTTTTAACCTTTGTATTACCCTCGATGATATCGCCGGTCTTCATACCGAATTTGCGGATCTGTCCGGGTGCCACATAGACGTCATGCTCACCGGGAAGATAATTCTCGCAACGGATAAAACCGTATCCGTCGGGCATAATCTCCAGAATTCCGCATGCGGTAATCTTCGAATCCAGCTCGCTGTCTTCTAGTTCCGACGCTTTGTCGGCTTCGTTCTTATTGTCCTTCTCTGCTGCCTTCTCTGCAGGATTCTTCGGCTCCTTTTCGGCTGTTTCTTCCGCCTGAGCCTTCTGTTTTCCGGTCTGAGCTTCTTTCTCGTCCAGAATCGTAATCAACTCATCTTTTTTCATTGTGGAATAGCCTTTCACGCCGATTCCCTTTGCAATATCCTTCAATACCGCAAGACTTAAGGTTTCCCATTTTTCTCTCATTTTATTTAACCTCTTGGATTCCTTACTGTTTCTATCTGTTACCGCTGTACTCTATAACTGTTAAATACGGGGAAAGTGAATGAACATTGATCCCATAGAAAATCAGATTGCCAACTGTTTTTGGCGAGTTCATTATACAACATGTCCCGGAAAATGAAAAGGGGTGTGTTGAAAAATTCAAAATTGTGTTTATAATAAAGAGATTCAATTTTAAACAAGAATGGTAGAAACCATAAAGGAGTATTCCCAATGACGAACGCAGAGAAAGCATTACAGTTACATGAAGAATGGAAAGGTAAATTAACCGTTGATTCCAAGGTAAAAGTCGATTCCAGAGAGGCTCTGGCACTTGCCTACACCCCCGGAGTTGCGGAACCCTGCAAGGTCATTGCCGAAGATCAGGCTGCTGCCTACAAATACACCATCAAATCCAATACCATTTTAGTCGTTTCCGACGGAAGCGCCGTACTCGGACTCGGTAATATCGGACCGTATGCCGCAATGCCCGTTATGGAAGGCAAGGCTGTTTTATTCAAGGAATTCGGCGGTGTCAATGCCGTTCCCATCTGTCTGGATACCCAGGATACCGAAGAGATCATTAAAACAGTCACCTATCTCGCACCCGGATACGGCGGAATTAATCTGGAAGATATTTCCGCTCCCAGATGCTTTGAGATCGAGGAACGTTTAAAAGAAAAACTGGATATTCCCGTTTTTCATGACGATCAGCACGGTACCGCTATTGTCGTACTCGCAGGCCTGATCAATGCCCTGAAAGTAACCGGTAAGGATAAGGAAAGCTGCGAAGTGGTTGTAAACGGTGCGGGAAGCGCCGGTATCGCAATTACCAGACTGCTTCTGCGCTACGGATTCAAGAACGTTACCATGTGTGACAAATCCGGCATTCTGGATGAATCCTCCGAAGGGCTTAACTGGATGCAGGAGAAAATGATGAAAGTAACCAATCTTTCTCATAAGAAAGGACTTCTGAAAGACGCGCTTGCAGGAGCCGATGTTTTCATCGGCGTATCCGCACCGAATATCGTCTCCGCGGAGATGGTAGCTTCCATGAATAAAGACGCCATCCTCTTCGCCATGGCCAATCCCGTTCCGGAGATCATGCCGGATATCGCCAAGGCCGCAGGTGCAAAGGTTGTCGGAACCGGCAGAAGCGACTTTCCGAACCAGGTAAACAACGTGATCGCTTTCCCCGGCATCTTTAAGGGCGCTTTGGAAGGACATGCAAGAAAAATCACCGAGGAAATGAAACTTGCCGCCGCTACTGCCATTGCAAGCCTCGTTCCCGAAAACGAATTAAACGAAAACAACATTCTTCCGGAAGCCTTCCATCCGACGGTTGCCGAAGTCGTTGCAGAAGCTGTGAAGTCACACATCGCAGACTAAACCGATTGATTAAACCAACGAAAGGATGCGGGCCATGTGCCCGCTTTTTCATCCATGCAGGAACCTCTGACTTTATACAAATTAATGATTCTGTACCTGATCTCGGGGGCAAAAAATCCCTTAAGCAAAATTCAGGTCAGTGACTGTCTCATCGAATTGAATTTAACGGATTATCTAACCGTACAGACCGCCATCGGAGAACTTCTCGAAAGCGGTTTCTTATCCTCTGTCGAAAAGGATAGCATTCTCCTTTTGTCTCTTACCGAGGATGGCAGAAGTGCTCTTTCATTGTTTATGGGAAGTTTAAGTGAAGGGATCCGAAAGGATCTTGAACGTTATTTAATCGAACATAAGCAGGAACTGGTGCATGCGAGGGATTTAACCTCCAACTACAGACGCAGTTCCAACGGAGAATACGCGGTCAACTTATCCGCCAAAGACCGCGGAAATGATTTGCTTCAGATTACGATGAATGTGCCCTCGGAAGAGATTGCAACGAATATCTGTGACAGATGGGCCAAAGAAAGCGCGGATATATACGAGTATCTGACAAAGAAACTATTTTGATTCTTTCCCTTTGATCTTAAGCATATGTTCCCGGATCTTGGCTTCATATCCCAAAATTCCGGGCTCGTAATATTTCTCTCCCGTCAATTCATACGGCAGATACTGCTGCTTGACATAATGATTCGGAAAATCATGGGAATATTTGTATCCGTCTCCATGTCCCAGTTTCCCCGCAGATTTATAATGTGCATCCTTTAAATGGTTCGGAATGTCTAAATTCCCGCTCTTCGATACTTCCTGCATGGCCGCGTAGATTGCATTGACCGCAGCGTTGCTCTTCGGTGCACAGGCAACGTAGGAAGCGGCCTGGGACAGAATAATCTGTGCCTCGGGCATGCCCACGCGTTCCACGGCCAGAGAAGCATTCGTTGCCACCACCAGTGCCATCGGATCCGCATTGCCCACATCTTCGGACGCACAGATCATAATTCTTCTTGCAATAAAGGTCACGCTCTCGCCCGCGGAAAGCATTCTTGCCAGATAATAAACCGCCGCGTCGGGGTCGGAACCGCGCATACTCTTGATAAACGCGGAAATGGTATCGTAATGGTTATCCCCTGTTTTATCGTAACGAAGGACTTTTTTCTGAATACATTCTTCCGCCACTTCCAAAGTTATGTTAACCATTCCATCTTCGTTTCTGGGCGTCGTCAGTACAGCAAGTTCCACGGCATTTAAGGCATGCCTTGCATCTCCGCCCGCCATATCGGCTAAGAATTCCACGGCTTCATCGGTAATGGTAGCCTTATATGCTCCCATTCCGCATTCCTTATCTTCCACCGCACGGCGGATCAGTTTGGAAATATCCTCCATCGAAAGCGGTTTTAATTCAAAGATCACGGAACGAGAAATCAAAGCGCCGTTGACCTCGAAATACGGGTTTTCCGTTGTGGCGCCGATTAAGATCAATGTTCCGTCTTCCACGAAAGGCAGCAGATAATCCTGCTGGGCTTTGTTAAAACGGTGAATCTCATCGACAAAAAGAATCGTGCGACGGCCATACATGGCCATGACTTCTTCGGCATGCTTTACCACCTCTTCCATTTCCTTTTTGCCGGAAGTTGTGGCATTGATCTGCGTAAATTCCGAAGATGTCGTATTGGCGATCACTTTGGCAAGGGTTGTCTTTCCGGTTCCCGGAGGGCCGTAGAAAATAACCGAGCGCAGTTTATCCGCACGGATCGCACGGCTTAACATTTTATCCTCACCTAAGATATGCTCCTGTCCGACCACTTCTTCCAAAGTTTTCGGACGCATTCTCGCTGCCAGGGGCGATTCGTTCTTTTCTGCATTTTTCTCTTTTGCGTAAGCAAAGATATCCATTCTTTTTCCTCATGCCCGTCAGATATAGGCAAACATCAGCTTCCAGACCATTTCCAGTTCGGACATGGTATTCTGGGTATTCTCATCGTAATCGATAATATACTTATCGAATGCATTCACAATTTTTGTTCCCGAGGGATGCTCGGTGATGCGCTTAAACTTATGCTTATAGGTTTTGTGCACATGTCCGTGGATCATGTAGATGGGATGAAAATGTTTTATCAGATTGTTAAAACAGACAAACCCCCGGTGCGCGTAATCCTCCATATCCCCGTATCCGGCCGCGGGTGCATGGGTTACCAGAATATCAAAGCCGGATTTTCTGTAGATCTGATGTTTCAGTTTTAAGATTCTTCGGCGCATCTGTCCTTCACTGTAAAGATAAGGCCCCTGCTTGTAATTCATGGAGCCGCCTAAGCCCATCATGCGGATTCCTTTATATTCCACAATCTTTCCGTCAATATTGATACATCCGTCCGGCGGATTGGTCTCATATTTGGCATCGTGATTTCCGGGCACATAAAACAATGGAAGATTGGTCATGGTGACCAGAAATTCCAGATATTCCGCGCGCAGATCTCCGCAGGCAATAATCATTTCCACACCCTCTAATTTGTCCGGTGTGTAATAATCCCACAGAGACTTCGATTCTTCATCCGCCAATACAAGTATCTTCATAACCCCGGAGCGCTTCCCCTCTATCCTAATGAAGGTGTTGTATACAAAGGAATGGTTCCGTCGATATTTTCATTGAACCAGTCCATAGTGACAATTTTACCCGCAGGCATTTTCTTTAATTCGGATGGAATGGTATTTCCCAGGCCTTCCACATCCTTATGTACGGTTTCCGTACCCGAATGTAGCTCTCCGGAAAAAGGATCCAGATCGCCGTTGACCATGGCTGTCTTCATAAAGGACAGCATCTTTTTCGTCTGGTACGGAAGATTCGGCGCCACTACATCCACGACTCCGGAGCTGATGCCGAACCAGTAGTTTTTGATCATGCTCTCGTCCGTCACATCCTTTTCATCCCAGGTTCCGCTCAAAACGGACTTCACAATGATGGAATAGGCCTTTCCCCAGTTAAAATAGGGCGCTCCCAGATAAACATCCTTCTCCCCGACCATCTTGTATAATCCCGGTTTTCCGGTTGTTCCCGGCGTAGTGGAATACTGGAAATCCGCATAAATATAGATTCCCTCCTCCTGCCATTCCCTCCGGTAATCCTCCGTGGAGTCCTTCGTCATATATTTTACATCGATCCTGCATTCGGGATCGATCATGGAAACGCCGATGGCAAAAGCATTCAGATTGGCTATACTCATACTCTGGGTTTCATGGACAATATAACCGATCTTTTTGACCTTATGCTCCTCTTCACTGGTTAACATAACATCTGCCGCCAGCACACCCACCAGAAAGCAGGGTTCGAACAATTTCCCATGATAGCAGCGAATGGAAGGATGCGGCTGTCCCACGGAGCAGTTTAAGAATTTCACTTCCGGATGTTCCAATGCCGCCTTTAAGGTATCGGTCAGCATAGAGGGTGTCGTAGTGAAAATGATATCGTTCTTATCCTCTACGGCGGCACGGATCGCTCCTTCAATGCCGTTTTCGTAATTCTTTTTTAAGTAAATTCCGGTACTTACCTTAATATCAGGCATCTGCTCCAAATAAAGCCGCCCCATCTCATGGCTTTCCACCCATCTCGATTCGTCGATTCCGGCATTGTAAACAAAACCGATCTGAATCTTCGGCGCTTCATAGTGACCGTGTCCGCTTAACATGGTCATCATTTTCTGAAAACCGTTCGGACCGATTTCTCCGGGATTCGGCTCGGCGTAGGAAATTTCCTCAATGTCGGGATTGGAGAAAAGCTCGCTTCTCGAGGATTTCATCTTCTTGATGATTTCCTCTTCTCCGCCCTCCGAGAGGGTATCCAGCGGGAAAATTGTCAGATACTGTAAGAAAATCTCCGCCGTTTCCTTATGGTTGCTTACTTTCAAGACACTTGCGCAGAGCTTGGAAAACTGATAAAACGCGCTTTTTAACTCTTCAAGCAGTTCTTCCGGCCAGGGATTTTCCAAATCCTGTCCGAGAATTTCCGCCAGCCGCGCATATTCTCCGGGCTCGGAGAAAACGATGTAATAACACTTGGTCACCGCATAGAAATCCAGATATTCGTAATAAACCTTTACTTCCTTACTGTCATCCTTTGCCGGAAGAATTCTGGTAACATCCGCTAAAATGAAATCGCTTTTCCCGTACAAAGAAACGGAAACCCTTTTGTTTCCTTCCTGCACATAATAGCGGTTCATGTATTCATAACATTTGATGGCTTCACGGATTCCTTCGTCTCGGTAGGAATCGTAGAGATTTGCCCATTTCTGCGCAAACTCCGTCTTTTCATCGAGTAAGGGCATGAAATTGTTGGCAAACGCATTGTTTCTCGATGCCTCCTTATTGCCCACGATGAAATCAAGCGGTAACTCCATCAATCCGACATACGCCTCGCCCAATGCATTTTTAATTCCCTCTTCTTCCTCCAAAACCGGAAGGAAGGGAGAATCCCCGTTCTTTGCGGCTGCCTTTACGGCTGCTTCCCCAAGTTTTTTGGCTTGCGTATAATCCTCAATCATATAAACCTCTTAATGTAACTTTACTTCTTTTTCACTCGCTTTATTATAATCGAATTTGCCTAAAAAGTGTAGTGCCGGTCGCACAAATCGGCAACCGGCACAAAGGTTTGACAATCTTTTTCGATTTTTTATCAGTTTTTTATACCACATGGGCGGAAAGGCCGCCGCCGTCCGCCGTAAACTCGACGGTATCCTTCATGGAGACTTCTCCGGCTAAGATCATGCGGCCGAGGATCGTTTCCACGTTCTTTTGGATATATCTCTTCAAAGGTCTTGCGCCGTATACCGGATCAAAACCGTTCTCTGCGATATACTCCTTCGCGGAATCGGATAAGGTAACCGTAATCTCACGGTCTTTCAATCTTCTGTTTAAATCTTTTACGATCAGCGAAGTAATATGTCCGATATTCTCCTTCGTCAATGGCTTAAACATAATGATCTCATCCAGACGGTTTAAAAACTCCGGCCGGAAATTATTCCGTAATTTCTCCATAACTTCATCCGTTGCTTCCTTGGAGATATTGCCCTCACCATCCATGCCTTCGAGCAGGTCCATTGCTCCGATATTGGAAGTCATGATTAAGATCGTGTTTTTAAAGTCCACGCATCTGCCCTGGGAGTCGGTGATACGTCCGTCATCCAGAACCTGCAGAAGCACATTATATACATCCGGATGTGCTTTCTCCACTTCATCGAATAATACAACCGAGTAGGGTTTTCTTCTGACGGCTTCCGTAAGCTGTCCGCCTTCATCGTATCCCACATATCCCGGAGGCGCTCCAATCAGTCTCGATACGGAGAATTTCTCCATATACTCACTCATATCGATACGAACCATATTGTTCTCATCATCGAAAAGTGTTGCCGCAAGCGTCTTGGCAAGTTCTGTTTTACCTACACCTGTAGGTCCGAGGAAAAGGAACGATCCGATCGGTTTCGTAGGATCCTTGATTCCCGCCTTGGAACGGATAATGGATTCGGTAACGAGTTTCACCGCTTCGTCCTGTCCGATCACTCTCTCATGCAGTTCATCCTCAAGATGCAAAGTCTTGTTTCTCTCACTCTCCGTGAGTTTCGCAACCGGTATACCGGTCCATCTCGAAATGATTCTTGCGATCTCCTCTTCCGAAACATTCTCATGAAGAAGTCTGTCATCGTCGGATTTGACGCTTGCTTCTTTCTCTTCGAGTTCTTTCTTTAATGCCGGAAGTTTGCCGTAGGATAATTCCGCAGCCTTCTCCAAATCACCGTTTCTTTGTGCAATCTGAATTTCGTTATTGACTTCTTCGATCTGCTCACGCAGTTTGCTTAATGCGCCGACATTGGCCTTCTCGTTCTCCCACTGCGCTTTGGCGGAATCGAATTCTTCCTTTTCTTCCGCCAGTTCTTTCTGCAATTCTTCCAGTCGTTCACGGCTTAGATCATCTTCCTCTTTCTTTAGTGCAGCGGCCTCGATCTCCATCTGCAGGATCTTACGACGCTTCTCATCAAGTTCCGTCGGCATACTGTCCAATTCGGTCTTGATTAGTGCGCAGGCTTCGTCCACAAGGTCGATGGCCTTATCCGGCAGGAAACGGTCGGAAATATAACGATGCGACAAAGTTGCCGCACTTACCAATGCATTATCCAGAATCTTCACGCCGTGATATACTTCATATCTTTCTTTCAATCCACGCAGGATGGAAATGGTATCCTCCACGGTCGGCTCATCCACCATAACCGGCTGGAAACGACGTTCCAGGGCTGCGTCTTTTTCAATGTATTTACGGTACTCATCCAGGGTTGTCGCACCGATACAGTGCAGTTCACCACGCGCCAGCATCGGTTTTAACATATTGCCGGCATCCAGGCTTCCCTCGGAAGCGCCCGCACCGACGATCGTATGAAGTTCATCGATAAAGAGTAAAATTTCTCCTTCGGATTTGCGTACTTCATCCAGAACCGCTTTCAAACGCTCTTCGAATTCACCGCGGTATTTCGCACCCGCAACGAGTGCACCGAGGTCCAGTGCAAAGATCTTTTTATCTTTTAATCCCTGCGGTACATCGCCCGCAACGATACGCTGAGCCAGGCCTTCCACAACGGCGGTTTTACCGACGCCGGGTTCACCGATCAGAACCGGATTGTTCTTGGTCTTTCTTGAAAGAATACGGATCACATTCCGAATCTCCGAATCCCTTCCGATGACGGGGTCCAGTTTCTGCGCCCTTGCACGCTCCACCAGGTCCTGACCGTATTTGGTCAGCACATCATAGGTACCCTCCGGATTGTCTCCGGTCACTCTCTGGTTTCCTCTGACGGTGGAAAGCGCTTTCAGGAAACGTTCCTTGGTAATTCCGAACTCTTTGAAGACTTCCTTTAATTCTGTGCAGGGATGCTCGATCATCGCAAGCATCAGATGCTCTACGGAAACATATTCATCGCCCATCTGTTTGGCAATGCCTTCCGATGCATTCAGTGCTCTTCTTAAATGCTCTCCCACGTACGGTTCCGCACCGGAAACCTTCGGTCGCTTCTCGATTTCAGCGAGCACTCGGTTTACATAATATTCCTTGTTGATCTCCATTCTCTCAATGAGTTTGAGAATCAGCGAGTCTTCCTGCGTCAGCAATGCATAGAGGAGGTGTTCTTCACAGATTTCCTGATTACCATACTCCTCCGCAAGGCTTTCCAGACGTCCGACTGCCTGTATGGATTTCTGGGTAAATTTCGATCCATCCATAATCACACCACCTTTCTTCGGGTAAAATTTGTTTTAACTGTTCTATATACACTATAACAGTTTTATTTCGAATGTCAATACCGAATATTTCAAAATGCATACAATAAAGAAAACGACCTCCCTTAGGAGATCGCCTCTTTAATCCTGCGCTTCTGCGCGGGTGTTAATTTCTTTTTCTTGGCATATGCCTCGATCATGGCTACGGGGTCTCCGTCAAACCATGTCTTGCAGAATTCCACAACTTCCGTTCCGCGATATGCTTTGGCTTTCACTTCCGCATGATAATAGAACACTCTGCCTTCCCTGTACATGCTGACGAATCCGGCGTCCGTCATACGTTTTAAAAATGTGGAAACCGTCTGCTTCGCCCATACCTTCCCATACTTCTCAGCCGCTTCATCCATCAGCTCTCTCATGGACATATCACAGTCCTCTTCCCAGAGAATACGCATCAGGACCGCTTCACATTCCGACAAACGTTCTTTCAACTCTGCCATACCTTTACCCCCTATGTTTTATTCCTGCTCGTCTTCCCGTGCTCCGGCAATGAAAGCCGAAGTGGAAACAACCGTTGCAATTGCCGCAATAATCGCTACTATAATCGCAATACCGATAATAATTGCCAACACAATAAACATCGCTACTCTCCTTTTATCTCGTCTACAATCCGTTTCATGATTCCGTTGATCTCCATATCGGAGTTCATCGGAATGACAATGCATTTTCTTCCGTCAATCACGCGAATCTCAACCAGGTCCGCACTGTCGGGTTTCACCATGATCTTCACATCATCGGATTTCATGGTCATATTCTTCTTCTCACGCAGGCTGTCTACCTTAAAAGTGGCATCCTCTCCGGCTTCCTCGTCGAAATGCGTCTCGAACACTTTCATGTGCTCTTCCTTAAGTCCGGCCGAGCGCATCACTTCTTTCATGCCCTCGCGGTCGATGACCACGGTTTCCGGAGAAAGATTCCCCTCCGCCATTTCGGTTAAGCAATCGTTGATGGAGCGGACCATCTCGAAGGTATCATACTCTTTCGCTTCATTGATGACATCTTCCACAATCTGATGAAAGACCTCTTTCTCATCATCGATGGAAGGAAGTTCGCTGCATCCCAAAAGATTCTCAATCAGCTCCGGATGGTTTTCCTTCGGGTTTTTGCAGTAATACATCAGTTCGTTGACATCGGCGGAACGGTCGTTGAATGCTGGATATAAAAATCCGACATCGGGCATATCCACCACCCAGTCACGCTCTCTTGCGCCAATGACATTATCTTCTTCGTGATAGCTGAGTCCCGGTTTACATAACTCTACGGGACAAATTAAGCAATAGATAAAAGAATAGGTCTCTTCGGATTCATCTTCCTTGAACTGATCGGCCCCGATCACGGGAACATCGTATACATCATGAATCAGAAGAATCAGGTAATTGCTTACGGAAACATAGTTCTCGATAATGCTTTGATAGAATGCTTCCAGAATGTCTTTGTTCTTCAGTTCGCTGTCCCGCAGTGCCAAAAGGGACATCATGCTGTCCGGATTGTCCTTGCCGCTCTGTTTCTTGAAAGAAAGCGTCTGCAGGTTTTTGCCCAGAATTCCGGAGAATCCTTTTTTGATCAGTTCCAGATATTTAAACTGTTCGGTCTCATCCAGTTCGGAGAACCAACTATCGATGTAAGTTTGTATCTTCTTTTCCATTCCCAGAACATAACAGCCCTGGATTCTGGTAATGGAATTATCTTTCTTGTATCGTTTCTTTAGTTCCAGAATGTCCGTGTTCTTCATTCTTGTATATCATCTTCCTTATCGGATTTTTCTTCTTTTTCTTCTTTATCGTCTTTATCGGTGGATTTCTCTTTCTTGTCCTTCACCTCAAGATTGTCGCGGTCAACCACGGTTCCGCGGAACTTCTTGGCAACCTTTAACTGGTGCAGTTCCATTAATGCGGGAATTAAGAGCGTTAAGAAATACAGAATCACCAGACCGCCGATTCCGACGAAGATCCACATCCAGTGATTGCCCCTGGTCAGTACCATGACAAGTCCGAACGCCACGAAAACAAATCCTCCGAGAAGCGGAAATACCGAATTGCCGACCCTCTGTCTGGCTTCGTATGTCTTCTTCACCCGTTCCGGAGCATCCTTGTCCGGCTCTTTCATTTCGACGATTCCAAAATCCGTAATACCCTTGTAGTACAAACCGAGCAGGAAAATAATCAGGCCCAGAAGTGCCATGAAAAGCGGCTCGAATGTCCAGCCCGCTTCAATGATCTTCTTGGGTTCGCGGACATCATAATAAACTTCCAGGAATACATCTCCTTCTTTTAAAACACCCTCATAGTCATATGTTGTGGTGATGTTCTCATCTCCGACTCTGTAAAGGATTTCCAACATGGTCCGCTGCTTTTCGTCCGATGTCGTAAGGGACACACTCGAAAGCACCGTGGCGCTGACCTTCTTGGCATACATGTTGACACGGTTATTGATCACAAAGAAGACCAAACCCGCGAGAAGAAACAATCCTCCCAGGAAAAGACAGATTTTTCCGATCAGTTCTCTGTTTTTTGCATCTTTCATCAACTTCACCTCAATGGTCAGTATCACCAAAAAAACCACCTATTAGATATCATATCTTATAGAAGTTTCCATTGCAAGCATTAAAGTTAAGTGATATACTCATAAAGTTTTGAGGAAAGGCGCATTTATAAGGAGTAAACCTATGTTACAAAAAAGAGAGGACGTCAGAAATATCGCCATCATCGCCCATGTCGATCATGGCAAAACTACGCTTGTAGATGAACTATTGAAGCAAAGCGGCGTATTCCGCGAGAATCAGGAAGTTGCGGAGCGTGTCATGGACTCAAATGATATTGAGCGTGAACGCGGTATCACCATTCTTTCCAAGAATACGGCCGTTACATATAAAAATACCAAGATCAACATCATTGACACGCCGGGCCACGCAGACTTTGGCGGCGAAGTGGAACGTGTATTGAAGATGGTAAACGGAGTTATCCTTGTGGTGGACGCTTTTGAAGGTCCTATGCCGCAGACCCGTTTCGTATTGACCAAAGCAATGGAATTAAAACTTCCGGTGATCTGCTGTATCAACAAGATCGACCGTCCGGAAGCGCGTCCTACAGAAGTAGTTGATGAAGTACTGGAGCTTCTTTTGGATCTCGGTGCTGATGATGACCAGCTTGACTGCCCCTTCATCTATGCTTCCGCAAAGAGCGGAACCGCAGTCAAGGATCTCGGCGACGAAGCCGTTGACATGAAGCCCTTATTTGATACGATTTTGGACTATATCCCGGCTCCCGAGGGCGACCCGGATGCCGGAACCCAGGTACTGATCAGTACGATCGATTACAACGAATATGTCGGCCGTATCGGTGTCGGCAAAGTGGACAACGGTGTCATCAAAGTCAATCAGGACGTGGTCATCGTAAACCATCATGAACCGGATAAATTAAAGAAGGTAAAAGTCAGCAAACTTTATGAGTTTGAAGGATTAAATAAGGTCGAAGTCAAGGAAGCAGGCATCGGTTCCATCGTTGCCATCTCCGGTATCGCCGATATTCATATCGGAGATACACTCTGCTCCGTCGATGCACCCAATCCGATTCCGTTCCAGAAAATTTCCGAGCCGACGATTGCCATGCATTTCCTCGTAAACGACTCTCCTCTTGCCGGCAAAGAAGGCAAATTTGTCACAAGCCGTCATATCAGAGACCGTCTTTTTAAGGAACTGAATACCGATGTATCGCTTCGTGTGGAAGAAACCGAGAATACGGATGCATTTAAGGTATCGGGTCGTGGCGAACTTCATCTGTCCGTTTTAATTGAAAATATGCGCCGTGAGGGCTATGAATTTGCGGTCAGCAAGGCAGAAGTTCTGTATAAGAAGGATGAAAACGGCAAACTGCTCGAGCCCATGGAAAAGGCATACATTGACGTGCCCGAGGACTGCTCCGGTGCCGTGATCGAGAAATTAAGCCAAAGAAAGGGCGAACTTGTCAATATGACACCCGGCTCCGACGGCTATACCAAATTGGAATTCTCCATTCCGTCCAGAGGTTTGATCGGTTACCGCGGTGATTTCTTAACGGATACCAAAGGAAACGGCGTTTTGAATACCTTATTCGACGGATACGGCCCTTATAAGGGAGACATCAGCTATCGTAAGCAGGGATCCTTAATTGCCTTTGAAGGCGGTGAAAGCGTAACCTACGGACTATTTAACGCACAGGAACGCGGAACCTTGTTTATCGGACCCGGCGAGCAGGTTTATCCCGGCATGATCATCGGACAGAATCCGAAGACCGACGATATTGAATTAAATGTCTGCAAGACCAAACATTTAACCAATACCCGCTCCTCTTCCGCCGATGAAGCACTTCGCCTCGTTCCGCCCAAAATCTTAAGCCTTGAACAGGCCATTGACTTCATTGATACCGATGAGCTTTTGGAAGTAACACCGACGCATCTTAGAATGCGAAAGAAAATTTTAGACCCCACGCTTCGTAAGCGCGCGGCCTTTGCCAAGAATCAGGCAGCACAGAATGAGTAATAACCCCGTCCCTTTTTATATCACGCCAAAGATCATCAACGCGCCGATCACGTTAATGGCGATGTTGGCACTCGCATGTACCAGCCAGCCCGCGATGATACTTTTATAGCGGCCATCCAGCCACTGAAGGAAAAGTCCCACCAAAACAAGGCCGCCGATGGACAGTGCAAGCACCGCCGGGTGAAACCATGTCCCGATAATGCTAATATGATATGCGGAAAACAACAGTGCGCTGATGACGGCACCGACCCATTTCCCCGGAAAGATTCCGTTTAGAAATCCACGGAAAAAAGCTTCCTCCAGGAATGAGTTCACAATAATGATGTATGCAAATGCAAAAAGACAGTTTTCTTTGGTCAGTTTCTCTTTTTCAAACAGACTCTCCCGGATATGCGAAAGATCGATATAATGCCTGAGTAAGAAGAACAGAATCATGATTCCCGCGAAGAAAAGCAGAATAAAACCGATGAGTTTAACGATTCCCTTGGCCTTGTGCAGATTGATCACATCGAATATTTTCTGCTTAAAAATTGCCGCATACAGCAATATCACGCCACAGAAAGAAAGCACTTTGGCAATGCTCTTTCCAAGATACCCCGGTCGCAGCACCACTTCCACAAAGACAACCAGTGCAATGGCCAGGATTCCAAAGATCAAACCCACTATCCAATTTGTTTTCTTCTTATCATTCATTGTGTCTCCTTGACAAAATACACAAATATGATTATGATAATCCACGATGTAATAATCTTCGGGGTTGGGTGTAATTCCCTACCGGCGGTAAAGTCCGCGAACCGCTTCGGCGGCCGATTCGGTGTGATTCCGAAACCGACAGTAAAGTCTGGATGAGAGAAGATACGCATATTGCTGATTTTCCCATGCCCCCGCAGATTGTTCTGCGGATTTTTTATTTTATGTCATTTTAATGAGAAAAGGAGCACCAAAATGAAACTGACTGTACGTAAAATGGTAATCACCGCCATGCTCGCGGCACTGGCCTATGTAGCGATGTTTTTCATCCGCATACCCCTTATTCCCGCCGCACCATTCCTTGAGTACGATCCCAAGGATGTTCTGCTTGTCATCACCGGATTCTTAATCGGCCCCATTCAGGGACTGGTTTCCATTATTCTGGTTTGTCTTCTGGAGATGGTAACGGTAAGCAAATCCGGCCCGATCGGGCTTTTGATGAATGTCATTGCCAGCATTTTCTTCGTTCTGCCTGCAACGCTCATTTACCGCAAATGGAAAAATATCCTCGGTGCGGTTGTGGGACTCATCAGCGGGGTCATCTGCATGACCGGCGCCATGGTCCTTTGGAATCTCCTCATCACACCGATGTATATGGGTGTACCGAGAGAAGCAATTAAGGCAATGCTTCCCACCGTCTTCATTCCTTTTAACTTAATCAAGGCAGGCATCAACATGGCCATTACCTTAATCGTTTATAAGCCGGTTTCCAAACTTCTGCATGTTTCCGGCGCACTGAAAGAAGATCATGCGGACAAATCCGTTGCCGAAAAGAAGAAACAGAAATTCTCGCCTCTTCCGATCATCTTAGGAGTTATCCTCCTCGGCGGATGCATTACGGCACTGTATTTAATAAGCCGCTGATCAATATAATTTCATGGTTGCTTTACGAAGCCATTCCTTCTCCTCATTGCTTATAAGTAATGGGGAGATTTTTTCGTATACGGCCTCATGATATGCATTCAGCCTCTCCTTATCCGATGCATCCATCAGGGATACATCCAGTGCATCCAGGCTGATCGGCACATAGGTTAACGGCCGGAAACGAAGGAATCTGCCGAACGCATTCGTTTCATCTTCCACACATTCCACAATCGATTCCGTACGGATCCCATACTCTCCCTCTCTGTATACGCCGGGCTCATCGGAGACGATCATGCCGGGTACAAAAGCTGTCTCACAGCCTGTATTTCCCCTGCGGATCCTGAATGAAATATTCTGCGGGCCTTCGTGTACATTTAACATATATCCGATTCCGTGTCCGGTTCCGTGATTATAATCCAGTCCCTTCTCCCAAAGCGGAGCCCTTGCGTACATGTCAAGGTTTGCACCGGTACATCCGTATTTAAACTTGGCCGTAAGCAGTCTTAAGTTTGCAATGGCAACCAGCGTAAAATCCTGCTTCATCTGTGCAGTCAATGCACCTACGGGGATCGTACGCGTCACATCCGTGGTTCCGTTTGTATACTGTGCGCCGGAATCGACCAGATAGAATCCTTCCTCTTTGATTGCCACATCCTTCTCTTCCTTCGGCGTATAGTGAATGATGGCTGCATTTGCACCGTATGCCGAAATTGTTTCAAAGGAAAGATCCAGAAATCCCGGAATCTGACTACGCATGTCATCTAATTTCTGCGCAAGCGATATTTCGCTCATCATCCCTTCCACGTCGCGCTTTTCCACGGCATACAGGAAACGGCAAAGCGCCGCACTGTCATCCAGATAACATTTGCGCAGGCGGGAAAGCTCCGTTTCGTTCTTTACGGCCTTGTATGCCTGTGTCGGATTCTGCCCCATTTTGGGCTTGATGCCCCGGCCTGCAAGGATTCCCATGACCTTATCGGATACATTATGCGGATCGACGAACACCTCGCCTTCAAACGAAATATTCTTTAGGTCCTCATAGAATGCATCATATTCCCTTACTTCAACCGGAATAGTTCCGAGGTACTCGATTACCTCCTCCGAAAGTGCCGCTTTATTTACGTAAAGCTGAGCAGCATCACCGTTGATCAGAAAATAGGAAAAAGCAACGGGATTGCACGGAATATCCGAACCGCGCAGGTTCATAAGCCACATGATATCATCCAGTTTGGTTAAGATAAGGCTCTTCGCTCCGGACTGCCCCAGTGCCACTTTCACACGTGCGATCTTGGAGCTTGCGGGCTCTCCCACTGCCTCATCCCCCGGAAGCCATAACGGATTTGCCGGGCGTTCTGGGCGAAAACTCCAGATCTCATCTGCCGGGCAGAATTCCGCGTTTACACCGGCACCCTTAAACTCAGCCACACGTCTGTAGATAGCTCCCTGCTCAGAACGGACACAGGAGGCATCAAATCCGAGAACCATGCCCTCTTGTAAAACAGCATCCAGATACGCCTGCACCGTCGGCACACCCGGCTCGCCCATGCGCATCAGGCCGATACCGCTGCCTTTTAATTCTTCTTCGGCGGAAATAAAATATCTTCCGTCCGTCCAAAGTCCGGCGTCTTCTTTCGTTACGACCAAAACCACATTGTCCGAAGTACAGCCGCTTAGAAATTCACTTACTTTGTCCGCATCACAGACATATTCCGAGCCATGTGCATCCGAAGATGTCGTAAGAAAAACATCCACGCCGGCCTCTTCCATCTTCTCCCGGAGTGCTTTGATACGCTCCCGTACCGGGAATGATCTGTTTCGGCAGTATTCCGTCAGTTTCTTGCGAAGCCAGAGGTAACGTAAGTATTTTTCCTTCTTGGCAAAATGCGTCTCTCTTGACTGAATCGTCCTATCTTCGTAGGACAGTTCCTCATCACCGAACTGTTCGCTGGTCAGATCGAATTCGATATCGCCGATTACATTGAAGCAGTGCGTGTTTCCGTTCGGTGTCTGCACACCGTACACCTCTCCGCCGAAAATATCCTGTGCCAGAAATGCCGTGATCGAACACTGTCCGAGTGTCATATTCTCTTTCGTCCAGTTCATACGCATTCTCGGTGCGCAGCTATATGCGCACCAGATATTTGAAAGCGCATCATAAAGATTCGAGGGGGTCTGCACTCCCTCGAACATCGGATCGTTTACCGTAATATTTGCATTTTCTTTGCCGTAATAACTCATACTCTCTCCACACTAATCGGTGATATCCAGATCAGCAACGATGTTAAATTCATACTCTGGGAATTCGGCAGACAGTTTACTGTACAGAATTTCCAGCCCCTTCTGTTGCGGAATATCGAAACTTAAGACCACATCAAAGCGCATGGTCTTTTCCTGCGTATTCACAAAGAATCCATGCATCTGAAGCGCCCAGTCGTTTTCCATGACGATCGCGGATACACGGTTGCGGATCTTCGCCGCCTCATTGTCCTTGGTATTATACGCATAAACACCGACACCGGTTAAAATCACACCGGTCTCGCAATATACATTTTTCTCGATCTCTCTTGTCAGTACATCCACTTCTTCCACCGTCATGGTATCGGGCAGTTCGATGTGCACCGACGCATAGTTTTTATTCGGTCCGTAATTTGTGATGATTAAGTCATACGCACCCTTTACCTGTTCGCTGCGGCAAATGACTTCCTTGATCTGCTTCGTCAGATCCGCATCGGCTCTTTTACCCAGAATGAAGTCCAGTGTCTCAAGCATCATCTCGATACCGGCCTTAACGATGAAGATTGAAATAATGATACCGACATATGCTTCGAGGCGGATTCCGGTAATGAAATTCAATAAAGCACAGATCAATACGGATGTGGAAATGATGGCATCAAAAAGCGCATCCTTTCCGGATCCTTCGAGTGCAGCGGAGTTATGTTTCTTTCCCTGGTTTTTCACATAGGTTCCGAGAACGATCTTGACCACTACCGCTACCGCGATGATCACAAGCGATATGATATTGTATTCCACTTCTCCGGGATCAAAGATTTTCTTGACCGCCTGAATGCCGGACTGAATGCCGGCGAAGATAATGATCGCGGCAACCACAAGGGCTGTCAGGTATTCGATTCTGCCATGACCCAGCGGGTGCTTCTTATCGGGCTTTCGGTTTGCCAGGGAGGTTCCCACTATGGTGACGATTGAAGAAACGGCATCCGTTAAGTTGTTGATTGCATCAAGAATAACGGAAATGGAGGATGACAAAACTCCAACCAGTGCCTTAAATGCAACCAGGAATAAATTGGTTACGATTCCGACAATACTGGTCCGTATGATTGCTTTGCTTCTGGCTTTCTGTTCATTCATAGTTTCTACATCCCCGGATCTTATATTTTGTTATCTGTTTCCCAAAAACTTCGTGGATAATCCTGCAAAAAGAAACCCAAATCCGATATTAAATACCACACCCACAAGCAGGGCAAGTTCCATGTGTCCGAATAATGCGCCTGCAATAACGATTCCGACCTCCGGAAGAATACCGAAATAGATAAATATCATCTGGATCATCGTCTTGATGGTTGCTCCCGTCTCTCCGGGAACGGACAGGTTGATAAACGTTCCGACCGTCGTCGCAAAGAGCGAGATTGACAGGATAAAGAGGAACCAGACGAGTACGGAAATCATGTTCGTATCCAGTGCACCGTTAAAGAAAAATCTGTCCATCAGTCTCGGGATCAGTGCCGGAACGGCAAGGTCAATCGCACATACCGCCAGACATCCAAGCAGGGAAGCCCAGATTTTCTTAAACGGCGATTCGGGAATCAGGATAAAGAATTCTCTCGAAGTATCCTCCTCCACGGGATTACCCATTGCGCGGTAGAAGGTCACCAGACAAAGCGCCGAAGCAGGGAGCCAGTAGGTGCCCATCTTCATTTCTGGAAGCTTCGTTGCCAGCCATCCGCAGAATGCGGAGATCGCCGATGCAATAATAAATGTCTTTGAAAAGATCTGTCCGGGTGCGAAACGAAGACGGTTGTAAACGGCTTTGTGGAAATATACGCTTGCGCCCCAACCTTTGGCAAAACCGTCACGCTTTAACTTATCACTTCTGTTCTTCTCTCTTGTTCCGACACCACCCTTGGATGCATTCTTGGCATTTTCCAGTTTCGCCGCAACCTTCTCGGATGCAAACATCGCATCTTCATAGAAGTCTGCCTTGACATTCCAGATCAGAACGATCATCAGAACGCAGGATAAGACATTCACTGCCAGATAGATTAAGGATTTCGCCACCTCTCCGGTAACGGCATAGTAAATCAGTCCTCTGGTCCATCCGTAGAACGGGATCCAGAATGTCTTCTTGTTTCCGAAGAAATTGAATACCGCCGAAATAATATCCTGCTTCGTGATCGCGGTATAAGCGATAAATGCTGCTGCCAAAACAGCAAAGAACACAAGTAAAACGGTGGCGATATTCACAACACCCTTCTTGGAATTGCAGGTTAATGTGTAAATGGCAACCTGCAGAAGGGTTCCGAAAAGCAAAGCCACAATGTAGCCCACCAGTATGGACCACGCACCCCAGACAGGCAGTCCGAGATTATGGATCCAGTTCGGAATCTGCGCGATCATGTAAAGTCCGAGCACAATATTCAGTCCCAGTGTACAAAGCAGTCTGAACATCAGTACCGACTGCGGCTTCATCGGCGAAGCAAACAGAATCGGCACATCCGCCGGTTTGAACATCTGTCCGGATTTCTTTACGGTCGCAATATTGATCGTGATCAGAAGTAAAAATACCGCGCCCACGATCACGTCTACCATGTCATCTCGTGTCAGTCCGCGGGAAACCATGAAATCGGGAAGTTTCTTTCCTTCCTCTTCTTTGTCCTGCACTTCCTCGGTTTCCGACGTCTGCTCGGAAGTAATCTGCTCTCCGACCTGTGCCTTGGTAACCTGCGGGATCACTTTGCCGGCAATTATACCGACGATTCCGCCAAGAACCAGGCAGGCAGCCATAATGGCAATCCAGGTTTTGAACAGTTTCTTGATTGTATTGATTACCGTGTGAAATGCGTAGTATGCAAAGAGTCTCATTTTGCATCCTCCCCTTCACGTTCGGTATCTTCATGTTCGGTATCTTCGCCTTCTTTGGTCTCCTCCCTCTCCTCTTTCTTCTCGCTTACGGCATCTTTCTCGATACCTTCGGTCACTTCGAAGAAGAGATCTTCCAAAGATTTGCCCTGTCCTTCGATTTCACTGCGAAGCACATTGGCTTTCACATGTCCGCCCTGCATGATAATGGTTCTGTCCCAGAGCATATCGACACTGTCGATAATATGTGTGGAGATCAGCATGGTCTTTCCGGCCTGACGCATCTCCTCGATGTAGTTCTTTAGTTCCTTGATCGCATGCGGATCCAAACCCAGAAGAGGCTCGTCAAGCAGAAGGATATCCGGATCCGGCAAAAGGCCGATGCAAAGATTTAATTTCTGCTGCATACCTTTGGAAAGTTCATCGCCGAATTTTTTCTTCTTATCCGCAAGTTCGAAACGGTTCAGAAGCATATCGATACGTGGCTTATAATCCGTAAGCTTATAGGCTCTGGCAATGAATTCCATGTGTTCCACTACGGTAAGCGTCGGATACAAAGAAGGAAGTTCCGGAATGTACCCAAGAACCTTACGCGCCTGCGAGGTCTTGCTCGGAAAACCGTTTACCGTAATGCTTCCCTGATACTTTAAGAAACCGATGATGGATTTGATAATGGTACTTTTACCTGCACCGTTCGGTCCGAGTAAAACCGTTAAGCTGCCCGGTTCCAATGTAAAACTCACATCGTCGCAGGCAAGATTTTTTCCATATCTTTTCGTTACATGACTTACTTCCAACATAATCAGAAATCCCCTTTTCTTTTTGATGGTTTTATCATATATCGAAACCGAAGATCGTTTGCCGTTTCGTTGTAAAGCGTTATAAAAATGTCGTCAAATGCAAATCCTGCCCCGTCCGGTTCCTACTTGATAATCTCATCGATCGTACTTACCGTACTGAATGTTCCTTTGTTTTTCAGAATGATATCGCGTAATTTCTGCAATTCGAAGTAGTTTACATAACATATAAGAGTTCTGTTCTCTCCGGCAATGGCGCCCTTCGAATTGATAATGGTGCAGGTCTTCTTTAATTTGTCCTTGATGGCACTGATCAGATTGCTTTCGTCCTTTGTAATGATCGTAACCTGCTTGATGGCTTCGAAACGGTCCGTAAAGCGGTCAATGATCAATGTTGCAACAACATATACCAGAAGGCTTAGAAGCGCCGAATTTCGGTCAATTAAGAAGAATACCGTGGCATATACGGCGGCGTTGAAGATGATCAGAATCGGCATCATACTGTAGTTCTTACCGCTTTTGTCCGAGATCAGTTTCACCACGATATTGGCTAAGATTTCCGAACCGTCGATACATCCGCCGTAGCGAAGAATCAAAGAAAGTCCGAAGCCGAGCAACGCTCCGCCGAAAGCCACCGCAAGGAAATGCTCCGTATTGATCTCAAACGGAATCTTCTCAAAGATTTCCAGTCCGACGGTATACGCAACCGATCCGACAAGTGCCTTGATCGAGAATTTTACGCCAAGTAAAAACACACCGGCGAGTACAAACGGAACAAAGGTCAGGATTACCGCAATCGACAAATCCAATCCCGTCAGTTTGCTGATGATAATACCGATACCCGCCGTGCCGTAGTCGATTGCATCATTCGGTAAAAGAATACATGCTACCGAAAAACTTGCCATCAGTGCCCCGAGAATAATAAACAGATATGACATCATACCCTGCAGAGCTTTGTTTAATTTTTCCATATACATTTTCTCCCGTCATTTATTTGAACGGACCCTCCGCTTACGATGTCATAATCCAGCTTAAATTCGGCGGATTATTGTAAAGCCGCACAGTTCTCTCTCTTCCGAAAACCACAATGGCACACTCGAAGATCAGTGTATTGTCACTGACAAATACCCCGTCCGGCATAATGCGGCAGCCGCTGTGGGAAAGGTCCTTGAATTCTTTTATCATATAGGCCTGATACTGACCGTCCTCATCTTTCGTACGGACCTTGATGGGAATGATCTTCCCGTCCGTCTCATGGCAACAGATCAGATCGACCGGTTTTGGTTTCGCCATAGTCATCACCTCTTGTACAAATAATAGAACATTTGTTCGTTTTTGTAAAGAAGCGATTTGGAATATTTATCGAATCAGAAACGATAACAAAGGCAGCGTGAAAATGCTGAACAATGTCGTCAGCAGAATACAGTTTGCCGCGGTATCCGTACTCATCTTATGCATCTCCGCCATACCCAGAAGAACCGATGCACAGGGCGTTCCGAATAAGATCAGCGCCGAGTAACGGAAGGTTTCCGGCAGTGGAAACAGAAGCGACAGACCGTAGGCAAATAACGGCAGCACAAGCAGTTTCAAAGCAGCGGTAAAATATACATACTTATTCGTAAACAGTCTCTTCGGCTCGATGGTTGCAAGACGGATTCCCAGAATCAGCATGCAAAGCGGCGTCGTCATCAGGCCTAAGATATCCACGCCTTTTTGTAAAAACTCCGGAATCCACTCCGCTCCGTTAAATAAATATAACGGAAGGGCGATCACAAAGGAAAAAATCGCCGGATTTACCAGGGCATTCTTTATGGATATGGCTTTTTTATCTCCCGTGATTCCGTAAACACCGATGGTGAAAACCAGCAGATTCATGCTGACAACCAGAATACAGGAATAACATGCAACCTCCGGATTCTGCGGAAAAAGTGCCCTGATCAAAGGCAGTCCGAAAAAGCCGACATTTCCGAGCGCGCTTCCGACATTCATCATGCGGACATGCTGGTTCTCCTGCTGCTTTCTGAGAATTACAAACAAAAGGAAAAAGAACAGAATCTGCACCAATAGCGAAAATGCAAAAAACAACATCATATACCAGAGATTTTCCTTTGTTCTCGGCAGATCCAGAAATGCGGAAACCACCATACAGGGAGAACAGAAATAAATCAGGATGTATGACATTGTCGACAAATGCTCGGGACGTACCTTCTTCATTTTGCAGAAAATAAAGCCCGGGAGCATATACAGTAACGATAGAAAAACAGCAAACAGCGTGGTTTGAAACATCTTTGCCTTATCTTCTTTCCTATGCAAAAAGCCACATAAAATACGCTACAATTATCTACAGTTTACTTGACCGGATTGTTGTTTAGATCCGGATTCTTTGCGATGAACGGAGTGAGAAAAGGCACCGAGTATACGTCGGTGCCTTTTCGGACGTATTCGTAATAATCAGCGCTCGGCAAACTCCTTAAGCGCCTTCTTCACGGAGAAGACACTGAAAATCATTACCCCTCCCCAGAGGAAGGCAAGAATGATCTTTAACACTCTTCCGAAGCCGGATTTGCGGATCTTCTTCGGTCCGAACAGGCCAAAGCCCGTCACAACCAGAAGTACGACCGGAATCAGCCAGAAGAAGTTCTTCTTTCCTTCACAGCACTCATCAACGCAATTGCATTTACATTTTTTACTCATTTTGTCACCCCCGAGTTTGATTCCTCCCGATGGTCATAAAAATATATGGCCAAACACAGATATATTATACTTCAAAACGAATGAAAAATCGAGTTTTTCTTACATTTTTGGCTTAAGAAAGAAGTTTTCTTACCGCTTCGGCATCATAGACCACCGATGCCACCTTATCCACCTCAATTCGGTACAGCGCATTGGCCGCAATATGCTCCGCAGCCTGCTCCAGATCACGGATTCCCGTTGTGTCGGAGTACAGTTCCACAACGGTCTTAACACCATCCTCGGTCACCACGCATTCCTCTTCTTTCATGCTCATGCGGCGCAGGATTTTGGGCAGGGCAAACTGTTTGAAGATAATCTGCTTCTCTTCGGGCGAATAATCCGGCAGTTCGATGACCGCGAAACGCGACATGAGCGGCGCGGAGATCAGACTCTTTTCGTTCGCGGTCGCGATCGGATAAACACCGAAGGTCGGAACCATACACTCCATGTAATTGTCCGTGAAACCAAGATTGTCCAGCAGAGTCAAAAGCACATCCGCAGGGTTTCCGTTGCCTTTTCCCGCATTGGCTTTGTCCAATTCGTTGATGATAAACACCAGATTGGACTGGTTTGCCTGCGCAAAGGCCTCCATGATGATACCGGGCTTTGCATTCGCATAAACACGGGAGCTTCCGGTAAGCTGTTCGGGGTCGTTAATGGAACTCATATCCAATGTCGTCCAGGGAAGTTTCAGGATCCGCGCCACAGCGTATGCTACCTGTGATTTACCGGTTCCCGCCGGACCTATGATCAAAAGTCCGTATGCAGGAAGCGTATGGGTTCGGTTAATCTGGATTACGGTCTCAATAATCCTTTGTTTCACACTCTCCATTCCGTAGAGTTCTTCATCAAGGATTTTTCTGGCCTCTATGGGATCGATGGACTCAAAATAATTGCTCTTCCACTGAATATTAAGCATCGTGGACAGTGCACGCTGTGCATGTCTTCTCTCTTCGGGGGAAACCTCGTGGGATCTGGCTACCGCAAGATTTCTTCTGGCCCAGAGCGCAATATTCTCGGGAAGCGTATCTCCCGCGCAGGTTAAGAAGTCCGTAATGCTCTGCACACTGGTGATCTTCATGTCATCGCCGTTTTCGTCGATTTCTTCCTCTTCCTCATCGCGGTGCACGGGCGGATTGGACTGCAGGAGTCTTTCGATCATAAACTGCAGAAAACCGTCTTCCGAAGATAATTTCGTTCCGCCGCCGAACGCCTGCTCGCGGATTTTATAAACCGCATAGCCTTCCGCAGTATTTCTGCCGGAAAGACGCACTTTGATGCGGTTTTCCCCAAGCCATTTCAGCAAATGGACGAAGCGGGAATCGATCGTTTTGATATCCGCCGAAACCGTTCCGCCCTCTTCCTCGAATTCAAAGGATGTGCGTTTGTTCGGATTGGTGAAAAAGCCCGTGGAATGATGCTTCCACTCTTTTATACTGTTGTCGAGCACCATCAAAGGATGCTCATAATCCGGTGTTTCGTTATGCGAATCAAATGCGGCATAGGTGCATACCGCCTCCGCTTTGCTGACCGGTTCGTTCTTAAAATCAAATACAGGCATTACTTTTCCTCCCTTTCCTGTTTCTTCTTCTCTTTCATATATTCCGCGATCAGTTCGTCAAGATGGACACAAAGCTGCTTTCCGTCCATTCCGCTCACAATATCCACGATTCTCCCCTGACGGTTTAAGAAGATCACCGCAGGATACTCGGCTATACCGAGTTCGGACAAATTCTTCTCCATTGAGTAATCCGCGATATACTGCGGATATTTCGGTTTCTCCTGATTGACCTCCTCTTTGGCAATGGAAAGACGCCCTTCATCGACTTTCTGGGCATTTCGGTTTAATCCCGTGCAGACTCCGACCACATTGGCATACATTTCGTCGTCGCGGTGCAGGCATTCTTCCGCAAACATGTTCATTTCTCCGATGTAACGGATGCATTCCGTCGATCCGCTCTCCCAGATTTCCATGACCGTATAGTCATATTCCTTCATCAGATCCGCGTCCAATACCGCATCTTCTTCGCTAAACGGAGTCAGCGAAAGCGTGGTAAAAACATCTTCCCCCGCTGCCGTATGTTCATTTTTCGGTTTCCTTCCGAAAATCAGATAAAACGCCAGAAGCGCAAGCAAAAGAACGCCGGCGAAAATACCGACGATGCGGACTATTTTTTTGGTAAGTGGTGTGAATTTCATCCCTTTTAACGGTTTTCTTTCCTAAACTGCTTCGGAGTCATTTCGTACTTTTTCTTAAATACGCGTATAAAATGCGAGCAATCCGCAAAACCCGTTTCCTCTGAAATATAATTCAAATCGTAATCCGTAAACAAAAGCAGGTTCTCCGCCTTGCTTAACCTCAAGAATTCCATATATTCCTTGCAGGACTGTCCGTAAAGACGATGGAACGTCTTGGCAAAATACGAATAGCTCATATGGCACATGTCCGCAAGTTCACCGACACTTAGATTCTCTCCCAAATGCTCTCCGATGTACAGGATAATATTATGAATGGAATACTCCTTGGTATTGTCAAAAGGCTTTAAGGCTTCGTCAAAGCCGTTATTATGCCAGTACCGAAGCAGGATCACCAGAAATTCGGAGATCCTTGCATATAAAACGGAATCATAGCCATAGCATTTATTCTGTATCTCCGCAATACACTTCCTTGTAAACTCCTCCGCGTTAAAATACGGAATTTCCCCGTTTGCAAAGAAGATCGGAAGGTTTTTGGACAGGGAGGGATTTTGGAAAATGGTACCGATGCGCGGCAGATAATCACCGTGCAGACGGATCCGGTCGGCCGAGAATTTTAAAACCGCATAGCGGCATTCCTCCTTGGAAAGGCGGTAAATTGCATGCCTTGCCAGAGGAGGCATGAAGATTAAATCTCCCTTACGCAGAACATAGCGCACGTCATTGCAGACGACTTCTATCTCGCCTTCATACATATACAATACTTCTATGAAATAGTGCAGATGTGTCTCCACGGGAAGATGATGCTTCGTTGTATCGAAGCAGAATGCCTCCACAGGGCGGTTTAACACATCATCATACTCAAATAATGCTTTCATGGGTCCTCTCCGGTCAAGGATAGATTTGTTCTATTTTCAGACACCCTCATTATAGCCTATCTTCGGCAAAGTTTCTATACTCTTCCATGGAAAATACGAAAATAGGTACGAAAAAGAACAAAAAGGACAGTTATTATGAAACACACGAAAGACATGAGTACGGGAAGCCCCCTGGCGGCATTGATTTTGTTTTCACTGCCGATCATTCTGGGAAACCTCTTCCAGCAGTTTTACAATTTGATGGACATTGCCATCGTCGGAAACAAGCTCGGCGATGACGCACTTGCGGCAGTCGGTGCAACAGCCGCTCTCTACGGACTATTCTTAAGCCTGGCATTCGGAGCGGCAAACGGTTTTTCGCTCGTAATCGCAAGATACTTCGGTTCCAAAGATATCAAAGGACTTCACAAAGCCTTTGCACATGCATTGAAACTGGCGGTACTGATTGCGGTGATCCTTACGTTGGTTGCGCTTTTCTTCACCAAACCGTTACTTCAACTGCTTCATACACCCGATGTGGAATTATCCTACCGTTATATTTCCGTTGTACTGCTCGGAATTACCGTAACGGTCTTCTATAACACATTATCCTCCGTACTGCGTGCGGTCGGAAACAGCGTGGCCCCGTTGATCTTCCTAATCATCGGTGCATTTGTGAATGTCGGTCTCGACTTCGCCTTTATCGTTCTTTTCGATATGGGTGTCTTCGGAGCCGGACTGGCAACCGTCATCTCCCAGGTGGTATCCTGCACACTGACGGCAGTTTACATGCTGTTTTTCTGCAAAGACCTGCTGCCTTCCAAGGAGGATTTTGTTCATGACAGCGCATTAACGAAAGACCTTCTGGTAAACGCCGCAAGCATGGCATGCATGTTTTCGATCGTATCCATCGGCTCCATCACCCTGCAGTTTGCCGTTAACAATTTAGGCCCCTTAACCGTTGCCGCACACACCACGGCAAGAAAAATCGACGAAACCATGATGGTGGTCTTTGCGCCCTTAAGTATGGCTTCTGCCACCTTTGCAAGCCAGAACCTCGGTGCGGGCAAAACCGAGAGAATCAAACGCGGCATTTTTACCGCCTTTGCTCTTGGCTTCGCCATTTCCCTCATCACCATTTTTATCACCTTTACCTTCGGTGAATTCCTGGTAAAACGCATCAGCGGAAGCAGCAACCACGAAGTGATTTCCCAGGGCTTCAGATACTTGAAATGGAATCTTCCGTTCTATTTCTTCCTGGTTGCTTTGGTCATTCTTCGAAGCACCCTGCAAAGCATCGGTGTCAAAGTCACCCCGCTCATCGCAAGCTTCGTGGAAATGATCGGCAAAGTGTCCATCGCCTTTTTCCTGGTTCCGAAAACCGGGTATTTCGGCATTATCATTTCCGAGCCGATTATCTGGTTTGTCTGCTCCTCGATTGTGGGTGTAAGCTTCGTCATAGAGATCTTAAAGATAAACAAAACAGCTTACGCAAAACATCTTTGGAAGCGAACCAATCAAAAACCGATCTTACAAAAAGTAAAGCAGCGTGCCTAAAGCGCGCTGCTTTTCGTTAGACATATTCTGTTTCGGATCTTAATTATTCTCCGCCTTCTTGGCCTGCATGTCTGCCAGGCACCATTTTCCGTCATACTTGACAAATAAGAACGTACTGTCCGTCGTATCGGTAACGGTCTCACCCGTTCTGGTCAGATACATCGGCTTATCGAAATAGATATGACAGGAGAAACAATCCGGTGTATAGCTTATATATTCATCGACGGTAACATTCTGGAACGGAGGATTCTTCAGTGTGTGAGCGGATGTAAAGGTAATATCCACACCACTCGCCCAGCCTTTGGCCATATCATCATATGCGGAACCCGGAATTAAGAATTCCTGCACTTTGGCAAGACCATGGCTGTTTCCGTTTAAGTCTGCCGTCATAAACAGACTCCAGGTTTCAGCAATATTGAGCGCGTCCGTCATCAGATCCGAAGGCATTTCTCCGGAAGTACCGAATCCGACCGAATAGGTATTTCCGTCAACGGAGGTTTCTACCGCCTGTCCGTTTTCATCCGTAACCGAAACCTCGGGTGCCTTGCTGAGTCCGGGGATAACATATTCCACAATGTTCGGAATCTCCACATATTCTGCCGCATTGGCAAGGATGGACATTCCGGTCGTATTCTCATCCAGATATTCGCTTCCTACCGGCACGCCGTTTACCGCAACGGAGTAATTCTCCGGAACACGGATGATGTAATCCGATGTCGTACCGTTGCTTAACATATTGGCACTGACCACATTCCAGTCCATGATGGTCAGGATACCGAATACCACTCTGGAATTCGTTGCCTGCAACTGCACCGTTGCAAAAGGCGTTCCGCCTGCCAGAAGGTCATAGATCGGCTCCTCGGTATTGTAACTCTGCTTATCTTTCTCGTATGTGATCTCGCCGGCTGCGGTCGCATTGCGCAGACTCTGAAGCTTTAAGTCATCCGCTTCAAATGCGCTTCCCTGCTCGCTTGTAAAGCCTTCGGGAAGAACACCCGCATCGACATTATCCTTGAATTTCTTTACATATTCATCCATCGCATAGGTGGACTGGGATTTCTCAAATTTCTTTAAGGAACGGTCCGCATACGCAAGGAAGATGATTCCGAAGATTAAAATCAACACAATCCAGACTGCCATAAAAGTCAGGAAATAGAAGGATGATTTCATCTTTCTTTTCTTATTGCCGCCCTTCTTCGGTGAAGAATAGGAACGGTTTCTGTCGGAATAACTTCTTTCCGAATAGCCTCGCCCTGAAGAACTTCTTGAGGATGTACTTCTTTGGGAAGGTCTGCCGGAAGAAGGTCTCTTCGGTCTGATCGGTGAATTATCCGGAAGGACGGGGCCTCTTCTTTGTTCACTCATGGCTTAGTTCCCTCCTTTCGGTTTTACCACGAAAGCAGTCGGAAGCTTCCATGAAGAGTTCTGATAGTAGAATGTTACGGAGGTCATTTCCCAATTTCCGTTATATACCATGGTGGAGGAAGAACCGCCGTCAAGGTTAGCGGCATTGACCGCATTATAATCCTGCATGATTGCAATCAAGTCGGAAGCCGTAGCACCCAAGTGTCCGGAAGTTCCGCGACCGTCAGTTACAAGCAGAAGCATTGCACCGTCCGCACGCTGTCCGATAACGGTTCTGGGGTTCGCACCGGATCCCTGTCCGCCGAGCTCTCTGGGCTCTCCGTTGATAATCAAAGGAACGAAATGGTTATTGGCATCGGATGCTTCATCTTGGAATGCAACCGCATCACGGATACCCTTTTCCTCTACATATGCTGCCACTTCGTTGGCGCTTTTACCGGTAATTTCCTCAACGATCAGAATGTTGTCATTGTTCATACCGATGATATAAAGTCCAGCCAGTCCGGAAGGATTGTTGTAGGTAATCTTTCCGTTCTGCACAACAACACCCAACGGCTGTCCGCCCTTGTTACCGGTGGATACGTACAAACCACCGTTGATCGCCGCAACACCGCCCGCATCATTGGCAAGATCCATCAGTTCCTTACCGTATTCCGGCCAGGATGTGCCATTATGAGTACTTCCCACAATGACCTGGGACGGATCCTTGACAATCAGCATTTTCGCGTAGAACGAACGACCGGTAATCTCTTCGAGACGAATACCGTTGGCATCAAATACCTCGCTGCTTTCCGTCACAACTTCGGAATTGTCTTCCGTTTCCACGGTGATTAACGAAGTGTTCTGCTCCACTTCCATTTTCTTCATGGCATTCGTGGAAACAATCTCTTCGATTTCCTTATTGGAGCAGACCATCTTGGCGACGAACTTTAACTGACCGCTCTCCATGAGTGTGGTAATCAGCAGGTTTCTTGCCGCTTCGGAACTGTTCTTAATCTTAAACAAAGTCAGGTAGGCAATACCTACCAAAAGCAAAACCGTTACCAAAAGAAAAATCAGAACACGTCTGATAATCACCCAGGCAACAGCTAAAGGGCTTTTCCTTTTTTTCTTTCTGGTTTTTCTGTATGTAGCCACCATTTCCTCCATATCGTTCTTCGGGAAACAACCCGAAACAAAAAAATAATTTGGATACACAACCGTATATCCAAATTATTTTATCATATAATACGATATTTGCCAAAACTTTTTTAAATTTTCACCATATATTGTGATTTTAAATCATTTTAGTTCATTCCGAGACCGGGTCCGTTCTGTACGGGAGCATGCTCCTCGGGATTAGCAACCTGAATACCCGGTCTGTTCTGAGCCTGTTCTCTAGCCAGTTTCTGTTTAAAGTGATTCTCCGCATGATTCTTAAATTCACGCGTCAGGGTTCCGTTGTCCAGTTTCTTCAGAACATCCGTAAGATTTCCTTTTATTTCACAATGAAATATCTATACTGCAACCTATACAATAAATACCCTTTCATCGTTGAAAAAGTTGCAGCTTTCTTATTTTTCGCAGCTTTTTGCGGCTTCGTACTCCTCTTTGTCGATTTCACCGCTCGAGAGTCTCTTCTCCACCCAGAATTTCAGGGTTTCCACGGAAAGAGAGAGTTTTTCCAGTTCTTCTTCTATCGCGATAAAATCTCCGAGTTCTTCAACATCGATCTCCCCGTCGGATGTTATCTCGATCAAACGTTCCTTGTTCTTCTGCAATGTATTAAAGGATGCCAGCATTTCCATTACGATCCCGGTCAGTTCCTTCATTTTGACTTCGGGCACGTACTCTTTCCCGATGGCACACTCGTGCGTACAGTAATAATTGCAAAGATCCGGCCGTCCGTACTTCTCAGCCATGGTCATGATCTCGTCCGGTCTTGCGTCGAATTTGTCATTTTCGATGCGCTCCAGCCGTTCCGGTGCAATCCACTCCAGAAGTTCGCTTGCCTTTTCACGGCTTAATCCCTTCTCCTCGCGGATCAGCTGGTAAATCGATTTATTTTTCTTTGTTGATACTTTCGGCATAATTTCTCTCCTATATTTTTCTTCATCTTCCCCATAAGGGACTTTGACAACCGTTTTATTCCTTGCTTTTCCCGCCTCTGCCGCAGGAATTTCATCCGTTTGGAATTTCACTTGACAAACCCATGAATATTTGTATATAATAGCATGCGCAGGTCAAAAATACCTCAAATCGGGGTGTGGCTCAGTTTGGCTAGAGCGCTGCCTTAGGGAGGCAGAGGTCGCAAGTTCGAATCTTGTCACTCCGACGAAAAAACCAGAGATTATCATCTCTGGATTTTTTTTCATCACTCTTACAGAATTGCTGTAAAATCGCCTCTGACCTTGTCCAGTTTCTCCAGTAAAGGCGCATAATCCGTATCCTGCTTTGCTCTGAGAAGTTCCGTGATTTCGCAGATAATGTCACAAAGAGGTGTCAGGGAAAGGTTTGCAAGCACTCCTTTTAAGGCATGTGCCGTTTCAAAAGCGGCATTGAAATCCTTCTCCCCGATCTGTTTCTTTAAGTCCGAATATTTGCTTTCATCAAGCGCCATCGGAACCAGTTTCATGTAAAATGCTTCGTTTCCGGCGCATCTTTTAATCCCTTCTTCCGTATCCGCGCCCAGTTTTTTCAGTTCATCCACTGTCATGTCTGTCCCCTCACTATATAAATTTTGCAAACTCTTCCGCAGGAACGGGTTTGGAAAAATAGTATCCCTGAATGGCATCGCATCCGAGGCTCTTTAGCAGTTCATACTGTTCCTTGTTCTCCACTCCTTCGGCTATGACTTTAACATTTAAGAATTTGGCAATATCCAGAATGAATCCGACCAGACGAAGCGCTTTCTCATCCGTATGGATCTTTCGTACGAAAACCATGTCCAGTTTCAGAATATCAAACGGCAGACTGGTCAACATATTCAAAGACGAATATCCGGTTCCGAAATCATCCATTTCGATAGCAAAACCGGCATCCCGTAATCCGGCGACTCTTTCGATCAAATCCGACTGGCTGTCCGTATATGCGGATTCCGTGACCTCCAGATGGAAAACATCCGCATCGATTCCGGCGTCTTTCACAATACCTTTCATCTCCTCCGTAAGGCCTCTGCTTAACATATCCACCCTGGAGACATTCACCGATACCGGAATAATCTTACCGAATGTATCTCTCCAGCGGGCAACCTGAAGTGCAGCCACCTTCCATACATAACGGTCTACTTTGCTGATCAGTCCATTGTTTTCAAATAACGGAATGAAAACACCGGGGCTTATCATGCCCAGTTCCGGATGGTTCCAGCGGATCAAAGCCTCCGCACTGCAAAGGGTGGGTTCTTCCCCGAGGATTTCGTATTTCGGTTGGAAATATACCACAAACTGATGCTGTTCCAACGCTCTGTCAAGGTCATGAATCAGTTTTTCCTCATACTGCTCTTTCTTGATAATGGTCTCGTCATAATATGCGATCTGCCTGTTGTAATCGCCGTTTATACTGTTGCAGGCAAGCAGCGCATAATCCATTTTCTTGCCGAATTCCAGGCTGTCATCGGCGTTTTTGTATACACCGATCCGAATCCTTCCCGCGGCGTCTTCCAATATTCCGGAAAGGGCGGAAACAATGGATTCATACAACGCCTGCTCATGGTCACCGCTCTTTAAATACAGATAGAACAAATCCGCATGATGCCTGCACGCAAGGCCCTCCGCATGTTCCAGATAAGCTTTGATTCCCTTGGCAATACAGGATAAAACCTGATCTCCGAAAGCACGTCCTTCCATGGCATTGATAACATGAAAACGATTGACATTGACCGCGATCACGTCCTTGGAATCGTTTGCGTTAAACTCATCAAAGAAAGTGGAATATTCGTAGAAATACTCACTGTTGAAAAGCCCCGTTCTGTCATCGAACTGGGTTGCCTTGATGATGTTTTTATCTTCAAACAACTGGATGGTACGGGCGATTCTGACCAAGATCACTTCCGGAACATCGTAGGGCTTGGGAATAAAATCCGCCACGCCCAGGTTCAGACTTTTAACTTCCGCTTCCTTATCGGAGGTGAGTACGATGACGGGGATTTTACCGTAATCCGGATCTTTCTTCAGGATTTCAAAGAAATCAAATCCATCCATGACTGGCATCATCAGATCCAGCAGAATTAAGGAAATCTTACCGTTCTCTCTATGGATGATCTCCAGTGCTTCTTCTCCGTTGGAAGCAAGCATTACATCGTAATCCTGCGCCAGAATATTCTGCAGCAGAAGCCGGTTGATCTCTTCGTCATCAACTATCAAAACCCTTCGTTTTTTGTTTAGTCGTTTCTTGACAAAATCACTCATTTTTCGCTCCTCCTACTCAATGCTCACTGCTTTTGCAATGGAAGTATCCACCTTATGATACGGAATCAGCATGGACTGAAATGCATGATATAAATCCGATTTACCAGGCCAGACGGTACCTTTTAAGCGATTATGCTCATCCAGCTGGTGGAACCAGGAACCGTTTCTGTGATCCATAACCACCACATCCAGATAGCGCATAAACGAAGCATACTCATTAGCATACTGTTCTTTCCCCGTAACACGATATAAAACAGCCGACGTGTTAATTGCCTCGGCTAGCGTCCAATGCATACGGTCATGCACCACGGGGTTGCCCTTCCAGTCCGTTGTATAGACAATTCCTTCCATTCCGTCCGCGCACCAGGCATCCTCTATGGCACGCTCATATAAACGGCAGGCCGCATCAATATACTCTGCTTTGCTCTCATCCGAAAGATCCGACGATTCGCTCCACTGTGTGATCAGTCGCGCCCATTCAATCCCGTGTCCCGGAGTCGCTCCGTACGGCTTAAAAGGATCATCCGGACGGTCTGCGTTTTTCTCAAGGTCCGGAACCCAGTCTTTCGTAAAATGTTCCGGAATACGATATTCATTGGCCATTGCCCAGGCAATTGTGTGGTCAATGATCCGCCCTGCACGAATACGGTATTCCTCTCTTTCAAGCGCATCCGCAACGGCAAGGAATGCTTCCACCGTATGCATGTTGGCATTTAATCCCCTGTAATCGTCAAGGACGGTAAATTCCGTATTCCAGGTATCATATGCCAGTCCTTCTTCTTCATCCCAGAATTTCTCATCATACAAAGCAAGAGCTTCGTCCAATACTTCTTTCGCACCTTCGATTCCTGCCAGGTACGCACTCGAAGAAGCCAGAATTACGAAAGCATGCGCATAACACTGCTTATCCGGAAGAACAGCGCCATCCGCGGTAACACCCGGATACCAGCCTCCGTTTACCACATCTTTCAACTCTCCCTTAAGGGCTTTCAGACCGGCTGCTGCCAGATCTTTGGCGCCTTCAAACCCCATCATGGAACCGATGCTGTAAACATGCGTCATTCTGCATGTGATCCATGTTTCGCGGTTTCTATCCTTCTTCGGTGTTCCGTCATCCCAAAGGTAATAACTGCTGCCACCAGGAGAAGGAAACCGTGTGCCGAACGCAAGAAGCTCTTCGGCATTTTGCTTCAGAAACTCCCGATTTTCTTTCGTATCAATCCGGTATTTCGTTTTGATCTCTTCCATATCCGTTCGATACTCCTTTCCATTCCGGCTTATCCGGCAATCATAATTTCCAAAAGCCCGTTCCGGTCTCCGGATTAAACGTTCTTCCGATCGTTCCGTCCTTCGTCGGACGAAGTTCGATTTCCGCCGTATATAATACCGTTGTTTCTTTCAGGTGGCCGCCTCTGGTTTTGTGTTCGGTGCCCTCCTTGAAAGCAAACATGGCATGCGTATGATGGTACCGTTTGCCCTCTTCGTCGCTGATCACATTTCCCATGAAAGAGACAAGCTCAAGCATCCCTTCAACGGTATTTGCTTCAAATTCTCCTTTTTCCGGGATAAACGTCTGGATAACAGCTCTGCTGCATCCTCCGATCCCGGAATATGTCGCACTTGCAATATTCTCTTTGGCACAGATATCAAGAATTCCGGAAATCACCTCTTCCCCGCGGTCAAAACGGATATAATACGCATCTCCCAATTTCTTATACTCCATATCGTAACCTCCCATCCATACGCCGAATCACTCCAGGCCGTATTTTTCTTTTACTCTCTCATCCGGTATATATCCTGCGATTTCCTCATCGGCCAATGCGATTAATTCTTCATAGGTGACCGGATTGATCAAATAACACTTCATACCGTCCTCGTCCCAAGTTGCCCCAACAGGTTTTCCGCTCACCGGCTCTGAAAATGTGGAAAACAGACCCGCTGTTTTCCATGAAGACAATTCCGTCATCCGATATTTCATCATTTTGTTTGGAAATCTTGAATAAGAAAAAGATACAGATAGCAATCACCGCAGCAAGCGGTTCGTGCGGCTTACGAACTTTTCTTTTGCGACCGAATTCGTCTTCTTCGATCACATCGTTATACAGTAACACTTCCGGGAAAGCGTTTTCCGGATCTCCTTCGGCCAGTACCAGTAAAACATGCTTACGGTCACTGAACTCCAGAAACTTTGTTATTTCCTTTTGACACCATACGGACTTTAGATATTCGGGCGAGCAGACCGCAATCAGATACTTGGAATTTTGAAGGGCTGTTTCAATGGCTTGCGACAGATCGTCGGATACGGCAAGTTCCGCTTCATCACAAAAAACACGGTGAAGTCTCGTTTTACGGATCTTCGCCGCTACTGTTTTGGGCAGTCTGAAGCTTTCGAGTTTCTTATGCAGTCTTGCTGCAATTTCACTGTCCGGCTCACTGTGCCTGTAACTGATAAAAGCATCATACCTGTTTCGAGCCATATGTATGAATATCCCCTGATTCCAAATACATTAATGTATTTACACTACTCGTATTATAATACTTTTGAGGAATTCAAACAATCGATTCTTCCGTTTCGTCACAAAAGCGAGGAAAGGTCCTTTGAACATGCATCGAGGCATAATTTCCCTTCTTCCGAATGCATATGTCTGATGGCATAATCAATAATCCTGACGCAGCCCAGAATCTGCGCTCTTTTGGCTATTTCATCCCTCTTTATGCGTTCTTCTTCGCCCAGATAAGCATCCAGCGTCCGGTCAAATATCCTGTATGCCGTTTCAACATCGATTCCGAGAAACAGGGCTGCCTTTGGTGCGATTGACGGGAATTCCCTGTAGGAATTGTAAATGGTGGCCAGTTCGAATATCGGATCTCCGAAGCAAAGTGTATCCATATCGATCAGCATCAGTTCGCTTCCGCTTACCATGATGTTCTTTAGGTGGTAATCGGCATGTAAAAGAGTATGGCGCTCCGGCACATCTTCAATCAGCCCGATCAGCTTATCGTACTGAACGTTGTCCAGATACGGTTTGCACTTTTCCGCCCAGCCGAAATGGTTTTTCTTCATATCGGACAGCTCTCCGTCTGCCACTTCTACGGAGTGAATTTTCTTAAGAAGGTCCACGGATTTACCGATAAAAATATCCAAATTTACTTCCGACTCTTTAATGTAGTCCGATGCGGAGCGTGCGTTCAACATTTCGTAAATCACGCCGTAACGATCTCCGACTTTGACAATATCATACGAAATCGCCGTCGGAAGACCTTTGACGAAGGCCCATCTTGCAAGTTTCTTTTCTTTTTGGATCGCATCCATGGAAACAAACGTACGGTACACTTTGACAATCGTATCTTCTTCGATACGATACACTTCGCCATGTGCGCCTTCCCCGATTTTGGGAGCATTTTCAATACTGATTTCTCTCATGTTTTCCTTCCTGTATTTACCATCGTTTACCCGGGTAGGTGGGATTTATAATTCAATCGACTAATATTATAACATATACGTAATCAATTTTATGGGTCAGATTTTTGCCATTTTACACATCATTTCGTAAAACTCCGGACTAAATGAAGTTGCCAGTATCCAAGATACACTTACAAAATCTATAATTGCATGTCCGATCATAATCGGCAGGGGATTTCTTTTTTTCCGATAATGCAGGCATAAGATTATCGTCAGCGGAAGGAATGACAAAAACCGGTAGAGGATAAATTTACCGTCAAACAATGTCGGAATGAAACAATGCTGCAACGTATAAAAGAACGCGGGAACAATGATTCCTGCCGTTTTATTTTCTATCACGTTCACACCGCAGCCAAGATATAATCCATCCTCCGCCAGTGCCGTTGTTACGGGAAGCAGCAGACAGTTAACGATTGCCAATATTTTATTAATCGGCGCAATCATCATCGGCGCTCCATAAGGAATAATTCCGTAACAGATAAATCCTGCCAGATACATTCCTCCCATACCGACAACCAGAATGATAACCGAAAGAAGGATAACCTGTCCTACTTTGGTAGTTCCTTCTCGGTAATTAATCAGTTCGGCGTAAGTTGTGTGATTCTTTTTGGATACGATTAAAAGCAGGCCTATCGTAAAGAAATTCACCAATGTGGCAACGATGCTCCACCAGTTAGCAATCTCTCCGAGTTCCCTGTTTACAATTCGGGAACCGAGCAAAAATACCAATATGAATATGACCGAACGTATCGGAAGTAAAAACGCCAACTTGGAACGATTCATTTTATCCGCCTCTCTATTAGTCTTCAAAATCTTATTCCTCCATTTCACTCATCAGCATTGTGACTGTATCCCGGATAAATCTGTCTCTTTGTTTCTTCGTCTTTAATTCATACCCCGTGATGGCTTTGGCATTATCACCGGCAAGAAACGCACTTTGCATTATGGATGCCAGTGAAAAAGCAATAAGCTTTTTTCTCTTCTCCGGGAAGTTGCCGCGTAGAGCCATTTGAAACCCCTTTTGTGTAAAAGCGGAATTTCCGTCTACTTTATAATCCTTAAAATCCGACAATATGGAAATCTTAACCATGGAAGGATTGGAGTAAATATAATCAAACGTCTGGCTTGCAAAAGAAATCAGCCGTTCCAGATCATTGAGACCGTCGTCCGCCGTGTAATTGACTTTCCCGGGAGCCATGCCCAGAAGCATATCATTGATAATCTGCTTGCAGCATTCGACTATCAGGTTTTCTTTGCTTCCAAAGTGATAATTAATAAGGCCCAAAGCCACCCCGCTGTTTTGTGCGATTTTCCTTGCTGTGATATTGTTGATATCCCCGTCGGATTCTTCTATGATTCCAATCGTAGTTTCGATAATTCTCTGTTTTATTTCTTCATTTTTCATTGCCATAATCCTCCGTTGAACATTGTTCAGCCTGATTATATTGAACAATGTTCAAGATGTCAATAAAAAGAAATCCCGGGATTCTTCCGGGATTTCCGAACACCGTCTTATTATAAGCCGATGCTTTCCGTAAAAAGGAATCCTACGGTTAATTTGCCGTAAAAATAAATTCCAGGCTTTTGCTCTCATTCGTCAGTGTGAGCTTATCATTCTCAATTCTGCCAAACATTTTTTTGGAGGTATCGTTGTAATTAATTACATAGGTATCCCCTTCCAGTGTCACGGTTCCCTGATGTGCCTTTCCACCGCTTTCAAAAACGCAGTTCTTTCCGTCTTTGCAGCTAAACTTCGGATTATCAGAAGCAGTTACCGCTTTTACCAAAAACGCCTGATCATCAATTACTGTTGTTTTACCTTTAACGGTAAACTCAACCAGTTTCCAGTTGGCTGTGATATCCGTTCCTTTGCTTTTACATCCCGACAATACGGCCAACAGTAAAATTACGCATAATGCGCATACAATGTGTTTCATTCTCTTCTTCATCTTATGTTCTCCCTTTTGTATCGTTTTAATTCCGGTTTAATTCACTGAAAATTGTACTGCATGAAATTTCCGTTATGCTTAAATCCATATGATTCGTATAACTTTACACCCATATCCGATGCTGTAATATAGATTGTTCCGCAGCCATATTCTTTTGCCTCTTTTACTACTCTGTCTAATAACTCTGTAGCTATTCCCAACCTCCTATAATTCGGATCGGTATACATACTGGACAAGATACCTAATTTCCCTGAAGGGCATGTGAAATACGGCGGCTTTTCTGCAAAGGACATACCACTTGTTCCGACTATCTTATCCCCATCAAATGCCAGCCATGAAACATAGGTGCCGGCAGCCAGATTTCTTTTATAAAAATCCATAAGCGATGCTTCAAGATTAACATCCTGTGGTACTGTTCTGCCTACTGAAGTGTATTCCTCCGTCAATTGGTCTATTCTCATTTGTATAATTCTGTTTAATTCATTCTCCGACAGTTTTTTATAAACTATATCCATTTCGAGTATTCCTTTCGTGCATTATCTTCAGATTTAACTCAATATCATTTCAGACCATCAATAAAATCTCTCATTTCTTCTGCAATTCTTTCAGATTCAAACTGATGTAAATAATGATCACAATCGAGTTCAATCAATTTTCCGTAAGTTGAAGCGTCAACCAATTCCTGGTGAGTGCTCTTCCAGTATTCATAATTACTATTGTAAGTTGAAACGAATTGCAATGTCGGTGTACTTGGTAAAGCAGTAGCATTAATTTCTTCGCACACCTCACCAATAGCATCGTTTTCACGACACACAGTATCATTCGCCTGATTCCTGCAAACCAAAGCCTTATATTGCCTCAACTCCTCATCTGTGTATGTTGCGTCAAATTCACTGATTGACATTAAAAAGCGATTTATACCGCTAAAACGTACAATTTTATTCAAATTGATTGCTGTTTTTTGCGCAAAACCTTCTTTTATTTCCGCAAGTCCATCATAATTAGCGGACGACATATCAAGACCTACTATAGCTTCCACCTCTTCCGGATATTTTTGGGCCCAAAGAGTAGCCTCAAGTCCCGAAAGCGAATGCGGACACAATATGAAAGGACCTTCTATTCCCATCTTTTCCAGTGCCTCTCTGTCCTGACGCAGTATAGTATCAAAATCCCTTTCTCCGTCAATCTCATCGCTGAACCCATAGCCAAATTTCTCAATCACTACGCATTTATAATCATCGCTGAGTTTAGAATACAATGGTCTGAAGTCATAAATCGGTGATTCTGTTCCCCAACCGGACATAAATACAATGGTATGTTCTCCATCACCCTGTACATAAATATTCATGTTTCGGCCGTCTATCTCTACGAATTCACCGGGATGATCTATAAGCAAGTCCTTCTCCCGACTCATAGCAATTTCATTCCATATTTTCACAATAATTAAAAATGCTACAAGTATCGCTAATATTCCAAGCAGCACTCTCACTATGATTTTCAATATCTTTTTTACAATTCCCTTTTTCATATTACTCCCGTGCTATATAAAACTGAAATTTTATATTACCGTATATCCTTCGGCAATCAGCACTTCCAACGAACGTTCAAAGTTTTCTTCCTTCACAAGGATATAATCCGTGTTGTAGGTTGAAACAGCAAAAATCCCTATCTTATGTTCTGCAAGGATACCTGACAGTTTTGACAGAATCCCAATCATCGAGAAATCCAGTACTCCATGAATACGAAATCCTCTCCATCCATCTTCACGCTCGGTCGTATTCTGCGGAGCATCTTCCGTTTTGCAGACAAGAGATAGTTCTTCGTCTGTCTTTCCAACAAAATAGAAATCCGAGGTCAGATTTATATCCGATATATCTGTCACTTTACAAACAGACAGATTATACTCCATTGTCTTCAGTTCCATTTGGTTTTATCATCCTTCCTTTAGTCAGTTATGCTGAAATATCTCTTCCAGTTTACTGTTCCAACACTTTAAGATCAGATCTCTCATATTTGTTTTGACCTTTGAGGCTCTTCTTATACTTCCAGCATCTTATAGCATCATCCAGCGAAGCACCTTTGTTATCTGCAAAGAAATCCCTGATATAGGTATTATACTCAAACGGCTTTCCAATAACGGTCTGCCCCTGCTTTGCCGTTCTCTTGATTTCATAATAAGCATCAATGGCATTACCATATGTTTTCCCAGCATTCGCTTTGAGCCATTTTTGAAATGTTACATTGAAAGAAAATGACTCCCCTATTTTGCTCTTAAAAAAGGCTCTATGAACCTCAGAACAAATAATGTTCTCTTCAATTATACTGGTCTCTGTTATAGTAGTTATCTTTGTCTTTCTTTTAGTAGATGCTGTCCCCGATGAATTCTTAATTTTTCCCGTATCAAGATAGTATGCAATCCTCTCAGTAAGTTCTTGTTTTCCGCCGGAAGCAGGCAACCCGTTATCGTGACAGAACTTTACAAGTTCTTCCTTAAGGTAATAATATTCAAGAAAATCTTGTCTCTTTAATCCCAATGTTAGAGCAGGTCTTTCAGACATACTGTCCTCCAATATCTTCCGGTATAACGTGTCAACATATCACCCAGACAAATCTGGAATTTGTTTATTTATAGAACCATCAACAATGTTCCGGCCCCGATCAGGATGCATCCAATCATCGACTTTGCAGTAAACTCTTCATGAAGGAAAACAAATGCCAACACCAGAGTGATAACTACGGACAGTTTATCTATCGGCACTACTTTGGAAGCATCTCCCATCTGCAATGCCTTGTAATAGCATAGCCATGAAGCTCCCGTTGCCAGCCCGGACAGGATCAGGAAAATCCAGCTCTTCTGACTGATTGCTCTGATACCGCCTTGCTGATGCGTAATAAATACCATTCCCCAAGCCATTATAACAACTACCATCGTGCGTATAGCCGTAGCAAGATTGGATTCGACTCCTTCAATTCCAACTTTTGCCAGTATTGATGTCAGTGCAGCAAAGACTGCTGAACCGAGTGCTAACCAAAACCACATCACTATACC